>Ga0335076_10002838_pt1 | contig 17288 bp, 15 predicted proteins | sample Lox_Sample_25_FD_206717 | JGI IMG/M metagenome (GOLD analysis project Ga0335076, IMG submission 206717) | Soil microbial communities from Loxahatchee National Wildlife Refuge, Florida, United States - Lox_Sample_2.5 | ecosystem: Environmental > Terrestrial > Soil > Wetlands | place: USA... | reverse complement strand
GACGAGCAGCTCGTCGGCGAACGGGCCGATCGTGGCGAGCATCCGCGCGCCGCGCACCACCACCCCGTTGTCGTCCTCGCGGACGACGTGCGCCATCAGCGCTCCCCCGCCCTGCTGGCTGCCCGTTACGGCGCGGTTGGCCTGCGGCGGGATGAGGGTGTGCGTGCACAGCAGGTCTTCTTCGCGGACCTTCTCGTAGTACGCCGCGATGTTGCGCGCGAACGCCCTGTCCGCCTGGCCGAACCAGTCGGCGGCCGACGCCAGCGCCATCAGCGCGCTGTTCAGGTAGTCGCCGGTGCGGCCGAGCATGCCCAGCGACTGGTCGGCCCAGAGCTTGAACGCGAGGCGTCGCTTCTCCAGGTCGGCCGGCGTGCGCGGGACGAGGAACGACGTCCCCACCGGGTCGCCGGTCGACGGCGACGGGTAGGTCAGCACGTCCCGGTACGCCGGGTCGTGCTGCATGTCGAACAGTTCCGCGTAACTGCGCACCACACTGCGGAACGCGGGGTGCTCGGCCACTCCCCCGGTCAGCGTCTCACCCTGGATTTCTACGTGTGTCCTGGCGGCGGCTAGCCGATCAAGAAACTGCGTTCCGGTGCGTGCTGGCATGACGGGACCGTAACTCTCCGCCCGCGTGCGGGACAACCCGGGAATCGAGCTTGCCAGCCGCCCGGGACTGGTGGTTGCCTGGTGCCGTGAAGTACCGGTGAGGCGCAGGACGGTCGCGGAGTGGGTCACGTACCTGCTCGAGCCGAAGAACTGGATCATCGCCACCGTCGTCATCGTCGGCTGGCATGCGGACGGTGTGGCGGGCCTGGGCTGGGGACTGCTCGCGGCCTTCTTCGCGGGCGTGGTGCCCACGCTGTTCATCACCCGCGGCATGCGGCACGGCCGGTGGGACGACAGGAACGTCGGCGCCAAGCGCGCCAGGCTGATCGTCCTCACGTTCGTCATCGCGTCGCTCGCGGCAGGACTCGCGCTGCTCGTCGCGTTCGGCGCCCCGCCGGAGCTGTCCGGGTACTTCGGCTGCATGCTCGTCAGCGTGGCGGTGCTCGCGGCTATCACGACCGTGTGGAAGATCTCCATCCACTGCGCGGTCGCCTGCGGTTCCGTGACGATCCTGGGCCTGATGTACGGGCCGTGGGTCCTCCCCGGCTACGCGCTCGTCTCGCTCACCGCGTGGTCCCGCGTCGCCCTGAAGGACCACACGACCGCCCAGGTCATCGCCGGCTGCGTCCTCGGCGCCGCCGCGGCCGCGGTCACGTACGCGATCATTCCCCGCGGCTGAAGCGGGACCCCGGCGGGTCAGAGCGGCCAGAGGCGGGCGGTTTCGTCCGTGCTGGCGGTGGCGAGCTGGCGGCCGTCGGGGCTGAACGCCAGGGAGCTGACCGCGCCGCCATGGCCCTCGAGGGTGCGCAGGCACTTACCGGTGGCGGCGTCCCAGAGTCGGACGGTCGCGTCCGAGCTCGCGGTCGCGATGATCTTTCCGTTCGGACTGAACGCGACGACGAACGCCGAGTCCGTGTGGCCTTCCAGGGTGCGGATCGGGGCACCGGACTCGGTGTCCCACAGCCGCGCGGTCGCGTCTTCGCTCGCGGCGGCCACCACGCGACCGTTCGGACTGAAAGTGACAGACCACACGGTGTCGGAATGGCCGCTCAGGATGCGCACGCAGTTGCCCGTCCGGACGTCCCACAGCCGTGCGGTGCCATCGAAGCTCGCGGTCGCGATCAGCGCGCCGTCCGGGCTGAACGTCACGGCGGAAACGATGCCGGTGTGGCCGGTCAGGATGCTCAGGCACGCGCCGGTCCTGGTGTTCCACAGCCGGATGGTGCCGTCGCCGCCCGCGGTGGCGAGCAGTGCGCCGTCGGGGTTGAACGCGGCGCCGTACACGATGTCGCTGTGGCCTTCGAGCACGTGCAGGGGGGCGCCGCTGCGCGACTGCCAGAGCCGGACGGTCTCGTCGTAGCTTGTGGTGGCGAGCAGCGCGCCGTCCGGGCTGAACGCGACGCCGAACACGGCGATCGTGTGGCCCACGAGCTCGTACGCGCAGGCGCCGGTCGCGACGTCCCACAGTCGCGGCGTCACATCGGCGCTGACGGTGGCCACGCGCCGCCCGTCCGGGCTGAACGGCGCCGCGAACACCGCGTCGGTATGACCGGTGAACGTGTGGAGGAGCCGGCCGGTGGCGGCGTCCCACAGCCGCGCGCTGTTGTCCTCGCTGGCCGTGGTGACCCGGGCGCCGTCCGGGCTGAAAGCCACCGAGTTGACCGCGCCCGTGTGGCCGGCGAGCGTGTGCGCGCCCGCCGTCTCCATAACACTCATGTATCCGCCCTCTGCGATCATCCGTGATGCGCGCCTCATTGTGCTACTACCGGGCGCGCACGCGGCCCGTTTTCGCGTGTTCGCTCCCCGTGTTGCACCATTTCGTGACATTGGGCGGGGCGCACACGATTGCCAGCCGGTGGGTTACGCTGCGCGGCAGGAGGTCCGGATGCGGCTGGAGTCGGTGGGCAAGCGGTACGGGCCGCGCCAGCCATGGGTGGTGCGCTCCGTGAGCCTCGACGTGCTCCCGGGGCGGCTGATCAGGCTCGAGGGGCGGAACGGCAGCGGCAAGTCCACGTTGCTCCGGGTCGCCGCCGGAGTGTCGCTGCCGTCGACGGGACGGGTGACCGGGCGGCCGCACACCGGGTACGTGCCCGAGCGGTTCCCCGGCGGGCTGCCGTTCTCCGGCCGGGATTACCTGCTGCACCTCGCGCGGGTACACGGCCTGCGCGGCCCGGGGGCGGCGCGGGCGGTCGACGAGTGGCTGGACCGGCTGGGCGCGGCGGGCTACGCGGGCCAGCCGCTGCGGGCGCTGTCGAAGGGGATGTGCCAGAAGGTGGCCATCGCTCAGGCGCTGCTCGCCCGGCCGGGGCTGCTGGTGCTCGATGAGGCGTGGACCGGGCTCGACCAGGCGGCGCGCGGTGAACTCGACGCCGCCGTCGCGGAGCGGCTGGCCGACGGCGGGGCCGTCATGTTCGTGGATCACGAGCAGGCGCGGCTCGCCGGGCGGATTTCCGAGCGGTGGCGGCTGGACGACAGCGGGCAGGTGACCGTTGCTGATGGCTTTGGTGACGCCGCTGGCGGGGCGGGGTCCGGTTTTGCGGCGGAGACCGTCGTGGTCATCGAACTGAGCGGGCTTGAATCGTCGCCGGCGGCGGTGCTCGGCGGGCTGCCGGGCGTGCTGTCGCTGGACGGTGCGGTGGTGCGCGTGTCGTCTGGTGCTTCCGATGAGGTGCTGCGGCAGGTGCTCGGCTGGGACGGGGTCCATGTGACCGGCGTGCGCACTGAGCCGGCCGCCCAGACCGGGCAGACCGGGCAGTCTGAGCGCGGCGAGCGGGCGGCCGGGCGATGACCGCGCTGCTGCGTTACCAGGCGGCCCTGCTGCTGCGGTCGAACCGGTGGATCTTCCCGCTGATCGCCTACGGGGCGCTGATCGCCGTCGGGGCCGCCGGGTCGACGCCGCTCGCCGAGGGGCTGGACTGGAGCGCCGCGATGCTGGTGCCGGTGGTCGCGTTCATCACCAGGTCCATGCTGGTGGTCGAGCCGGACGCGTCACGGGCCGTGGTCGCCGCGGCGGCCGGCCCGGCCGACGGTCCCGTCCGGGCGCAGCTGGCCGCGCTGGTCGCCGCGCTCGCCGGCGGTGCGGTGCTCGGCATCATCGGCGCCGTCTTCACGCTGCTCACCAGCGAGCCTGCCGGGCCCCAGCCGCAGTCCGGCGTGACGGACAAGATCACGGCCACTTTCAATCATCCGGCGATTTTCCTGGCAGGCCTGGTGACCGCGCTGGTGTGCCTGTTCGTCGGGGCCGCCGCCGGGACGATGTGCAACCCGCCGCTGCTGCGCCACCCCGGCGCGGCCGCGCTCGCCACGCTCGCCGTGGTCATAGTGGCGCTGGCCGCGAACGTGTCCCCGGCGAACGCCGCGCTGCGCAGCGATATCGCCTCGAACACCGGGGCGCGCTGGCCTAGTGCCGCCTCGCTGATCGCGTCCGTGGCCCTGCTCGCCGTCAGTTGGACGGCGTCGGCGATGGCCGCCGCCCGCCGGGAGCGGAGCCTCAGCTAGCGTTCTTCGAAATCCATGGCGTTTCCGTTGCTATAGCAACGGAAACGACACGGATTTATTAGCGACGGCGGCCCGGGCTGTCCTGGTGCAGGCGCCACCAGGCCAGGCCGGCGAGAACCGCGGTGAGCAGCAGTTGCATCGCCATGTCTAGCAGCCAGATGTCCGGGCTGTGCCGCCAGAGCGGGTCGGGCGTGTTGCCCGGAGGCGGCGGCGTGACCTGGTTCAGGTTCGTGGTCGACGCGACCGCGGCGAATCCCCACCGGGACGGCGACAGCCAGGAGAGCTGCCCGAGGCCGGCCATGCCGTTAAGACGGAAGACCCCCCCGCTCAGCACGACTTCGGCCAGGACGGCCACCACCAGCAGCGGCATGGTCTTGTCCGATGAGCTGACCACCGCCGAGACCAGCAAGCCGACCGTCATCGACGCCACCGCGAGCACGGCGATGCCGAGCATGAGCTCCGGCAGCGGAGCGGCCGTCAGGAAGGCCCCGTGACTGGGCAGCGGCCGCCCGGCCAGGCCGATCAGCACCAGGACAACGGCTTGCACCGCGCTGATCACGCCGAGAACGGCGAGCTTGGACGCCAGGTACGCGCCTGGCGACAGGCCGGCCGCCCGTTCGCGGCGGTAGATCGGGCGTTCCTTGACCAGTTCCCTGACCGCGTTGGCCACCCCGATCAGGCAGGCGCTCATCACCAGGATCAGCAGGACCTGGATCGCGAGGCCGTTGCTTGTGCCGGTCAGCCCGCCGGGATCCGGGATCGCCCTGATCAGGGCGCCGAGAATGATCGGCAGCAGCGCGATCACGCCGACATAGTTGCGATCCGAGGCGATGACGGCCAGGTAGCGCCTGACCAGGGTGGACAGCTGCGCCAGCCGGTTGGCGGACTTCGGCGGGGGCGGCTGCGACGGCCCTGACGCGGCAGCCGCCGGCGACAGGTGGCCTGCCTGGCTGGACGCCGTCATGTACCGGTCATAGAACACCGAGCGCCGGTACTCACCGGCCCAGTCCCTGCCGGGTTCTGCTTCGAAGGCCTGGAAGACCTGGGCCCAGCCCGGCTGGCCGAAGTGGCGCAGCCCGTCCTCCGGAGAGCCGAAGTACGCGACCTTCCCGCCGGGCACCAGGACGAGCAGCCGGTCGCAGATGTTGAGGTTCGCGACGCTGTGCGTCACCACGATGACGGTCCGGCCGTCATGGGCCAGGCCGGACATCATCTCCATCACCGACATGTCCAGGCCCGGGTCGAGACCGGACGTGGGCTCGTCAAGGAATAGCAGTGAAGGCTTCGTCAGCAGTTCGAGCGCGACGTTGACGCGTTTTTGCTGGCCGCCGGAGAGGGACGAGGTGCGGGTGCCGGCGTGCGCCGTCAGCGACAGCTCGCCGAGGACGTCGCCGATCCGCTGCTTCCGCTCGGCCGGGCTGGTGTCGCGGGGGAACCTGAGTTCGGCCGCGTACCCGAGCGCGCGCTGCGCGGACAGCTGCGGGTGCAGGATGTTCTCCTGCGGCACCAGCCCGATACGGTGCCGCAGTTCGGCGTAGTTGGCGTAGAGATCACGGCCGTCATACAGGACCGAGCCTGCGGTGGCCGGCCGCAACCCGGTCAGCGCGCCGAGCAAGGTCGACTTCCCGGCGCCGCTCGGCCCGATCACGCCGAGCAGGCACCGCTCGCCGAGCGGGAAGCTCACGTCATCAAGCAGCACCTTCCCGTTTGGCAGTGCCACGGTGAGCCCGCGGGCCTCGAGCGAGATGTCGCCCGCGTCGTCGAACTGGCGCAACTCGCCCGCGACCAGCCGGAAGCTCGCCGCGCCGACGCCGATGACATCGGCTCCGGTCACCGCGGCCTTGGTGATTCGCTGGCCGTTCACGAACGTGCCGTTGTGGCTGCCCAGGTCGGCGATCTCGTAGTCGCCTTCCGGTGACCCGCGCAGCTCGGCGTGGCGGCGCGACACCCTGAGGTCGGCCAGCACGACGTCGTTATCCTCGGCGCGGCCAATCCGCAAGATCTCGGGCGGCAGGGGCATGACGGCGCTCGGGGTCCGTTCGGCGGTGCTTGGCGTCTGTTCGCCCGCCGTCCGCTGGGCCGACCACACCGCGGTGGCGAGGGGAACCGCCGCGGCGTCGCGATCGTCGTGGCCGGTGACGGAGCAGGCGACGACCGGGCCCGCTTCCGGATGGCCGAGCCGCACCTCGCAGGATCCGGTGATCTCCAGGCGCCGTACTCGCTGGCCGGCGGCGAAGGTCCCGTTCGTGCTGCCAGGATCCTCGAGCAGCCATCCACCGCCCGTTTCGGACAAGACCGCGTGCCGCCAGGAGACCAGCGGCTCTTCGACGACGATGTCCGCCGCCGGATCGCGGCCGATCCAGTAGGTGGCGCCGGCCTGCAGTGTCCGCGCGGCACCTTGCGCGCGTACCGCGAGCGGCGCGGCGGCGGGCGGTTCTTCGCTGCTCTGGTCGGCACTCATCTGCTCACCGGGTCCGGTGTGGAGAGCCAATGGGGAATCGGCGTGGTTCATGACAGGTCCTTCACGGTCATCCGCTCAAGGCCCGCGGCCAGCGGATCCTGGGCGATTGGCGTGGCGGGCTGCCGCCACTGGGTGCGAGTCGGAGCGGCCGTACCGGTGACGTGGGCCGTCTCGGCGAGCAAGTCGGCGATGTCGGCGGCGGCGCGGGGCCGGCCGAGCCGGGCGGACGCCGCGCGCATCGCGGCGAGAGCGACCGGATCGTGCCGCAGGCGCGCGACCTCGGCGGCCAGGCCGCGAGGCGTGGCCGCGTAGCTGCCCGCGCCGGCCTGGACGACGAACTCGGCGTTGCCTTCCTCCTGGCCCGGCAGGTAGGAGGTGAGCACGAGCGGGGCGGCGCAGCAGGCTGCCTCGGCGATCGTGCCGGGTCCCGCCTTGCCCACCACGATGTCGGCGCAGCGGAACCAGTCGGGCATGTTGTCGACGAAACCGCGGACGGTGAGCCGGCCGTCGGCCCGCTCCGCCAGCCGGGTGAGCCGTCGGCGAAGTCGCTGGTTGCGCCCGCAGATGACGACGACGTCCACGTCGTCGACCCTGCTGAGGATGGCTGCGGCGCGCCGGTACAGGCCGCCGGAGCCTTCCCCGCCGCCCGTCATCACGACCAGGAACCGGCCGCTCAGGCCGAGGGATCGTTGCAGGATGTGACGCTCGGCGGCGCTCGCGGGCGGCCCGCAGAAGGCGGCGGCGACCGGCAGGCCGGTCTGCACGTAACGCCCTTCCGGCATGCCGTCGCGCGCGCACCGGTCCGCGATGGCCGCGGACGGCACGATGAGGCGGTCGACGGCCGCGTCCCGCCAGGACAGGTGCGCGGTGACGAGGTCGGTGACGACCGTGATCACCGGGACCGGTGCGCCGCCGCGGTCGCGCGCGCGGGTGGCGGGCTCGGCGGTGAGCGGATGGAAATTGACGATCACGGCGGGCCGCCAGCCCGCGACGGCCCTGGCCACGCCGTCGTAAACGGACGGCATGAGCGTCCGCCTGAGCCAGCCCAGAGCCCGCGGCGAGCTGGCGATACGCCAGGTCAGGCCCCACAACCACGGCGCTAGCCGGATGACCGGACCGTACAGCCCGGCCAGCCAGCGCACCCAGCGGGGGGCGCCCGGCCCGCACAGCGGGTCGCAGATGAACGGCTCGAAACGGCCAGGATAGGCACGGTCGAGCGCTTGCGCCACGGCCCGGGCCGCGCTGCGATGGCCGCCGCCGGTGTCGCCGATGAGGAAGAGCAGCCGCACCGGCAGCTCGCCGCGGCCGGTCATCGCGCACCCGCCGCGGCCGAGGCCAGCCCGCTGTACAGGGATTCCCACTCGGCCAGCCAGCGGCCCCGCTCGTGGCCGCTGATGATCTGGCGGCTGGCCGCGGACATCCTGGCCCGCTCAGCCGCATCTGAGCACAGCAGGTTCAGGTAGGCCGCCACCTCGGCGGCGTGTCCCGGGCGGGCCAGGAAGCCGTTGACCCCGTGGCGAACCAGTTCCCTGAGCGCGCAGGCGTCCACGGCCACCACGGGAAGGCCGGTCGCCATGGCCTCCATGGTGGTGAGGCTCTGCAGCTCAGCCTCGGAGGTGATGGCGAAGACGTCGGCCAGCCGGTAGAGGTCAGGAAGGTCGGGTTCGGGGACGAAGCCGAGGAACCGCACCCTGGCGGCCACGCCCAGTCGCTCCGCCCTCGCCCGCAGGTTCGCCTCTTCAGGCCCGGCGCCGGCCAGCGCGACCTGCGCGTCGCCGCCCAGCCTGCTCGCCGCGTCCAGCAGGACGTCCAGCCGCTTCTCCGGACTGAGCCGGCCAACCGACAAGATCAGGGGCCGGCCGGCGGGCAGGCCGTAGCGCTGCCTGATCCGGCCGTCGGCCGGCCCCGGCGAGTAGGCGCGCAGGTCGACCCCGTTCGACATGACCCCGGACGGCACGCGGAGGCCCCGGTCGCGCAGCAGCCCCAGCGCGGTCGCGGTGGGCGCGGTGACGTAGCTGCACCTGTTCGAGAACCCGACGATGTGCCGGTAGAACATCCCGTCGAGGACGCGTGAGCCCGGAGCCGTGGCCGGGCGGACATTGGCCGGCAGGTAGTGGTTCGTGTAGACCACCGGGACGCGCTGCCTGCGCGCGCCGCTCCTGGCCATCACCCCGAGCGTCACGGGGGAATGGATGTGCGCGACGTCGGGCGCGAATGCGGCGATCAGCTTGCGTGCCGTCGCGGCAGGAAGGCAGCCCAGCCGCATGCCTTCGTACCACGGCCAGCGCAGCGAGCCGCAGTAGGTGACGCTGACCTGCCCGGCCGCCGCGCGCCTGCCGCGCCACGCCGGGCTCGGCACGACCAGGGCCACTGAGTGGCCGCGTTCGGCCAGGCCGTGCGCGAGTTCCCTGGTGACCGTGGGAACGCCGCCGACCATCGGCTCGTACTGGTCGGTGACCAGCATGATGCGCATCGCCGCCTGCCGCGAGGCGGCTGCCATGGGCGCGCTCATCGCCTGGTCCGGTGTACGTACAGCCAGGTCGCCAGCGGCGCCGCGGCGGCGAGCAGGGTCAGCGACCACAGCGCGGACGCCAGTTCCGGGTGCTGCATCGGCCACGAATGGATCGCCGTGGCCGGATCGGGATTCCCGAGCAGCTGCCGGCAGGCCGCGGCGAGCACGCTGACCGGATTCCAGTTCGCGACGCCGCGCAGCACGGCGGGCAGGCTGCCCGTGAAAATGAAGGCGTTGGAGGTGAGCGACAGCGGCGCGATCACCGTCAGGCCCACGGCCTGGGCCGCTTCCGGTCCCCGGGCGACGAGGCCGGCGCAGGCCCCGACCCACGCCGCGGAGTACGCGAAGAGCAACGCGAGCCCGAAGGCGAGCAGGACGTTGGCCGGGCCGGCGTGAATCCGCCAGCCGACGGCCAGCCCGCACAGCACGGTGACCGTGGCCGCGATCAGGGTCAGGATAAGGTCGGCCACCGTGCGGCCGGCGATGACAGCCGCGCGCGACATCGGCAGCGACCGGAAGCGGTCGACGAGGCCGGTGGACAGGTCGACCGCGAGCCCGATGGCCGCCCCCTGCGCCGTGCCGCCCATGTTCACCGCGACCACGCCGGCTATCAGGTAGTCGCGGTAACTGCCGTGGCCGGGAATGGTGATGGCGTCACCGAACACGTAGCTGAACAGGAGAACGAACACGAGCGGCTGAACGGTGACGTTCAGCAGCTGCTCCGGAGTGGTGGCGATCCGCGCCAGCGTGCGCCAGGTCAGCACGCGCACGTCGCTGAGCGCCCAGCGCAGCTGGCTTATCCGGCTCTGATCGGCCGCGGCCCGCGCCGGCGCGGCGGGGATCACCCCGGCCGGGACCGTCCCGGCCGGGGTGCCGTCACGCAGGGCGGGCGGGCTGCATGTCATGGCGCTCATGCCGCCACCTGCCCGGTCAGCGACGCGAACACTTCATCCAGAGAAGGCTGGCGGACGGCGATGTCGTCGATCTCGATCCCGGCCGCGTCAAGCACGCGGACGATCTCGGCGGCCAGCCCTGGCCGCGGGACTACGGGGATGTCCAGCCCGTGGTGCCCGGCCAGCCGGCGCGGCGGACCCGCCGCGTAGCCGGAGATCTTCTCGGCCGCCTGGGTCAGCGATGCGGTCGCGGGCAGCGTCAGCCGCAGGCGCGAGGTGCCGACCCGGGTCTTGAGCTCGGCCGGGCTGCCCTCGGCGGTGACCCGGCCGCCGTCGATGACGCAGATCCGGTCGGCCAGGCGGTCGGCCTCGTCCAGGTACTGGGTGGTCAGCAGCAGGGTGGTACCCGCGCCGACGAGCTCGGCGATGATGCCCCACAGGGTCAGCCTGCTCTGCGGATCCAGTCCGGTGGTCGGCTCGTCGAGAAACAGGACGCTCGGCCGGCCGAGCAGGCTCGCCGCCAAGTCGAGGCGGCGGCGCATGCCCCCGGAGTAGGTACGGACGGCGCGGTCGGCCGCCGGTTCCAGGTCCAGGGCGGCCAGCAGGCTCGCCGCCCGCCGGTCGGCTTCCCGCCGGGTAAGGCGGCTCAGCCGGCCGATCATGACGAGGTTGGCGCGGCCGGTCAGGCAATCGTCCACCGAGGCGTACTGACCGGACAGGCCGATGCGCTGGCGCACGGCGCCGGCCTCGGCAACCACGTCGTGGCCGGCCACCCGCGCCCATCCGGCGTCGGGACGCAGCAGCGTGCTGAGCACCCGGACCGCGGTCGTCTTGCCCGCTCCGTTGGGGCCGAGCAGGCACATCGTGGTCCCGGCGGGGACTGCCAGGTCGAACCCGTCCAGAGCCTGGGTGGCACGGAACGACTTGACCAGGCCGCGGGCTTCGATCATCAGTGCGGTACGCATGGCCGGCCCTCGTCACGCCATGACCGGGGCGTCGGCGGCGCGAGCCGGCACCGGAGCCAGCCCGGCCCGGGTCAGCCGCCCCTCGGCGACGGCCGACAGCAGGCTGCTCAGGGCCGAGGCTCCGTGTTCCCAGCTGGCCGACGCCGCGGTGGCGTGACCGGCCCTGATCAGCCGGCCCGCGAGCGCGGGATCGCGGAGCACCGCCGTGATGGCCGAGGCCCAGCCGGCCGCGTCCCGGGGCGGCACCATGACGGCTGCCGTCCCGGCCACCTCGGCCATGACCTTGATGTCGCTCATCACGACGGGCACGCCCGCGGCCATGGCCTCGAGCACGGGCAAGCCGTAGCCCTCGGCCAGGGAGGGGAAGGCGAAGGCCGATGCCGCCCGGTACACGGCGGGCAGCCACTCGTCGTCCACGTCCGGCACAAGCCTGACCCGGGAACCAAGGCCCAGCCCGGAAATCAGGCCGGGCACCGGGCTGCGGAAGGCGGGGTCGGGGTTGCCCACGATGACCAGCCCGACGTCGCCTGGCACCGCGGCCAGCGCCCGGATCAGGACCTCATGGTTCTTGTGCGGGCGGTGCGCGCCGACCGCGAGGACGAACGTGTCCGGCAGCTGGTAGCGAGCCCGGGCTTCGGCAACCGCGCTTGCGGTCACCTGCCTGAACTGGCTGACGTCAACGCCGTTCGGTATCAGGGTGGGGTTCGGTGCGGCGGGATAGTGCCGGCGGATGTCGGCGAGGCTGGAGCGGCTGGGCGCCGTCATCGCGGTGGCCCGCCGCAAGGCCATCGAGGTCACCGTCCTGGTCAGGGCCTGGCGGATGCGGCCGCCCGCGAAGCCCACGCTGCTCTCGATCGTGCAATCGTGAACCGTCACCACGAACGGGCAGGGCCGGACCAGCGGGGTGAAGGTCGGGTACGGGATGTACATCACGGCCGCCTCGGCCGCGCGGATCTGCCTGGCCAGCTCCCGGGAGCGGTGCTGCGCGAACACCGTGACGTCGGTGCCGATCAGGTCCGCGTGCCCGGGCAGCTCCGACAGCGGGAAGATCTGCTCCTCGCGCGGATTGACGAGCACGCGCAACGGCAGCCCGCCGGCGGGCTCGGGCATGTGCGCGATCAGCTTCATCACCGATCTGGCGAGCCCGTGGGCACCGGGCAGCGCGTTCACCCGTGCGTCAATGAGAATCGCGCCGCGGTTCCTGGCCATGTGTCTCTCCGGCGTGTGCCTGGTGTCTTCGCACCCGTGTCGCCTGAAGGACCTGCCCGCCCGGCAAAGTGCGCTGTCCCGGCGAAACTAAGCGGGGCCGTGAGGGGAAGCACGAGGCGCACTGGGGGAATCGCAAGGGGATAGCCCAGAAACGCTCCTTTTTCCTCCCTCGATGACGCTTTGCACGGGCGACATCGTCTGCCGATGAGCGATATGGCTACGATTTTCGAAGCAGCAGGAACTGCCTGATGCCCAGCATTCGGCAGCCCTGGGGGAACCGGTCGATGATCTTCCGGGACCCGGCGGGGAACCTGGTCAACGTTCTCTCTCGGGGCGGGGCGTGACTAGCCTGATCCAGTGATCAGGCTTCGGCCGCTGCGGCTCGACGACCAGGCGGCATTCCGCAGGGCGTATCAGGTCATGGCAGCGGAGCGTTTCACCTTCGGCTTCGACTATGAGCCCACGGTGGATTGGCGGACTTACCTGAAGTCCGTGGACGATCGCCGGCGCGCCGTGAACGTGCCAGCGGGCTGGGTCCCCGACACGTTCCTCGTGGCCGATGTCGCCGGAGCCATCGTCGGCCGAACCTCCATTCGCCACGAGTTGAATGAACGCCTGGAACGCGAAGGCGGACACATCGGCTACTGCGTCCTTCCCGAGTACCGGCGACGCGGCTATGCAACTGAGATACTTCAGCAGAGCCTCATCGTCGCGCGCGCCATAGGGATCGAGCGTGTCCTTGTAACCTGCGACGATGACAATACGGCCTCCATAACCGTCATCGAAAGATGCGGCGGGAAGCTGGATTCCGTGTTTCGCACCGCATCGTCACCGACCCTGAAACGCCGGTACTGGATCGACTGAACGATTGGGTCAGTCTGCGCGCCGCGCGGTGCTGAATACCACGTCGGTTCGTACGGACATGATGCCCTCCGATCGCAGTTTGCTGAGCAGGCGCTCGCGGACGATGTCGCGTTGTTCCCGGCTGAGGGCATCGACGGTGGCCCGGTAGCCGGTGCCGAGAACGATGTCCCAGAACCTGTCCGGGCGGTCGAGGTGGTGCCAGCCTGAGGTGGCCCTGATGGCTGGATGTGCCACGCCGCCACGAGCGAGCAGGTCCGCCAGGGCGGCCCGGGTGGTGATCTCATCCCAGGGATTGAACGCCTTGAACAACGATGGCTCGACCTCGCGCACCGATTCCCAGAATGCGGTGTTGCCGGGCTCGAAGAGGCCCTCGCCCCAGGTGGTGATGGCCAGCACGCCGCCAGGACGGATCAAGCGCCACATCTCCGCGACGAACCTCGCCATATCCGGCGTGAAGAACACTCCGAATACGCAGATCACCGCGTCGAAGCTGCCGTCAGGCAGCGCGGTCCTGGTCGCATCGCCCGCTCGGAACTCGATGTTGGCCAGGCCTTCGCGGGCCGCCTTGGCGCGGGCCATGTCCAGCAGCGACTCCGCGACGTCGATGCCAAGGACACGCCCTTCCTGGCCGACGAGGCGGGCAGCCGGAATCGCTGATGCTCCCGTGCCGCAGCACAGATCGAGCACGGTATGCCCCGCCGCCAGCGGCAAAGCGGCTACTGTCGCCGCGCCGAACCGGTCCCAGAAACTCAGTGCGGCCAGATCGTAGTGATCGGCGGCAGCCCCGTAAGTGCGTGCCGCTCTCCGCGCATGCTCGCCCAGCGGCAGGTCAGCTTGCATCCGGGGGGCGCCAGTCGTAGATCGTGGCGAGGCCCCGGAGGGCGGCGGCGGGGGCTAGCTTGCCGAGGGTCATCGCCAGGCCGTCGCGGAGGGCGATGGCGGGCCGGGAGGTCCAGGTGGTCATCCGGCCGGCCCGGCGGGACAGCCTGACTATCTTCGTGGTCCGCGCCAGCCGCAGGGCGGTGTAGCGGGACAGCACGTCGGCAACCGAACCAGCCGAGCCGTCCGTACCCTCGGCCAGCCGGGCGAGGACCGCGGCGTCTTCCAGGGCCTGGCAGGCGCCCTGCCCGAGGTTGGGCGTCATCGGGTGGGCGGCGTCGCCGAGCAGCGCGACGCGGCCGCTATGCATGGCCGGCAGCGGCGAGGCCAGTTCCGCGACGTCGTGCCTGAGCACGACCTCGGGCGTGACCGACGCGAGCAGCGCGGGGATCGGCTTGTGCCAGCCGCCGAAGCGCCGGACCAGCTCGGCCAGTTCGTCGTCCGGGCTGTGGGCGTCCCGCGGCGCGGGCGCGGCGGCGTAGCAGTACACCCGGCCGTCGGCCAGCGGCATGACGCCGAACACGCTGCCGCGTCCCCAGGTCTCCGACATCGGCACCGGCCCGGGAAACTCCGGGGTCAGCAGCCGCCAGGTGGTGAACCCCGCGTAGCGGGGCCCGGGATGCGCGGGGAACAGCGCGCCGCGCGTGGCCGAGCTGAGCCCGTCCGCGGCGACCACCAGGTCCGCCTCGACCGAGCCCGCCGAGGTGACCACGTGCCCGTCAGGGCCCGCCGACGTCACCTCGGTGGACAGGGCGAGGACGCTGTCCGGGACCCGCGAGGCCAGCGCCTCGACCAGCCGCGACCGCGGCAGCAGGATCACCGGATCGCCAAAACGGTCCGTGACCATCCGCTCGGTCTTCGATTGCACCAGCCACCGGCCGTCGGGCCGGCGGAGCCCGATCTCCTGGCCGATGGCGTGCGCCCGGACCGCGTCGCCGACCCCGAACACGTCGAGCGCGCGCAGCCCGTTAGGCGCCAGCGCCAGCCCGGCCCCGACCGGCTCGAGCGAGGCCGCCCGCTCGTACGCGGTGACGTCCCAGCCGGCCGCGTGCAGGCCCGCGGCGGCGGCGAGGCCGCCGATTCCCGCCCCGATGATCACGGCTCTGGGCCGTGCAGCACCCTCAGTCATAGACCATAGGTTTGCACGACCTCCAGGGGGATAGAACGCCGGCTGGCGGTGGAGCGCGGTGAGGGTGCAGCATGGCAGCAGATGATCACCGGGAGGGGAAAGATGCCGGACCCGTCGGTATTGGGAATCGTCCTGGCCGGCGGCGCCGGCACCCGCCTGGCACCGCTGACGGACGACCGGGCCAAGCCCGCCGTGCCGTTCGGCGGCGTGTACCGGCTGGTTGATTTCGCGCTATCCAACCTGGTGAACAGCGGCATCAGGAAGATCTGCGTGCTCACCCAGTACAAGAGCCATAGCCTCGACCGGCACATCTCGGTGACCTGGCGGATGAGCGACCTGCTCGGCAACTACGTGACGCCGGTGCCCGCGCAGCAGCGGCTCGGGCCGCACTGGTACACCGGCTCCGCGGACGCGATCTTCCAGTCGATGAACCTGATCAACGACGAGAACCCGGACCTGGTGTTCGTCGCCGGCGCCGATCACGTGTACCGGATGGACCCCAGGCAGATGATCGCCCAGCACGTCGAGCACGGCGCGGGCGTGACGGTGGCGGCGCTGCCGGTCAGCCGCCAGGACGCCAAGGCGTTCGGCATCGTGGGCGTGGGCGCGGACGGGCGGACGGTCACCGAGTTCCTCGAGAAGCCGTCCGACCCGCCGCCGCTGCCGGACAGCCCCGAGGAGTCGTACGCGTCGATGGGCATCTACGTGTTCAGCACCAAGGTGCTCGTGGACGCGCTGCGCCGGGACGCCGACGACGCGGGAAGCAGGCACGACGTCGGCGGGAACCTCATCCCGATGCTGGTCGAGGACGGCGCCGCCCAGGCCTACGACTTCATGACCAACAAGGTCCCCGGCTCGACAGAACGCGACGCCGGCTACTGGCGCGACGTCGGGACCATCGACGCGTATTTCGACGCGCACATGGACCTGCGCACCGTCGATCCCATGTTCAACCTGTACAACTACCGGTGGCCGATCCTCACCCACGTGGAGAACCTGCCGCCGGCGAAGTTCGTGCACGACAGCGGCGACCGCATAGGCCGGGCGATCGACAGCCTGGTCAGCAACGGCGTGATCGTGTCCGGCGGCCTGGTGCGGCAGTCGGTGCTGTCCCCCGGGGTAAGGATCAACAGCTGGGCCACGGTGGACCGCAGCGTGCTGCTGCACAACACGGTGGTCGGCAGGCACGCGGAGATCAGGAACGCGATCATCGACAAGAACGTCGTCGTTCCCGAGGGGGTCAAGATCGGCGTGGACAAGGACCATGACCGCGCCCGCGGCTTCGTGGTGTCCCCCGGCGGCATCACCGTGGTCGGCAAGGGCGCGGTGGTCATCGAATGAAGGTCGCGCTGCTCACGCGCGAGTACCCGCCCGAGGTCTACGGCGGCGCGGGCGTGCACGTCGAGTACCTGGCCAAGTCGCTGGCGCCGCTGGTGGACCTCACCGTGCACTGCCAGGGCATTGACCGGCCGGACGCGGTGGCGCATCACCCGTGGGGCGCGCTCAACGATCAGGTGCTCCGCATCTTCTCCACGGACCTGTCGATGGCGGAGGCGGTCGCCGGCGCCGACCTGGTGCACTCGCACACCTGGTACGCGAACCTGGCGGGCCGCCTCGCCTCGCTGCGCTACGGCATCCCGCACGTCGTCACGATGCACTCCCTCGAGCCGCTGCGGCCGTGGAAGGCCGAGCAGCTCGGCGGCGGGTACGCGCTGTCGTCCTGGGCGGAGCGGGAGGCCGCCATCCACGCGGCGGCTGTGGTGGCGGTCTCCGAAGGGATGCGGGCTGACATCCTGGCCGCGTATCCGGAAATTCATCCGGAACGTACCCGTGTCATACGCAACGGCATCGACACGGCCGAGTACAGGCCGGACCCCGGCACCGACGTTCTCGAGAAGCACGGCGTGGACACGGACCGGCCTTACGTCATCTTCGTCGGCAGGATCACCAGGCAGAAGGGCGTGTCCGTACTGCTGCGGGCCGCCTCGGCGATGGAGCCGGAAGCGCAGCTCGTGCTCTGCGCGGGCGCGGCGGACACGCCGGAGCTTGGCGCCGAGGTCGCCGATCTCGTCACCCTCCTGCAGGAGACCCGGTCCGGCGTGGTGTGGATCCCGGAGATGCTGCCGAAGCCGGAGATCATCCAGCTGCTCACCAACGCGCTGATCTTCGCCTGCCCGTCGATCTACGAGCCGCTCGGCATCGTCAACCTGGAGGCGATGGCGTGCGGGACCGCCGTGGTCGGCTCCCGGGTCGGCGGCATCCCCGAGGT
>Ga0335076_10002837_pt1 | contig 17291 bp, 9 predicted proteins | sample Lox_Sample_25_FD_206717 | JGI IMG/M metagenome (GOLD analysis project Ga0335076, IMG submission 206717) | Soil microbial communities from Loxahatchee National Wildlife Refuge, Florida, United States - Lox_Sample_2.5 | ecosystem: Environmental > Terrestrial > Soil > Wetlands | place: USA: Florida... | reverse complement strand
CGCGGTACCGCCCGCTCTGTTACCACGTGCTACTCAGATGACCAGGTCGTCTCGAATGAGGGGTACAGGGTGAGGCCGCCGTCGACGAACAGTGTCTGACCAGTGATGTATGCGGCCTCATCGGAGCACAGGAACGCCACCACCGCGGCCATCTCCTCCGACCCGCCCGCCCGCCGCATCGGGATGTGATCTTCCACCATGCGGCGCTTGACCGGGTCGTCGATCCAGGACCGGTTGATCGGCGTGACGGTCGCACCCGGCCCGATGCCGTTAACCCGGATTCCCCGTGCGGCGTACTCCAGCGCCAGCGAGCGGGTGAGATTCTGCATGCCGCCCTTCGACACCGAGTAGCCGAGGAACCGCGGCTTGGGGATCAACTGGTGCACGCTGGACACGTTGACGATGACGCCGGGCTGTTCCGCGGCCAGGAAGGCTCGCACGGCCTGGCGGGCGCACAGGAACGCCCCCCGCAGGTTGACCGCGAGGACCTTGTCGAAGTCGGCGGCGGACAGCTCGTGGGAGTCCGCTGCGATCTGGATGCCGGCGTTGTTGACCAGGATGTCCAGCCGCCCGTACTCGTTCAGCACCTGGCCGAACATCTGATCCACGGCTTGCTCGTCAGACACGTCTGCGGCGACCAGGATCGGCCGGCCGCCCGCCTCGGCCATCTTCTTCATGCAGATCTCGACGCCATGCTCGATGGCTTCCCTGGTGGAGATCGCGCCTGCGGGACGGCCCACGTAGTTGATCGCGACGTCGGCGCCTTCTTCGCCTAGGCGGATGGCGATTGCCTGGCCGATTCCCGAGCTTCCGCCGGTGACGAGAGCCACCTTGTCCTGCAGTCCTTTCATGATGTCCTCCTGGTGGGGGTGGTCGCGGCATGGGCGAGAACCCGCGCCCGGCCGTCACGGAAAAAAGCCGCCGCCTCCGCCACGGTGCCGACCTGGCGGAAGGTTCGGGCGGCCCCGAACGGGGCGTTCCAGAACGCCGGGTCGCCCGGCGGCGGCCCGGCGTGCGGGCCGACGTACAGGTACGGGTCGGCAACATGGTCATCGCCGGGTGAGGCGCCGTAGTTGATCGCGGCGGCGGTTATGCCAAGGTCGAAGTGCTCAGGCCACAGCACGGGGGCGGTCGGCTGGTCGCCGGGGATTTCCGCAGCGATCCGGCTCAGCGCCTGTGCGCCTAGGCCATACCACTCTGCCAGCAGCCGGGCCGCATCGGGTTCGATCATCAGCGGCGCGTCCAGGTCGAGCGGCGTCGCGGGCTCGTACACCTCGGCTATAGCACCCGGCGTGATGCCGGCGAACTCCGCTGCCGCCCGGACGGTGGTAAGAGACGTCCGTTTGGTGCCTCCGGCACCGCTGACGACAAGCTCAGCGCCGTCCACGGCGAGGAACCTGGCGTTCGTCCCGAAGGACGGGGTCCGGAAGCCGCCCGGGGACGAAACCAGGCCGATCTTGCCGGACGCCCGGTAAAGGGCGGAGGCCAGTATGTGCTCCGCGACACGATGCAATCCGGCGCGAGTCGCCGCCAGGCGGGCGGATGCGTTGTCACCGCTGCCGATTATGGCTGTCATGCCTGTTCCGTCTCGCCGGGCGGGCAGGCGTTACGAGGCCGCTTGGGCTGCCGAGCCTGTCCAGGGGCAAGCACTAGGGTCCGTTCGGTGAAAGGAAAGATCATCATTCAGAACGGACCTGAGGTTTCTCTCCCGGCTCAGCCGGGCGCTGCGCGTGCTGACCAGCGCGGGGTGCCGGGCTTCTAACCCGGGTGAGATGCGGTGAGGGGGGAGGTGCACCGCCGGGTCGCGGGATGAGGCTGCAGTCATCCGAGACCGGGAGGCGACCGTGACGCAGCAGGTTATATGTTCACCAGGACCACAGACCGATGATGGCGGCTATGCCGACGCGGACCTTGTCGCGCAGCTGCGGGCCGGGGACGAGGCCGCGATGTCTCAGCTGGTGGATCGGTGGTCGCCGACCATGCTCCGGGTCGCGCGGTCGTTCGTTGACAGCCCGCAATCTGCCGAGGACGTCGTTCAGGACGCCTGGCTCGGGATGCTCAGCGGGCTGGCCGCGTTCGAAGGCCGCTCGTCGCTGCGGACATGGACGTTCTCGATCCTGGTCAACCGGGCCAGGACTCGCGGCGCCCGTGAGGGCAGAACGCTTCCGCGGTCGCCGCTGACCGCCGGGGATGAGCGGACGGCGGACGACCTGCTTGCCGGTCCAGGCGGTGAGCCCGCCCGGACCTGGTCCTCCATTGACCCCCAGTCCCAGTGGAACACCGCGCCGGAAAGCGTGCTGCTGTCCAAGGAAGCCCTGTTCCAGCTTGACCGGGCCCTGTCGGAACTGCCGCCACGACAGCGCCAGGTGGTCACCATGCGCGACGTCTGCGGGATGTCCACCGAAGAGGTCTGCGCCGCCCTGGACATCACGCCGGCGAACCAGCGGGTCCTGCTGCATCGCGCCCGTGCCACCCTCCGGACGGCCCTGGCCGGGTACTACCGTGGATGACCGGTGACGCGCCAGGACAGGGCTAGATAAGGCCGCGGTCATGAGCCCGGATCACCGCTTCCTGCCGTGACTCAGCGCCGAGCTTGCGGTAGATGGCCCGCAGATGGGTCTTGAGGGTGTTGGGCGTGACGAACAATGCCGAAGCGAGCTCACGCAGCGTACTCGGTGCGGGCAGCAGCTTCAGGATCGTGAGTTCCCTGTCGGTCAGCGGCTCAATCAGTCCCTCCTGCCGCGTGCGCATCGCTTCCGCGCGCTGTTCTTCAGCCAGCCAGGTCGTGACCAGCGCCCCTGCGTCGGCGCAGTGCCGCATGATTCCGCGTGCCTCTTCCAGCATCACCCCGGGGTCGATGTGGACAGCGTCAGAGGCCTCGGCAGCCGAGCCTGGAGTGCCTGGCGTTTCCGGTGGCGGGCAGATTGTGCCGACCGCCGCCGCGGTCAGCAGCGCCGCGGCGAGTTCCACCCGGCCAGCGCCGCGCCGGCCCAGTTCGACCGCCGCCGCTGCCGCGCGCCGCGCCCCGGCCCAGTCCGCGCGCTTCAGGCCGAGGCGGGCCCCGGCCAGGGCCGGGAACATGGCCGTGAAGTGCGAGTCGCTGAGTGTCTGGCCGACAGCGGACTCCGCACCGAGCACCAGGGAGCCCGCGAGGGCAAGATCTTCCCGGTTTACCGCCAGCAGCGCCAGGCAGCCCTCGGCATAGATATAGGCGAGGCGGTTTCCATCAGCTTCCGCCCGCCGGGCCGCCTCAGTGAGCAGTTCCCTGGCCCGGCCGGCGTTCCCCAGCCACATCGAGGAGATGCCCTGCACGAGCCGGTGCACGGTCGCCACGAACGGGTCGTCACTTAGTGAGATCTCCTGCAGGCGGCCCGCGGCACCGCCCACATCCCCCGTCTTGTACATGTGCAGCGCGCGCAGCACCATCAGGTGGGTATCAGGCGGGCCCGAGGCCTCAGCGGCGTCGAGCGCGGCGCCGACTTCCTCAAACCGGCCTGTGTCGAGAGCGACCCAGACCCGCGCCGCGGACAGGGACGCGTCCGCTGCGACAAGCTCGGCGGGCAGGGCGTCGAGCCACATCCGTACCGTCTCCAGCTGGCCGGCGTTGAAAGGCTGGCGCCAGTGTGCTGCCACTAGCCGCGTGCTGAGCGAATCGTCGCCCGAAGCGATCGCGTGGCCGATCGCCTCGGCGGCATCGCCGTGTTCGGCGTACCACTGCGCCGCTCGCCGATGGAGTACCGAAGGGCGCTCTGCTGCGGTGCTGGCCAGCTCATGGCGCAGCAGGCCGCCGAACAGGTGGTGATACCGGAACCAGCGGTGCTCGTCGTCCAGTGGAATCAGGAACAGGTTGGCGCGATGGATTTCGCTGATCAGTTCCGCGCTGTCGGTCCGTCCCGTCAGCGCGTCGCACAGCGGCGCGCACATACGGTTGAGGACGGAGGTCACCAGGAGGAACTCGCGTACGAGGGGGGCCTGGCTCGTCAGCACCTCGTCCCCGAGATAGTTGACGATGTGCCAGTCCGCGCCGGTGAAACGCTCGATGAAGGCCGACGGGTCAGCCCGGCCGCGCAACCGCAGGGCCGCCAGTTGCAGGCCTGCTGCCCATCCCTCGGTCCGCGCCAGCAGCCTGAGCACGTCCTGCTCCGACAGCTGCGAGCCGAGCCGGTCACTGAAGAATTCCAGTGCCTCACCGGAGCTGAACCGGAGATCTTCGGCCCGCAACTCGGCCAGATCCCCTCGCACTCTGAGCCGGCCCAGCGGCAGCGGCGGGTCGGCCCGGGTGATGAGCATGAGGTGCAGCTGGGGCGGGGAATGGCCTAGCAGCGTCGCGACCGATGTGTGCACCTGGGCACTAGTGACGAGATGGTAATCGTCCAGCACGAGCACCAGGGGAGCGTCCGATGAGGTCAGCTCGTTGACGAAGGTGGGGAGCACGTCACGCAGCACGTCAGAGCCGGCCGCGTCCAGCCGCCGCAGGGCGGCGGCGCCTGCTGCCGAGCCCGCCTGGTCAGCAGCGAGGAGAAGGTACCGCCAGAAGCGCTTCGGGTCGTCGTCGCCGCTGTCAAGCGATACCCAGCCCGCGGTGATCTGGTCGTGTGCCAGCCAGTCGGCCACGAGCGTGCTCTTTCCCCAGCCCGCTGGCGCGACGATCAGCGTGAGGGGCAGCATGCACCCATGGCGCAGCAGGTCATGCAGACGCGAGCGCTCCACCGTCTGGTGCCGCGGATTAGGCCTGAACAACTTGGTCGCGATCACGACCTCAGCAGTGCCAGCTGCCACCCCCACCGCCCTGCCGCAGCAACAGGTTCCGCGCCCACGGCCGATGCGACCGGACGCAGATTGCCGCACTTCCGGGCCCTACTGGCCAGGCCCGATTCGTAAATGACTCTAGCCTGCGACCATCTGGGACCGATAGATCCACAGGCGGCGGCGTACCTTCAGGACTGCCTTAGTTCCGCGGCTGGCCCGGTGGTGTCGCCGTCGAGCCCCGCTGGATCTGACAGGTTGAGCCAGCCCGGCGCCGCGAAGGCGTCACGCGGCCGTCGTCACCGGCGTGGAGCAGATACCCGCACGGCGCACACATGACAAGCTGTCGACCTGCGGATATGCCATTCGCCAGAGTCATGTATGGCGTGTTGCAGGCCAGTTCCTGGCCCCCGGCCCGGGTCGGCCAGCCGAGCAACCAGGGCCGCAGCCGGCGGCCGGCGGGCCCACGCCACGCTCTGGCTCTCCCGTGGAGGCCTGCCGGTCGACGATGTGGCCGGCATGTTCCCTGCCCGCCGCATCGGCGCGCTCGCTTCCGCGGCGTCCGCATGCTCGGGAACCCTCACCGCGACGCAGTCTTCCTCGTCTCCCCTGACAGCGCGTCCCTGTACACAGAGCTGACCAGCACAACGGCAACCTCGCCTCGATGCGCTCGATGGTTAGTCCCTGGCCGGTTCGGTGTAGCCGAAGAACGCGCGGCGCTTGATGAGCTCGGCGACATCAGGGGGAACCATGCTTTCCCAGGAGTCGTCGTTCGCGGCTATCCTGCGGAGCACGTCGCGGCTGAAGATCGGCAGGAACTCTGGCCGGTAGTTGTCGAGGTGGACGAAACTGCCCCGGCCCCAGAGATAGTCATACAGCGGCTGCAACTCCGGCCGGACCTTGATGTCATCGACGGTCTTGAGCTCATCCTCCGGTGAGGGCTGCACGGGGTAGACATACAGCTTCAGGTCGTTCTTGAACAGCCGCCCGAAGCTCTCGAGGATCCCGCCGGGCAGTTGCGCGTGGTTCTTCTCGTCGAACAAGTCGATCAGGCTGGGCACTCCCATCACGATGCCGATCCGTTCGCTCGTTCGTTCGCCGAGGTAGGCGGCCAGCCGGTAGTAGTCGAAGTAGTCGGTGATCAGCACCGTCATCCCGCAGGCGGCAAGTAGTTCCGCGCGGGCCAGGAAATCCCGCCGGTCCACCTGTTCTCCACCTGCGAGCAGGTTGCGCATCGTGATCTCGGTGAGCTCCAGGACCGGCTTCCCGGCCACGGCCGGGTCGGCTTCGAACTTGGCATGGGCCGACGCGAGCATGTCGATGTTCACGTGCGTCGGAGGGCGGAAGCTCCCTCGCTCCACCAGGATCGCCTTCTTGCGCAGTATCTCGCTCGGCTGCAGCACCTCACGGTCGGGGCCGAACATCGCCACGCCGCTGAGCCCGACCTGCACGAGCTTGAGCGCCATCAGCCTGTTGTCCACTCGGCGGAACTCGATGCCGCGGAACTGGATCATGTCGATCTCGACGCGGCCGGTGGTCAGGCGGTCGAGCAGGCTCTCGATCAGTTTGTCCGGCTCGTGGTGCTGGAAGAACGCCCCGTATAGCAGGTTCACCCCGACGATCCCGAGCGCCTCCTGCTGCAGCCACGCCTCGACGTCGAGCATCCGCACGTGCATCACGATCTGGCTCGGCTCGTCGTGCGGCTGGGCCTGGAACTTCACGCCCATCCAGCCGTGACACTCGTTGCCGCCGCGGAAGCTGCGCGCCACCACCGTGTCGGCGAAGGCGAAGAAGCAATTCTCGTCACCGCGCTTGTGGCCCAGGCGGTCCACGTTCAGCTGGAACTCGGTGTCGAGCATGCCCTGAAGCCGCCCGGAGGACACGTACCTGTCCGCCTTGCCATACTCGGCGTCGCTCACGGCCATGTCGTAAGCGGAGACGGACTTCGCGACAGTGCCCGCAGCGCCCCCCACGCGGAAGAACCAGCGAACGACCTCCTGGCCGGCCCCGATCTCAGCGATCGTCCCGTACCAGCGCGGGTCGAGGTTGATGCGCAGGGCCTTCTGATGCGTGTCTGATTCGTGAGCGCCCGTGATGAACTCGGTCATTCGTCTCCCTGCTCACCAGGCCCGCTGCAACCCCGTCCACGGCGGCGGTCCAGACGAGAGTCCGGCCAGGTAATCCTACTAATTCCATCGCTTCTGGCACCAGCCCGTGCCAACGGCCAATCCAGCAGCTCCCGGGGGACCGCCCGACACACACCTCTCGCGCGTCGGCGTCATGGGCTTTTCGGTGCAGCCGGTCCTCGACACATCGTAATCATGGCCTGACCTGCGGATATGTTATGGAGCGAGGCTATGGCTGTGTCGCGCGTGGTCAGTTTCGCCGGGTTTACCGACCTTGCCGACGACGTTAGGCTGCTGCTTGCAGGCAGTGATGCCGACTCCGGCTGAGACCGGGCTGTCGGATATCGGCCTAAAGGCCGGTGCTTAGTTGGGTGGGAGGCGATGTGGTTGTTCGCTCCCCGCCGGGGCCGGTAGGTCCCCAGTGATCAGGGGACGCCCGGAAGGGCTGACGGACCGGCGCATCGAACGCGCGGCGCTGGACCGGCTTGTCGAGGCGGTCCGCGGCGGCCAGAGCCGGGCCTTGGTGCTGCGCGGCGACCCCGGGGTAGGCAAGACTGCGCTGCTGGATTACCTGGCCCGCCGCGCGTCGGGGTGCCACGTTGCGCGCGCATCAGGCGTGCAATCGGAGATGGAGCTGGCTTTCGCAGGCCTGCATCAGCTGGGCGCGCCGATGCTGAGCCGCGCCGAGCACTTGCCGGCGCCGCAGCGGGACGCGTTGCGGACCGCCTTCGGCCAGGCCGCCGGGCCGCCGCCGGACCGGTTCATGGTCGGGCTGGCCATACTGAGCCTCCTGTCGGAGGTGGCCGGGGAACAGCCGCTGGTCTGCCTGATCGACGACATGCAGTGGCTGGACCAGGCCTCGTCGCAGGCGCTGGGGTTCGTGGCGCGGCGGCTAGCCGCCGACCCGGTCGGCCTGGTGTTCGCGGTCCGGGAACCGGGTCCGGAGCTGGCCGGGTTGCCGGAGCTGGAAATCGGAGGGCTGGACGAGAGCGACGCGCGGGCGCTGCTGGACTCAGTGCTGGCCGGGCCGCTAGACGATCGGGTCAGGGACCAGATCGTTGTGGAGACGCAGGGCAACCCCCTGGCGCTGCTCGAACTACCGCGAGGGCTGTCGCCTTCGGAGCTGGCGGGCGGGTTCGGGCTGCCCGGGGCGACATCGCTGTCGGAGCGGATCGAGGAGAGCTTCCGTCGGCAGCTGGAGGCACTGCCCGCACAGTCGCGGCGACTCCTGCTGCTAGCGGCAGCCGAACCGTATGGCGACCTTTCACTGGTCTGGCGGGCAGCCGAGCAGTTGGGCATCCCAGTTCAGGCGGCCGCGCCCGCCGTGGACGCGGACCTGGTGAAATTCGGCGCCCGGGTGCGGTTCCGGCACCCTCTGCTGCGCTCGGCCTCGTACCAGGCGGCATCGGTCGCGGATCGCCAGGCCGTGCACGCCGCGCTCGCCGAGGCCACCGATCCGGAGACTATGCTGGAGCGGCGGGCCTGGCACCGGGCCCAGGCCGCGTCCGGGCCCGACGAGGAGGTCGCGGCGGAACTGGAGCGGTCCGCGGGCCGGGCGCAGGCCCGCGGCGGGCTGGCAGCGGCTGCGGCGTTCCTTGAGCGCTCGGCGTTGCTGACCGCCGATCCGGCGCGCCGCGCCGAGCGCTCGCTGGCGGCGGCGCAGGCCCATCTGCAAGCCGGCGCGTTCGGGCCGGCGCTGAAGCTGGTCGCGAATGCGGAGGCCGGGCCGCTGGATGAGCTGCGGAGTGCCCGGGCGGACCTGCTACGGGGGGAGATAGTGTTCGCCTCGGGCCTGGGCAGCGACGCTCCGCCGCTGCTGCTAAAGGCGGCGGAGCGGCTCGAGCCGCTCGACGCCGGCCTGGCCCGCGAGACTTATCTAACCGGCTGGATGGCGGCCCTGTTCGCCGGGCGGCTGGCGGGTGCCGGTGACCTGCTCGAGGTCTCCCGCGCCGCACGGGTCATGCTTGCCTCAGCCGACCCGCGGCATCCGGCCGACCTGATCCTTGCCGGTCTGGCCATGGTGGTCACCGACGGGCCGAACGCCGCGGGACCGACGCTGCGCCGCGCGCTGCGCGCCTTCCACGACGCCAGCATGACTACGGCAGAAGAACTCCGGTGGGGCTGGTTCGCGCAGGCGGCCGCCAGCGCGTTGTGGGACGATGATGCCTGGCGTGCGATGCTCACCCGGCAAGTCCGGCTCGCCCGGGAGGCTGGCGCGCTCGATCAGCTGCCGATCATGCTGGGCGCACTGGGCACGGCCACGGCGTGGAGCGGGGACTTCGCCGCGGCCGAGGCGCTTGATGCGGAGGCTGACGCGGTCTGCGAGGTGACTGGGTCTCGCGCCGCCTCGTTCACTGCGATGATGCTCGCCTGCCTGCGGGGCCGCCAGGCCGAGGCCGCTCCGCTGATCGAGGGCACCATCACCGAGGCGACCGCCGGGGGCCAGGGCATCGCCGTGGCCTACGCGCACTGGACGGCCGCCATCCTGGCCAACGGCCTCGGCCGGTACGCCGAGGCGGTGGCGGCTGCCCGGCAGGCCAGCGAGGACACCTCTACGCTCTACCCCTCCATGTGGGCGCTGTCCGAGCTGATCGAGGCCGCCGCCCGCAGTGGGGTTACCGACATCGCGGGCGAGGCTTTGACCCGGCTGGCGGACTTCACCCAGGCTGGGGGGACCGACTTCGGCCTAGGCATCGAGGCGCGCTGTCGCGCACTGCTGACCGAGGGCGAGACGGCTGAGAACCTGTATCGGGAAGCGATCGACCGGCTCGGCCGCACCAAGCTGCAGCCCGAACTGGCCCGCGCACACCTGCTCTACGGCGAATGGCTGCGCCGCGAGAACCGCCGCACCAACGCCCGGGAGCAGCTTCGGACCGCGCATGACATGCTGGCCGCCATCGGCATGGAGGCGTTCGCCGAACGGGCCCGGCACGAACTGCTGGCCACCGGGGAGACCGTGCGCCAGTCGGCGGCCGAGCCGGCCACCACGCTCACCGCACAGGAGGCGCACATCGCCCGGCTCGCCGCCGACGGCCACACCAACCCGGAGATCGCCGCGCAGCTGTTCCTGTCCGTCCGCACGGTGGAATGGCACCTGCGCAAGATATTCACCAAGCTCGGCATCGGCTCGCGCCGTGAGCTGCGCGAGGCGTTGCCGACCGGCTCCAATAGCCTGCGGACGTGATACCACGGTCCCGTTCGGCGAAGAGATTTTGATTACTCCGAACGGAACTCGGTGTCTCTGGCCCGCAGGCACCACCTCGCCCGGGTCTGGCCACGCGACGACCGCGTGATGGAGACTGCCCCTAGGCGCAGACCCAGGGAGCCGTGCAGTGGACGAGTTGCTCGGACGCCGTGACGAGTGTGCCGCGCTGGACCGGCTAGTGGCGGACGTGCTCGCGGGCACTAGCCGCGTCCTGGTGCTGCGCGGCGAGGCGGGCGTGGGCAAGAGCGCTCTGCTGGGCTACCTGTCCGGCCGGATCGCTGGTGGGGCGGGCAAGGGAGGCGAGTGGCGGATCGCGTCGGCCGTCGGCGTGGAGTCGGAGATGGAGCTGGCCTACAGCGGCCTGCATCAGCTGTGCGCGCCGCTGCTTGACCACCTCGGCGAGTTGCCGGTCCCGCAGCGCGACGCGCTCGCGACTGTGTTCGGGCTGAGCACCGGTCCGGCACCCGACCGGTTCCTGGTGGGACTCGCAGCGCTGACGCTGGTGGCGCAGGCCGCCGAGCAGCAGCCGCTGGCCTGCATCATCGACGACGCGCAGTGGCTGGACAGCGCCTCCGCGCAGCTGCTCGGGTTCGTGGCCCGCCGCCTGCTGGCCGAGCGGGTCGCGCTTGTGTGCGCGGCGCGCACCGGTATCGGGGACGACGTACTGGCCGGGCTGCCCGCGCTGGAGATCCGCGGGCTCAGCGCGAGCGACGCGCGACCGCTGTTGCTGGGCCACGTGCACGGGCCTATTGACGCGGCCGTCACCGATCAGATCATCGCGGAAAGCCGCGGCAACCCGCTCGCGCTTCTTGAGCTGCCGCGCACCTGGCAGGCTGCCGACCTTGCTGGCGGATTCGGGCTGCCCGCCGGTCAGCAGGTCGCTGGCAAGATCGAGCACAGCTACGTCCAGCGTCTGCGGCTGCTCCCGGCCGAGACCCAGCTGCTCGTCCTAACTGCGGCGGCGGAGCCGCTCGGCGATCCGGTGCTGCTCCGCCGCGCCGCCCACGCGCTGGGCATCGACATGACGGCGGCGGGCCCCGCGGTGGACGCCGGGCTTTTCCAGGTGCGCATTCGCGTGGAGTTCACCCACCCGCTGGTCCGGTCGGCCGCTTACCGGGCCGCCGACGCCGCTGACCGCCGGCGCGTGCACCGCGCCCTCGCCGACGCCACCGACGCTCAGGCGGACCCGGACCGGCGGGCCTGGCACCGGGCGCGTGCCACGTCCGGGCAGGATGAGGAGGTGGCGGCCGAACTGGAGCGGTCGGCCGACCGTGCCCAGGGGCGGGCCGGGCTCGCGGCCGCCGCCGCCTTCCTGACCCGCGCGACCGAGCTGACCCCGCTTCCGGAGGCGCGGACCCGGCGCGCGCTGGCCGCCGCCTTCGCCAACGTCCAGGCCGGCGACTTCGAAAGCACCCGGACCCTGCTCACCATCGCCAGGGACGGCCCTGTTGACGAGCTGCAACGCGCCCAGATCGACCTCGTTAGCGCGCAGATGGCCTTTGCCTCCAGCCGAGGCAGCGAAGCGACGCTGCTGCTGCTGGCCGCGGCCCAGCGCCTGCAGCCGCTCAATCTCCAGCTCACGCGCCAGACCTATCTGGACGCATTTTCCGCCGCCCAGTTCGCGGCCCGGCTCAGTGAGAGCGTCGGCATCGCCGAGGTGGCCCGGGCCGCCCGCGCCGCACCGCGCCGACCGGAGGACGAGCCCGCGCCAGGCGACTTGCTGCTTGACGCCTTCGTCACGCTCACCGATGATTACGCCGCGGCCGTGCCGCTGAGCTGGGCTGCGCTGGCCACGCTGCGCCGTGACCCGGGCTCGGCCAGGGAGAACCTGCGCTGGCTGTGGCAGGGTTGCGTGCTCGCCCTCGAACTGTGGGACGACGAGAGCGCGTACGACCTGTCCGGCCATCACCTGCGGCTGGCCCGGCAGACGGGCGCGCTCAGCGAGCTCCCGCTCGCGCTCGGCTCGCGCACACCCGTTCTGGTGTTCCGCGGCGAACTCGCCGCGGCGGCCGCGCTGGTCGAGGAGTCGCGGTCGGTCCACGAGGCGGCGGGGATCGCCGAGGCGCCGTACGGCGCGCTGATACTCACCGCGTGGCGGGGCCAGGCCGCCGAGGCCAGAGAACTGATCGAGGTTACGATCGGTGAGGCCAGCGCCCGCGGCGAGGGAGTCGGAGTGGCCATCTGTGAGTACTCCCATGCCGTCCTTTGCAATGGCCTGGGCCAGTACGACGAGGCGCTCGCCGCCGCCCGCAGCGCCTGCGCGGATCCGCGGGAGATGGTGGCCCACAACTGGGGCATGACTGAGCTGATCGAGTCGGCCGCGCAAACCGGTAGGACCGATCTGGCGAAGGAGACCCTCCAGCGGCTGACCACGAAGGCGTACGCGTGCCGGACCAACTGGGCGCTCGGAATCGAGGCCCGCTCGCGAGCCCTGCTCAGCGACGGAGATACCGCCGAGCGCGGGTTCCGTGAGGCGGTCGACCATCTCAGCCGGGCACGGGTGCGCAGCGAACTCGCCCGCGCTCACCTGCTGTACGGGGAATGGCTGCAGCAGTCCAACCGCCGCGCCGACGCGCGCAGCGAGCTGGCCCGGGCCTACGAGATGTTCACGGCCATGGGGATGGACGGTTTCGCCGAGCGGGCCCGCCGCGATCTAATGGCCACCGGCGCGGCCGTCCGCCAGCAAACCGCCGATGCCACCGAGCAGCTCACCGAACAGGAAGCACTCATCGCGCGGCTGGCCCGCGACGGCCTGTCGAATCCGGAAATCGGCGCCCAGCTGTTCATTAGCGCCCGTACGGTCGAATGGTACCTGCGGAAGGTGTTCACCAAGCTCGGCATCAGCTCGCGACGGCAGTTGCAGCTGGCCCTAGCCGATCGAGATCGGCCGGTAGAGACCGGTTAGTTTGCTGCCGCTGGGCTGACAGTGACCTGGCCGCGAGGATGTGGGCATGAGCACGAGACTTGAGCCGATGCCGGCGCTACTGGACCGGCAGCGGGAGCGCGCCGTGCTCGATGGGCTTCTCGGAGAGCTGCGCTCGGGACACGGGCAGGTGCTGGTGGTGCGGGGTGAGGCCGGGGTGGGCAAGTCGGCGCTGCTGGAGTACGTGACCAGGGCGGCGGCGGATATGCGGGTGACCCGGGCGGTGGGGGTGGAATCGGAGATGGAGCTGGCCTTCGCCGGACTGCATCTGCTGTGTGCGCCGCTGCTGGACCGGCTGGAGAGCCTGCCGGGTCCGCAGCGCGACGCGCTGGAAATCGCGTTCGGGCTGCGGGAGGGCAATGCGCCGGACCGGTTCCTGGTCGGGCTGGCGGTGCTGACGTTGCTGTCGGAGGTGGCCGAAGAGCGGCCGCTGTTGTGCGTGGTTGATGATGCGCAGTGGCTGGATAAGGCGTCGGCGCAGGTACTGGTGTTCGCGGCGCGGCGGCTGCTGGCCGAGCCGGTGGGGCTGGTCTTCGCCGCGCGGGAACCTGCCGAGCAGTTCCGGGGGCTGGCGGAGCTGGAGGTGCGGGGCTTGCCGGACCAGGACGCCCGGGCACTGCTGCGGTCGGTGGTCCAGTTCCAGCTCGATGAGCGGATCCGGGACCGGATCCTGGCGGAAACGCACGGCAACCCGCTGGCCTTGCTTGAGCTGCCCCGCGGGCTGGGGCTGGCGCAGCTGGCGGGCGGGTTCGGGCTGATCGAGGCGCAGGCGGTCCCAGCACGGATCGAGCATGGGTTCCGGCGGCGGCTGGAGGCGCTCCCCGCCGATACGCGATCGCTGATGCTGGTCGCCGCGGCCGAGCCGACCGGCGATTCCATGGTGGTGTGGCGGGCCGCCGAACGGCTCGGGATCCCGGCCTCGGCCGCGGAGGCCGCTTCAGCGGATGGGCTGCTGGAGGTCGGGACGTGGGTGCGGTTCCGGCATCCCCTGGTGCGGTCGGCGGTGTACTCGGCAGCGTCGCCGTCGGCGCGCCGGGAGGTGCACCGAGCGCTGGCCGAGGTGACCGACCGCGACGGTGACCCGGATCGGCGGGCGTGGCATCTGGCCGCGGCCGCATCGGGACCCGATGAGGAGGTAGCCGCAGAGCTGAAGCGGTCGGCGGGTCGGGCGCAGGCCCGCGGTGGCATGGCCGCGGCGGCCGCATTCTTGCAGCGTGCGGCCGAGTTCACCAGCGAACCCGCGGTGCGGGCCGAGCGCGCACTGGCGGCCGCGCAGGCGAGCCTGCAGGCCGGCGCTCTGGATGCGGCGGCCGAGCTGGTCGCCATGGCGGCGGCAAGACCGTTGGATGAGCTTCAGCAGGCGCGCGCCGCGCTGCTGCGCGGGCAGATCGCGTTCGCCTCGGGCGGCGGCAGCGACGCCCCGGCGTTGCTGGTGAAGGCGGCCAAGCAGCTGGAGCCGCTGGATGCCGCGCTCGCGCGCCAGACCTACCTGGACGCATGGCTCGCCGCGATGTTCGCCGGACGGTTCGGGGGCGCTGGCGATCTGCATGAAGTCTCCCGGGCCGCCCGGTCAGTCCCTCCATCTACAGACGCGCCCCGCCCGTCCGATCTGCTGCTGGACGGCCTGACCGTCCTGGTCACTGAGGGACGCGCCGCGGCGGCACCCCTGCTGAGCCGGGCAGCGCGGGTCTTCGCTGAGGAAGAGATCACCATGGTGGAGCGCCTGCGATGGGGTTTCCTGGGTGTGGTCGCCGCGATCATGGTGTGGGACGAGCAGTGCTGGCACACGATCGATGTCCGCCAGCTCCGGTCCTGTCGCGATGCAGGCTTGCTCGCCCAGCTGGTGATCTTTGTGAACTCGATGGCCATCCTTATGACCTGGCGCGGTGATTTTGCGGCGGCTGCTTCGCTGATCGCGGAGGCTGAAGCGATCGCGGCCGCCACCGGGACCCGGTTCGCCCCGTTCGCGGCCATGTGGCTGGCCGGATTCCGCGGGGCCGAAGCCGAAGCTACCCTGCTGATCGAGGCCGTCGCCAAAGACTCCCGAGCTACCGGCCAGGGTCTCGCCATCCAAGAGTCCCAACGGTTCTCCGCCGTTCTATATAACGGTCTCGGCCGCTATGAGGCGGCGGTTGCCCAGGCGCAGCAGGCGAGCGAGCAGGCGCCTGAGCTGTTTACCTCCATGTGGGTGCTTCCCGAGCTGATCGAGGCGGCCAGCAGGACCGGACAGACCCAGCTGGCCGCCGACGCGCTCGGACGGCTGGCCGAGGCCACCAGCGTCACCCAGACCGACTGGGCGCAGGGGATCTACGCGCGTTCCCGGGCGCTGCTCAACGACGGCGAGGACGCTGAAGGCTGGTATCGCCAGGCGGTCGACCGGTTGAGCCGTACCGCCCTTCGGCCCGAACTCGCGCGCGCGCACTTGCTCTACGGCGAGTGGCTGCGCCGCCAGGGACGGCGAGCCGACGCGCGCGCGCAGCTGCGCGCCGCGCACGGCATGTTCGACACGATCGGCATGGCGGCGTTCGCCGAGCGGGCCCGCCGTGAGCTGGCGGTCACCGGCGAGACCGCCCGCCAGCGCACCGTCGAAGCGCGCGACACGCTCACCCCGCAAGAGGCCCAGATCGCGCAGCTGGCGCGGGCGGGCATGTCCAACCCGGAGATCGCCGCCCACCTGTTCCTGTCCGTACGGACGATCGAATGGCACCTGCGCAAGGTGTTCACCAAGCTCGAGATCAGCTCCCGCTTGCAACTCCAGCGGGCACTGTCCCACGGCGCCGGGCCGATGGCATAACCCTCTAGCTCGGCCAGGCGCGGTGCTCGGTCCTGCCGGCTGACCAGGGTACCGGCCAGTGTGTTTACGGGGTCGCGACCGGCGGGCTGGGGATGACACCGGGCGCGATATCGGCACGGGTCGTCGGAGTCCTTTGTCATTGTGACGGTCCGGCGTCATCCGCCTCTCGTCTCGAGATGCCTGCCGAAACGCCGGTCAAAGCCCTGTTCATGGAGATCGAGCCGACATCGGCTGGGCACTGCTCGTCGGTGACGGCCCGGCGCCCGGAACGGGCTCGCCGACTAGGACCGCCCGGCGCGAAGCAGCTGGCGTCAGCGCCGTGACCAGGGTGCTCTTCAGGGCTTTCAAGGGCGCGCCCGCTGGGCCGGGAGAGCGACGGTGGGGTAACGCATCTTCGCTCGGTCCAAAGGAGTGACCATGGCACAGTTGAAGTACCCGGCACACGGGGCGCAGCCGGGTCTGGCGATGTCCGGCGATCTTCCCCTGGGTGAGGACCGGCGGAGCGACATGAAGCGAGGGCAGGCGGAGCTGGCCGGGCCGCCCGAAGCGCCAGCGGCGCCGCACGCTATCGAGTTGCGGCATCTGCGTTACTTCGCCGCGGTCGCCGACGCGGGCAGCATCACTCACGCCGCGGAGCGGATGTTCATCGCCCAGCCCACCCTCAGCCAGCAGATCCGGCGGCTGGAAGAGATCGTCGGCACGCCGTTGCTGCAGCGCCGCCGCGAAGGGCTGCGGCTGACTCCGGCCGGCACCGTGCTGCTGGACGCCTCCCGCACCGTGCTGTCGCTCATGGACCATGAGGTAAACCGGACGCGGCAGGCGGCGGGCCTGGGACGGCCGCGGCTGCGCGTGGTCGTCCCGCCCGGGCTGCCGGATGCTCTCGCGGTCGAGGTCGCCTCCGCGCTGCGGTCGGCGGCTGCCGCCGCGGACGTGGAGATCGGCTGGCTGGAAGCCCCTCTCGATGCCGAGTTCTCGCTGATCCGGCAGCGCCGGGCCGACGCTGGCCTGGGCTGGCTCACTGCCAGCCCCGAGGCGTTGCCCGCCCCGCTCGACGTCATGAGCCTTGGGGACTTCGAACCCGACGTGTGGGTTCCTTCGCGGCACCCGGCGGCAAGCCGCGGCACGATCGGCCTCGACGAACTGGCCCGCATGGACGTCATCCACGGGCCGCGCCGCCTGGAGCCGGGGATCTACGATGCGTGGACGCGGGTGCTGCGGACGGCGGATCCGCGCTTCGAGTTCACCGATCCCCCGTTGCGGCATTCACTGGCGATGGCCCTGGCCTTCGCCGCGACCGCGGACCGGTCCACCGCGGTGCTGACCGGCCCCGGCGTCATCACCGGAACCCGGCCCGGGCTGATCCGGATGCCGCGGAACATGGTCAGCCAGGACATGACCCTGGTCGGTCTCGACCAGCATCCGCTGACCGCGACGGCGGCCGTGGTATGGAACGGCGACCTGCCCCGCCCGCTCCAGCAAGTCCTCTTCGACGCCGCG
>Ga0335076_10002836_pt1 | contig 17297 bp, 15 predicted proteins | sample Lox_Sample_25_FD_206717 | JGI IMG/M metagenome (GOLD analysis project Ga0335076, IMG submission 206717) | Soil microbial communities from Loxahatchee National Wildlife Refuge, Florida, United States - Lox_Sample_2.5 | ecosystem: Environmental > Terrestrial > Soil > Wetlands | place: USA... | reverse complement strand
TATGCGAAGTTCATCGAGGACGACTTCCTCGGGGGCCAGCGGCTGAATCCGAAGACAGACGGCCGCCCGGATCCCCGGCCCGACGTGCGCGAGGACGAGCCCGAGCTCGGGGATCTACAGAACGACTTCGACTTCAACCAGACGCCGCTGGCACCCGTGATCCTGCCTGTTCAGCCGCAGACGGATCTGATCAAACCCGGGTCCGCCGGGTCCGGATCCGCCGGGTCGCGGGCGCGTGCTCCGGCCCGGGCGCTGCCCGGAGTCAAGGGGTTGCGGCCATTCGAGCTCGCGGCGGCGGCGAGGTATCTGGGGATGAGCACCGCGGAGCTCCGCCGGGAGCTGGCGGCCGGAGAGACGGTCCGCCAGATCGCCCGTGCCCGGGGGCGCACGTTGACCGGCGTCCGTCAGGCGGTGCTGGCCGCGGTTCGGGCGGAGCTGCCACTCACGCTCCGCTGAGCGGTATCACATGGCCTTCTCGAGCCGGGCGAACACGGTCCGGCGCTCGGCCATCACCGCCTCGCGCTCGCGGGCCAGATCGCCGATGCCGGTCCCACCCTCGGCCTTGGTGCGGAGGATCGCCCGGTCGATCCTGGCCTGCTCGAGCACCAGGCGAGCATGCTTGAGCTCGTCCTCGCCGACGCGGCCCGGCCTGCCGGCGAGCTCGACGAGGTCGGCCAGCGCGCGCGCCAGCTGCTCGTCGTCGGCTGGCAGATCGGACAGCGGTGAATGCGTTCGGCCGTGCAGATGGCGCGCCGCGCGGCGCAGAAGGTCACTGGTGATCAGCGCCTCGAGGTCGATCTCGAACAGCGCTCGCGCCCCCGGGTCGGGAAGCGCGATGCACAGAGCCAGGAAGGTCCGTTCGGCGCGCAGCCCCGTGTCGAGCACCTCGTGGCGGCTTGCCCCGGGTGTCGGCGGTCCGGGAGTCCCGTTGCCGGCGCCATTGTGCTGACCGGCGCCCTCGATCAGCGAGCCGAGCCTCGCCTCGGTGAGCTCAAGCCTGCCGGCGATACGGCGCAGCAGCTCATCGCCGAACAGGCCCCTCCGCAGGTTCTTGAGCGCGGGCAGCAACTGGGCGAAGGCACGATCCCGCCCCTCGGCGCTCGTGAGATCGTTCCGTTCGAGGATCCGCTCGACGTGGAACTTCACGAACGGCACCGACGCGGCGACGAGTTCGCGCAACGCATCGGCGCCGGCGCGCTCGATCAGGTCGGCCGGGTCCGTTCCGTCGGGCAGCGCGACGACCCGGAGCTCGAGGTTTCGCTTGTCGGTGAGCTGGGCGGCGCGCAGCATCGCGTCCTGGCCGGCGCGGTCGGCGTCGAGGCACAGCACGAGGATCTTGGCGAGGCGCTCGAGCTCGGTGATCTGCTCCTCGGTCAGCGCGGTCCCCATGATCCCGACGGCGTTGCCGAGGTCGGCCTGGTGAAGGGCGAGCACATCGGTGTAGCCCTCGACCAGGATCACGTTGCCGACCCGCGCCGCCGCCGCGCGAGCGCGATCGAGGCCGAACAGCACCCTTCGCTTGTGGTAGAGCTCGCCGTCGGCGGTGTTCAGGTACTTCGGTCGCTGGTTGTCGCGCATCGCGCGCGCCCCGAACCCGATCACGTTCCCACGGGCGTCGGTGGACGGGAACATGATCCGCTCGCGGAACCGATCGTAGATCTGGCCCGGCCGGTTCTGAGAACGCTGGGCGAGCCCGACGGCCAGCAGCTCCTCGTCGCTGAAGCCGGCGCGGCGCGACGCGGTCAGGATCCGGTCCCAGGCGCTGGGGGCATAGCCGACGCGGAAGGCTTGAAGCGTCTCCTCGCGCAGACCCCGGCTCTGTAGGTATTGGCGAGCGGGGAGGGATTCCCGCGCCTCCCACAGATACCGGGCGTAGTAAGAGGTAGCGCGACCGAGGAGCTGATGCAGACGCTCGCGGCGTTGCCGGCGCTGGCTTGCCCTGGGATCCTCCTCCTCGGTCTGAAGCTCGACCCCGAACCGGTCGGCCAACGTCTGTAGAGCCCCCGGGAAGTCGAGCCCCTCGGTCTCCATCACGAACGTGAACAGGTCGCCCGATGCCTGACAGCCGAAGCAGTAGTAGACCTTGTCGATCGGGTTGAGGCTGAACGAGGGGGTACGCTCGTCGTGGAACGGGCAGCGGCCGACGTACTCGCTCGGGCCGGCTCGGCGCAGCTCGGTGTGGTCGGAGACCACGGCGATCATGTCGACCGCGTCGCGGACACGGTCACGTGAGTCGGCGGTGAACCGGCTCACGGGGCGAACGCCACCGGCACGCTCAGTCGCTCGAACGTGCGGATACAGAACCGGTCGGTCATGCCCGCGAGGTAGTCGGTGACCCGGCGCGGGACGTCGCCGGGCGGGATCGAACCCGGGATCTCCTCCGGGCGGGCGCAGTAGTGATCGAACAGCGACCGTATGACGACCCTGATCTTCGCGTGCTCGCGCGTCGCCTCGGGCCCCAGGTACACGCGCTCGAACATGAACGCGCGCAGTTCGGCCATCGCGCCACCGACCGTCTGGCCCTGGACGATCTCGCCGTGCTGCTCGGAGTTCTCGACGAGGTCGTGAACGAGCGTGTCGATCCGCTTCGAGCCGTTGTCGCCGAGGATCTCGATCGGCCCCTGCGGGAGATCGCCCGGGGTCAGGAGGCCGGCGCGGAGCGCGTCGTCGATGTCGTGGTTGATATACGCCACCCGGTCCATCAGCCGGACGATCCTCCCCTCGAGCGTCGCCGGCTCCGGCGCCCGGCCCGAATGCCCAAGGATCCCCTCGCGGACGGGCGCGGTCAGGTTCAGACCGGCGCCGTCACGCTCGAGCGAGTCGACGACCCGCAGCGAGTGCTCGTGGTGCTTGAACGACAGCCCGAAGCGCTCGGACAGACAGCGGTCCAGCGCGTCCTCCCCCACGTGCCCGAACGGCGGATGGCCGAGGTCGTGGCCGAGACCGATCGCCTCGACCAGATCCTCGTTGAGGCGCAGCGCCCGCGCCACCGTGCGAGAGACCTGCGTGACCTCGAGCGTGTGGGTGAGTCGCGTGCGGTAATGGTCACCGGCGGGGGCCACGAACACCTGCGTCTTGTGCTTCAGCCGGCGGAACGCCTTGCAGTGGACGATGCGGTCGCGGTCGCGCTGAAACGGGGTGCGGAGGCCGCAGTCGGGCTCGGGCCTCTCGCGGTGGGCCGGATACGAGCGGGTCGCTTGGGCAGACAACTCGCGCTCCTCGCGTTCGCGGATCCGCTCGGTGAACGCCTCCGCCACCGGGCCCGACGGATGCTCGGTTGTCGAGCTGAGAAGTTGGTCGCTCATCTGCTTCCGATTCTGACAGCGGTTTTGAGCGGAGCGGCGTGTTGTGACGAAGGCGTTGCCGGTCTGCGCGGGGTGTTTGGGGGCGTAGGCGCGGTGAGGCGGCCGACCGGCACGCCGAGCGCCGCACCCCCCGACCGGCGCCGACAGCCCTCACGCAGGTCCGGGCACGAACCCCGCGACCGCCGCACGCCCCCTAGTCGCGGTCGTCAGCGGTCGCAATCGCACGTGCGCGTGATGCTCGGCGGTCTCGGTGATCGCGCGCTCGGCCTGCGCCAGCGCGAGCTCTGACGCGTCAGGCGCGTCCGCCAGTGGACGGCCCAGTGCGCCGGTCAGGAAGCTGTGAGCCTCCTGGCCAAGGGGAAACGCGGCCGCCTCGCACGAGTTGCACACGACCCCGCCCAGGGCGGCTGAGAAGCCCCGCAAATGCTCGGATTCGCCGCAGCCGGCGCACGAGCCAAGCTGCGGCAGGACGCCGGCGGCCAGCAGCAGCTTCAACCGAAACGCGAGCCCGTTCGCGGGACGCGCGTTGACGGCGTCGCCGGCTAGCAGCGCCAGCTCGTTGGCGAGCAGCCGGAACACCTCGGGATGCGGATCCGGGGTCTCGAACAGACGGCCGACGGCATCGCACGCGCGCGCGGCCGCGTCGAGCGTCGCCGCGTGGTCCCGCAGCGAGGCATGCGCCGTGACGGTGTCGACGCCCGTGACCGTGTGCAGATCGCTGCGGCCCTGGTGGAGGATCACCCGGATGTGGAAGAACGGCTCGAGCCTCGCCCCGAACCGGCTACGGGCCCGGCGCACTCCCTTGGCGATCGCGGCCAGCCGGCCGTGCCCCGGCGTGTACATGTGCAGGACCCGGTCCGCGTCGCCATACCTGATCGAGCGGAGGACGATCGCCTCGGTCTTCAGCGAACCGGCCATCGCCTATCGCAAGCTATCCTTAATGAAGTTATGAGGCCCGTCGTCATGTACACCACTGATGCCTGTCCGTTCTGCCTGAGGGCCAAGGCTCTCCTCGGCAAGCGCGGCATCGAATATGAGGAGATCAATCTGGCACGCGACCCGGACGGTCGTGCCCAGCTGGTGGCGCGCACGGGGATGTTCACCTTTCCGCAGATCCTGATCGGCGATCAGACCATCGGCGGCTTCAACGAGCTGCTCGCGGCGGACCGCGCCGGCCAGCTCAGCGACCTGATCGCGGCCTAGCGCTACCGCGCGCCGGCTCTCACGCGGCCCGGCTCGCCGAGTCGCGTCCCGCGGCCACGCGCCGCTCGTGGCTTGGACTGGCAGCGCTCGCACACGTACGTGCCGCGCCCGCCGACGACGATCTTGCGGATGGTGTGGCCGCACCGCGGACACGGCTCGCCGCCGCGGCGGTGGACGAGGAACTGATCCTGGAACGATCCCCGGGCTCCGTCGACGTGGCGGAAATCGTCGATCGACGCGCCCCTGGCCGCGATCCCTGCGCTCAAAGCCTCCTCGATGCCCTCGCGTACCCGTTCCCAGTCCGCGCGGCTCAACCGCCCCGCGGGCCGCAGCGGATGGATCCCCGCCCGGAACAGCGCCTCGTCGGCGTAGATATTGCCGACGCCGGCGATCTGACGCTGATCAAGCACGAACGCCTTGACCGGAGCGGTCCGCCCCCGGGCCAGCTCGCGCAGATGCGCGGCGGTGAACTCGGGCGTGAGCGGCTCGATTCCGATCCGCGCCGTCAGGTACTCGTCGCGTGCGTCCTCGCCGAACACCAGATGGCCGGTGCCGAACCGCCGGGGATCGACGTACACGAGCCGGTGACCATCGTCGAACTCGAACAGCACGTGGGTATGCGGTGGCGCGACGCCCGGGTCGTACAGGAGCGTCCCGGTCATGCGCAGGTGCTGGAGCAGAAAGCGCTCACCGGAAAGCGACCAGACCAGGTACTTGCCGGCGCGGCCGATCCGCTCGACAACCGCGCCCGCGAGCTCGGCCTCGACGGCCGCCGGCGGGTCCGGACGCGTCCACCGCGGATCGAGGATGCGAGCGTCAACGATCGTCCGCCCTTCGAGGTGCGGCGCCAGCTGGCGGCGGATCGTCTCGACTTCGGGTAGCTCAGGCATGGTCGCGCGCGGTCTTGAGGCCTACGTGCTCGTCACCGCGTCGACCGCCGGCGCAGGGCGAGATCAATCCTCGCCGTCCCAGTAGTCGAGCCGATCCAACCGCCCGATCAAACCGAGCCCGCGGAACGCGATCTTGTTAGAGCGGGGGTAGTAGCAGACGTCGCCCGAATGGCGCATCCCGTAGGCGAGGTAAGTCAGCCCGGAGTCTCCGGCTCGGAACGCGTGCGCGACCGCTGTCCCCGCCGGCCGCGAGATCACATGGCCCGCGCGGACCGGCGTCTCCTCGACTCCGTCGCCGGCGGGCGCCCGCGTATCGGCGAGCAGGAGCACGCCGTCGCCACCTAGAACCACGAAGATCTCCTCCTCGAGCGAGTGGCAGTGCGCCGGCGCGGACTCCTTGCCCGGCGCGACCTCCACGTGCTGGATGCCCGTCGTCACCGAGCCGGCGGCGCGGCCCAGGTTGCGCCGGGTCCGTACAACGCGGGTGCGCTCCACGGTGACCGCCTCGACGTCCTCTAAATTGACGATCGTCGGTGGCCGTGGCGCGGGCTCCCCCACGGGCAGCGAGGGCGGCCCGAGCTGGGACTCGAGCACGAACTGGGTCGCTTCACCGTTGATCGCGCCCGGCAACGAGCCGACGAGCCGGCTGCCGACGTACGACATCCCGAGCCGGGGGAAGCCGACGCTCTCGTCGTCGCTGCGCTCGCCGAAGGCCAGCACGTCGAGTGGCTCGAGCGCGTGGACCGTGTGCGCTCCGCCGCCGGGCAGGTACACGATGCAGTCGCCGGCGCGGATCTCGGCGGCCTCGCCCGCCTGCCAGGAGAGCCCCCGCCCGCCGAGCACGTAGAAGATCTCCTCCTCGCGCCCGTGCTCGTGCGCCGGCGTCGACCAGCCTCCGACCGGTACCTCGATCCGGCGGACGCCCACATTCACGCAGCCGGCCACGTTCCCGAGCATGCTCCACCGGCCGCGCAGGTGGCCGGTGCCCCGTTCCCGCGCGGGGACGTCTTCGAAGTGTGCGATCCCCACCCAGGGGACTGTACGGCTAGGAGTCGTCCGACGTGATCTGCGCCCGCGGGTGCGCGTCGAAGTAGACGTCGCGCAGCCGCTCGGTCGAGAGATGCGTGTAGATCTGGGTCGTGCCGATGTCGGCGTGGCCGAGCATCTCCTGAAGCGAGCGCAAATCGCACCCACCGGTCAGAAGGTGCGTGGCGAAGGTGTGGCGGAGCGTGTGCGGACTCATGCGGTGCTCGAGGTCGGCGGCCCGGGCGTGGCGGCGGACGATCTTGTAGAGACCCTGGCGGGTCAGCCCGCCTCCGCGGAGGTTCACGAACACGCACGGCTCCGGGCGTATCCCCACGAGCTGCGGCCTTCCCTTCTCCAGGTAGGTCACGAGCGCGTCGATCGCCTTGCCGCCAATCGGGACGATCCGCTCCTTCGAACCCTTGCCGTGCGCTCTGAGGATGCCCGCTTCGAGATCTAGCTCCGAGAGCTCGAGGCCGATCGCCTCGGACGCGCGGAGGCCGCACGCGTACATCGTCTCGAGCAGGGCGCGATCGCGGAGCGCCGCCGGGCTCATCCCGCGGGGTTGCGCGAGCAGCCGGCCGACCTCGTCGCGGCTGAGGACCTTGGGCAGTCGTGCCCGCGAACGGGGGGCGCGCAGCTCGGAGGCGGGATCGCGGTCGATGATCTGCTCGCGGCGCAGGTGACGGTAGAACGAACGCAGGCAGGCGATCTTGCGCTGGAGCGTCGCCGGCGCGGCGGCGGGGCGCTCGGGGCTCCCGCTCGCGAGCTCCGAGATGAACTCCATCAGGTCGACGGTCCGCACATCGAGCGGATCGAGTGCGCGACGTTCGAGGAATTCGGCGTACTGCTGGAGGTCGGAGCGGTAGGCCTCGAGCGTGTTGCGCGAGAGGCCCCGCTCGAGCTCGAGGTAGCCGAGAAAGTCGAATGTCAGGTCGGTGATCCGACGAGTCCCTTCGATCGGGTGCGTCGTTGCCATGCCCCGGGTATTCGGGGCGGCTCCCGGGGGTCCTGCCGGCGCAACGGGTGCGCCTACGCCCGGTCGTACACGTAGGCCTCGGTGGTGTATCCGAGGCGGATCGGCTCGCCGGCTTGGGAGGCCACAGCCCGGAGGCGCTCGGTCACCGAGGCTCGCTCGGCCTCGGGCAGTGCGGCGATGTAGCTGATCGAGTTGAAGCGATCGACGAACGAGTCGGCGCCGAGCACCTGCTCGGAGGGAACCTCGATGTGACTAGCCGCCGCGAACAGGCCGCCGTCCTCGACAGGGCGCCGCCACTCGCCGCGGTAGTGGCTCGGCGAGTCCCGGTGGTAGGGCTCGATGATCTCCCGGACCGCCCGGTGGATCGGCTCGTCGACGTTACGGCGGTTCCAGATCAGCCCGAACCGTCCGCCCGGTCGGAGCACGCGATGGAACTCCACCACCGCCGCCGGGCCGTCGAACCAGTGAAACGCTTGCGCGACCGTGATCGCGTCAACCGACTGGTCTGAAAGCGGCAGCGCCTCCGCGGTCCCGGAGAGCGCCGTAGCGCCGGGCACGACCTGCTCGAGCACCGCCATCATCCCCGCAACCGGCTCGACCGCGACCACCGCGGCCCCACTCGGCACGAGTTCGCGGGTGAGCTTGCCGGTGCCGGCGGCGACGTCCAACACGGTCCGCCCGGGACCGAGCCGGAGCTCCCGCCACAGCCATTTCACCGCCTCGGGCGGATACCCGGGACGGCCGCGCTCGTACGCCTCGGCCCCGTGCTGGAAGCCTCGCGCCGCCTCGTCGCGGATGCTCATCGTCCGCGCGCGGCCAGCCACAGCAGGGCGATCAGCGACTTCGAGTCCTCGCACGCCGAGATCGCGTCTTCGAGCTTCGCCAGGGGCCAAGGCACGATCTCGATCCGCTCATCCTCGTCGCCCTCGGGCCGGGGACCGTCGGACAGGCCCGTCGCGACGAACAGCCACACGCGTTCGTCGCTGAAGCCGGGGCTGGTGTAGAACGCGAGCAGCTCCTCCCACTGCTCGGCCCGCTTTCCGATCTCCTCGGCGAGCTCGCGCCTGGCGGTCTCGAGCGGCGGCTCGCCGGGGACGTCGAGCTTGCCTGCGGGGATCTCGAGCGAGCCCGAAGCTCCGATCACCTCGCGGGGCTGGCGCGTGAGCCACACGTGCTCGTCATCCAGCGCGATGATCCCGACCGCGCCCGGATGCCACACCTTGTCGCGCGTGACCTCGGCTCCATCGGCGTAACGGAAGCGTTCGAGGCCGGCGCGGATGACCGCGCCCTCCCACTTGACCTCCGACCCCGCGGGCTCGAATGGCGGATTCACCCAGCCTCTCCCCCGCCGGCGAGCGCCGTCCCCGCCTCCTCGACGAGCGCGATCGCAACTTCGAGCATGCCCTCCAGCGCGTCCGTGCTGATCCGTTCCGTCGGCTCGTGGTTACGCTCGGTCCCGTCCGCCAGATTCACACACGCGAACCCCGTGGCGCGGAAGGCGTTCGCATCCGATGCTCCACCGGTCAGGATGTGCTCCGGTTCGTAACCGCAGGAGCGGAGCGCCTGCTCGGCGACGGCCACCTCGGTGGCGCGAGGGCGTATCCGGTAACCCTCGATCATCCGCTCAAGGGTCACGTCGAGATCGCATTCAGCGGCGTCCGCGGCCTCCTGGAAGTGGTCGATCATGTCGGTCGCGAGGGTTTCGGCCCGGCCGCGGTCGACGCTCCGCACCTCGCCCTCGACGCGGCAGCGCTCCGGGACGACGTTGATCGCGGTGCCGCCGTGGATCGTGCCGATGTTGGTGGTTGTCTCGGGGTCGATTCGGCCCAGCTGCATCGCGGCGATCGCCCGCGCCGCGGCGGCGATCGCGCTCCGCCCGGCCTCCGGACGCACGCCGGCGTGGGCGGCCCGGCCGTGGAGTTCGGCGACGATCCGGTGCAGCGTCGGCGCAGCCGTGACGATCTCCCCGATCGGCGTGGCGTGGTCGAACACGTATCCGAACCGGCTGCGGAGGCTCCCGACGTCGAACGCGAACGCCCCCAGCAACGAGATCTCCTCGCAAACCGTGAACAGGACCTCGATCCCTACCGCCGGCGGCTGCACGCCCGCGGTCACCCGGCGCGCCAACTCGAGCATCACGGCCACCGCCGACTTGTTATCCGCGCCGAGGATGCCGTCGTTGGCGTTCGTCCAGCCGCCGTCCGTCTGAACCGGCTCGACTGAGGCGGTCAGCGGCACCGTGTCCATGTGTGCGCACATCAGGATGCTGTCCGGGCCGGCGCCCGGGATCCGCGCGAGCAGGTTGCCGGCGTCAGAGCCTACCTTCGGCCCGACATCGTCCTCCCGCACTTCGAGGCCCATCCCGCGGAGCTGCTCGGTGATCCAGTCGGCGCACGCGCGCTCGTGCCCCGACGGACTCTCGATCCGGCACAAAGTCTCGAACGTCTCGTGGAGCCGCTCGCGCTCGGCGTCGGTGGTGCGCCTCACCGCGCCGTGGCGGACGAGGCGGCGGTGCTCTCGCTGTGCTGCGTGCTTCCGTTGCCGCCCTGCGTCGCGCCGTTTGCAGCCTGCGCGACGGTCTCGGCCCGCCTGGCGAACTCGAGCGCAGCGCCGACGAACTCCCGGAACAGCGGCGCGGGCCGCTCGGGACGCGACTTGAACTCCGGGTGGTACTGCGAGGCGACGAAGAACGGGTGCTGATCGACCGGAAGCTCGATCGCCTCGACGAGCCGTTCGTCGGGCGAGGTGCCCGAACAAACGAGCCCCGCCGCCTCGAGCCGTCTGCGCAGGTGGTTGTTGACCTCGTAGCGATGGCGGTGGCGCTCATACACGACCGGTTCGTCGTACAGCTCGCGGATGCGGGTGCCGGCGTGGAGCTTGACCGGGTCCGCGCCCAGGCGCATCGTCCCGCCCATGTCCGCGATCTCCTTCTGCTCGGGGAGCAGATCGATGACCGGGAACGGCGTCTCGAGATCGAACTCGGTCGAGTTCGCGCCTTCCATCCCGGCGACGTGGCGCGCGAACTCGGCGACCGCGAGTTGCATTCCCAGACAGATGCCGAGGTACGGGATCTCGTTCTCGCGCGCGATCTGGGCGGCGCGGATCTTCCCCTCGATCCCCCGGCCTCCGAACCCGCCCGGGATCAGGATCCCGCTCGCCTGGTCAAGCCGCGACGCGACGCCCGGGTCGCCGACCTCCTCGGAATCGATCCAGTCGACCTCGACCTTTGCGCCGTGGTGGGTCCCGGCGTGCCGGAGCGCCTCGACGACCGAGAGGTAGGCGTCCTCGAGCCGGACGTACTTTCCGACGAGGGCGATCCGCACGCTCTGCGCGGCCTCGCTGGAGCGGCGTGTGATGTCCTCCCAGTCGCTCAGGTCCGGCTCCGGCGCCTCGATACCGAAGTGCTCTGTGAGCACGAAATCGTCGACGCCCTCCTTGTGGAACACGAGCGGCACCCGGTAGATGTCGGGAACATCGAACGCGGACACGACCGCCTCCACGGGAAGGCTCGCGAACAGCGCGATCTTGCGCCGGATGTCGTCGCCGAGCATCGACTCCGAACGGGCGATGATCATGTCCGGCGCGATACCGATGCGCCGCAGCTCGTTGACCGAGTGCTGAGTCGGCTTGGTCTTCAGCTCGCCCGCGTGCGAGATGTACGGGACCAGGGTCAGGTGGATGAACATGCACCGCCGCCGCCCGACGTCGACCGGGAACTGCCGGATCGCCTCGAGGAACGGGAGCGACTCGATGTCGCCGACCGTCCCGCCGATCTCGGTGATGACGAAGTCGACGTCGGTCGCCTCGGCCATCAGCTTGATCCGCTGCTTGATCTCGTCGGTGATGTGCGGCACCACCTGGACGGTGGCGCCGAGGTAGTCCCCACGGCGCTCGCGCCGGATCACCGTGTTGTAGACACCGCCGGCGGTGACGTTCGATGCCCGGCTCGTGTTGGCGTCGGTGAACCGTTCGTAATGCCCGAGGTCGAGATCGGTCTCCGCGCCGTCCTCGGTCACGAACACCTCGCCGTGCTGGTAGGGCGACATCGTGCCCGGGTCGACGTTGATGTATGGATCGAACTTCTGAAGCTGGACGTCGAGTCCACGGGAGACCAGCAACCGGCCGATCGACGCGGCGGCGATTCCCTTGCCTAGCGAGGACACGACCCCGCCGGTTATGAAGATGAACCTGGTATCGCCCGAAGCCATAGGGTCGTTGTCCGAGTGTAGTCGGGTGCTGACACCCTGAAGGTAGCGAGCGGTCCGGATGCCGTCAGATCCGGCGCGAAAAAGCGTCGCTCATAGTTCGCTTTTTCGAGCCAGATCCTCAGGCAGCCCGCAAGAGCTGGCGGGCGTGGCGGCTGGCGGCACGGTCGCCCTCGGCGGCGCCCAGCATCCGGACGAGCTCGCCGACCACGTCGTCGCCGCCGAGCGTTGACACGGTCGTCCGCGCCGGGACGGCGCTCGTGTCCTTGGCGATCGTGAAATGCCGCGCGGCCATCGCCGCTACCTGGGGCAGGTGCGTAATGCACAGGATCTGCCGGCCCTCGGCGAGCGCCCGCAGATGCTCGCCGACTGCGCGGGCGGTGTGGCCGCCGATGCCAGCGTCGATCTCATCGAACACGAGCAACGGGCCAGCCCCGGTCGACTCCGCGGAACCGCCCTCGCCGCCGGACGAGTGCGCCACGCTCAGGATCGCGAGCATCACCCGCGACAGCTCCCCGCCCGACGCGATCTCGCGCAGCGGGCCGGCTGGCATCCCCGGATTCGGCGCGATCACCAGCGATACCTCGTCCGCGCCCCGCGCCCCGCAACCCTCAGGCCGCGGCCGCACCTCGACGTCGAACTCGGCGTCGGGCATCGCCAGCTCGGTCAGCCGTTCGCGCACCGCCGCCGCGAGCGCGGGCGCGGCCTCCCGCCGGCGAGCCGACAGCTCGCCGGCGAGCCGATCGACCTCGGCCCTGGCCTCGCCGAGCGACGCCTCGACCTCCGACAGTGCGATCTCGGCCCGTTCGAGCTCCTCGCGCCGCGCCCGGCACCGCTCGGCGTGCGCGAGGACGTCAGCGATCGACCCTCCGTGCTTTCGCTCGAGGCGCGCGAACAAAGCCAGGCGCTCCTCGACCTCCTCCAGTCGCCCGGGCGAGGAATCGAGCTCGAGCCCGTAGGAGCGCAGCGCGCCGCTCAAATCGTGTGCCTCCTCACCGAGTGCCTGCACGCGCTCGGCCAGGCCGGCGAGCGCCGGGTCGATGTCGGCGGCGAGGAGGAGCTGCCCCGCGGCGTGCGCGAGCAGCTCGGCGGCGCCGCTGCTCCCGTCCTCAGGCGATATCGCCTCGGCGCCGCCGAAAGCCGCTCCCCGCAGCGTCTCAAGGTGCCGCAGCCGGTCGCGCTCGACAGCCAGCTCCGAAGCCTCCTCCTCGCTCGGCGCCACGCTCTCGATCTCGTCCAGCTCGTACGCGAGCAGATCGAGCTCGCGCTCGCGCCCGGCCGCGACCTCGCTCACTTCGGCGAAGCGTTCCTCCAGCTTCCGGACCAGGCGATACGCCTCCGCCACGCTCGCGCGCAGCGAGCCATGCGACAGGCCGCAGTAGCCGTCGAGTACGTCGAGCTGGACCGCGGACAGCATCAGCTTGCGGTGCTCGTGCTGGCCGTAGAACGAGAGCAGCGCGCTCCCGAGCTCGCGTAGGTCCCCCACCGTCGCGGACCGGCCGCATACGTACGCGCGCGTGCGGCCGTCGGGCCACACGCGGCGAGCGAGCACGATCTCCTCGGCTCCGGTGGGCAGGATGTCGGCGCCGGCGAGCTCGGCGGGCAGCGAGAACACGCCCTCGACGTAGGCCTCGGCCGCGCCGGCGCGCACCACCCCGCTGCCGGCGCGACCACCGAGCAGCAGATCGAGCGCCTGCGCGAGCAGCGTCTTGCCGGCCCCGGTCTCGCCGGTGACAACGTTCAGCCCCGGCGCGAGCGTCAGCTCGGCACGATCTATCAGCAGCAGGTTCTCGACACGCAGCTCTTGCAGCATCGGCCCGGGGTGTACCACCCCGCCCCGACGGAAGTGGCTAAATGAACGTCGTGACGCCATCTGCGATAACCGGCTACCGCGCGCTCGGGCGCTCGGGCCTGCGGGTGTCGCCTATCGGTCTCGGGATGATGAGCTTCGGCGACCCGGCGCTGCAGTCCTGGGCGCTCGACTCCGAGCGGGCGGCGCCGATCATCCGCGCGGCCGCCGAGGGCGGGATCACATTGTTCGACACGGCCGACATGTACTCCGACGGCGAGAGCGAGCGGATCACCGGCGAGCTGTTGCGGCGGGTGTTCGGAAGCCGTGAGGAGTACGTGCTCGCGACCAAGGTCTACTACCCCACCGGCGACGGGCCGAACGAGCGCGGGCTCTCGCGCAAGCACCTGATGGCGGCGATCGACGCCTCGCTGCGGCGGCTCGGCACCGACTATGTCGACCTCTACCAGATCCATCGCTGGGACGAGGACACGCCGATCGAGGAGACGATGGCGGCACTCGGCGACATCGTGACCAGCGGCAAGGCTCGCTATCTCGGCGCCTCCTCAATGCGCGCCTGGCAGTTCGCCAAGGCCCAACACGTCGCCGAGCGCGCCGGGCACACGCGATTCATCGCCATGCAGAATCGCTACAGCCTCGTCAACCGCGAGGAGGAGCGCGAGATGGTCCCGTTATGCCTGGACGAGGGGGTCGGTCTCCTCCCCTACAGCCCCCTCGCGCGCGGCCTGCTCGCGGGCAAGCGCGGCTCGAGCCGATCGACCGTGCGCTCCAGCGAGGATCAACGGGCCTACCGCGAGTCGGACCTCGCGATCGCCGAGGTCGTCCAGGTGATCGCCGGCGAGCGCGGCGTGCCCGCAGCGCAGGTCGCGCTCGCGTGGCTGATCTCGCGCCCCGCCGTGGTGGCCCCGATCGTTGGGGCCACCCGCCTCGAGCACGTCACCGACGCGATCACGGCCACCGTGCTCGAACTCACCGACGAGGAGTGCCGGCGCCTCGAGGAGCCTTACGTTCCTCATCGTGACGGCGAGTTCACATGAGCGTGCTGACACCTCAGGAGCGCGACTTTCCGGCCTGGTATCAGGACGTGATCGCCAAGGCCCAGCTGGCCGAGAACGGGCCGGTGCGCGGGACGATGGTGATCCGACCATGGGGCTACGCGATCTGGGAGCGGCTCCAGGCGGCGATCGACGAGCGCATCAAAGCCACGGGCGCGCGCAACGCGTACTTCCCGCTGTTGATCCCGGAGGCGTTCATGCGCCGCGAGGCCGAGCACGTCGAGGGGTTCAGCCCCGAGCTGGCGGTGGTCACCCACGGGGGCGGAAAGCTGCTCGAGGAGCCGGCGGTCATCCGGCCGACGAGCGAGACGATCGTCAATTACTCGTTCGCACGGTGGATCTCGAGTTACCGCGACCTGCCGCTGCTGATCAACCAGTGGGCGAACGTCGTCCGGTGGGAGCTTCGCACGCGGATCTTCATTCGCAGCTCGGAGTTTCTCTGGCAGGAGGGGCACACCGCGCACGCCACGCGTGAGGAGGCGCACGCATACGCGCTGCGCATCCTCGACGAGGTCTATGCCGAGGCGATGGTGCATGAGCTCGCGATCCCGGTGTTCCGCGGCCGCAAGACCGAGCGGGAGAAGTTCGCGGGCGCGGACATCACGTGGTCCTGTGAGGGCGTCATGCGCGACGGGAAGGCGCTGCAGATGGGGACCTCGCACGAGCTCGGCCAGAACTTCGCACGCGCGTTCGGCATCCAGTTCAGCGATCGCGAGGGTCAGCTCCGCCATGTGTGGCAGACCTCGTGGGGCGCGACGACGCGTCTGCTCGGCGCGATGATCATGGTGCACGGCGACGATCACGGGCTGCGCATACCGCCCCGCCTGGCTCCGACCCAGGTGGTCGTGCTCGTCGCCCGCGCCGGCGAGGGCGTGATCAAGACCGCGAGCGCGGTCGTGGCGGAGCTCGAGCGGCTCGGCGTCCGCGTCGAGCTCGACGACCGGGTCGAGGTGTCGCTGGGGCGCCGGATCATCGACCACGAGCTTCGCGGGGTACCGATTCGGATCGAGGTCGGTCCGCGCGACATTGCCGCAGGCCAGGCGGTGGTCGCGCGACGTGCCCGCACCGAGAAGGACACGCTCCCGCTGGGGGCGCTCGGGAAGGTCCCGCGGATGCTCGAGGAGGATCAGAGCGAGCTGCTCACGCAGGCGACCACGCTCCGCGACACGCGCACGAGGTCCGCGATATCGCTCGACGAGGCACGCGAGCTCGCCGGCGACGGCTTCGCCCGCCTCCCCTGGCCAGCCGTGGGGGAGGACGGAGAGACTCGCCTGGCCCACGCCGGCGTGTCGGTCCGTTGCCTAGTGCGCGAGGACGGCGAACCCGTCGACGACCCCGGCGCCGACCGAGTCGACGCTATTGTCGCCCGGGCCTATTGACCGTCGGTCAAATAAACTGCAGCGCGAATGACTCCCGTGCCCGCATACACGCGCCTGAACGTCGACGAGCGCCGGCGCCAGCTGCTCGACGCCGGCGCGGCGCTGTTCGCCGAACACGCCTACGAGGAGATCTCGATGCGCGACATCGCGCAGGCCGCCGGCGTGTCGAAGCCGCTGCTGTACCACTACTTCCCGTCGAAGATCGATCTGTTCAAGGAGGCCGTGGCGGAAAAGGCGGCGGAGCTTGCGCATCTCATCGAGCCCGCCGGCGAGGGCACGCCGATCGAGCAGCTCTCGAACAGCCTCGACTCCTATCTGGCGTGGATCGAGGCGAACGCGCGCGCGTGGTCGAAGCTCGTGCAGAGCGCGGCCTCCCTTCCCGAAGCGCGCGAGCTAATCGAGGGCTTCAGGCAGCGGACGATGGACATCGCAATGGCGCGACTGACGGACGGCGGCACTCCCCGCCCTGCGCTTCGGACCACGATCAGCGGCTGGCTCGGCTACATGGATGCCGCGATCCTCGACTGGACTCAGCACGGCGACCTTCCACGCGAGGACGTGCGCGACCTGCTGATCGCAGCCTTCATCGCCGCGCTGCTGTCGGCCCAGGAGGCGGACCCCGAGATCACGCTCGACCTGAGCCTCTGAGATACGGTAACGGCCCAGCACCACCTAGGAGGAGGAGAGCGATGGCCACCAGCGCGTCCGAGCTCGGGCGGAGCCACGTCACCACGGGGCCAACTGACGTAGACGTCTCGGGGCTGAAGCGCGCGCTCCAGCAGGCGGTGTCCGGCGAGGTCCGGTTCGACGCCGGAACGCGGGCGATGTACGCCAACGACTTCTCGATCTACCGCGCGGTGCCGATCGGCGTCGTGATCCCGAACGGCCCCGAGGACGTGGTCGCCGCCGTCGCGATCTGCCGCGAGTACCGGGCGCCGGTGCTCCCGCGCGGCACGGGGACCGCGCCGAGCGGCCAGACGACGAACGTTGCCGTCGTGTTCGACTACTCGAAGTACTACAACCAGATCGTCGAGCTCGATCCGGACTCGAGGCGCGCGGTGGTCCAGCCGGGAGTGATCTGCGACCAGCTGCGCAACGCCGCCGAGGAGTTCCACCTCACGTACGGCCCGGACCCGGCGACCCACGAGTACTGCACGTTCGGCGGCATGCTCGGAAACAACTCGTGCGGCACGCACTCGCTGATGGCCGGCAAGACGAGCGACAACGTGATCGAGCTCGACGTGGTGCTGTACGACGGGACGCGCATGACGGTCGGCGCGACGTCAGACGAGGAGCTCGAACGGATCATCTCGGCCGGCGGGCGGAAGGGCCAGATCTACTCCGATCTCCGAGACCTGAGAGACCGGGTCGCCGACCGGGTCCGCGCCGAATATCCCGACATCCCCCGCCGCGTGTCCGGCTACAACCTCGATCAGCTGCTGCCCGAG
>Ga0335076_10002835_pt1 | contig 17301 bp, 16 predicted proteins | sample Lox_Sample_25_FD_206717 | JGI IMG/M metagenome (GOLD analysis project Ga0335076, IMG submission 206717) | Soil microbial communities from Loxahatchee National Wildlife Refuge, Florida, United States - Lox_Sample_2.5 | ecosystem: Environmental > Terrestrial > Soil > Wetlands | place: USA... | reverse complement strand
GCTCGGTCACCACGCACCACGACGGCAAGGTTACCGTTACCGCCGGGTCGCAGAGCCTCGTCCTCACCCCGCCGGCGCACAAGGACGTCGATCCCCAGACGGTCGTCGACCTGCGCGGGCTGCTGAGCGCCGCCGGGTTCAGCGGCGACGTCCACGGCGGTTAGGACAACAGCGCGATCTGCCGGATCTTGTTCATCGCGTCGAGGGCGGCGACCTTGTAGGCCTCGGCCAGGGTCGGGTAGTTGAAGACGGCGTCGACCAGGTAGTCGACGGTGCCGCCGCACCCCATGACCGCCTGCCCGATGTGGACGAGCTCGGTAGCGCCGGTGCCGAACACGTGCACGCCGAGCAGCCGGTGGTGCTCCAGCGAGACGAGCAGCTTCAGCACGCCGTAGGAGTCCCCGATGATCTGGCCCCGGGCCAGCTCGCGGTAGCGGGCGATCCCCACCTCGAAAGGCTTGTTCTCCTTGGTCAGCTCCTCCTCGGTCTGCCCGATGTAGCTGATCTCCGGGATGCTGTAGATACCGATCGGCTGCAGCTCGGCCATGGCGTGCACCGGCTCGCCGCAGGCGTGGTGCGCCGCCAGGCGGCCCTGTTCCGAGGAGGTGGCGGCCAGGGCGGGGAAGCCGATGACGTCGCCCACGGCATAGATATGCGGAACGGCGGTGCGGAAGAACTCATCGACCTTGATCCGGCCGCGCTCGTCCGCGGTGAGGCCGGCCGCGCCGAGGTGCAGGTTGTCGCTCATCCCCTGGCGGCCCGCGGAGTACATGACGGTATCGGCGGGGATCTTCTTGCCGCTGAGCAGCGTCGCGATGGCGCCTTCGGGCCTCGACTCGACCGAGGCCACGGTCTCGCCGAACCGGAAGGTGACAGCGAGGTCGCGCAGATGGTACTTGAGCGCCTCCACGACCTCGACGTCGCAGAACTCCAGCATCCGGTCGCGCCGCTCCACCACGGTGACCTTGGTGCCCAGCGCCGCGAACATGGACGCGTACTCGATCCCGATGATCCCCGCGCCCGCCACGACCATGGTCCGCGGCACCCGCTCCAGGTGAATGATCCCGTCGGAGTCCATGATGGTGCGCTCGTCGAACTCCACGCTCTTGGGCCGGGCGGGCCGGGTGCCGGTCGCGATCACGATCTTCTCGGCGGTGGCCCGGCGCGTCCGGCCGGCGCCATCGTCGACCTCCACCGTGTTCGGGTCGGTGAAGGAGCCGGTACCGGTCAGCATCCTGACCTGGTTTCGCGACAGCTGGCTGCGGACCACGTCCATCTCACGGCCGACCACGTGGTTGGTGCGGGCGGCGAGGTCGGCGATGGTGATCTCGTCCTTGACCCGGTAGGCCTGCCCGTACATCTCCCGCTGGTCCAGGCCGGTCAGGTACAGGACCGCCTCGCGCAGCGTCTTGGACGGGATCGTCCCGGTGTTGAGGCACACCCCGCCGATCATGTCCTTGCGCTCGACGATCGCCACCCGCCGCCCAAGCTTCGCGGCGGCGATCGCCGCCTTCTGGCCGCCGGGGCCCGAGCCGATCACCAGGATGTCGAAGTCATACACACCCACCAGTGTGACGACGGAATGCACCCTTTTGAAGCCCGGCGGCCGCCCGGCCGGAGAAGATCCGCGGAGTTGCGGCCGAATTCAGCCCCTATTTACGTCCGGCCGCCGCGCGGCCACCCGCCGTCAGGCCGGCCACACCACCGGGAACAGCGGATGGTCCATGGCGGCCCCCGCGGCGAGTTCGGCGTCCAGGCCGTCGAACGGCGGGGAGGTGACCCACCGGCGCGGCGCGTGCCGGGCGTCGGCCGCCAGGTAGCGCAGCGACAGGATCCGGCGGCGGCCGGTATGGGGGAACCCGGGCGCCCCGTGCACGGTCAGGAAGTCGAAGAAGATGGCGTCGCCCGGCGCCAGGTCGAAGCGGCGGATGTCGAACGCGCCGCGGCCGGCCTCGATATCGGGCAGCTCGGCGAGGGCTCCTTCGGGGAACCATCGCGCCTCCCCGCGCAGGAAGGTGCGCGGCATGAGCCACGGGCCGCGATGGGAGGCGGCGACCAGTTCCAGGCAGCCGTCCTCGGGCACCGGGTCCACCGGGATCCAGGCGCTCACGCCGTGGCCGTCGACGTTGTAGTAGGGCTGGTCCTGGTGCCACGGGGTGTGCTGCCTGGTCCCGCCCTCCTTGACCAGCACGTGATCGTGGTAGAAGCGGACCTGCGGCGTCGCCATCAGCGCGGCGGCCACGGCAGGAACCCGCGAGTGCCGCGCCAGCTGCTCGATCTCGGGTATCTCCCGCCACCGGCAGAAGTCCTCGGTGAAGTTGCCGGGGTCATCGGCACCGCTGGCCACCTGGACGTACGGGCCCGGGCGGGCGAGCACCGCGTCGATGGCCCGGGCCGCCGCGGCCACCTGGCCGGCGTCAAGGACCGAGCGGACACATACTATGCCGTCCCGGGCGAAGGCGGCGGCCAGCCCGCCGTCGACAGCGGAGGGGTCCATAGCCTGCACTCTAGTGATGTGAGCGAAACCGACTTCCGCGTCGACCCGCTGACCGGTGCCCACGTCGTGGTCACCCCGTGGCGGCAGCACCGGCCGAACCGGCCCGACGGCGTGTGCCCCTTCTGCCCGGGCGGGCTCGAGGCACCCGGCCCCTACGAGGTGCGGCACATTCCCAACCGGTGGCCCGGCCTGGGCGGCGGCCGCCACGAGGTGGTCCTGCACAGCCCGGACCACGATTCGTCCTTCCTGGACCTGGGCCAGCGCGGGGCGGCCCGGGTCATCGAGCGGTGGTCGGCGCGCACCGCGGCGCTCGGATCGCGCGAGGACGTCGGCTATGTGTTCGTGTTCGAGAACCGCGGGCGGATGATCGGCACCACGATCGACCACCCCCACAGTCAGATCATGGCGTTCAGCGACATCCCTCCCATCCCGAGGGCCGAGCTTTCGGGCCACGATTGCGCGCTCTGCCAGGACCCCGATGAGGGCCTGGTGGTCACCGGTGGCTCCGGGTGGCGGGCGAGCGTGCCATGGGCACCCTCGTGGCCGTACGAGATGCTGATCGCCCCGCGTGGGCACGTCGCGGATCTGCCCGCCGCGGGCCCGCGGCTGCGCGCCGGGCTGGGCGCCATCCTGGTGGACTGCGTGGCCCGCATGGAACGGCTGTTCGGGCCCGACGCGCCCTACCTGCTGTGGGTACATCAGCGGCCGGCCAGCGGAGACTGGCCCACCGCACACCTGCACCTGCATCTGGCTCCCGGCCTGCGGGCATCCGGGATGATCCGTCACCTCGGCGCCGCGGAGCTGGGCGCCGGCGTGTTCCTGGACCCGGTGGACCCGCGCGACGCCGCGGCCCAGCTGAGGTCCCCGGACGCGGGCCGCGCCGTCCGGCCACGGCCGCAGCACCGGTGAGCGGCCCGGAGCGGGCCGGGAACGCGGACGCGGGCGGCTGGTTCGCGAGGCGGTACGGCCGGGAGCCGGAAGGTATCTGGTTCGCGCCCGGCCGGGTCAACCTGCTCGGCGGCCCGGACTACAACGAGGTGTTCGTGCTGCCGTTCGCGATCGGCGCCGGGGTGTCCGTGGCCGCATCCAGGCGCGGCGACGGGCGGATCGCGCTGACATCGCGGCAGGCCGGCGGCGAGCCCGCCGTGCTCGCCATCGGCGCGCTGGAGCCCGGGTCGGTGACCGGCTGGGCCGCCTACCCGGCCGGGGTGGCGTGGGCGTTGCGGGAGGCCGGTTACCTGGCGGGCGGCGCCGACCTGGCGGTGGACGCCGGCCTGCCCATGGGGGCCGGGCTCGCGTCCTCGGCCGCGCTGGAGTGCGCGGTGGCGCTCGCGCTGACCGGGCTCTACGGCCTGCCGGTGCCGCGGCCCGTTCTCGCCACGCTGGCCCGGCGCGGCGAGAACGACTTCGCCGGTGTGCCCACCGGGATCATGGACCAGACCGCCGCCCTGCTGTGCCGCGCCGGTCACGCGCTACTGCTCGATTGCCGGAGCGGCGCCTCCACGCCGGTCCCGCTCAGCCCCGCCCGAGCCGGCCTGGCGCTACTGGTGATCGACACCGGTGTCCGGCACGCGCTGGCCGACGGCCGCTACGCGGCACGCCGCCGGGCCTGCGCCGACGCCGCGGCCATGCTGGGCGTGCGGGCGCTGCGGGACGTGACCGGCGACCAGGCGGCGCCGGCCAGGCTCGCCGAGCCGGCCCTCCGGCGCCGCTGCCAGCATGTCATCTCCGAGCACCACCGGGTGCTCGCGGCCGCCAGGCTGCTCCGCACCGGCGACCAGGCGGGGATCGGCGGGCTGCTGACCGCCTCCCACGCCTCGCTGCGCGACCAGTTCGAGGTGTCTTGGCCGCAGGCTGACGCGGCGGTCGAGGCGGCGGCCAGCGCCGGCGCCCTGGGCGCGCGGATGACCGGCGGCGGCTTCGGCGGGTCGGTCATCGTGCTCGTGCCCGCCGGGCGCGGCGGCCGGGTCCGCCGGGCGGTGACCCGGGAGTTCACCCGGCGCCGCTGGCCGGCCCCGCGCTACCTGGACGCGACGCCCTCGGACGGCGCCCGCCGGGCGTGCTGACCCCGCGGCCGGGCCTGCTTCCCCGGCCGGGCGTGGCCTTCCTATCCGGGCGGTGCCGTCGGCGCCGTCAGCTCAAGCTGGACGCCGTCAGGGTCCTCGAACGGGAGCACGTCAATGCCGAACGAGGCCAGGGTGGTGATCTCACCGTGCGTGACACCGTTCTCCTCGAACAGCCGCATCGCCTGCTCCAGGTCGCCGCGGCTGGCGACGCTGAAGCTGAGATGGTCGAGTCCCACCCGGTCGGGGTCAAAGTGGTCTCCGGACGGTGCCATCGGGCGCAGCCCGAGCAGCAGGTTCCCGCGGATCATGACGATGCCACCGAATAGGATCTTGAACGTCTCCCCCGCGGCCGGGTCGGACGGCGGCGGCGACTCCGCCGCAACGTCGAAGCCGAGCAGGCCGGTGTAGAACTGCCGGCTCCGTTCGAGGTCGGTCACGGTGAGCCGCAGGTGGTGGATCTCACCGGTCGGAATCTGCCCAGGCATCGCCCCTCCCTCCGGCGCGGGGCACCGTTGCCCGCGCGATCGGCCCAGCTGACAGCATCCTGGCGGAATCGGGCAGCAGGACGCCACCTCGTCACCCGCATCGGCTGGGCGGCGAGGAACTTTATTGCGGCAGGTGCCGGGTCACCCCTTGGGCGGCGGCACCGCCCCGATCTGGCGAAGCAGGCCGAGGGTGTTCCAGTGGACCCACTCCTCGACGAACTTGCCGTCGACAATGTGGCTCAGGAGCTGCCCGTCCACATAGACCGACATGCCGGTCGGAGGGGTACCCTCCAGTTCCCCTCCGTGCGTGCCGCGCAGTGACCAGAAAGTTTCCACCCAATCGCCCTCGGCGATCTGCCGCTCGATCCTCAAGTCGAAGCCGTGGAGGACGTTCCGGTAACCGCCCACCCGCTGCTTGAACCCGTCCGGGCCGGTCGGCTGGTCCGGGTTGTACGGGTCGTGGTTGACGTAGTCCGGGGCGTACAGCTCATCGGCGGTCGCCCAGTTCCCCCCGTTCCAGATCTCCTCGAATTGACGGCGGACCAGCATCTTGTTGTTCTCTTCGGTCGACATCGGAGCTTCCCCCAGGTCCTTGCAGACCGGAAACCCGGCTGGCTATTGCCTCATCCTGGCCGGGCAGACCCGCCATCCAGACGGCATCCGCTACAGCAGGATGATCCGCTGCTCCTTGACCGTCACCCCGATCAGGGCCTGGCGCGCCAGCGTATCCAGCCGGTTACCGGCCACGAACCCGCCGGTCTCTCCGGGCGGGCGAACCGGTTGTACGTCCGTTTCGCGAACCTGTCAAGCCCGCTGGCACCGGGGCTTCAACCCGGCTTCCCCCGGCGCAGCGCGGGTCAGGCCCGTGCGCAGATCAGCAGCTGGCGCAGGGCGCGGCCGGACGCGAGGTCGGCCAGGGCATCGGCCGCCTCGGCCAGCGGGCGGCGGGCCGACACCATCGACTCCAGGTCCAGGTCGCCGCTCATGACCAGATCCACCAGGTCCGGGATGTCCCGCTGCGGCACGATCGAGCCGTAGTTGCAGCCGAGTATCCGCCGGTCGGCCTCGGCCAGGGCCAGCGGGTCGAACCGCGCCTGCTGCCCGGACGGCGGCAGCCCGACGACAACGGCGCTGCCGCCGAGGCCGAGCGCCGCTATCGCCTGCTCGGTGGTCTCGATCTTGCCGATGCCGTCGAAGACGTAGTCGAGCCCCTCGGGGACCAGGGCCCGCAGCGCCGCCACCACCGGCCGGCCGTCGGCGTGCACGGCCTCGGTCGCGCCGAGCCGCCTGGCCACCGCCAGCTTCTCCGCCACCACGTCCACCGCGACGATGCGCGCTGCCCCCGCCAGCCGCGCACCCTGCACACAGCTGAGCCCGACCCCGCCGCAGCCGATGACCGCCACCGTGGCGCCCGGCGGCACACCGGCGGTGTTGCGGACCGCGCCGACGCCGGTGGCCACCGCGCAGCCGACCAGCGCGGCGAGCTCAAGCGGCGCGTCCGGCCGCACCCGGATCGCCCCCGACTCGGGGACGACCACCCGCTCGGCGAACGAGGAGACGCCCAGATAGTGGTAGGCGGGTTCGCCGCCGGCCCGCAGCCTGCTCGTGCCGTCGTACAGCACCCCGCCGGGCGCGATCACCTCCGCGGCCGGCTGGCACTGGGCGGGCCGGCCGAGACGGCAGTACCGGCACCGCCCGCAGGCCGGCACCCAGGACAGCACCACGTGATCACCGGGCGACAGGCTGGTAACGCCCGGGCCGACCGCCGCCACGATGCCCGAGCCCTCGTGCCCGAGCACGACCGGGGTCGGGTGCGCCCACTCCCCGCGCACGACGTGCAGGTCGGAGTGGCACACCCCGGCCGCGGCGACGGCCACCTCCACCTCGCCGGCCTGCGGCTGGGCCAGCTCCACCCCGGTGACCCGGACCGGCTGGCCGGGCCCGCTGAAGACCGCCGCCTTGATCTGGCGGCCCGGTGCCGCACGTTCGCCCGGTGTCATGTTCACCAATTTTCGTCGGCCAGCCGCGTGCCTGCCACCGTACGCCGGGAAATGATGGTGGCAGGAACCGTTCTGCCGGGAGGGTGCCGACGAGATGACAGACCCCGCACATGATTCAGAACGTGCCGCGGACGCGACCGTGGTGGCCTGCTGCCAGCTCGCCCCGGTGCTGGGCGACCCGGCGGCGAACCGCGAGCTCGCCACCGTCGCCGTGGCCGACGCCGCGGCGCGGGGCGCCGACGTGGTCGTCCTGCCCGAGCTGGTCTCCAGCGGCTACGTCTTCGAGAGCCGGGCGGAGGCCCAGGCCAGCGCGGAGGCGGCCGACGGCGAGACCGTCAGCCGGTGGGAGCGGCTGGCCGGCGAATACGGGATCGTCATCGTCGGCGGCTTCTGCGAGGCCTCCTCCGCAGAAGTGTTCAACAGCGCCGCGCTGGTGGACCCGGGCGGGCTGCGCTGCGTCTACCGCAAGGCGCACCTGTGGGACAAGGAGCGCTTCTGGTTCTCGCCGGGCAGCGCGGGCCCGCCCGTGGTCACGACCCGCTTTGGCCGGATCGGTGTGATGATCTGCTACGACCTGGAGTTCCCCGAGTGGGTCCGTATGCCCGCGCTCGACGGCGCGCAGCTGCTGTGCGCGCCGACCAACTGGCCGGCCTTCCCGCGGCCGGAGGGTGAGCGGCCCGCGGAGATCGTGCGGGTCCAGGCCGACGCGGCGGTCAACCGGATGTTCATCGCGGCCTGTGACCGGACCGGCGAGGAACGCGGCGTCGGCTGGGTCGCGGGCTCGGTCATCGTGGACGCCGACGGGTGGCCGCTCGCCGAGGCGGACCGGGCCACCGGGCCCGTCACCATCACCGCCGCATGCCGGCTCGCCGACGCCCTCGACAAGGCCACCAGCCCGAACAACGACGTCCACGCCGACCGCAGGCCCGAGCTGTACCGCCGCGTCGCCGAGGATACCGCCCCGCAGCCCGCGCGGTCACCCGGCTGACACGGCGCCGCGTGCTCCCGCCCGGCCCACCGGGGCCGGCTCTATGGCCGGCCGAGGGCCATCAGCGCCAGCAGCTCGTAGCCGATGTGGGCGGCGGCGACGGCGGTCACCTCGGCGTGATCGTAGGCGGGCGCGACCTCGACCACGTCCGCTCCCACCAGGTGCAGGCCGGCCAGGCCCCGCAAGATGCCCAGCACCTCCCGGGAGGTCAGGCCGCCGGCCTCCGGCGTCCCCGTGCCCGGCGCGTGCGCCGGGTCGAGCACGTCGATGTCGAGCGACACATACAGCGGCCGGTCGCCCACGCGCTCGCGGATCGCGGCCACGGCGCCGTCGATGCCGATCCGCCCGACGTCCATCGCGCTCAGGATCCGGAAGCCCAGTTCCGCGTCTTCCTCCAGGTCGCTGGCGGCGTACAGCGGCCCGCGGATGCCGACGTGCATGCTGTGGGAGTCCAGAAACAGCCCTTCCTCGGCCGCGCGCCGGAAGGGCGTGCCGTGGGTGAGCGGCGCGCCGAAGTAGGTCTGCCAGGTGTCGAGGTGGGCGTCGAAGTGAACCAGTGCAACCGGCCCGAACCGCTGGCGGGTCACCCGGAGCAGCGGGTAGGCGATGGTGTGGTCGCCGCCGATGGCCAGCAGGTGGGCGGTCCCGTCGAGCAGCCCGGCCGCGGCCGCCTCGATCTGGTCGACGGCCTCCTTGATGTCGAACGGGTTGCACGCGATGTCGCCAGCGTCCGCGACCTGCTGGGCCCCGAAGGGGGCTACCTCCAGGCCGGGATGCCAGGGGCGCAGCAGCCGGGATCCCTGCCGCACCGCGGCGGGCCCGAACCGGGCGCCCGGACGGTATGAGGTGCCGCTGTCAAAGGGGACGCCGACGACGGCCACGTCGCAGCGCCCGACCTCGTCCCGCCGCGGGAGCAGCGCGAACGTCGGCGGCCCCGCGAAGCGCGGCGTCCGGCTGGCGTCGATGGGCCCGCGCTCTGCCCCGCCCGGCTCACCCTCGGTACCCGTCACCGCGACCCTCCGCCGCTACGCATGGCGACCAGCCATGCGTCATGCATAACGAACTGCGGCACCGGGACGCAATAGTGCTGACCACAGACCATGCCCTTGTTCTTGGTCCGGCGCACAACCTACGGTGTGATCATGCCGCAGGACGGCGTGATCCGGGTCGAGGACCTCTTGCGTTCCCCCGCGCTGCAGCTGCGGCTGATCGCCGGCGAGCCGGGCGTGTCGCGGCGGGTGGCCTGGGCCCACGTGAGCGAGCTCGAGGACCCGACGCCCTGGCTGTTCGGCTCCGAGATGATCATGACGACGGGGATCGCCATCCCCGGCAGCGCCGGCCGGCAGCGTGCCTACCTCGAGCGCCTCGACGACGCCGGGGTGGCGTGCCTGGCCGTTTCCGAGCAGCTGTTCGTGCCCCCGCTGACCAAGACCTTCCTGACCGCCGCGCGGGAGCGCGGCTTTCCCGTCGTGGAGGTGCCCATCGCGGTGCCGTTCATGGCCATCTCGCAGGAAGTCGCCGCGGCCGTACAGGTCGACACCGGCCAGCGGCTCAACGCGCAGCTGCAGGTCTTCGGCGCGGTCCGGTGGCTGGCCGCCGGGGACCTGAGCACCCAGGAGATCTTCGCCCGGCTCGAGCGCCTGTCGGGGTACCGACTGTACGCGTGCACCACCGGGCGGGGCCCGCTGCTGGATGGTGTTCCCGTCCCGCCGCCGGACCAGGCCAAGCTCATACCCGGCACACCGACCAGCCCGCCGACGGTCCCGGGAGGTTACGTTCTGCCCGTCTCCGGGCCGCGGGGCACCGCCGGCTACATCCTGGCCATGGAAACCGCTGGCGCCGCGCCGGCCGGCGTGTCCGTGGTCCAGCACATCGCCACCGTGGCCGCCCTCCAGCTGTCGATGCAGGCGCACGAACGGGAGATGCTGCGCCGTGAGGGGGCGGAAACCCTGACGGAGATGCTCCGGGGTGTGCTGGACGAGGCCATCGTGGCCAGGCGGCTCGCGGTCCACGGCTTTCCGGCCGGTGCCCGGCTGGTCCTGGCGATCGTGCGGCCGAAGGACCCGGGCGCCAGCTGCGACACCGTCGTGGACGCGCTCGCCCAAGGCAGGTTCCCGCAGCTCGTCCTGCGCCAGGAGGAGGAGCTGTACGTCCTGATCCCCGATGACCGGGCGGCCCGGGCCGCACTGGCCGCCAGCGACACGATCGCCGGGGCCAGCCTGCCCTTCCGGGCCGGGGCGCCGCTGGGGGTGGCCAGGCGCGAGGCCCAGTGGGCCATCGCCCGCGCGGTGGAATCGGGCAAGAGCATGATCAGCTATGGCGACGACCGCACCGGGCGGTGGCTGACCAGCGAGTCGGCGGACCTGCAGGCCCTGGTGGACGACGTGCTCCGGGCCGTCATCGACTACGACGACGCCCACGGCGGGGACCTGCTGCCGACGATCCGCATCTGGCTCGAGCATGACCGCCAGACCGACAAGGCCGCCCAGGCACTGCACATCCACCCGAACACGCTGCTGTACCGGGTGCGGCGGTTCGAGCAGATCACCGGGCGCTCGCTGGCCTCGACCGAGGCGCTGGCGGAGACCTGGCTCGCCCTGCGCGCCGCCGCGACCCTGCCTTCCCCGTGAGGTCCATCAGCAGTTCAGTTTCTTGCCCCCATAGGGCAGCGAACATAGGGCAGCGAACTGAACTGCTGTTCCCTTCCTGGCTCCGGCTCCGGGCCGACGCCCGGCCGGCGGGGCTCACTCTTGTGCATGGATACAAGGGGCCGCACTCATTCTGTGCAACACACTATTGACTCCCCAACATGATCTCCCCCACCGTTGCGGGTAAGCACCGGCGGGCCGCGCTGTGGGAACCAGCCGGGCGCGATCGCACCCGTTGCGAAGAAGAAAAGAGCTCGCCGTGGCTACTGAGAACAAGGCCGCAACGGTCACCACGCAGGGCGCCGGCATCCGCGGCATCGAGGTGCGCTCGATCGACTGGATCCCGGACACCGAGCGGCACGGCAAGGTGTGGCACCAGGCGCCGCTGTGGTTCCTCGGCAACTTCCAGTACTTCACGATCCCGATCGGCTTCATCGGGCCGGCGTTCGGCCTGTCCCTGGCGTGGACGATCGTCGCCGGCACCGCGGGAATCCTGATCGGCACCTGCTTCATGGCGCTGCACGCGACCCAGGGCCCCACTCTGGGGCTACCGCAGATGATCCAGTCGCGGGCCCAGTTCGGCTACCGGGGGGTCATCGTCGCGCTGTTCGCCATGCTGTTCACGTACATGGCCTTCAACGTCGCCGACCAAGTCCTCCTCGCCCAGGGCCTGCACGGGGCGTTCGGCTGGAACGCCAACCTGGTCGCGATCGTGGTCACCGTGGGCGCCGCCCTGCTGGCCATCTACGGCTACGACTGGGTCCACCGCGTGTTCCGCTGGACCCTGTACATCCTGTTGCCGCTGGTGGCCGTCATCACCATCGGCGTGATCGCCGGCCAGGCCGGTCACGTCGCGAGTCACCACGTCTACGGGTTCAACTGGACCGGCTTCATGGCCCAGCTGTCCGCGGCGGCGGCCTACAACATCACCTACGCGGGCTACGTCTCCGACTACTCGCGTTACCTGCCGCGCGACACGCCGCGGGGCAAGATCATCGGCTACGTGTTCGCCGGCGCCGCGACGCCGGCGATCTGGCTGATCGCCCTGGGTGCCTGGCTGGCCATCAGCCTGGGCGCCACCGACGGCCTGGTCGGCCTGCAGACCGCGGGCAATAACATCGTCAGCCACCTCGGCGGGATCACCGGGTTCCTGTCCGCCTTCGCGCTGGCCGCGACCATGGGCATGAATGCCTACGGCGCCATGCTGACGACCCTGGCCGGCGTCGACTCCTTCCGGAAGGTCAAGACCACCCGGAGCGCACGGGTGATCACCATCGTGGCCCTGACGGTGATCTGGTTCGTGATCGGCAAGCTGATCACGACCACCGCGGTCGGCGTGGTCGACACGGTGCTGACGCTCATGCTCTACCTGCTGGTGCCGTGGACGGTGACCAATCTCATCGACTTCTTTTTCGTGCGGCACGGCCACTACTCGATCGTGGACATCTTCAAGCCCCACGGGATCTACGGCGTCTGGTCGTACCGCGGGCTCGTCGCCTACGCGGCCGGCTTCATCGCCGAGATCCCGTTCATGGTGCTGCTCAACCTGGTCACCCTGAAGAGCTACTACACCGGCCCGCTGGCCAGCGACCTGAACAGCGTGGATATCTCGTGGATCGTGGGTGCGGTGGTGACCGGGGTCGTCTACTGGCTGCTGACCCGCAACCTCGACGTCGCCGCGGAACAGATGGCTATCAACGCCAGCGAGGCCGAACTCCGCCGCATCGACGCGGCCACCGGCGCCTGAACGGACCAGCCCGGCGGTAGAGACCGGGCCGGTGCCGGTGGGCGCCGGAATCCCTACGGCAACGCGTTCCGCCGCCGCACTGACACGCGGGCCGGTTCACCGACCGCGGGCCGGTAACAGCGGCACGGGCCCCCCGCCGGACGAGACGCGAGGCCAGATCGACGCGCGTGGACAGGCCGAGCTTGGCCAGGATGTTGGGGACGTGGAACTGCACGGTCCGCCGCGAGGCGAATCGGCGTTCCCGGCGCGGGCCTGGCGGGTAGCTTGAGGCCATGTGGCTCGGTGATGACAGGCGCGCGACGGGCTCGGGCTGAGATGCACGCGATCGGCCTGGTCTTGCATCCGGAGCGGGATTCCGCCGCGGCGGTGAATGCCGTGCTGGACTGGGCCGCGCGCAAGGGAGCGCAGGTCCTGGGCATCGAATCCGAGGTCGAGCGGCTGAACTGCGCCGCGGTCCCGGTCACGCCCGCCGAACTTGGCCAGCGCGCGGACCTGGTGGTCAGCCTCGGCGGTGACGGCACCATGCTGCGCGCGATGCGGCTCGCCGACCGGCAGCGCGCCCCGGTGCTGGGGGTGAACCTCGGCAAGCTGGGCTTCCTGGCCGAGGTGGACGTGCCTGACCTGCCCGCGGCGCTGTCGGCCATCGACGACAACGCGTTCACGGTCGAGCCGCGGCTGGCGGTGGACGCCATCATCGGCAGCACGGCCTTCACCGCCTTCAACGACGTCGCGGTCGTCCGCTTCCCCGGGCAGCACACGGCCATCGTCGCGGTGCTGGCCGCCGGGCACCCGTTCGTCAGCTACGCCGCCGACGCGGTGGTGGTCGCCACCCCCACCGGCTCGACCGCCTACAGCTTCTCGGCCGGCGGCCCGATCGTGAGCCCGGCGGTCGAGGCCCTGGTGGTCACCCCCGCCGCGCCGCATTCGGCCTACAATCGCGGCCTGGTGCTCTCGGTCCGCGACAGCCTGGCGCTGGAGATCCTGCCCACCAGCGGCCGGCTCGCCATCGAGGTGGACGGCGAGCTCGCCGAGACCGTCGACGTCGGCGACCAGATCGAGCTGCGGCCGCGCCCCGGCGCCGCGCATGTCGTCCGCCTGGGCCGCACCACGTTCTACGAGCGGGCCCGGCGCAAGCTGCGGCTGACCGACTCCGCGGAGGTCCCGGCCGACGCGCCCGGATACGCCGGGGATAGCGCGTGAGCCCGGCGTGAAGGCGGACGTGATCCGCGCCGGCCAGGGCCGGAAGTTCCAGGTCGGGCCGTAGGCCGGCGGCCGGCGATGCGGGTCCTGCTCAGCGATGGTTCGGGCCTTACCGCCCGGCAGGCGGCGGCGCAGCTCGCGGACGCCGGCCACGCGGTGGAGGTGCTGTCGCCCGATCCGCTATGCCTGGCGCGCTTCACCCGCCGGGTGCGGCGGGTCCGGCGCGTTCCCCGCTACGGGGCGGACCCGCTGCGCTGGCTTGCTGCCGCACTCGAGGTGTTCAGGGCGGACGGGATGGACGTGCTGCTGCCGACCCAGGAGCAGGTGGCGGTGCTGTCGGCCTGCGCTGACCTGGTGCGCGCGGTCGGGGTGCGGACCGCCGTTCCCTCGTTCGGCGCGCTGGCGCAGGTGCAGGACAAGCTCTCTGCCTTCGTGACCCTGACGGCGGCAGGGCTGCCCCAGCCGCCGGGCGCCGTCCTCGCCACGCCCGGCGAGGCCGCGGCGTGGGACCGGTTCCCCGTATTCATCAAGCTGCCGATCGGGACGGCGGCGGCCGGGGTGCGCAGGGTCAGCGATCGCCGTCAGCTCGCGGGAGCGGTCGCCGACGCGGAGGCGGCCGGCGCGTTCGCCGACGGCGGCGTCCTGGCCCAGTCGCCGGTCGCCGGGCCGCTGGTGATGGCGCAGGCGGTGTTCGCCGACGGCGCGCTGGTCGCCTGCCACACCAACCTGAGGGTGCGCGAGGGCGCTGGCGGGGGCGCCAGCCATAAGCGCAGCGTCGAGCTGCCCGCCGTCCGCGAGCACCTGCGGGTGCTTGGCCGTCACCTCGGCTGGCACGGCGCGCTGTCCGCCGATGCGATCGTGGCCGGGGAAGGCCCGCGCTACATCGACATCAACCCGCGCCTGGTCGAGCCGGCCAACGCGCTGCGGGCCGGAGTCGACCTGGTCACCCCCATGCTCGAGCTGGCGTCCGGGGTGACGCCCCAGGTCCAGCCCCCCAGCCGGCCCGGCGTGCGCACGCACCAGCTCCTGCTCGCCGTTCTGGGCGCAGCCCAGCGGACGGGCCACCGCTGGCCGGTCATCGCCGAGCTGCTGACCGCCGCCCATCACGCCGGTGACTACCACGGCAGCGCCGAGGAGCTGACCCCGGTCAGGGGCGACCTGCCCGCCGCGGCCCCGGTGGCCATGGCGGTGGCCGCCACCCTGGCCCGGCCGTCCGCGTGGCAGTGGTTCACCGGCGGCAGCGTGGCCAGCTACTCGCTCAGCCCCGCGGGCTGGCGCCAGCTGCGGGCCAGGCAACCGCCCGCCTGATGGGCGATGGCGAGCACCGGCCGCTGGCCGGTCAGCCGGTTTCGGAGAAGCGGAGCGTGGCGCATACCCCGTCCCGCGGGTGGGCGATGTGGCCGCACGCGGCCGGGTCCCCGGTCTCCACCAGGTCCGCGGGCAGGAAGTGCAGCTCGGCATCGGTATAGGCGATGGCACGGACGATCGCCGCGTCGGCACGGTCTTGGACCGGCGCGGGCACGTCCCGTTCCCGCAGTTCCTCCTCCGAGGCCGCGAGGTCGTTGCCGGCCGGGCCGATCCACGCGGACGCGGTGGACGTGGGGTCGTCGGCCAGGAACAGGTCGGAGACCTGCCCATCGCGGAACGCGGCCATGGCCGGCGCCAGGCCCTCTACGCCCAGGCCGTGGGCCTGCCGGGTCTGCCAGATGCCGAAACGCTCCCGGCTGCGGCGGCCGGCCCATTCCGTCAGCGCCCGGTCCGCGGCATCGGTCATGGCCTGGCTGTCCGCGCTGACTTCTTCGTCGAGCACGGCGGCGGACTCGCGCAGCGGGGTGGTCAGGTGCTCGAGCAGCAGCAAACGGGCCCGGATGTCACCGCTCACGATCACGTGCTGGGCGCCGATCCGGTCCGCCGCCGCGACCACGTCCGCGGCCAGCGCCTTGGCGTTCTCGTCCCAGGTCTCCTCGACGCTGCGCTGGTAACGCTCCTGCGACCAGCCCCCGACCTTGGTCTTGTGCACCGGCCACTGCTGGCCAGCGACCCAGTCCCGCCACTGCTGGCCGGTGCCGCCAACGGCGACGATCTCGCCGCCGACCCGGGTGGCGCTCACCCGCACGTGCGGGATCGGCGGACGGCGCTGGGCCAGCAGCGGCATCAGGTGCGGCAGCGGCGCTAGCCGCGCGATCTCCCGCCGCGGCGGCGCGTCCAGGGTGCCGGTGAAGGCGACGGCGCCGTCCCGCGCGAACACCGCATGGCCCCGGGCCCCGGTGGGCCCGCCGGCCACGGTGGCGGCCGCGTCGAGCGAGGCCGGGCTGGCCCCGGCCCCGGCCAGCCGTTGCCTGGCCGCGCGCCACCGGAGCTCGATTTCCTCCAGGGCGTTCTCATGGCCGTGGTCGGTGTCCAGGTACACGGACACGTAGTCGCCGATCTCGTCATACAGCGACCGCAGGAAGCCCAAGTTCACCAGGCGTCGCCTCCTTCCCGGATGCGGCCGGCCGTTGCCCGGCCCAGGACGGGGCACGCGGCCCCACCGCCAGCCTGCCACAAGGCTTCCCGGCGCAACGGCCGCCATGTCGGTAACCACCCGCGGGGTCCCGCCGGATGGTTCTTCCCGGCCGGGCGTTTCCCGGGTGCCGCCAGCGGGCAGAGTCGGTAGTTGGCCACCACCGGCCAGGGCCGGCGCGAGCCGGACCGCCCGCTACGTGAGGCATGCCAATGAGCGAACAGGACAGTGCAACGCACGGGGCGCACCAGGATGACGCGCTCAAGCGCGAGGTCCGCAGCGAGCTGGAGGCAAACCGGGCGACCCGCGCCGAGGAGTGGCTCGAGCCGGAGCCGCCGGCCGAGGACGAGCCCGAGGCCACCTGGGCCCCGGAGGGCAGACCGGGCGGGACACCGCCCGGAGAGGACTGGGACACCCTCGAGCTGCGCAGCGACCTGGCCCGCCATCTGGACCGCACCGCGTACCCCGCGACCAGGTCGCATCTGCTTGAGGTCCTGGCGTCACACCAGGCCGAGCAGCGACTGCTGGACCTGGTGTCGTCGCTGCCGGAAGGCACCACCTACGCCAACCTGAGCGAGCTGCTCCGGGCGCTTGGCATCCCGATCGAAGAGCGCCCGGGCTGAGCGGTGCTCCCGGGTAGCTGGTGAACAGCTGTCCAGGGTGATCGGGCTCGCGCAACGGCGGCCGGTGTTCATGCCTGCCCGGTTTCGAAACGGCTGACCTTGCCGTCGGTGACGGTGAAGGCCCACCGCGTCCGCATTTCGCCCCATGTGTCGTTGCGGTAGGCGGCGATGAGGGACCGGCCGCCGTCGGCCACCGAGACGACCTCCAGGTGCCCGCCGGAGGAGAAGATCTCACGGTCCGCCCAATCGGCCAGGTCGCGGTCGGTGCCGTCATCCGACATCGTCGCGCCGGGGGCCAGCGCGGCGAAGAAGGCGGACCGGTCGCCGTCGTTGATCGCCGCGATAAGCGCCCGCACGGCAGGATCGGTGACGTCCTCGTTTCCGGCCACGGCCCGCCCCTAGCTGACGGGCCTGAGGATGATGACCGGGATCTGGCGGGTGGTCTTCCGCTCGTAGTCAGCAAACCCCGGGTAGGCAGCCTTCTGCGCAGCCCAGATGCGCTCCCGCTCGTCCCCGCCGGCCACACGGGCGGCCAGCTCCACGG
>Ga0335076_10002832_pt1 | contig 17312 bp, 13 predicted proteins | sample Lox_Sample_25_FD_206717 | JGI IMG/M metagenome (GOLD analysis project Ga0335076, IMG submission 206717) | Soil microbial communities from Loxahatchee National Wildlife Refuge, Florida, United States - Lox_Sample_2.5 | ecosystem: Environmental > Terrestrial > Soil > Wetlands | place: USA... | reverse complement strand
GCGCTCCAAAATGTAGCTGCCAATCGGGAATTTCTCGATGTAGGTCGGCAAACGCTCAAGCGTTTCCTTCGAGTGCATGGTGTGGCTGTGCAAAGAAACGCCGGTTTTAAAGGGTAGATCCGCTTCGAGCTTGCGAAAAAAAGGGTGGACCCGGGTGAAGCAACTCGCCATGGCTAGACTCCGGTACGTAGTTTCGCTTTCAGCTTGCGAAAAACGAGTTACATTCAAGGTAGGCAGCGCCTGTTACCGCGCGATGACATCTGGGTCAACAATTGAAACCTGAGAATTACTGATTGGGCACACCGGCCGCGCTCGACTTACTCTTTAGGCACACCCGTCCGCTACTTTCCGCTATTTCAAGCTTCTGTCAAACATGCGTAACAGGCTGCCCGTTAGGATGCGTTATGCAAGGTTCAATCCCGTCTGTTCCCACCAGGATGGCGCAAGGATGAGGAAAGTTCCTCATCTCCTACTCCTCCCAGCTTTTCTGATTTCTTCCCTTTGCCTGGCGGATTCCACCGCGATCGCCGATCACCAGCCGATTGTCGAAGCGCTTCAATGGGTGCGCGCTCCTTTGCGCAACACGGTCCAATACGATTACGTCATGACCGCCAGGGTTCACTTGATCTTTTTCTGGGCTGGCAAAGACGACGTGGGCGGCGGCTATATTCGACGGGCTGTTTCCAGCGCCGATCCTCGTGAGGAATTTTTTCAGGTGCTATTCGGCAGCGATCCGGAAAAGGCTCCTCGCGCTATCAATCGTTGGGGCGCGGGCACGGAAATCGCCTGGCACAAGAATGCCGCCACGTTCACTACCGCGCAGGATGACGTCGCCGCCAGCGCATTCTTCGGTTTCATGAAGTCGTCGCGCGGCAAGTCCGTCGGCGAGATGCAAAACGAATTAAAGAAAGAAAACGAGCAGGGCTTGCATGCCTTCACCGGCATTCTGAGCCGCGTGGAACCCGCGCGAGCCATATCCACGGTTGTGCCATTGCAATCCGCCACGGACTACACGCTGCATCAGTACGACACGGCGGCGCCGGTGATGCTCGATCACATCCAGAACTCTGACGGACCGGTGCGCTCCCTTGCGCAGCGCGATTGCGCGCGCGCCGCCGCCTTTATGGCTACGGTCGCAGAATTCATCGAGGCTTCTCTCGAGGGCGCTACGGCTCCCCAATCGCGCTGCTACGTACACGACGCGCAGGAAAACACCCTGACGTTAGAGAAAGTCGAACGGCTGCCGAACCTGTCTGTTCAGGTGCAAACCGCAAGGAAAACGCCTCTGCTCGACGTGACCCACCACGATCTGTTGCAGCTCGACTTCGTGTCCACGCACAAGAAGACCGGCAAGCAGGTGAACTTCACCGTTATCACCGGAACAAAAGGACCACTTCGCGCCGTGCCGGTGCAGATTCGCTACCAGCCAAACTGGTGGTTTCAGGTGGTCTTGAATCTCCGCCCGGAAAACCTCCTGGCGCAACCTTCGACGCTGGCGTCGCGCTAAACGAGCAGAAACAGATTCCTCGCTTTGCTCGGAATGACAAGCCAAAACTGTAATGTCAGTCTCAGCAGACTCTGCGCCTCTGCGTTTAATGTTCAGCGCCCAGTGCTCACTGGCACCACCGGAATCTCCACGCTCGAAGGATATTCCTTCGACCGGTACACTCTCTGCGTCGCTTTCTGATAGTCCGATTCTTTGGCCTCGAAAATATTCGGCACGAATTTCTGCGGATTGCGATCGTATAACGGGAACCACGTACTCTGCACTTGTACCATGATGCGGTGCCCCTTCTGGAAGACGTGGTCCGCGGTATGCAGACTGAAGTTCATCGGCGTGACATGATTTGCCACCAGAGGCTCTGCCTTTTCGTAACCCTTCCAGTAACGTCCGCGGAAGATCTCGTCCGCCACCATCAGTTCGAACCCGGAGAGCTTCCAATCGGACTCGACCTTCTGCGGATAGACGTCGATCAGCTTCACCACCCAGTCGCTGTCCGTACCCGTGGTGGATACAAATAATTTGGCGTTCACCTGTCCTGCAATCGCCACGTCGTCCTTTAACTCCTCCGTCTGCCACGTCAGCACGTCGGGCCGGCTGTCCACGAACCGTTGGTCCTGCACCAGCCAGCTGTACCAGCTTCCCGGATGATCGTTCGGATAGGTCATATCCACCGGGCGGTGGCGATAGGGCACAGGGTGCGCAGGATCGCTGACGTACGCGTCAAATGCTTCTCCGCCATCGCCCGGCGCGTCGAACGAGAGTCTTCCATTCGCTCCGAAATACAGATGCTTCGCTTGCGCTTCTTTTGGCGGCCAGGTATCGAAGCTGGTCCACACATTGCTCCCGGTCTGAAAAACCAGCGCCTCTTTCAAAGGCAACGACCCTTTGTCATGCAGCCAGTAGGCGAACCAGGGCGCTTCGACTTTATTGCGGAAATATTCACCCGTATTCGAATCAAACGGGATCTGCCCCAGCGTATCCCCAGGCCCGTGCGTCCAGCCGCCGTGATTCCATGGCCCTACTATCAAATAGTTCATGCGCTTCGCGTCGTTCTTTTCCAGATTTTCGTATGTGCGCGTGGGCCCGTAGAAATCCTCCTGGTCCCACCAACCCGCTACATTCAGGTTCGGCACCGTGGCCTGTTTCAGCGAATACTCCACGGCATGCCTCTGCCAGAACATGTCGTAAGTAGGATGCTGCACGAAGTTATTCCACGTTGGAATCTTGCCGTGGAAGTAATGGGCGTTGGCATTGGAAAGCACGCCCAGGTTCAGATACCAGTCGTACAAATCGAAGCGATCGAATTGAAAACTGTAATTTTCGTTGGAAGTCTCCATCAACGCCGAATACTCGAACCCGTAGCTCAGCCGGAACGCGCCGTTGTGAAAGAAATCGTCGCCCATCCATGCATCGCCCATGCACGCCTGTTCCGACACCGCTTTCAAAGCCGGATGCGGATTCACCATGGCCATCGCCGACAGGAAGCCGTCGTACGAGACTCCGTGAATGCCCGCGCGCCCGTTGTTGTTGGGGATGTTCTTCACCAGCCACTCGATCGTGTCGTAGGTGTCCGTGCTTTCATCCACGCCCTTCGGGTCGCTGGGGTCGTGCACCGGCCGGTTCATCTGAAAATCACCGCCCGAGCCGTAGCGTCCGCGAATATCCTGATAAACAAAAATATACTGGTCCGCGTACAGGTGCCGGTCGCCGTAGAGTTCGCGGCTGTAGCCGCCGTTGCCTGCCGAAATTCCGTAAGGCGTGCGCTTCATCAGGAACGGCAACGGACCGCTTGCATCACGCGGTGTGTAGATCTCTGTGTGCAGTTTTACGCCGTCACGCATCGGAATCATCGCTTCTTTCTTCTCGAACAACCTCGGCAGGTCCGGCCGGTCGCTCTTCTGCTCCTGCCCACCGGCTGCAACCGTCAGTACCAACAAACTCAGCGCCACCCACACAGCCCTTGGTATCCGCTTCATTTCTACCTCTGCTTTCCCGGCATAGCATGTTGACGCGCTCTGATTCGCGCGGTGAGCCATAAGAATAACCTGAAAGTCTGGCCATCTCGGAATCGTTGCGATGGGTGGCGTAGCAGCATTTGCGGTTCCTCATGCTAAAATAAAGGAGGTAACCACACCTGTATTTGATGAAGAAAGGGTTTCGTCCGGGCTGCTGGTTGTTTCAGCAGCTATTTTTGTCTGTAGCGCCGCCCCGGCGGGTGGCCTTGCCGAGCCTAAGCTCGGCGCTACCATGACGATTCACAAGACGCATTTACGAACATGAGCCAAAATATTCGCAACATCGCCATCATCGCCCACGTCGACCACGGGAAAACCACGCTCGTCGACGCCATGCTCAAGCAATCGGGCATTTTTCGCGCCAATCAGGAAGTCGCCGAGCGCGTGATGGACTCGAACGATCTCGAACGCGAGCGCGGCATCACCATTCTCGCGAAAAACACCGCGCTATGGTTTCACGACACCAAGATCAACATCGTCGATACGCCGGGCCACTCTGATTTTGGCGGCGAAGTCGAGCGCGCCCTGCGCATGGTCGATGGCGTCGTGCTGCTTGTCGACGCCAGTGAAGGCCCGCTACCGCAGACCCGCTACGTGCTGCAAAAAGCGCTGGCCTCCAAGCTCCCACCTGTCGTGGTGCTGAACAAGATCGACCGGGCCGATGCGCGCGCTTCCGAGGTCCTCAACGAAATCTACGACCTCTTCATCGACCTCGATGCCACCGAAGATCAGCTCGACTTCCCTGTGGTCTACACGAATGCTCGTGAAGGCGTCGCCCATCGTGAGCTTGGCGATGCCTCAAAAGATCTGCTGCCACTCTTTGAAGCGATCGTCGGCAAGATTCCTCGTCCCACGGGTGATCCCGAGGGTGTTCTCCAGCTCCAAGTCACCAATCTCGACTACTCCGAATTTCTTGGCCGCATCGCCATCGCCCGCGTTTTCAACGGCACTTTGAATCGCGGCGATGAAGTCGCCATCAGCAAGCTCGACGGTAAACTCGAATCCACCCGCATCACTAAGCTTTTCACCTTCCGTGGTCTCGAACGCGACGAAGCCGACAGCGTAAGAGCCGGGGACATCGTCGCTATCGCCGGCGTCGAAGGCATTCAGATCGGCGAAACCATCACCAATCGCGACAATCCCGCGCCTCTCGAGCCGCTCACCATCGACGAGCCCACGCTCGCCATGATTTTCTCCGTCAACTCCAGCCCGCTCTCCGGCCGCGAAGGCAACTATCTCACTTCGCGCGACCTTCGCGATCGCCTCGCCAAGGAACTCCTCACCAACGTTTCGATTCGCGTGGAGGACACCGAGACTCCCGAGTCCTTCCGTGTGCTTGGCCGAGGCGAGTTGCAGCTCGCCATTCTCATCGAAACAATGCGCCGAGAGGGATTCGAACTGATGGTGGGTAAGCCCGAGATCGTCGTGCGCTCGGAAAACGGAAAGAAACTCGAGCCCGTCGAGCGCCTCGTGATCGACATTCCGGAAAACTTCATTGGCATCATCATGGAATCGCTCGGCAGCCGCCGCGGTGAAATGATCAAGATGACCAATCACGGCTCCGGCCGTGTTCGGCTGGACTTCAAAATTCCTTCGCGTGGCTTGATCGGGCTGCGCAGCCAGCTTTTGACCGACACGCGCGGAACTGCGCTGATCCACTCGATTTTCGACGGCTGGGTCGAATATGGCGGCGACATGGCGCTGCGTCCCACAGGCGCGCTGGTCGCTGACCGCCCGGGCCCATCGACAGCTTTCGCGCTTTGGGGCCTGCAAGAGCGCGGCGAACTCTTTATCGGGCCTGGCATCGAAGTTTACGAAGGTATGGTCGTGGGCGAAAATTCCCGCGAACAAGATATGGACGTCAACGTCACCAAGGAAAAGAAGCTCACCAACATGCGCTCGTCCACTGCCGACGAGGCTATTCGCTTGATCCCGCATCGCGTACTCAGTCTTGAGCAAGCCATCGAATTCATCGCCGACGACGAGTACGTCGAGATCACGCCCAAGTCCATTCGCCTTCGGAAGAAGGTACTTCAGTCCAACAAACGGCCGCGCCGTTGGCAAGAGATTCGCGCCAGCCAGGAAGCCGCCCGCGAAGCCTGATCGTCACTCTGTAGCGGCGGGTCTTTAGAGCCGTCAGCCCAAATCCGCAAATAACCTCTTTGTAGAGGTCCAGCACCGCTGGACCCATCTCGGCTTGGTCTCAACCTACCGCGCGACAACCACACCTGCATCGACCACAATCAACGAGCCGTCTTCTCCAACAACTGCTGCAAGTACTGCTTCCAAAATACGGCCCAGGTGTGCGTGCCATGCCCGTGCATCTCCGGCTCGCGCAACAGAATGAACGTCCCATTCTTCAGGCGTTTGGACTCTCTCTCAGCAATGCCTAATTCCGGCGGATTAATGAAATCATCCGAGGAATTGATCCACATCACCGGCGCGGTGATTTTTTCCAACTGCGGCGAAGGATCATAATTGCGCGATGCGTTGACTTGATACAACAGGTCATTCGCGTCCAGGCTCTCGGAACGTTTCTCCGCGTCTTCCACAGACTTATCGGCCGCATCGCGCGTCGGCAACGTCTTCTGCATCAGGACCGGCGCGCTTCCGGCGATGGTCAGCAGGTACTGTGCCGTGCGCAGCGCTTCCTTCGGCTCCTCGCTGTACCCGCCGCCCTTCCACTCCGGGTCTTCGCGTATCGCATCCATGGTCATTTTTCGCCATACACGGTTTCGTCCCGCGATCTGCACTGGCAAACATGCCATGGGCATCAGCGCGTCCATGAAATCCGGGAACGTCTCGCTCCAGACAAACGCATGCATGCAGCCCATGGATGTCCCGAAAATCAACCGCAAGTGTTGGACTCCGAGCCCTTCCGTGAGCAGCAGATGCTGCGCCGCCACCATGTCGTCGTACTCGTACTGCGGAAAATGCGCGTGCATCCCGTCGCTCGGCTTCGACGACTTACCGTGGCCGATCCCGTCAGGAAGAATTATGAAGTAGCGGTTTGTATCGAGCAGTTGTCCCGTGCCGAATAATTCTTCCGCGAATTGCGGCTGCAGAAACTGCGCGCCGGAACCACCGGTGCCGTGCAGAATGAGCACCGCGTTACGAATCCGGCCGTCATTATCGCGCACTGGCGTGCCCAGTGTGCGGTAGTGCAAACGCAACTCGGCTAGCTTCTCGCCCGATTTGAACTGGAAATCGTGCGCAACGTAATCGCTTTCTGCGACGGCGCGAAGGGAAACCTTCTGCGGTTTCGCCGCGCTGCTGGCCGCCCAAAGAATCCCTACGAAAATCATCGCGTGCTTTACTCGGAGCATGGAGCCACCTTCCTCCCAAAAGACTCGCACGCCATGGTATTCCATCCAGCACAAAAAAGGCCCTGCTCTCATCTACCGAGTGCAGGGCCTTGCTGGGCAAATCCATCGAAAGTGCTACTGTTGCTGCTGTACCAACGGAATCTCCGACGCCAGTTGCAAATCCATCAGCAATCCGACCCGCCGGTCGAGTTGGAAGAACGTCGCCGTCTTCTTTCCCGGGAGCACCTTGTTCACGATCGGCAAATACTTGGTTCGCAGCGCGCTGACTTCCTCATCCAGCGCCAGCGAGCGCTTCGCCAAGCTCATGGCCTGGTCATCCGTGAGTGACCCGAAGCCCTGCGCATATTCCTTGATCAGCGCGTATTTCTTGTCGCCGATCTTCTGCGACTCCGCCGAATACTGGTCGTACACCGGCCAGAACTTCGTCGCTTCATCCGCTGTGAGGCTCAGATTCGCCGCGATCAACTGCTTCTTCTGTGACCGCAGATCCTGCCGCAGCAACGAGACATCCTTGTCGAGTTGTGCCTGGTTCGGCGTCGGCTGGCTCTGCGCCGCCGCCTGCCCGTGCGCGGCCGGAACCAAACTCAGTAGCGCCGCCAAACCAATACCTGCGAAAATAAACTTCTTCATCACTTCCTCCTGGAGTTCCAGCGCAGTCCGTCGCGCGGGGCGGGAGCGATCACACGGCACGGCTGCTTACGCCAGACGTCTTGATGGATTTGTCGAGCTGATCAATCAGAGCTGAGCAAATCGCCCAAATAAAGCAAGCGCCGGAATCTTAGAACATTTAAATTTGGCACGCAAGGCGCTCGCCTGGCATCCCCGGCCCCCTCCGGGACCGCCCAGGCGCGTTCACGGCAACAGGTTCTTTCCGTCGGCATTGGGCAAAGGCAGACCCGCCACTTTGGCCAGTGTTGGCGCGATGTCTCTCATATCGATCACACCTAGATTCCGACCTGCCGGAACACCCGGCCCAACCAGGAAAAACGCTGCGCGAAGATCGGGCACGTCGGGTAGTTCCCCATGTGTTCCGCCGGGCTTTACCCTGGCGACGAGTGGCCCCGCAGTGCTGGTTCCCGTCCGCCATCCCGGTTTTAAGCTCACAAAAAACGACGCATTCGGGTAGCCGCCTCTAGCGTGCAACTCTTCTGCGTCAAGTACGCGATCAATCCCGTTCGACGGGTCCGAGGCCAGCTTACCTAGTACATCACGCATTTTCGCCAACACCGCTTTGTCGTTCGAATCCTTCAGCACGATTGCTGCCGAGCCGCCCGTCTCCCATGGCATTGCTTGCCAATCCGTAACATTGCCCTTTTCATTGGTCGTGACGAGCTGCGCTTCGCGAAGCGCAAAGACCAGATTCAACTGCTGGTCATACTTCACGAATCCATGATCGGAAACCACCGCGAAAAATGTACGCCCGGGTGCGATGAGCTCCGCCTCTCTTCGCACATTCCCGATAACAGCATCGAGCCGTTCCAAGACCGCAACCGACTCTTCGCTCAATGGCATTGTTTCGTGTTCGATGTGGTCCAACGCCGTCAAATGCAAAATGAGCAGACCCGGTTTCTTCTTTTTCAGAATCCATTCCGCATACTTGCCGCGGACCTCATCACCATCAGGCGAGGTGTCGATCCCGCCGCGATACGGCCCGATCTCCGCCGCAGCCTCGTCCAGCAAACCATGCGTGGCCACCGCATGAATCCATTTCGCGTCATCCGGCGTTCCCGCGCGCCAAACCTCCGGAACATTCCACGTGATGTTTGCGCCGACGGTCACCGGCCACTGAACCGCCGCCGTGGTGCGTCCCGCCTTCATGGCCACGTCCCAGAGCGTGGGCACGCGAATATCTTCCGCGTACCAATACCAGCCCTGATAGTTCTTTTGCAGCGGGTCGAAAGTGGTGTTCGCCCAGATGCCGTGCTTCGCCGGCCACACGCCGGTCATCAATGTCGTATGGCTCGGATAGGTCACGGTTGGCACGACACCGGTTACGCCGTCCGCGTACGTCCCATCGTTCATCAACTTCCGGAGGTTGGGAACCTTTGCGCCGTGCGCGTCGGCGGCGGTCACATAATCCGGGCGTAAGCCGTCCACAGAGATCACTACCAGCAGTGGCGCCGCTGTCTGTTGCGCTACGCTTCGCGATTGCGGCAAACCCAACGTCGCGATCAGCAAAACCGTCAGCATTCCGAAACGGAATCGCCCCCGGCCCATTTTGACCCCTCCCTGCCTTCTCCCTGCAGCGTTCACCCGGCACAACCTTCCCTGTTCCCTGGATTTCCCCTGTGCGAGAATATGATGTACAGTAAGCCACTCGTACACTCGAAACCCAGGGATCGGCTGCACAGCTTTCGAGTGTCTAGGTCGGTTTTGGCTGGACTACATACCGAATCAGGGACGGTGCCCTTGAACTCGTCTGAGCAGGCCTCTTCGAATGGACACTTCGGGACAGCTGTGATTTCCGCCTCCGCTACAGCATTGCCCGAATACCTTATCACGCGCGATGACGTGAAATATTACATGGGACGCGTCTTCGACATCCCGGAGCGCCGCGTCGAAGCCATGATGGCCATCGTCGATAACGCGCAGGTCCACCAGCGTCATTCGATTTTCCCGATCGACTACACCATTGAGCCGCGCGCGCTGTCGCAAACGAACAATGAATATATTGCACACGCCGTCAAGCTCGGCCGTGAGGCCGCGGAGAAATGTCTTTGTCGTGCCGGCCTGCGCGCTGACGAAATTGACCTGATTATTACAGTCTCGTGTACTGGCTTCATGATCCCGTCTCTCGACGCGCATCTAATCAACCTGATGGGCTTTCGCTCCAATATATGCCGGATGCCATTCACCGAGCTCGGTTGTGCGGCCGGCGCAATGGCCATTTCCCGGGCCTCCGACTTTATCAAGTCGCATCCCGGCGCGAACGTCTTGATCATTGCCGTCGAGCTCCCTTCGCTCACCTTTCAGCGGAAAGATATTTCGCAGGCCAACCTGATTTCTTCGATTCTCTTCGGAGACGGCGCCGCGGCGGTCATCGTTACCGGACAAGAGAAGCCCGGTCCGCGCGTGCTGGTCACCGAGACTTACACTTTCCCCGATTCGCTGGGCGCCATGGGCTTCGATCTTCGCGATTCCGGTTTCCACATTCTCCTCGCCAAAGACGTTCCCGAAATGATCGGCGAGCGCATCCAGGATCTGGTCCACGGCTTTCTCTCTCGGCATGGCAAGTGCCGCAAGGACATCAAGGGCTGGATTCTGCATCCCGGTGGGGCCCGCCTGCTCGGCAACATCGAGGAAAAGCTGGACCTTTGCAAGTGTGATACGCAGCCTTCCTGGGACATTCTTGGCAACGTTGGCAATCTCTCCAGCGCCACCATTCTCTTCATTCTTCAGGAATGGCTTGAAAAGCGTCCGCTCAAAACCGGTGAGCACGCCTTGGCTGCCGCCTTCGGCCCGGGCTTCAGCGCGGAGTTCTTGTTGCTTCAATGGAACTGAACGTAATCGCTTACCTCGGACTCCTGGTCGTTGTCGCACTCCTGCGAATCTACGAACTGCAAATCTCCAAGCGCCACCAGCGCGAAATGATGCAACACGGCGCCAGCAAGGTGACCGATCCCCGCTTCCGCTGGATGGTTCTGGTGCACGTGGGTGTATTGGCCGGGTCCGCGGCCGAAGTCGTCTTCCTGCACCGCCCTTTCTACCCCGTCTTTGCAACCGTGTGTTTTGCGCTGTTTGTCGGCGCAAACATCGTTCGCTGGTGGGTGATCCGCACACTCGGTGAACACTGGAACGTCCAAGTGATGAACTCGACGGGAATGGGAGTGGTCACGACGGGCCCGTTCCGCTACGTCCGCCATCCGAACTACGCCGCGGTATTCGTCGAGATGCTGGTGCTTCCGCTGATTCACTGCGCCTGGATTACCGCAGTCGCAGGTTCCCTTGCCCACATCATTGTGCTTTCGCAACGACTGGCCACCGAGGAGCGCGTTCTCTTTTCGGACGCGCATTACCGCGCAGCGATGACTGGGAAGCCCCGCTTCGTGCCCGGTCTTTTCTGATTCAGGAGGAGCATGCGTTTTACCACCCGAATTCTGTTGGTCAGCCTGTTCGGTCTACTCCTCACCTCGTCAACCGGTCTCGCCGCCGACGGTTCTCCCGCGTTTTCCTCCGTGCCCGATCTCGAAAAAGGATTTCGCCTGCTCTACGAGCAGAAATTCACCGACGCTCGCGGAGTTTTTCAGAAGTGGGTGGACCAGAATCCCCAGGAGCCGTTCGGGCAGGTGGCCATCGCCGCTAGCTATCTTTTCGAGGAGTTCTATCTCCAACACGTGCTCACCAGCGATTATTTCCTCGATGACAAGCGCTTTCTCGGCGGCATCACCGGCACCCCCAACACCGAGCGCATGAAAGGTTTCGAAAACGCCGTGGCCCACGCTCGCTCTTTGGCCGGTCAACGGCTCAAGGCCAATCCGCGCGACGCCGAGGGCCTCTACGCCATCACGCTTTCCGCGGGCATGCAGTCTGACGCGGACAGCATGCTCATGAAGCGCCACTACGACGCTCTGAAGCACATCAAGGAAGCCAACGCCCATGCCGAGACGTTGCTCCATGACCATCCCGAGGCTTATGACGCCTACGTCGCACCGGGAATCGCCTATTACGTCATCGGCTCGCTGCCTAGTTCGGCCCGTTTCCTGCTATGGTTCGGTGGCATACATGGAGACAAGTCGCTGGGCATGTCGGAAGTGCAGAAGACCGCGGACAATGGTCACTACCTGCGGCCCTTCGCCAAGATCTTGTTGGCGCTTTCCGCCAGGAGGGAGAAGCAGCCGGCCCTCGCTCAGAAAAACCTCAAGGAACTCACCGAGGAGTTCCCGGGCAACGAGGTTTACGAAACGGAATACGCTAAAGCGACCGGCCGCCCGATTCCAGCCACAATCAGTCCAGTTAACTAAGTCCGCCGGGACCGCCAAGCCTCGAGCTGCGCCTTGCATTGGCTTGGCTCTCATGTGTGAATTCCAGCACTAACCCTTAGGCTGCGTGGGTCTTCCCACCCATTCAGCTGGTTTGCGGGCCCTCTCCGGATTAAGTATCTAGCTTTCTATCAGTCACTTGGGTCATTCCGCCTTTGGCGACTTACCTGCTTTTCTCAGTACAACCGTCTCCGCCCGTGGGTATGCGTTCGATGTCGAGGGCGCTGTGAGGGGGACATGTTACTCAAGGAAGCGTATTTAGATCGAGTGGTTGGTGAAGTCGAGGATTTGGCGGCACGTGTGGCCTTGCTCAAGGGCCGGTTTGCCAAGCAGAAGGTGAGCGTCAAGCTCGAGCATTACTGGGAATTGGAGTACGTACGCACACGTTTTGCGGAGTTCAAGCGCCGCGTTCGCGATTTGGAAGATGCCGAAGACTTGGAAATCGACCGGCTGCAGGAAGCCGTCGAGGTCGCTTGGAAGGACTTGATTCACGCTGTGGAAACGCTTCTGGCTGCGCTTCCCTGATTGGGCCCGGTGTCATACACCGCGGGTGACTCGCTACGGGGGCAGTCACCAGAATCAGGAAAGCTGGTCAGGCTGGCTCGCCGATCCTGAGAGTTAAAACGCCAACGCAGTGGCGATTCTCTCGGCAGCGCCTGAGCGGCCTGTAAGCACCGGTCGACGGAGACTCCACAGCGTTTTTGCGGAATGCGGGCAATCCGCTTCCGCCAGGGCAGGGTGGGTCCAGGTCCCCATCCTGCCCTACTTTTTTTCTTGTTCCTTCTAGCGCTGCCGTTCGCGCCAGCCGTTCCAAAATTCTCGGTCACTCATATAGGAGTGATCTCCTCTTCACAAATGAGCGGTTTGCTACGGGCACGGATTCGTTTATTTGCACGCTTAAATCTCCACATCAACTCGTCCTAATTCCTGGATTTTCGCGGCGGATGTAACGCAAATTACCGAACACACCTCCTAATGCGCGACGAACTGTTTACTCCTGCGCGTGTGCATGTGCCGGCGCGCCGGGCGTCGAATCCTCCAGACGTTTTTGGAGGATCTTGTGACGCAGAGATTCGGCCAGCCATTCAAACCGATTTGCTTGCTTTTGCTCGGAACCATTTTGCCGTCTGCACTCGCTGTACGGGCAGAAACGGATGCTCCGTCTGCCTCGCCCGCCTTCACAAAAGACTCTCCCGCATTAGATCGGCGCGGCGAGTTAATCGCGCGTAGCCGACTGCAAGTGCTGGAAATTCTCGAAGACCGGAATGCATGCACGGAATGGTTTCAGCAATCGAATGCGGATGCCGCGGCCGCGTTCCGTTCATTGCGATTTTCAGTCGACCCCAACGGCCCTTCTCGCGTGAGTGCCATCCGCACCGACCGTGGCGCTCTCCTCTTGAAACATCCTTGGGCCGCCAGAGTCATTCCCATCGAGGGGAGCAATTTCTCGATTTGGATCAATGGCGACGGTCCTTTCTTTCTGGGAGAGTCGCGGACGGACGACTCAGGCTTTCAATTGACGCATCTTCCTTGGCGTCGCCTGAGCGTAGGCAGCTTTAGCGGCGATACCGACCAAGCGAGGATCACCATCCTCCTTCACGAATTGGGCCACGTTATAGGACGGCTTCCCGATGACGACAACTCCTGGAACGGACAGTCGACCCGAAACACTGCCGAAGTATTGCGCCACTGCAAAAGAGAAGTGGAAGCCAGCGCACGAAAGAACCTGCATTCCGCCAGGTAACCATGAGGGTGTAAAAAAGGCGCTAAACCGGAAGTGGAGAGAACAGGTAGTGGCCTTCTCGTTTGTAAACCATTCTCGATTTCCACTGCTACAATGCTCCCGAGCTGCACCGGAGGCATTCATGTTCTCACCCGAATTATTGAAAGGCCGTGCCATTTTCTTGACCGGTGGCGGCAGCGGGCTGGGCCGTTCGATGGCTATCCAGTTCGCCAAGCTTGGCGCGCGGATGTTCCTGGTCGGCCGGCGCGAAGCACATCTCCACGAAACCTGCGAAGAGATTCACCGAGAAGGCGGCGCCGCGGCATTTACGACTTGCGACATTCGCGATTTCAGCGCGGTGGAAGCGGCGTTTGCCGCGGCGGAAACGCAGTTCGGCGAGATCGATACGCTGGTCAACAACGCCGCCGGGAATTTCATGGCACGGACGGAGAAGTTATCCGCGAATGCCTTCAACGCCGTGGTGAGCATCGTGTTGAACGGAACGTTCCACTGCACTCAGGCTTTCGCCAACCGGCGCATCGCGAAGAAGCTTGGCGGCAATGTTCTGAACATTACCACGACCTATGCGGCCGCGAACTGCGGCTCCGGTTACGTGGTGCCGTCGGCGTGCGCGAAAGCTGGAGTGCTCGCGATGACCACATCGCTCGCGGTGGAATGGGCGAAGTACCACATCCGGGTGAACGCCATCGCGCCAGGTCCGTTTCCCACCGAAGGCGCGTGGTCGCGATTGATTCCGTCGAAGCAGTTCGAGGAGCATGCCCTCGGTAAAATCCCGATGAAGCGCTTCGGCAAGCACGAGGAGCTTGCCAATCTTGCTGCGTTTCTGCTGAGCGAGATGGCGGAATACATCAATGGCGAATGCGTGGTCATCGATGGCGGCCAGTGGCTTCGCGGGGCAGGTGAGTTCAACGATCTGGCATTGCTGCCTGATGCCGCGTGGGAACAGATGGAAGCCGCTCGGCCGAAGAAATAACGCTAGAGCGCTTGTGGCAGCGCGCTCGCCTTCAACGTGACCCGCAAAACAACCTCGCCGGCCGGCCTTCCGTCCACTTCTGCGGAAACGCGCACTTCCTGCAGCTTCGCTTTCTTCAGTTCGTCGCCGGACAGGGTCGGCGTATCGACGTGAATCGCCACGGAAGACGCCGACTCGGCGGGCAACGTAAACTTTAGCGGACCAGGACTCGCCTTCCATCCTTGCGGGAGTTTCACCGACAGGTTCAGTTCCGCCGGTTTGGAACTCTCATGCTCGATCACTAGCGGCACAACCAAGGTGACTCCGGACTTCACGACGATCTCCGGGACCTTCGCCACTCTTAGTTGGCACAAGCCGTGCGCCGGGTAAAAGTGCGAGTAGAATTCCCAGGGACCACCCAATTCGACGCGCGGCACGGATTCCTGCGGTCCCTCGGCACCGCAGGAATTGATGGATTGGGAGGCCGGATTCACCGGCTTTTCGTCGACATGCGAAAAAACAGGATCGGTCGGCCCGCCACCGACGACCGACTTCGCGAAAATCAGCGTAGACGGGTCTCCCCACCAACCTGTGTCTGGATCGTTCATCATCTTCTCGAGTTCCGCATCGTTCATTTTTTCGAGCTTGTCAATGAAATCCGGGAATTGCGTGCGATGCGACATCGCCGATTCAATAGCCGGTCGCCAATATGGTTTCTTCAGCGAGGGTGAAATTTCCCGAGGTGAATACGTAGGTCCTGAGCCGTCGAACTGTTTGCCGTCATCTGCGTCACTGCCGACATAGATTTTCTTCGGCTGCCATGGCCGCAAATTCGAAAGATAGGACTCGTAATGCGTCATGTCCCCGGAGAGTTGCGCGGGGAAAACCGCAGGATTGCCCGCAAGATCGAACGCCTCGACAACAAGCACCCCGGTAGCCTGATGATCGCCGTGATCTTCGCCCACGAAGATTCCCGGATGATGCGTCAAGATCACATCCGGTCGAGTCAGCCGGATCAAACCCACCAGCCGCTCCAGATTCGAGCCGTGGCCCCAATTCGAGAGCGAGTCGAGCACGTTCTGCGACGCGGAATCCTTCCCGTCGAGGAACCATACGTTTCGGATGCCGAGCTTCGCGCAAGCTTCACGCGCCTCGATCTCTCGTTCGTTGACCATCGCCGGACCGCGCTCGCGCGTAAACCGGTTCGCGCCGCTGCCTCCACGTGTGCTGAAGATGACCGCCACACTTTTATGCATGTCGTTCAAGGCCTTCACCGCGTAGGGCGTGAAAAAGCCCTCGTCATCGGGATGCGCGACCACGATCAGAATGTCCGCCTTGTAGCGGTCGTCGGGTGGATTCACCTTCTGCGGCGTCTGCCCCTGCCCAAAAGTGGCCGCCAAGCAAACGATCGAGGTCAACACCCATCTCCAAACTGGTTTCATCATGCTCCCCGTGTAAACCTGCTGGAAATTCAAAAGGGAGATTGTACCGCGCCTTATGGTGTCCGCTGCAAGGTTCGCGCGGGTCAGCTATACTCGCGATTGTGATGCGATGGGCGCTATGTGTTTTAGCGTTTTTGCTGCCGCATCCGCCATGCCCGCAGGCTGAACAGCCCTTCCCTAAACTGGAAAATGGGAAAATTCTTCCTCGCATCGAGTGCGCCGCACAACCGAATCAGACCTATGCGCTCTACCTGCCGTCGAACTATTCACCCGACCGCCAGTGGCCGCTGATTTTGTCCTCGGATCCAGGCGGGCGCGGCACCGTTCCGCTCGAGTTGCAGAAGGCGGCCGCTGAAGAGCGGGGCTATGTCCTAGCCGCGTCGAACAACTCGCGCAATGGTCCAGGCAAAGAGCGCTTCGAGGCCACACAAGCCACGCTGGCGGATGTCCAGCAACGGGTATCGATCGATACGCGACGGGTCTATTTTGCCGGCTTCTCCGGCGGCGCGCGTTTTTCATCGCAGATCGCGTTGATGTGCAGGTGCGCCGCGGGCGTCCTGCTGAGCGGGGCTGGTTTTTCGAATGGACAATCTCCGGCGGCGGACGGATCGTTCCCGGTCTATTCTGCGGTCGGCGTCACCGATTTCAACTATAGCGAAGTCATTCCCCTGCAAGACGCGCTCGCCAAGGCCGGATACCCTCATTGGCTTCGAGTCTTCGACGGCTCGCACGAATGGGCTCCAGCCGAAGTGATGGCGGAGGCTCTCGCTTGGTTTCGGATCGAAGCGATCAAGGCCGGCCGGGAGCCGCGCGACCAGGCCTTTCTCGACGCCGAGTTCGCCAAAATGCAAGCTCGCGCGAATTCCTTCGAGCAGTCCGGCGATCTTCTGTGGGCTTCACGGGAGTACGAGCAAATCGCTTCTACCTTCACGGGGCTCGAGAATATCGAGCCGGTCAAGGCTAAGGTCGGTGCGCTCGACAACCAGAAGGCTTTCCACGAAGCGCTCAAACGCGAACAGAACGAATTTGCAGAGCAGGCGCAACTAACCGGGCAAATCACTTCGCACATTGACTTTTCCAAAGAAGATGCCGATCAGCGGTTTGAAGCCAAGGCCGAGGTGAACGACCTGATCACTCGCCTGCGGCTAAATGCTCAGCAGGAAAAGCGCGTGGAAAAGGCGCGTGTCTACCAGCGCGCGCTTGGAGGTGTGTTCATCGGAGCCATCGAAGGAGGTAGTGGCGCGCTGGATCAGAAAAACTACGAGTCCGCGGTCCGCTTTTACGGCATCGCCACGCAAGCCAAACCCGATTCCGAGTGGGCCTGGCGCCAGTTCTCGGTCGCCAGTGCCC
>Ga0335076_10002831_pt1 | contig 17317 bp, 17 predicted proteins | sample Lox_Sample_25_FD_206717 | JGI IMG/M metagenome (GOLD analysis project Ga0335076, IMG submission 206717) | Soil microbial communities from Loxahatchee National Wildlife Refuge, Florida, United States - Lox_Sample_2.5 | ecosystem: Environmental > Terrestrial > Soil > Wetlands | place: USA... | reverse complement strand
AGTCGAAGACGGTATTCTTCCGCCACAACAACCCGCTCGACCTCGAGCGCAAGCTGACGGGCGTCAAGGGCAAGAAGCTGGTCGTGGTCGAGGGCGTCTACTCGATGGACGGCGACATCTGTGTGCTGCCCGAGATCCTCGAGGTCGCCAAGCGCCACGGCGCGCGCCTCCTGATCGACGAGGCGCACTCGACGTTCCTGTTCGGACCGAACGGGCGCGGTGTGGCCGAGCATTTCGGCGTCGACCAGGAGGTGGACTTCCACCTCGGCACGTTCTCGAAGAGCCTGGGCGGCCAGGGCGGCTTCATCGCCGGCACCAAGGAGCTCTGCGACTACGTGATCGCGTTCGCGCGCTCGCGCTTCTTCTCCTGCAACCTCTCGCCCGTGCTCACCGCGGGGCTCCTCGCGGGTCTGCGCATCGCGCGGAACGAGCCGCAGCTCCGCGCGAGGCTCTGGAGCAACTGCGCCTTCCTGCGCCGCCGCTTCGCGGAGGAGGGCGTCGACATCGGCAAGTCCAACTCGCAGGTGATGCCGGTGATGGTGAACAACGACTCGCGCGTGCTGCAGGTCGCCGAGAAGATCCAGGAGCGGGGGCTGTTCCTGAACCCCGTCACCTACCCGGCGGTGCCGAAGCACAAGTCGCGCCTGCGCATCTCGGTCTCCGCGGCCCACAGCGAGGAGGACCTCGAGGCCGCGGTGCAGACGATCGCCGGCGTGCTGCGCGAGGAGGGTATTTGCCGGGCATAACCCGCTACGGCTACCGCGACGCCATCAGCGGCTTCTTCGAGTTCCCGACCGAGAACGCCCGCCGCGTGCTGCCGCGCGGCTTCGAGCCCGTCGAGGTGCACCACGGCACCAGCATCCTCGCGGTCACGGTGTTCGACTTCGACGAGAGCGAGGTGGGCGAGTACGGCGAGGTGGTCTACGCCGTGATCGTGCCGCCGCTCGTGCGCGACACGCGGCTGCCGAAGTCGGCGTTCTACCCGTGGCAGGTCGCGACCACCACGAAGGCCGCGCGCGAGCACGCGATCGAGCGCTGGCACCTGCCGCACTGGATGGACGACGTGAAGGTCGACTTCCTGCGCGAGAAGGGCCGCACGATCGCGAAGGTGGCGGCCGACGGCGCGCCGGCGCTCGAGCTCACGGTGACCGACCACTCGTGGCAGCCGGTCTCGCACCTCTACCAGTCGTTCCAGAAGGACGACACGGGCACCTACCTCGCCAACATCCTGTTCGAGGGCGACAAGAGCGAGCACGAAGAGGAGCAAGGCAAGGTCGTGCTGCACGAGAACGCCTTCAACAAGGACATCCAGATCTCCGAGGTCTACGACACGCCCTTCCGCGAGTTGTGGATGAGGAAGGGCTGCCAGCTCTTCGACCCGCTCGCGCAGATCGAGGGACGCTAGCTGGCCGAGCCGGTCTTCGTCGTCTTCAACCCGCACTCGGGCAAGGGGCGGGGCGCACAGTTCATCCAGCCGGTGCTGCAGCACCTGGCGCCGGCCGGCAAGCTCGACCACGGGCTCACGCAGGCGCCCGGGGACGAGGCGCGGCTCGCGACCGAGGCGATCGCGCGCGGCTTCCGGCACATCGTCGCGGTCGGCGGCGACGGCACCTGGAGCAACGTCGGCAACGCGATCCTGCGCTCGGGCGTGCCGGCGCGGCTCGCGCTCGTGCCCGGCGGCACCGGCTGCGACCTCGCCAAGACGCTCGGGATCCCCCCGCGCGACGTCGCCGCCTGCTGCCGGATCGCGCTGGCCGGCCACGCCCGCGCGATCGACGTGGGCCGCATCGAGGACCGCTATTTCCTGAACATCGCCGGCTTCGGCTACGACGTCGCCGTGCTCGAGGACTCGTGGAGCGTGTCGTACCTCGAGGGCAGCGCGCTCTACCTCTACTGCGCGCTGCGGCAGCTCGGCCGCTACCGCGGCTTCAAGGTCGCGGTCGAGGCCGACGGCCGCAAGCTCCGCGAGCGCGAGCTCTTGATGCTGATCGTCGCGAACGCGCGCGTCTTCGGCGGCGGCTTCCAGATCGCGCCACGAGCCGACGTCGAGGACGGCAAGCTCGACAACGTGCTCTTCGACAACATGGGCCTCGGCGGACGGCTGCGCGCCATGGTCGGCCTGCTGCGCGGCACGCACGCGAGCCATCCGCAGGTCGAGACGCTGCAGGCGTCGCGGCTGGTGTGCCGCTTCGCAGTCCCGCCGACCTACGAGACCGACGGCGAGTGGAACCGGGCCGCTTCGAGCGAGCTCGCGATCGAGACGCTGCCGAAGGCGCTGTCGGTGCTCGTCCCCGCGCCATGAGCGAGGCGGTGCTGACCCGGACGCTCGCCAAAGCCGTCGCGGCCGAAGCGCTCGCGCCCTCGAACGACGCGCCGCTCGCCCTGAGCGTGGAGCGGCTCGCGGCCGTTGCGGGAGACGCGCTCGTGGGCCTCGTCTTCTTCGGCTCGCGCCGCACCGGCGCGGCCCGCGTCGACTCCTGGAGCGCCTACGACGTGTTCGCGGTCGTCTCGCGCTACGGCCCCTTCTACGATGCGATGCGGCGGGCCGGCCTGCTGACGCGACCGGCGTGGCTGCTCGCGCTCGCGAGCCGCGTGCTGGCGCCCACCCAGATCTCGCTCCGCTTCGGGCCCGGGAGCGCCCACCTGAAGGCCTCCGTGATCGAGGAGCGCACGCTCGTGCGTGAAACGGGCCGCTTCCGGCACGACCACTTCTGCAGCGGGCGGCTCTTCCAGCCGGCGCTCGTGCTCTACGCACGCGACGCCGCGGCGCGCGAGACCCTCGTCGGGTGCCTGGTATCGGCGCTGCGCGAGACCTGGGGCTGGGCGCGGCCGTGGCTGCCCGCGGCCTTCGACGCCGAGGGCTACGGCCGCTCCGCGCTCGCGACGTCGATGCACTGGGAGGTGCGGCCCGAGCCGAGCGGCCGCGCCGAGCAGCTCTGGCAGGCGCAGCGCGAGCTTCAGGTGCCGGTGCTCGAAGCCCTCCTCGCCGAGCTCGCGGCGAAGGGCGAGCTCGTGCCCGCAGGCTCACCCGCAACCTGGTCGCCGGCGCGGGAGACGGGGGCGCTCGAGCGGATGCGGCGGAGCGCCTACTTCCGCCTGTCGATGCTGCGGGCGACCGCGCGCTGGCTCAAGCACATGCTGAGCTTCGAGGGCTGGCTCGACTACATCGTCCAGAAGGCGAGCCGCCACAGCGGCCAGACGATCGAGCTCAGCGAGCGCGAGCGGCGCTACCCGCTGCTGTTCTTGTGGGGACGAGCCGCGCGCCACATCATCAGGGCGCGCAAGGGAGAAAGGAAGAAGGGATGAGCCCGTCGCTCTGGGTGCTGGCGGTGGTTTTCGGCGCGAGCCTGCTCTCGATGCCGGTGTTCGCTCTGCTGCGACGCGGCCGGCCCGACGCCGACGCCGTCAACCGGGGCTCGACGTTCCTGCTCGGCCTCGGCGACTTCATCGTGCACTGGCTGATGTGGGTGATCACGCCGATCGAGCGCGTGCTGGTGGCCCTCGGCTTCGGCCCCGACTCGATGAACGTCGGCGGCGTGCTGTTCGGAATCCTGAGCGGCGTGCTGATCGCGGTCGGGCAGGTCGAGGCCGGCGGCTGGGCGATCGCGCTCTCCGGGATCTGCGACATCCTCGACGGGCGGCTCGCGCGTGCGAAGAAGATCACCTCGCGCTACGGGAACTTCATCGACGCGACGCTCGACCGCTACGTCGAGACCTTCACCTTCCTGGGCTTCGCGGTCTACTTCGCCGACTGGCGCTTCGGCCCGCTCGTGGTGGCGGCCGGGCTCGGCTTCTCGCTGCTCGTGAGCTACGCGCAGGCGCGCGGCGAGTACTCCGGAGTCACCGGCAGCGTCGGCCTGATGCAGCGCGCCGAGCGCCTCTCGCTGCAGCTGCTCGGCTGCCTCTTCGATCCGCTCCTGTGCCGCTTGCTGGCCCTGCCGCAGGGGACGGTGCTCTTCTGGATGCTGGTGCTGACGGCCGTCGGCGCCGCGATCACGGCCGTCCATCGCACGATCTGGATCGCGCTGCAGCTCCGGCGCTAGAATCCCCCGATCCCGCCGCGCCACGCTCCAGGAGGACGCCCGTGTCCGACAGCTACCCGGTGAAGCCCCAGATCGCGGCGCGCGCCCACGTGCCGAGCCTCGCGGAGTACGAGCGGCTCTACCGCCTCTCGCTCGACAACCCGCACTGGTTCTGGGGCGAGCAGGCGAAGGCGATCACCTGGTTCCACCCGTACCAGAACGTGCTCGACGCCGACTACGACGAGGTCGACTTCTCGTGGTACTCGGGCGGCCGCCTCAACGCGTCGTTCAACTGCGTGGACCGCCACCTCGAGACGCTCGGCGACCGCACGGCGATCATCTGGGCCCAGGACGAGGTCGGCGTCTACAAGCACATCTCGTATCGGGAGCTGAAGCACCAGGTCTGCCGGGTGGCGAACGTGCTGCTCGCCCACGGCATCAAGCGCGGCGACCGCGTCTGCATCTACCTCGGGATGATGCCGGAGCTCGTCTACGCGATGCTGGCTTGCGCGCGCATCGGCGCCGTGCACTCCGTGGTGTTCGGCGGCTTCAGCGCGGAATCGCTGCGCGACCGGATCGTGGACGCGCGCTGCCGCATGGTGATCACGGCCAACGAGGGGCTGCGCGGCGGCAAGAAGATCCCGCTCAAGAAGACGGTCGACAAGGCGGTCGAAGGCATGTCGCTGGTCGAGACCGTCCTGGTCGCGCGCCGCACCGAGACCGAGGTCCCGATGCAGGCCGGCCGCGACCACTGGCTGGACGAGGAGACGCGCAAGCAGCGCTCGACCTGTACCAACGAGTGGATGGGCGCCGAGGACCCGCTCTTCATCCTGTACACCTCGGGCAGCACGGGCAAGCCGAAGGGCCTGATGCACACGACCGGCGGCTACATGGTCTACGCCGCCATGACGCACAAGCTGGTCTTCGACTACCACCCGGGCGACATCTATTTCTGTGCGGCCGACGTGGGCTGGGTGACCGGCCACAGCTACATCGTCTACGGCCCGCTCGCGAACGGCGCGACCACGGTGATGTTCGAGTCGACGCCGGTCTACCCGGACGCCGGCCGCTACTGGCGCATCGTCGACGATCTCGGCGTCAACATCTTCTATACGGCGCCGACCGCGCTGCGGGCGCTGGCGCAGGGCGGTGACGACTGGGTGAGGCGCTACAGCCGCCAGTCGCTGCGCGTGCTCGGCAGCGTCGGCGAGCCGATCAACCCCGAGATCTGGCGCTGGTATCACGACGTCGTGGGCGACAAGCGCTGCGCGGTCGTGGACACCTGGTGGCAGACCGAGACCGGCGGGATCCTGATCACGCCGCTGCCCGGGGCGACGCCCACCAAGCCGGGCTCGGCCACGTTCCCGTTCTTCGGCGTGAAGCCCGTGATCGTGGACCCGGCCGACGGCAAGGCGATCGAGGGCAACGGCGTGAGCGGCGCGCTCTGCCTCGCGACGCCCTGGCCGGGCCAGGCGCGGACGGTCTGGGGCGACCACAATCGCTTCAAGGAAACCTACTTTACGCAGTTCCCGGGCTACTACTTCACGGGCGACGGCGCGCGCCGCGACGAGGACGGCTACTACTGGATCACGGGCCGCATCGACGACGTGCTGAACGTCTCCGGCCACCGCCTCGGCACCGCCGAGATCGAGAGCGCGCTCGTCGCGCACGACGCCGTCGCGGAGGCCGCGGTCGTGGGCTTCCCGCACCCGATCAAGGGCCAGGGCATCTACGCCTACGTGCTGCTCACGGCCGACCACGCGAAGGGCGACAAGGACCAGCTCCAGGGCGCCCTCAAGGAGCAGGTGCGCCACGCGATCGGCGCGTTCGCGGCGCCCGACGTCGTGCACATCGCTCCCGGCCTGCCGAAGACGCGCAGCGGGAAGATCATGCGCCGCATCCTGCGCAAGATCGCGGCGTCGGAGTACGAAGGGCTCGGCGACCTCACGACGCTCGCCGAGCCCGAGGTGGTGGAGCGGCTGATCCAGGAGCACAAGACCGGGCGCAGGTGAGCCCGGCCGCGGGATGCCCTTCGCGTACTACGAGCGCTTGTCGGCGCGGGACCGCGCGATCTACAGGAAGAGCGACGGCGTGACGTCGCTCGTGCTGCCGCGCCCCCGCGAGCTGCAGGCGCTCGTCGAGGAGCTGCGGCTCTCGCTCGCGAGCGAAGAGCGGCGGCAGGTCGAGGCGGCTTCGACGGCGCTCGCCCTCGGCCTCGGCGGGCAGCTCGAGCTGCCGCCGGTGCGGATCGAGGTGCTGGCGGTGCGGCCCTCGGCCGATTGGGGCGAGCTCCACGGCCTCTACACGCGCGAGACGGGGCGCACGCCGAGGATCCAGCTCTGGATGCGCACGGCCCACCACAAGCGGCTGGTGGCGTTCCGCACCTTCCTGCGCACGCTGCTGCACGAGGTCGGGCACCACGTGGACTACGAGCGGCTCGCGCTCGCCGACTCGTTCCACACCGAGGGATTCTTCAGGCGCGAGTCGAGCCTCTTCCACCAGCTCGTTCCGTCGCAGCCGGGCCCGGACGCCGCGAGCGGGCCGGCGGGCGGATCGCCGGCCGGCGAGCTCTAGGCGCCGTGCGCGCGGGGCCGCGCGGCTCGGCCGAGGAGCGACTCCGGCGCCGCGTCGCGCAGCGCGAGGACGGCCGGCGGCTCGTGGATGTCCTGCGCGACTGGCTGCGCGAGCGCGTCTCCGATGAAGTCCCGATGGCGCGGGTCCGCGCGCTCGTCGCTTCGGGCGGAGTGCGCGTGGACGGGACGGTCGTGCGCGCGCCGGGACGCCCGCTGCGCCGTGGCCAGCACGTCGAAGCGCCCGTCGATCCCGTGCGCCTGCAGTCGCGCGCGCTTCGACTCGACCGGCCGGTCGAGCTCACGTCCGAGCGCATCCTGTTCCGCGACTCCTTCCTGCTGGCCGTGGACAAGCCGCCCGGCCTCCCGACACACGCGACGGCCGATCCGTCGCGGCCCAGCCTCGTCGCGCACGTCGAGCGCTTGCTGGCGGCGTCCGCGGCCGTTGACCGGTCGATCGTCGGCGCGCCGACAGTGGCCGTGCATCAACGGCTCGACCGCGACACCTCGGGCGTCGTGGTCTTCGGCCTCGACCCGCGGGCGAACGCGGGCCTCGCGCGTGCGTTCGCCGAACGGCTGGCCCACAAGGCCTACCTCGCGATCACGGCCGCTCCGAGCCCGCCGCCCGCCAAGCGCTTCCGTGTCGACGTACCGCTCGGACCCGACCAACGTCCCGCGGCGACCGACGTGCTCGTTCGCGAGCTGCTGAACGGCGCCCTGCTCGTCGAGGCGCGCCCGCTCACCGGCCGCAAGCACCAGGTGCGGGCCCACCTCGCCCACGCCGGAATGCCGATACTGGGCGACACGAGCTACGGCAGCGCCGACGCGCGCGTTCCGCGGCTCATGCTCCACGCCTGGCGCCTCGAGCTGCCGCATCCGGTCACGGGCGAGCCGCTCCGGCTCGAAGCGCAGGTCCCGCCCGACTTCGCAGCGGCGCTCGCCGAGCGACGGCGCGCCTAGCGCGCGTCGAAGCGCCACGGCCCGAGCCGCGTCTGGCGCTCGAGCGCGCTCGCGAGGGCGGCCAGGAAGTCGCGCCTCGGCCACTCGCGCGCGCCGAAGTGTGCGAGGTGCGGCGTGTACACCTGGCAGTCGACGAGCGGGATGCCCCAGCGCCCGAGCTGCTCGACGAGCTCGACGAACGCGAGCTTCGACGCGTCGGGCTCGAGCGCGAACATCGACTCGCCGAAGAACGCAGCGCCGAGCGAGAGGCCGTAGAGACCGCCCACCAGGCGTTCGCCGCTCCATGCCTCGACCGAGTGCCCGATCCCGCGCCCGTGGAGCTCGGAGTACGCCTCGACCATCTCCGGCGTGATCCAGGTGCCCGGCTGTCCCGGCCGCGGCACCGACGCGCAGGCGATCATCACGTCCCGAAACGCCGTGTCGAGCGTCAGCCGGTAGGGCGCGCGCTTGCGCGTCTTGCCCAGGCTGCGCGTCACGTGCAGCTCGTCCGCCAGCAGCACGAGGCGCGGGTCGGGCGAGTGCCAGTCGAGCGGGTCGCCCTGCCAGGGAAAAATGCCCATCGAGTAGGCGAGCAACAGCCGCTCCGGCCGCAGGTCGCCGCCCACGGCGATCGGTCCGCGGCGCGGCCCGCGCTCCGGCGGCGGAAAGATCAAGCGCTCGTCGAGGCGGTAGACCGGCATGGCAGTCAGGCCCGGGCGCGCTCCGCGAAGTCCCGGCCGCTCGTGAAGCGGCTGAGCCCGTTCAGGCAGGCCTGCTGGTCGGTGGCCGGATCGGTCGCGAGCGAGGACCAGGCGAGCGCCGCCGAGTAGCCGGCGTCGCGCGCGATCTCGAGCAGACGCTCGGCGGGCAGCGACGCGCCCTGCGTCGGGAACTCGCCGAGGAACGGCGCGGGGAGCCCCGGCGCCGAGGGCGCTACGGGCCGCGCCAGTGCGGCGAGGCTGTCGTGCGTCTCGTACCAGTGGACCTGCACGAGGTCGAGCGGCAGGCCGTCGAGGAGCGAGAGCCACTGCGCGCTCGCGAGCCCCACCGAGAGCGGCTGGCGGGCGCGCGCGTGGAACAGAACGGCCAGCTCGCCGAGGTACTCGCGCATCTCGGCCTTCGAGATGGCTCGCGACGGGTCGGTGGTGCCGACGCCGAGCGTCGCCCACTCGGGCTCGTTCAGCAGGTCCCAGCCGGCGACCTGGTCGGCCTGGCCGTAGCGCGCCGCGATCGGCGCGAACACGAGCGACAGCAGCTCGGCCCGCTGCGCGGGGTCGCGCACCTGCTCGCGCCGGCCTCCGAGCCGCACGCCGTTCTCGACCTGCAGCGGCGCGAACCAGAGGAAGTCCGTGAGCACGACGTGCGCGCGGAGGCCCGCCTCCGCCAGCGCTGCGATCGCGCAGTCGAAGTCGGGGAAGACGTGGTCGTCGAGTCCGAGCGGACGGAGCGCGTCGTCCTCCACGAGGCCGGCGCGGCCGTCGCCGAGCAGCCACAGCCGAACCAGCGTCGCGCCGCTGTCGGCGATGCGCCCGAGCTCGGCGCGCAGCCGCTCGCGGCGCTCGGGGACGGCGACGCCGCCCTGCGGCCGCCACGCGCTCGCCCCGAAGTCCTGGCCGTAGTCGAGCCAGGGCAGGTTCGCCCCGACCTCGAGCTCAGCCATTCCGCTGGAGCGCCCCCACGATCTCGGCGACGAGCGCGTCGGCGCTGCCGGGCGGGAGCAGGCACGCGCCGGCGCCCGGGTGCCCGCCGCCCCCGTAGAGCGACATCAGCACGCCGATGTTCGCCTTCGAGGCGCGGTTCAGGATCGAACGCCCCGCCGAGACCGCGACACGCTCACGGTCGGGCCCGCGCTGCAGCCGCACCGCGACGCTCGCCTGCGGGAAGAGCGTGAAGATGAGGAAGCGATTGCCGACCGGGATCGGGTCGAGCGGGCGGAAGTCCGTGAGCACGACGTTCTGTTCGAGGCGCGAGTGGGCGAGCGCCGCGTCCTTGAAGGCCTGGTCCTGGTCGCGCATGCGCGCCGCGCGCTCACGCACCTCGGGCAGCGCGAGCACCGCCTCGATCGGCTGCTTGCGCAGCGCCGGCAGCAGCACGTCGAAGTACTCGCGCAGGCTGCCGAGGCCGGTGCGCGGGTCGAGCGTGAAGCCGAGGAGCACGTATCCCGCCGGCGCGACCACGTCCTCGAGCGTGAGCTGGGCCGAGTCGAGCCGGTCGGTCTCCGCCACCAGCTTCTCGTGGCGCGCGATCCCCGGATGGGTCGGGGCGTAGTGCTCGTACACGAGCCGCGCGGCGCTCGGCGCCTTGCCGTAGCGGCCCTTGAAGCCCGAGGGCGGCATCGCCTTCGGGTCGGTGAGCAGGTGGTTGTCGAACCACATCCCGCACGCGGGGTGGTAGGGCACGTTGGCGAGAACGTCCGTCGCCTCGATCGCGACGCGCCTCTCGCTCACGTCTTGCGGATGCACGAGCTCGACGGCGTCGATCGTCTCGCATTCCGACAGCAGCACCGCGCACGTGAGTCCGTCGAGGTCGGGCCGCGTCACGAGCCGCATCCCGGGCAGTGAACCACGCCGCTGCCCGCCTGACAAGCCTGCGCCGCTGCTCAGGACGCCTGTGGGATGAGCGAGGTGTTCGAGCGCTTGCCGATGCTGAGCAGAAGGAAGCCGGCGAGTATCCAGAACAAGTCCTTCGTGCGCTTCAGGATCACGAGCGCAGTGCCGACCGTGGTCGCGTGCGGCACGCCCAGCGCCTTGAGGCTCAGCACGTATCCGACGTCCTGCACGCCGAGGCCGGCCGGCACGGGCACCGCGAGCGCGCGCACGAGGATGAGCGTGGTCTCGATCACCATCGCCGCGGAGAGCGGCGCCTCGACGCCGACGAGGTGCAGGAACCAGAGCGTCTCGAGCGAGCGGATCAGCCAGCCGGCCGTGTAGAGCAGCAGCGGCACGACGAGGCCGGCGGGCCGCTGCGAGAAGAACGCGGCCAGCGCGTCGTCCGTGCGCCGGAAGCGGAGCGCGTTGCGCTCGAGCCATGCGCCCATCCAGCGGCCGACGAAGCGGGCGAGGCCGCGGCGGAGGCGATCGGCTATCTGGCCCATCGTGGTGGCGGTCACGAGCAGGAAAGCGGTCACGACCAGCACGGCGGCGGCGGCGAGCAGCAAGAGCGGCAGGCCGACGCGCCCGATCGCGGCGTTCGATCCGCGCTCGAGCAGCGGCCAGGCCGCGAAGGTCGCGAGCGCGAGGAAGAGGCCGTGCGAGAGGATCACGAAGAACTTCCGCGCGACCGTGGCCACGACCCCGCTCTCGGTCGGGACGCCGCAGTAGCGCTTGAGCAGGTAGGGGAGCGCGGTCTCGGAGAGCACCGCTCCCGACGGCAGGCCGAGCATCAGCGCGTCGCCCACGATCCGCGTGGTCACGAGGCCGCGGAAGCGCGGGCGCGGGCCGATGCGCTCGAAGCACATCCAGAGGCCGGCCGCCTCGCAGAGCACGGCCAGCAGATTGGGCAGCACGAGCAGCGGCAGCCAGGCTCCCTGCGAGCGCACGAGGTCGAGCGCGCGGCGGAGGTCGGCGGTGCGCAGCACCCAGGCGAGGAGGGCGAGCGAGAGGAGCGCCGGGACGAGCTGGGAGACGTGGCGCAGCGCCCGCTTCATCGCCTCGGATTATGGCCTCGTTGCCCCCCCGGCCGCGTCGCGCTTACACTCCCCGTGTCGAGGAGGCCGCGATTCCGGATCCGAGCAGCGAGGAGACATTCGACTCGGCGTTCCTCTCGGAGCTCGAGGGGCTCGTCACCGACTCGGGGATCAAGGTTTCGTCGGTCGCCGCGACCGGCGCCGGAGCCAGCGGCTACCGGGAGACGCTCGCGGCCTTCCACGCCGCGGTCGAGCCCGGCGGGCCCGCGCTCAACGAGCAGGCGTTTCTCGCGCTGCCGGAGGCGACGCTCGCGGAGCGCTGCACCGGCCTGATCGAGTCGGTGCGCGGCGGACCGCGCCGCGACGCGGCGCAGGCCGCCGAGAGCTTCGTCGTCTTCTTCCAGGCGCTCGTGCCGACGCTCGAAGCGGCGCCGGCGCGCGAGGTGAAGGCGACCTTCTTCCGCCTGGTGCCGACGCTCGTGCAGATGGCCTGGGAGGAGGCGACGCCGAGCCAGGAGCTGCGCAAGGAGTCGAGCGAGGCGCTCGGGCTCGTCGAGACGATCCTGCTCGAGGTCTCGAGCGTGCGCCTCGCGCCGCTCGAGAGCGGGCTGCTCTTCAAGAGCCTCGACCAGCTCGCGACGCTGATCGCCGCGGGCGAGTGGGCGCTCGCGCGCGACGTGGTGGCGACGCCGCTCGTCGCGATCCTGCGCAAGAACCGCGAGAAGCGCTCGCTGTTCCGGCTGATGGAGGTCGAGATGGCGCTGCAGAGCTACCTGCGGGAGCGGCTCGGCCACGACACGCCGCACATCCGCATTCCCGAGGACCTGGCCGCGCTCTCGGACTTCGGCCCGCTGCGCGTCTTCGACGAGGAGGGCCCGGACGGCCGCCACCAGCCGTTCCTCCAGGTGCAGCTTCCCGACCTCCCGATCCTGAGCGACATCGTCGTGCACCTGTCGCCGAACGGCGGCGGAGCCGACCTGCGGCTGCGGCTCGACGGGCTCGGCAGCGTGCCCTTCGACCCGCCGGCCGGCCTCTACCAGATCGGCCTGGTCTACGAGCCGGAGGCGTCGCGCTCCTGACCCGGCGGCAGCGCGGGCGGCGGAGCGCTCGGCAGGCTCGGAGCTCCCGGCACGCGCGGCGTGACGTCCTGCCCGCGGGTGGCGAGGAAGACCGCGATCGTCCAGGTGGGCACGAGGTCCACGAACGGCACGAGCTCGGTCACGAACGTCGGCAGGAAGGCCCAGTGCCAGCCGACGAGCGCGATGAGCACGAGCGCCGTGACCACGTCGAGCACGTCGTTCGCGGGCGTGAGCGCGGCGGGCAGCAGCGCGAACTGCGCGAGGTCCACGACGAGGGCGATCACACGAGCCGCCAGGATCCGCTTCGGCGTGAGCACGGGCATCGCGCTCAGGCTATCAGAGCGTCCGGCGCGGGAGAAGCGCGGCTCGATCAGACCGGGACGCGCGCGCGGGCGACGCGGCCGCTGCCTTCGAGCTCGAAGGCCCCGAGCGCGGCGGGCACCAGCACGCTCACTCCGCGATCGAGCGCGGTCTGGCGCCCGCCGGCGGTGAGCCGGCTCTGTCCCTCGAGCTGGAGCAGGATCTCGAGGCGTCCGCCGCCGGCCGCGTAGCCGCGCCCCGGCGCGAGGTCGAGCAGGCCGAGCTCGAACTCGCGTGCGGGCGTGACGAAGCTCGTCTCGCCCTGGGCCCGAACCTCGCCCTTCAGGACGGCGCGCTCCTGCGGCTCGAAGACGAGCGTCGCGAGCAGCTCCTGCACCTCGACGTGCTTCGGCGTCAGCCCGCCGCGCAGCACGTTGTCGGAGTTGGCCATGATCTCGAGCGCCGTGCCTTCGAGGTGCGCGTGGAGCTCGCCCGCAGCCATGAACAGCCCCTCGCCCGGCTCGAGCACGGCGAGGTTGAGGTAGAGCGGCGCCAGCGCGCCCACGTCCTCGGGGTACTTCTCGAGCAGGCGCTTCACCCAGCGCCAGCTCGCGTCCTGGCTCCGGCGTGCGGCCTCGGCGGCCGCGCGCTTCAGGAGCGGCGCGCGCTCGTCGGCGTCCAGGGTCATGAGGCGCGCGAAGAGGGCGCGCAGCGCCGCCGGAGTGCGCTCGCGCGCGACGCGGCCGACCTCCGACTGGAGCTCGGGGCGTGCGAGCGGCTCGAACGCGCGCGCCGTCTCGTCGAGCGGCCGGAAGCCCTTGAGCGCGACGAACGGCGTGAGCGCGCACAGCAGCTCGGGCTTGTGGTTCGGGTCGCGGTAGTTGCGGCGCGGGGCGTCGAGCGGGATGCCTTCGGCGTTCTCGCGTGCCCAGCCCGCGCGGGCCTGCTCCTGGTTCGGGTGGGTCTGGATCGAGAGCGGCTCGGCCGCAGCCAGCACCTTGAAGAGGAACGGCAGCTCGTTGCCGAAGCGGTCGCACACGTCCGAGCCGAGCAGGCCCACCGGATCGTCCTGGATCACGCGGTCGAGCGTGCCGAGGCCCTTGGGCTCTGCGATCCGCGACGGCGCCCTCGGGTGCGCGCCGATCCAGAGCTCGGCTTCGGGTTGCGGCGACGGCGTGGGCCGGCCCAGGAGCTGCGCGATCGCGCTTCGCGAGCCCCAGGCGTAGTTCTGGATCGGGTTGTCGAGCACCAGGACCGACGCACTCATGGGGATCCCGGGCACTATAAGCGGCGCGTCCGCCGCTGTCGAGGTGCGGCTGGCTAAGGCGCGAGCGCCTTCTGGAGGTCGCGGAGCTTCTGCTGCACGAGCCGCACGTTCCTCGGACCCATGCGCAGGAACTGCTTCTGCGCGGCCGTCAGGTCCTCGAGCGTGCTGTCCGCGTAGCGGAAGCCGACCGCATGGGGAATGAGCGAGGTGTCGTCGGGGAGCACGGGCACCGAAACCAGAGCGGTGATCGCGCGGTCGAGGGCTTTCGGGAAGCCGCCTTCGGGATGGCCGAGCTCGAGGTACGCGGCCTCGAAGAGCGGCGCGAGCGTGCGGTAGCCCGCGGCCGCGACGCGGGCGTCGACGGAGGTCACCACGTCGGCGACGATATCGTAGCCGGCGAAGCCTGCGGGGTCGGGCACGATCCGCTGCGGCGGACGCCGGGCCGCCTTGAAGCGCTGCTTGGGGGCCAGGAAATCGAGGTGCGGCCGCGGCGACTCGCCGTTCGCGACGTTGTCGACGACGGCGGTGAGCCGGCGCACGAGCCCGGTTTGCGCGAGCCAGCGCGCCAGCTCCGGGTTGGAGGAGAGCGCCGCGGCGATCCCGCGCACGAAGGCGTCGCTGTCCTCGAGCTTCGGCAGCGGCTGCGCCGGAGCGGGTGCGGCGCTGGGCGCCTGCGCGATCGGCGCCGCGACGGGCACGGGTGTCGCGGCCGGTGGGCCGGGCTTGCGGAACACCAGGAACAGCACGCCGAGCATCGCGATCACCAGGACCGCGAGCGCAGTCAGGATCATGGGGAAGCCGATGCCCTCCCGGGGCCGCTCGTCGCGCGGCGGCCGCGAGGGCTCGCGAACGGTCTCCCCGTCGAGCCCCCGCGTCTTCTCGAGCTCGAAATCGTCGAGATCGTCGTCAGGCATGAGGCCCTCCCAGCAAGAGGCTAAGCCAGAGGCCGTGCCGTTCACAACGAGCTCCCCGGGGGGCCTGGGGGGTGCGAAGCACCCCCTAAACCCCCCGTGAGTGGCTCCGCGCTAGAATGCCCGTCATCAAGACTTTCCTGGAGACCTATGGCGCACACCTACGAAGAGCTGAAGGGCAAGACGATCGACGAGCTGCGCGAGATCGCGAAGGGGCTCGAGCACGAGGCCGTGAAGGGCTACACGCAGATGAACAAGGACCATCTGCTTCCCGCCCTCTGCAAGGCCCTCGGGATCGAATCCCACAAGCACCCGCACCACGCGGCGGTAGGGATCGAGAAGTCGAAGCTCAAGGCCCGCATGCACGCGATCAAGGGCGAGAAGCAGAAGGCGATCGCGGGCAGCGACCGCAAGAAGCTGAAGGCGCTGCGGCGCGAGTACCACCGCCTCAACCGCAGGATCCGGGCGGCGTCCGTCTAGCGGAAGCGAGCGCCGAGCCGTCGGTCGTCCCCGGCGGCTTCGGCCCCGAGGCCCGATCCCCGTCAGGGCTCGCCGCAGAGGCAGTGGGCGTACATGCCGCGCGGGTCGTTCCAGCGCCCGAGCTCCTCGAGATCGCGCTCGATCGCGCCGAGCCGGCCGACGAGCGAGAAGCGTGAGGGCCGCGGCGCCTCGGCCGCGACCCCGGCGGCCTGGACCAGCGCGCCGGCGCTCGCCGTCAGCATCTCGGCGAACTGCTCGCGGAAGCTCTTCTCCTTCTCGATGTACCAGACGCGGTAGCCCTTCTCGAGCTTGGCGCGCTTGGCGGCCGACTCGATCGCCGAGGACAGCCCGCCGAGCTGGTCCACGAGCCCCAGGCCCTTGGCGTCCTCGCCGCTCCAGATCCGCCCGCGCGCGATCTTGTCCACCTGCTCGGTCGTCATGTGGCGCGCCTCGGCGACGCGCGTCAGGAAGTCGCGGTAGCCCTTCTCGATCGACTGCTGGATCACGTCGCCCACGGCCGGATCCAGCGCGCGGTCGGGCCGGACCGCGTCGGTGAAGCGCGTCGTGCCGAAGCCGTCGGTGTGGATCCCGAGGTACTTCGCGAGCGGCTTCTGGAAGGTGGGAAAGACGCCGAAGATCCCGATCGAGCCCGTGATCGTGTCGGGGGCGGCCCAGATCTCGTCGGAGGCCATCGAGATCCAGTAGCCGCCGGACGCCGCCACCGAGCCCATCGAGACCACGAGCGGCTTGCCCGCCTTGCGCACGAGCTCGCACTCGCGCCGGATGACCTCGGACGCGAATACGCTGCCGCCCGGGCTGTCGACCCGCAGCACGACGGCCTTGACGTCGTCGCTCTCGCGAGCGCGTCGCAAGAGCCGTGCGGTCGAGTCGCCGCCGACCGTCCCCGCGGGCTGCGTGCCGTCGAGGATCGTGCCCTTGGCCACGATCACCGCCACCGCCCTGCCGCCGCCGCTCGCGCCGCTGCGGTCGCCGCCCTGCGCGCGAAGGTACTCGGCGTAGCCGATCTGCCGGAACGTGTGCTTGTCCTTGTCCTCGCCCGCGAGCGCGATCAGGCGCTTCCTCACCTCGTCGCGCGGCGCGACCTGGTCCACGAGCTTCGCCTCGAGCGCGAGCTTCGCCATGTCGCCGTGCTGCGCGCGCAGCCGCTCCGGAAGCGCGTCGATCAGCGCCGTGATGTCGGCGGGCTCGAGCTTGCGCGCCTCCGCGACGTCCGCGAGCCAGTCGCGCCAGAGGTCGCCGTAGGTCTGCATCGACATCTCGCGGGCTTCCTTCGACATGTCGTCGCGAAGGTAGGGCTCGACCGCCGACTTGTACTCGCCGACGCGGAAGACGTGCACCTCGATTCCGAACTTGTCGAGGCCTTCCTTGTAGTAGTTGCGGGCGCCGCCGTAGCCCTCGATCAGCACCATGCCTTCGGGGTTCAGGAACACCTCGTCGGCCTGCGCCGCGAGGTAGTACTGGGGCTGGCCGAACTCGTCGCCGTACGCGACCACCTTCTTGCCCGACTTGCGGAAGTCGGCGATCGCCGCGCGCAGCTCGCGGAGCTTCGTGAGGCCGCCGCTCACCATGTCGCTCGTGTCGAGGTAGACGGCCTTGATGCGCGCGTCGTCCTTGGCGAGCCGCAGCGCGTCGAGCAGGTCCTTGAGCAGCGTCTCGCTCGCCGCCTGGCCCGCGCCGGACTGGCTCGCCACCAGGCGGCTCAGGTTGTCGGCGGTGGCGAGCTGCTCCACGATCGTCCCGCGCGGGTTCAGCACGAGCGCCGCGCCGTCGGGCACCTTGACGCGCCCGCCGAACGCCGCCGCTATCAGCAGGGCGACGAGCCCGAGGAAGAGGACGTTGAATGCGAAGCGGCGCAGGCCGTCGAGCGCGCGGTAGGCTCGGACGAAGAAGGATGGGCGGTCTTCGGTCATCGGGGCACCTCGATCGGGCCGGCTGGGGCGCCGGCTATCCGATCTTATCCGCGGACCGGGGCCGGGGAGGCGGACGGCGCCACCGGGGCCGGACGAGCCGGCTCGGCCTCGGGCTTCGGAGGCTCGCGGCGGGTTTCGATCGAGATCGCGCAGAAGGCGCCCTGGAGCTGGACTTCGTAGCCGGCTCGCCCGG
>Ga0335076_10002828_pt1 | contig 17325 bp, 17 predicted proteins | sample Lox_Sample_25_FD_206717 | JGI IMG/M metagenome (GOLD analysis project Ga0335076, IMG submission 206717) | Soil microbial communities from Loxahatchee National Wildlife Refuge, Florida, United States - Lox_Sample_2.5 | ecosystem: Environmental > Terrestrial > Soil > Wetlands | place: USA... | reverse complement strand
CCGTCCGTCCTCGCCATTCCGTTCTTCGTGGATCGCCGGCTCGGCAGCGCGCTTCGCGCGTCGCTCGAGGAGGCCGCGCGCCGGCTCTCCGACGCGAAGTGCCGCGAGGTCCTCGCGGACTTCACCGACGGCTCGGGCCGGCGGCTAGACGAGAACCTCGCGTCGATCTCGCAGACCATGCCGTCCTATCTCGGCCTCGTGCTCTTCTACGACGGGAGCCGCACGGAGCCGTGCGGAAGGGACCGCGTGCTCGCGTGGACGCATCCCGGCAGCCGCGCCGTCCTGGTGTGCGAGAGCTTCTTCCGCTGGCAGCGCGCCGACCCCGGGTACGCCGCGAACATCATCATCCACGAGGCGCTGCACACGCTGGGCCTGCGCGAGAGCCCGCCCGCTCCGGCCGCGATCACCGCCCGCGTCGCCGAGCGCTGCGGACGCTAGGCGCCGTCAGAAGCGCGCCACGAATTCCGCGACGGCGCGCGCGAGCGCCTCGGGCTGCTCGCGCTGGGGCAGGTGCCCCGCGCCCGGCAGCAGAACGACGCGCGAGCCGGCGATGCGGGCGCGCAGCCGCTCCGCCTCCGCCGGCGGCAGCAGCCGGTCGCGCGAGCCCCACACGATCAGCGTCGGCTGGCGGATCCGGTCCTCGGGCCCGACGAAGGCCGCGGGATCGGTCCGAATAGCGTGCAGCGCGGCTCGACGCGTGCCGGGCACGGCGAGTGGCCGCCACGCATCGTCGACGACGTGGGCGCTGACGCGGGAGGGATCGCCGTAGAGGAAGTGGCGCAGCCCGAATGCCGCCATCGGCCGGCTCGCGAGCGCGAGCGCGATCTCGCCGAGCGGCCGCGCGCGCAGGACGCGAAACGGCCAGGCGATGCGGGCGTGCGGCGTCGCGGGCGCGACGAGGACGAGCGCCGCCGCCCGCTCCGGCCGCTCGGCCGCGACCGCCATGACGGCCGCTCCGCCGAGCGAGTTGCCGACGAGGATCGCCCGCGCGATCCCGCGCACGCCGAGGAACTCCACCAGCCGCGTGCCTCCCCGCCCACGGAGTAGTCGTAGGGCCACGGCCGGTCCGAGGCGCCGGAGCCGGGCATGTCGACCGCGATGGCCGGATGCCCCGCGGACGCGGCAACGAGGACGTTCTCCCACGTCGCCGACGACGCGAGATGGCCGTGCACGAACACGACGGGCGTGCCCGTCCCCTCCGCTTCGCGCGAGCGCCAGCGCACGCCGGAGACCAGCGTGTCGCGCAGGCCCGGTCCGAGCGGAGGCACGTCGTGCGGCCGGCTCACCACGGGGATTATTTCCGATCCCGGTAGACTCCCGCCGTGCCCTCCTGGAAGCTCACGATCGAATACGACGGCACGCGCTATCGCGGCTGGCAGACGCAGAAGAACACGGACCGCACGGTCCAGGCGGTGCTCCTGCGCGCCGTGCGCGAGGTCCTGGGCGAGGACGCGGCGCTCGGCGGCGCCGGCCGCACGGACGCGGGCGTGCACGCCATCGCGCAGGTGGCGCACGTGAAGGCGCGGAAGGCGATGCCCGAGGCCGAGATCGCCTGGCAGCTGAACGCGCGCCTGCCCTTCGACGTCCACGTGCTCGGGGTGGAGAAGGCCGAGCCCCGCTTCCACGCGCGGCACGACGCAAAGAGCCGGACGTACCTCTACCGGATCTCGCGCCGGCGCACCGCGTTCGGCAAGCCCTTCGTCTGGTGGGTCAAGGACCGACTGGACGCCGCGGCGATGAAGAAGGCGGCGCGCCTCTTCGAGGGCCGGCACGACTTCGCCTCGTTCTGCGAGAACCCCGAGGGCCAGGAGTCCACGATCGTCGTCGTCGAGAAGTGCGAGGTCGCCGAGGAGGGCGAGGAGATCCACGTCCGCATCACCGCGTCGCACTTCCTGTGGAAGATGGTCCGCCGCGTCACGGGCGCCCTCGTCGAGGTCGGGCGCGGCAAGCTCGACGCCGCCGGCGTCGAGAAGCTGCTGCGCGAGAAGTCCGACGCCCCGGCGAAGTGGACGGCGCCGCCGTCGGGCCTGTTTCTCGAGCGCGTCCGTTACTGACTGGCGGCCGCGGCGAGAGAGCGCCGGGGGCCGCCGGTAGAATCGAGGCCGATGGGTGCGCGGGAGACGGACACGTGGCAACCCGACGTGTACGCGCGCTTCGCCGCCGAGCGCCGCCAGCCCTTCCTCGATCTCGCCGAACGGGTCGCGTCGATCCCGGGCGGCCGGGCCGTCGACCTCGGCTGCGGAACGGGAGAGCTCACCCGCGAGCTCCACGTTCGGACCGGCGCCGCCGAGACCCTCGGTCTCGATTCCTCGGAGGCGATGCTCGCGAAGGCCGTGCCTCTCGCCGGAGACGGACTGGGGTTCGAGCGCGCCGACATCGCCGCATTCGCCGCGCGGGCGGAGTACGACCTCGTCTTCTCGAACGCCGCGCTCCACTGGGTGCCCGATCACCCGGCGCTCCTCGCGCGGCTGGCCGCCGCCCTCCGCCCGGGCGGCCAGCTCGCGTTCCAGGTGCCGGACAACTTCGACCACCCGTCGCACCGCGCGGCCGAGCGCGTCGCCGCGGAGGAGCCGTTTCGCTCGAGTCTCGCCGGCGCGGCGCACCCGCGCCACGTCCTCGCCCCCGAGGCGTACGCGGCGATCCTGTTCCGGCTCGGGTTCGAGACGCCTCGCGTCGCGCTTCGCGTGTACGGCCATCGCCTGGATTCCCGCGAGGGCGTGGTGCAGTGGGTCGAGGGCTCCCTGCTCTCAGAGTACCGGCGGTCGCTGCCGCCCGAGCTCTATCCGCGCTTCGTCGAGAGGTACCGGGGCGTCCTTTTCGGCATGATCGCCGACGAGCACCCGTACTTCTTCACGTTCCGGCGGATCCTCGCGTACGGGCGGCTTCGGGCTTAGCGGGCGAGAGACAGCACCGCCCGACGCACGCCGGCGACGACCTCCGCCATGCGGACATAGTCGAGCGTATCCGGGGTGTCGTTCTCGGTGTGGTAGCGCGGGTTCCGATAGAACGCGGTGTCGGTGATCATGACCGCCGGAAGGCCGCGCCGCCAGAAGCTCGAGTGGTCGGAGAGGTCGACGCCTGGAACGAGCGCGGGTGCGTTGATGGACTCGACCGGGAGATCGCTCGCCTCCCGCATCGAGCGTTTGACCCGCCGGACGATGCCGGCGCCCGGCAGGTTCCCCACGACGGCGATGAAGTTCCCGGTTGAGGGATAGAAGAGCCGCAGTACGCCGAAGGGCAGCTTCTGGCTCCCGGGCGCGTCCGTGAAGCAGCCGAGCATCTCGAGGCAGATCATTCCGCGAACCCGGCGGCGCGCCGCGACGAGCGAGCGCGCGTACACGTCGCTCCCCATCCCGGGCGTCGCGAAGTAGGGCGCCTCCTCGTTGGCGAAGGCGACCAGCTCGACGCGGCGCGAGAGGTCGGCCTCGCGGAGGAGGTCGGCGACCTCGAGTAGCCCGCCGACGCCGCTCGCGTTGTCGTCGGCGCCGGGCATCTCGCCGGCGACGTCGTAGTGCGCGCCCACGGCGACGACGTCCGCCGTCGCCGGACCGAACGCCGCGACGACGTTGACGTACCGCGCGCCCTCGGCGAGGACCTCCTGCTCGGACACCGCGGCGCCGGCGCGCCCGAGCTCCTCGGCGATCCACGCCGCGGCCCGCCGCATGTTCTCGGGATGGCCGCCGTCGCGCGGATGAAACCGCTCGACCAGCTCGCGCACCCGCCGCTCGATGCGCTTCGGATCGGGCCGGGGCCCCGCGTCGGGCCGCCGGCTCACGAGCGGCATCGGCTGCGTCATCCACGCCGCCGCGACGCCGAGAAGGAGGAGGAAGGCGCCGATGATCCAGGTCACGCGCGGATTCAACGCAAACGCGTGATGGCGAAGCGCGCTCGGGCCGCGATCGAATCGAAAGTTCGACGTACGCGGGATGGGACTGTCGGTGTCAGGGATCCGAGCCTTTCCGCCGAGGCATGGGCTGCAGAGATCCTACAGCGGAATCAGCGTGTTCGCGCTCGACGCTAGAAGCGGCGCGCGTGCGCCCTTCCCGCCGGAAGACCCGTGAAGCGCCGAGAGGATGCCATTCCTACTTCTCCGCGCTCCGCGCGATGAGCCCAACGTCGGCTGTTAGAAAGAGATTTTGTGGCGACCAGCCTACCCGGACACGGGCAGCCCCACCCTGCGCACGAGCTCCTTGAAACGCGGCTCCTTGCGAACGAGGTCGAAGCGGGGATCGTTATTGAGCCACAGCAGCCAGTGAGAGCGCTCGGCATACGCCTTGTCGAGGTAGTCGAGTGCCCGTTCCTTCTCCCCGAGCCCGGAAAAGACGAGGGCGACGGCGTAGCTCGAGGCGAATTTGCCCTGCACCGTGAGCGCCGCAAACTCCTGCACGATCGCGTTTGCCTCATCCCGTTTCCCCCACTGCCCATACAAGAAGCCGATCGCCGCCATCATCGGTGTCCAGGCCCGCAGGCCGGGGACCTTCTGAAACTCCTGTTCGGCCTGGTCGAAATTCCTCTGGGACGTATAGATCCGGCCGAGCCAGAAGTACCCGAGCGGAAACTTCGGATCCATCTCGAGCGCCGTTCGAATGGCCTTTAGGGCGGCGTCGGTCTGCCCGTCGTAATACAGCATGTATCCCTGATCGGTCTGTATCGGCACCGAGAGCGGATCGAGCCGTTGCGCGGCAGCCACCTCCGCCAATGACTTTTTCGGCTGCCGGGTTGCCATCAGGAGATACGCGTACCACTGGTGCCCCGGCGGGTAGCTCGGATTGAGCTCGATCGCTCGCTTGTATTCCTTTTCGGCGAGTGGGAAGTTCCAGTCGTAGTACATGACCGTATAACCGAGCGAGGCGTGAGCCTCCGCGAGGTTGGGGTCGAGTTCCAGGGCTTTCTCGGCCGCAGCCTTGGCGCGCGGGAACGAATCCGCCGGCGAAAGGTAGTTGTTGTAGCCCATCGCCGCATAACAATCGGCCATGCCCGCGTAGGCCGGCGCGTAAGTCGGGTCGGCGTCGATCGATTCCTGGAAGATACGGATCGCTTCCCGAAGATTCGCTTCCTTTCTCTTGCTGAATTCGTTTCGTCCGCGCAAGTAGGAATCGTACGCGGCCGGGAGGACCGGACGCGTCGCGGCGGTGCTTCTCGTCTGACCATCCGGCGTCAGTTCCGCGCCCACTTTCCGTGCGATCGCAATGGCGACCTCGCCCTGGAGCGCCAGAATGTCTTTGTCGTCGCGTTGGAAAGAGTCGGCCCACAGGTGCTTGTCGGAAGTCGCGTCAATGAGCTGTGCGGTGATCCTGACGCGCTGACCGTCCCGGACGACCGACCCTTCCACCACGTAGTCGACGCCGAGTTTGCCCGCGATCTCGGCCATCGTCTTGCCCTTCAAGCCCATGACGGAGGTCCGCGACGTCACGCGGAGGTTGGCCACCTTCGCGAGGTCGGTGATGATCTCCTCCGTCATCGCATCGACGAAGTAATCCTGACCGGCGTCTCCGGTCATGTTCACCAGTGGCAGGACCGCGACCGAGCGAGCGGCATCCATGCCGCTGGAATGGAACAGGCGCCCCGGGAGGCCTCGGTTGACGATCACGAGCGCCGCCACGACCGCGGCGATCGCGACCACGGCCAACCGCCGCCGGCGCGGGCGAATCGACGCCTGAGGGCCGAGGGAGGGAGTGGACAACGGAACTGCCGAAACCGTTGCCGATGAGGTCGAGATCTCCTTGAGTGCGAACGCCAGATCGCGCGCTGTCTGAAACCGCTCCTCCGGGTTCTTCTCGAGGCATCGCCCGACGACGCGATCGAGCCCGACCGGCAGCTCCACGCCGGAGCGAGCCATGTTTTGAGGGTGGTCCCGCAGAATGGCCGCCAGCGTCTGCCCACGCGAAGTGCCGCCGAACGCGCGCCGCCCCGTCAGCATCTCGTACAGCACGCAGCCGAACGAGAAGATGTCGCTGCGGGCGTCGGCGGGTTCACCGCTGACCTGCTCGGGAGACATGTAGCCAACCGTCCCCAGCACGGTGCCAGCCTCCGTCTGCATCGACGCCGTTTTCTCGGTCGTCGCCCCGTCAGACGGCATCTGATCCGTCCGGGCCAAGCCGAAGTCGAGGATCTTGACGAGACCCGTCGACGTCAGAAAGATGTTCTCCGGCTTCAGATCGCGATGCACGATTCCCTTGACGTGCGCTGCCGCGAGCCCATCGGCCAACGCCGCTCCGATCTCGACGGCCCTTCGCCAGGTCAGGCGCTCGCGCCCCAGGCGCTCCCGTAGCGTTTCGCCGTCGAGCAGCTCCTCGACCGCGAAGCGGATTCCGCGCTCCTCGCCGAAATCATGGATCGCGAGGATGTTCGGGTGGGAGAGAGCGGCGACCGCTTTGGCTTCCGTCTCGAATCGGGCGAGCGCCTTCGCGTCGTTGGCGAGCGACTCGGGCAACACCTTGATCGCGACGTCGCGTTCCAGGCGAGAGTCGCGCGCCCGGTAGACTTCCCCCATGCCGCCGGCACCGAGAGGCCCGGAGATGCGGTAAGGACCGAGCCAAACTCCTTTGGAGAGCCTCACGGTGCTCTCATCGAACGATGGGCCCTCTGAGCGTGGTGCCTCTCCTTGCCTCAGGCGGAAGCCAGCGGCCGGAACGATGCTCGCGTGGTCAGCGGATTCCGAGTGAAGCGACTGTTCTTCCGTAGTGTTTCGCCCCGAGACAACCCAGTCAAGGACTTTCGGGAGCCGGAAGCCCCTCCCGACGGAGGGGCGCGTCGGAAGGGGCTCACTCATTTCAATCTCTATGGGCCTTGACGACGTAGGCGGCGAAGTAACCGTTCGGAGGAGGAGCGGCATTGAGCTGGCCAGAGAGGACCCACTGGAGGTTGTCGTGCTTATGCCCCAGGATCCAGTCGACACCATCCTTCGTGAAGGGGTCCGCATCGGTCACGTTGTTGCTCATTTCGACCGAAAAGGCGCTCGTCGTGGTATCCACGATCACTTGGTGTTTCAGGCTCATGACGAGAATGGCCTGGCCGTCTCGAAACGAATTCGGGTCGGCGAAATTAGCGTGCGGCGCGACGTTATAGTAGACGGTCGTCGTGCCCTCTCGCTCGATGATCGTCATCGGACCGTTGTGCCGCACGGCCTTCGTCGTCGTGTCGTTGTAGAACGTGAAGTAGGCCGTCGTCTCGTCCTCCGTCGGCCCGGAAAACAGGCCGGTCAGACCGGTGATCGTCGGCAGGTACCCGAACTGGATGGACTGGTCGGGAGGGGTGTTGGTGACCTGCCCGATGAGCGTGAACGCGACCGTCCCGACCGGAACGTCGGGCTGGTGCAGGCGAAGGGTCCCCTCCCCTCCCCGGGCAGCTCCCCCTCCCATCGCCAGAACGACGGCCGCACCGAGAATCCGCCCCATGAACCGAGTCGCTTTCATGACGCCCTCCGAAGAACAGCGCCTCGAAGCACGAAAGTGCGCCCCGCGGGTCTGATCTAGGAGGAAGCCTGCGTCGTTCGCTGCCGCGAGTCCTGAGAGAATCCAAAGGACCGGCAAGGTTTTCAAACAGGGACAGATGCGAAAGCGCTTCGGCAATTTTCTCTTCGATTCCGGAACGAAACAGCTCTGGCGCGGGAACCGGGAGGTAACCCTCTCCCCCAAGGCGCTCTCGCTCCTCGAGCTGTTCCTGGAGAACGCGCCGCGCGCCATTTCGAAGGAAGAGATCCAGTCGACGCTCTGGCCCGCCACCTTCGTCTCGGAGGCGAACCTGACAAACCTGATCTCGGAGATCCGAGGAGCCCTCGGCGAGACCGCGCGGAGAACCCGGTGCATACGGACGGTCCACCGATACGGCTACGCCTTCAGCGGCGAGCTCGCCGAGGAACCGACCGATGTCACGGGCCCGGTCCTGGTCATGTACCGGCTCCTTCTCGGGCGCCGCCGTTTCGCGCTCGAGGCGGGCGAGAACATTCTGGGCCGCCACCCGGACGCGCAGGTTCGCATCGACCAGACCCTCGTCTCGCGCCGCCATGCTCGCATCACGATCCGGTCGGGCCGAGTGCTGCTCGAGGACCTCGGCAGCCACAACGGGACGTTTTTGAACGGACGGCAGCTCGACAAGGCAGTCGAGCTTCACGACGGCGACATCATCAGCCTCGGCCCGGTCGCGATGACGTTCCGCGTATTTTCGGGAGTCGGCTCGACCGAAACGGCGACTCGAGCCTGAGTTCCGAGGCTCGACTCTGAGAGGACGCTAGAGGAGGTCGGCGGATTCGAGGGCGCGGGCGAAGGCGGAGCGCCAGAGGGACGCGAGAGGCTCCACGGGCTCTTCGACGACGACGCGACTGCCCGCTGTGATCGTCAGTTGCTCGCCGCCCACCCAGCCCGCGGCTGTGAAGGGCACGCCTTTCGCGCGCGCCCGCTCTCGCACGGCCGCCTCGCTCTCCGGCGGGAACGACACGACCGCGCGTCCGGTCGTCTCGCCGAACAGGAACGCCGACATCCGCACGCCCGGCTCGAGCGAGAGCGTCGCGCCGATCCCGCCCTGCATCGCGCACTCCGCCAGCGCGACGGCGAGGCCGCCGTCCGAGACGTCGTGCGCCGACGAGAGCCGCCCGTCCTCCGCGAGCGTCGCGAGCAGGTCGACGAGCCGCCTCTCGGCGTCGAGGTCCACCTCGGGACAGGGCCCCTCGTCGCGGCCCCGCACGGTCCGCAGGAACTCGGAGGCGCCGAGCTCGTCGCGCGTCTCGCCCAGGACCGCGACGAGATCGCCGGCCCGGCGGAAGGCAACGCGGACGTGCTTCGAGACGTCCTCGAACAGCCCGACCATGCCGACCGTCGGCGTCGGCGGGATCGCGCGGCCGTCGGTCTCGTTGTAGAGAGACACGTTGCCGGACACGACCGGCACCTCGAGCACGCGGCACGCGTCGGCGATGCCGCGCACGGCCGCCTCGAACTGCGCCATGACCTCGGGCTTCTCGGGATTGCCGAAATTGAGACAGTCGGTGATCGCGAGCGGCCGCGCTCCGGTCGCCGCGATCGAGCGCGCCGCCTCGGCGACCGCGATCGCGCCGCCGCGGTAGGGGTCGAACGCGCAGAAGAAGGGGTTCACGTCGCTCTTCATCGCGATCCCCTTCGTCGTGCCCTTCACGCGCATCACCGCCGCGTCGCCGCCCGGCCGCTGCACCGTGTTCGACTGGACCATGTGGTCGTACTGCGTCCAGATCCACGACTTCTCCGCCACGTTCGGCGACGCGAGGATCCTCCTCAGGCACTCGCCGTAGTCGGCGGGCTCGGGCTCGTCCTTCCAGCGGAACGGACCCGCCGGCGGCGCCAGCGGCGCCCGCGGGCGGTCGTAGACGGGCGCGCGGTCGGAAAGCGGCGCCGCCGGAAGGTCCGCCACGATCCGGCCCTCGAAGAAGAGAACGACGCGGCCCGAGTCGGTGACGCGGCCGATCTCGACCGCGTCGAGCTCCCACTTGTGGAAGATCGCCAGGACCTCGTCGAGCCGGTCGCGCCGCGCGACGAGCAGCATGCGCTCCTGCGACTCCGACAGCATGATCTCGTACGGCGTCATGCCCGTCTCGCGCACCGGCACCTTCGAGAGGTCGAGCTCGACGCCGGAGCCCGCGCGCCCCGCCATCTCGAACGACGAAGACGTCAGTCCCGCCGCGCCCATGTCCTGGATGCCGACGACGGCGTCGGTCCGGAACAGCTCGAGGCACGCCTCCATCAGGAGCTTCTCGGTGAACGGGTCGCCGACCTGCACCGTCGGGCGCTTCTGGCTCGCCTCGTCGGCGGCGAATTCCTCGGAGGCCATCGTCGCGCCGTGGATGCCGTCGCGGCCCGTCTTCGAGCCGACGTAGACGACGGGATTGCCCGCGCCCTCGGCGCGCCCGAGGAAGATGCGGTCGCTCGGCACGATCCCGACGTTCATGACGTTGACGAGGATGTTGCCGTCGTAGCCCCGGTGGAACGTCGTCTCGCCGCCGAGCGTCGGAATCCCGATGCAGTTGCCGTAGCCCGCGATGCCGCGGACGACGCCGTCGACCAGGTGCTTCATCCGCGGCGCGTCGAGGCGGCCGAAGCGCAGCGAGTTCAGCGACGCCATCGGGCGCGCGCCCATCGTGAAGACGTCGCGCAGGATGCCGCCGACGCCCGTCGCCGCCCCCTGGTACGGCTCGATGAACGACGGGTGGTTGTGGGACTCCATCTTGAACGCGACCGCGAGACCGCCGCCGATGTCGACGACGCCCGCGTTCTCGCCCGGCCCCTGGATGACGCGCGGCCCCGTGGTGGGGAACTTCTTCAGGTGGATGCGCGACGACTTGTACGAGCAGTGCTCGCTCCACATCGCCGAGAAGATGCCGAGCTCGACGAGGTTCGGCTCGCGGCCGAGGATTTCCTGGATGCGCGCGTATTCCTCGTCCGAGAGGTTGTGCTCCCGGATCAATTCCCCGGTGATCGTCATCGCGCGGCCATCGCCGCCACGGCGGACGCGAACATCTTCACGCCCGCGTCGTTGCCGAGGAGCGCCTCGGCGCAGCGATCGGGGTGGGGCATGAGTCCGACGACGTTGCCCTCGCGGTTGCAGATGCCGGCGATGTTGCGGGCGGCGCCGTTCGGGTTCGCCGCGTCGGTCGCGTGTCCCGCCTCGTCGCAGTAGCGGAAGACCACGCGCCCCTCGCGCTCGAGTGCGTCGAGCGTCTCGAGAGGCGCGGTGTAGTTGCCCTCCATGTGGCCGATCGGCATCGTCACGAGGCTTCCCTTCGGGTACAGCGACGTGAACGGCGTCGCGTCGTTCTCGACCTTCATCGTGACGTCGCGGCAGACGTACCGGAGACCGCGGTTGATCTGCATCGCGCCCGGCAGGAGCCCCGCCTCGAGCAGGACCTGGAACCCGTTGCAGATGCCGAGCACCGGTCCGCCCTCTTTCGCGAACGCGGCGACGCTCTCCATGACCGGCGAGAACCGCGCGAGCGCGCCCGCGCGGAGGTAATCGCCGTAGGCGAACCCGCCGGGCAGGATGACGGCATCCGCGCCCTTCAGGTCCGTGTCGTGGTGCCAGATGTAGTCGGCCTCGCAGCCGAGGAGGTCCTTCGCGACGTGGTGGCAGTCCTCGTCGCAGTTCGAGCCGGGGAAGACGACGATGCCGAACTTCATGTCAGGAAACCACTCTCACGTCGAAGCCCTCGATCACCGTGTTAGCGAGGAGCTCCTCCGCCATCTTCCGCGCATCGGCCTCGGCCGCCTTCGCGTCGGCGCCCGCCACGTCGATGAAGAACACCTTGCCGGCGCGCACGTCGCGCACCGCCCGGTGTCCGAGACGGCCGAGCGCGGCGGCGATCGCCTTGCCCTGCGGATCGAGCACGCCCTCCTTGGGGTACACCCGGACCTCCACCTTCATGCTTCGAATGCCTCCAATCCCGTGATCTGGTCCGCGATCGAGAACGGCACGCTCCAGCCGGAGCGCTCGACGAGCCGCGTCAGCATGGCGTGCACGATCGCCGGCGTGTTGTTGGTGCGCGACAGGTGTGTCGCGACGATTCGGCGCAGGCGCGGCCCCGCGGCCCGGAACATCGCCCCGGCCGACTGGGCGTTCGAGAGGTGCCCGAAGCCGCCCGAGATGCGCTTCTTCAAGGGCCAAGTATATGGCCCGTCGCGGAGCATGTCCTCGTCGTGATTCATCTCGACCATCAGCGTCGTGGCGTGCCGCAGGAAGTCCACGAACGGCTCCTCGGCGCGGCCGAGGTCCGACGCGATGACGAGCCGCGCGTCGTCCGACTCGAACGCATAGGCGCAGGACTCGGCGGCGTCGTGCGGGGTCGCGAAGGCGCGGAAGCCCAGGGCGCCGACGCGCGCGTCGCGCGCCGGATGGACGCGCACGTACGGCGTGAAGAGGTCGCCCTCGAGGCCGATCGCGGCCGCGGTCCCCGCGGTGGCGTACACGGGGCAGTCCCAGCGGCGGACCCACACGGGCGCGCCGCTCGCGTGGTCGTTGTGCTCGTGCGTGAGGAAGAGGGCCGCGATCGAGTCGGCGCGGATGCCGCGCGCCTCCATCCTCCGCTCGATCTCCTTCGCCGACAGGCCCGCGTCCACGAGCACCCGCGTCGCCCCCGCCTCGACGACACACGCGTTGCCGCCGGAGCCGGACGCGAGGATCGTGACGCGCACGGCGGGATTATAGCCGCCGGATTTCCGCTACCTTCCCGTCGAGCCGAAGCCGCCGCCGCTGCGCTCCGTACTCGGGAGGACGTCCACGCGCTCGAGACGAGCGCGCACGACGGGGGCGATCACGAGCTGCGCGATCCGGTCGCCGCGCGCGAGCGTCACCGGCTCCGAGCCCAGGTTCGCGAGGATCACGCGGATCTCCCCGCGGTAGTCCGCGTCGATGGTGCCCGGGCCGTTCAAGAGCGTCAGGCCGTGGCGGATCGCGAGCCCGCTCCGCATGCGGACCTGCCCCTCGTGCCCCTCGGGAATCGCGACGGCGATGCCGGTCGGCACCAGCGCGCGGGCGCCGGGCGCGAGCACGAGCGGCTCGGCGACGGCGGCGCGCAGGTCGCACCCCGCGGAGCCCGCCGTCGCGTACGCCGGGAGCTCGAGCCCCTCGCCGTGCGGCAGGACCTGGACGGGGAGGACCACCTCGGACATCGGCGCGTATGCAATCACAATGGGGTCAGGTCTCTCAAAATGTGACTTCCAAGAAATTGAAACTCACACATTTAGAGACCTGACCCCACGTAGGGCCGGAGCGTCTCGGCCACGAGAAGGCGTCGCGCGCCGCGCTCGCTTTCGGCTTCGATGCGGATGATGCGGTCGGGCGCGACGGCCGTGGTCGGGAACTCGAAGCTCCACAGGCATCCGGCTCCCTCCTCCGTGCGGGTCGGAGAGATCCCGCTCGGCCCGTCGCCGAAGCAGAGCTTCACATCCGGCGGCCGCTCGCCCCGGTCGCCCGACGCCCGTCCGCGCGCCTGGACGACGCCTCTCTCGACGGACCCGAACTCGAGAACGCCCAACGGGTCGCGCGCCAGCGGCGGTCCTTCTTCCGCGGTCGGGCCCTTCGCCAGCACGTAGAGATCCTGAAAGCCGCAGAGGCCGTACGGGAAGGCCCGGAGCGGCGCCGCGCCGGCGACCCCGGCGGCGGCCCGCCGCACGAACGCCTCGGTCACCCAGGAGGTGCCGTATTCGGACGCCTCGAGGCGGGCCGTTTCGCTCTCCGGCCGGAAGAGCAGGCCGGACGGCGGGATCGGATCCGGCCCCCCGTAGAGCTCCGCACCGTGCGTGCTGAACAGCAGCAGGCCGCCCGGAGCGACCCGCTCGTACAGGCGGCCGAGCCACCGCTCGAAGCGGCCGGCGGGAAGGTGACTGAAGAACGAGACCGCGAGCACGAGATCGAAGGAATCCGTGAGCGTCCATCCGTCGGGGCCGGGGCTCGAGACGCAGCCCCGCACGCCGAAGGTCTCCTCCTGGAAGCGGACCGCGCCGGCCTCGATCTCGGCGGCGGTGATGGCGCGCGGATCGAGCGCGCGCGTCAGGAAGCGCGTCATTCGGCCGTAGCCGGCCGCGAAGTCGAGCACCGAGCGGACGTTCGCGAACCCGCCGAAGCGCCAGGACACGACGGCGGAGATGGTCCGCCACATGGAGCGCCCCGTCGAGAAGTAGAAGACGGCGGCCGTCTCCGGCGAGCGACGGGGCTGGGCGAGCTCGAAGCGATACATCTCGTCGGCCGGATGGAGGCGGGTGTCGAGGCCGAGGGCGATCAGGTCCCTCATGCACTCCGCGACCTCGACCGAGGCGCAGGGGTCGAACGGCGCCTCGCTGGCCATGGCGGCTAAGCGATCGCGGCCGCGAGGTCCGACGGCTTCAGCCGCAGGCGGCCGACGTTGCCGACGATCGAGACGGAGAGCGTCCCGCCTCCGAGCACGCGCTCCGCCTCCGCGTCGATCTCCTCGAGCGTCACGGCCTCCACCTGGCGCATCGTCTCCTCGATCGGCTCGACGCGGCCGAAGTAGAACTGCTGCCGGGCGGCCGACGACATGCGGGAGACGGTCGACTCGAGCGAGAGCATCAGGTTGCCCGTCAGGCTCTCCTTCGCCCACGCGAGCTCCCGCGGGCGGACTCCCCCGCGGCGCAGGCGCCGGAGCTCCTTCAGCGTGACCTCGAGGACGCGTTCGAGATGCCGCGGCGCGCACGCGGCGGAGACGGCCTCGTAGCCGCCGTGCCGGTACGCGGAGAGCGAGGAGGCGATCGTGTACACGAGGCCGCGCCGCTCGCGCACCTCCTGGAAGAGGCGCGACGACATGCCGCCGCCCAGAATCGCGTCCAGGAGGCCGGCCGCGTAGCGCCGCGGACTCGTCAGCGGGCTCCCCGCCATGCCGAAGCAGACGTGGGCCTGCTCGAGGCCGGGGCGCGGCCGCACCAGGACGTGCGCGTGGGCGCGCGGCGCCGCCTCCGCGCGAGGCCGGCCCGGGCGCCCGGCGCGCCGCCGCCGAAACGCGCGCTCGAGCGCCGCGACGGCCGCGGCGGGGCGGACCCGGCCCGCAACGGCCACGATCAGGTTGTCGGGCCGGTAGCGCGAGGCGTAGTACGACTCGAGGTCCGCCTTCCGGATCGCGCCGACGGTCTCCGCCGTCCCGAGGATCGGCGCGCCGAGCGGATGGTCCTTCCACAGCGCGCGCACGAGGTTCTCGTGGGCGAGGTCCTCGGGATTGTCGTTCGCCTCCCCGATCTCCTCGAGGATGACGCCGCGCTCGACCTCCACGTCCGGCGCCCGGAACGCCGGCGAGAGCACGACGTCGGCGACGAGATCGAGAGCCCGGTCGAAGCGGGTGTCGAGCGTCCGGCAGTAGAACCCCGTGTACTCCTTGGTCGTGAAGGCGTCCACGTCGCCGCCGAGCCGGTCGATCTCGGTCGCGATCTCGACCGTCGAGCGCCGCCGCGTGCGCTTGAAGAGCAGGTGCTCGAGGAAGTGCGACAATCCCTGCCTTGCCGGCGGCTCGGAGACCGAGCCCGCGCGCACGAAGAAACCGAGCGAGACGGACCGGACGTCCTCCATCGGATCGACGAGGACGGTGACGCCGGAATCCAGGATCTCCCGAACGATGCCCGGGCTCACTGGGAGCCCGGCGACGGCGTGAAGTTCGGACCTCGGAGGGTGTTCGGGTCGAACGACTGCTGCGTGTCGTTGTCGGCGTCTCCGGCGATGAAGCGCCACTCGTCGGTGTAGTCGCGCCCGCGCCAGGGCGTGACGCCCTTGCGGTGAACCTTGGTGCGCACGCCGACGATGGGACCGACCTTCTTGCCCGGCTGGCCGAAGATCGACGTGGGCGTCGGCGTGCGCGCGGACGAGCCGGGCCCGCCGGAGAAGCTGGGCGTGGGCTGAGAGTCGTCGCCGAAGCCGAACCCGAAGGAGGACCCCGAGGGCGTGCGCGTCACGCGCGGCGTGCCGGCCCCCGGCGTCTGGAGCCCGTTTCCGGTCGGCGGAGGCGTCAGGCCCATCGGCGACGCCTCGGGCGTGCCGGCGATGATGATCTCCCAGTCGTCGCACATGCACATCGGGTCCTTCCAGAGCTGACGGATCGACCGCGGCTTCATAGCGAAGAGCTCCTTCAGCTCGTTCGGCAACCGGCCGTAGCGCTTCTGGAAGATGAGGATCGAGCGCGCGTACTGCTTGCCGCGGAACAGCAGCTCCTGCTCGCGATCGCGCTCGAGGATCATCGAGATCGTCGGACCGACCGCCGCGAGCAGGATCGTGATGATCGCGATCCCGACCACGACGCCGACGAGGGTGAAGCCCGAGTGGGAAGACGGACCCGACGCGCGCATCACCAGTCGCTGTAATTGGTACCGTCGAGCGCTTTTTCCTTCGACGCGCTGTGCACGTCGATGATGCCCGGCGCCGCCTGCAGGTTGGGGTCGTCCGGCTGCGCCGGGTCCTGCTCCTCCATCGTCAGCTGCCAGTCGGCGGCCTTCGTCATCGGATCGAGCGCGATCTTGCGGATGTAGCCTTCCTTGACGAGCGTCTGGAGATCCGGCGGATAGTTGCCCTTGTCGCCCTTGTACTGGTCGATGACGCTCCGGAAGGTGAAGAGATCGCCGCGCAGCGTCGCCTCGCGGGCCCGCTTCGGGGAGTCCTTCAGCGCGGGCACGGCGATCGCCGCGAGGATGCCGATGATCGTCATCACGACGAGCAGCTCGAGAAGGGTGAATCCCGATTCCGTCCGTCTCTTCATCACCAGTCCTTGTAGTACGTGCCGTCGAGCGCCCGCGCCTCGGACAGCGAGTAGACGTCGTACACGTTCTGCCCGCCCCACGAGAAGGAGTCGGTCTCGTCTTGATAGGAGCGCAGGCCCCACTCCGCCTTGTCCGTCATGGGATCGATCGGGACCCGCCGCAGGAAGCGCTGCTTCTTGTCGAGCTGACCGACGAGCGTCACGCCCTTGACGAGCGTGTCGAGGTCGGGCGGGTACCCCTCCCCGCCGATCTTCGCCGGGATCAGGCCCGAGTCCGAGAGCCTCTTGTACTGGTCGATCGCCTCGCGCATCAGGCGGAGCTGGTAGCGGAGCTCGAGCTCCTTCTGGCGGCGCAGCGAGTATCGCGCGACCGGCACGGCCATCGCCGCGAGGATCGCGATCATCGCCGCGACGACGGCGAGCTCGACCATGGTGAAGCCCGCTTTCCGGCTCCATCGGGTGGCGTCTCTCTTCGGCTTCCGGCCCTCGCTCCGCTCGGCCCGGGAGCCGACGCGGCGTTCCCTCGCCGCGTTCACTTCACGTCCAGCACGGCCTGAGAGGGCGTCACGGAGACCCCGCCGAGATCGAGCGGCTCGAAGGTCAGCGCCGTCCGGCCCGGCATGATGCCCCGCAGCGTGATCTCGGCTAGCGCGCGCGTACCCGAGAGGGACTCCGCGCCCGGGAACGCGAGCACGATCCGGCCCTCCTCCACGCGCCCCTCCGACATGCCCGAATCGCTCCCGAGGATCGGTTTGACCGACAGGGCCGCGGCGATCTTCGGGTCGTATCGGATCGCGATCGTGCCTCCCGGCAGCGCGCCGGCCCCCGTGACCCGGAGCAGGATCGACTGCTGACCGCCCGAGGGCAGCGAGAGATAGGCGGGATCGAAGTCGAGCATCACGGCCTGCGAGGCGTCGAGCTCCGCGGCCTTCGCCGCGACCAGCGGCGCCGCGGTCGTGCCGTCGGCGGGCGCGAGCGCCGCGCCCTGCGGGGGCACCTGCTGCTGCGGCGAGCCCGGCGGCGCGGGCGGCGGCGACTGCCGGAAGATGTCGGACGGGCCGCTCGAGCCCGGCGAGAGGTTGATCGGCGGCGCTCCGGCCGGCGGCAGCGCGCGCGGC
>Ga0335076_10002827_pt1 | contig 17326 bp, 12 predicted proteins | sample Lox_Sample_25_FD_206717 | JGI IMG/M metagenome (GOLD analysis project Ga0335076, IMG submission 206717) | Soil microbial communities from Loxahatchee National Wildlife Refuge, Florida, United States - Lox_Sample_2.5 | ecosystem: Environmental > Terrestrial > Soil > Wetlands | place: USA... | reverse complement strand
TTGCGACGGTGAACGGCAGCGGCTCGCAAAGCTCCAATTCCGTTCTTCTGCGCAGCATTTTTCAGATGGGCGTACCAGTCTCGGGCAAAAATCTTTTTCCATCGAACATCGCCGGATTGCCGACCTGGTATACGATTCGCGCCAACAAAGATGGCTACATCGCCCGCAAAAAAGAGATTGACTTTCTGGTTGCGATGAACTCGGAGACTGGGCGCGATGACGTGATGTCGCTTGCACCTGGCGCAGCGGTTCTGTATGACGAACCGCTGAACCTGAGTTCGTTGCGCAACGACCTGATTTTTTATTCGGTTCCGTTTGACAAATTGGTTGCGCCGGTCTGCCCCGAAGCCAAGCTTCGCAAGCTGGTCAAAAACATGATTTACGTCGGGGTCGTGGCCAAACTGCTCGACATCGACATGGCCGAGGTGGAAAAGGCGCTACGCAAGCAGTTTGCGAAGAAGGTAAAAGCTGCGAATTTAAACTTTGCCGCCGCGCAGGCTGGATTCGATTACGCAAGCGCAAGCTTGACCAAACGCGATCCCTTCCGCATTGAGCGGATGGACAAGAACCGCGGCAAGATCATCATCGACGGAAATTCCGCGTCGGCACTGGGCTGCGTCTTCGCGGGATGCACGGTACTGAGCTGGTATCCGATTACGCCATCGTCGTCGCTGGCCGAGAGCATGATCGAATATTTAAAACGCTTCCGCATCGGGCCCGATGGCAAAGCCACATTCGCGGTCATTCAGGCCGAAGACGAACTCGCCGCAATTGGCATGGTGATGGGGGCTGGATGGGCGGGTGCGCGTGCCATGACCACGACCTCGGGTCCGGGAATTTCGTTGATGTCGGAATTCGCAGGGCTGTCGTACTATGCCGAGATTCCCGGCGTGATTTGGGACATCCAGCGCGTCGGCCCATCAACTGGCCTGCCTACCCGCACATCGCAGGCCGACATTCTTTCGACCGCGTTTCTATCGCACGGCGATACCAAGCACATCATGCTGTTTCCTTCGTCGCCGCACGATTGCTTCGAGTTGGCGATAGATGCATTCAATCTTGCCGAAAAATTTCAGACGCTTATCTTTGTGATGTCCGACCTCGACCTCGGGATGAATAACTGGATGTCCGATCCATTTCCTTATCCTGATCGGCCGATTGAGCGCGGAAAAGTTCTGAGCGCGGAGGATCTGAAGAAGCTTGGCAGTTTCAGCCGCTACAAAGATGTGGATGGGGACGCGATCGGCTACCGCACCCTGCCTGGGACCGATCATCCGGCAGCAGCCTACTTCACCCGCGGCAGCGGACATAATGCGCAGGCGCAATACAGCGAGCGTCCCGAGGATTACGAATCGAACATGGATCGTTTGCGCCGCAAGTTCGATCATGCGCGCGCGTTTGTTCCGGCTCCGATTGTCGAGAAAATGCCCAATGCGGAGATCGGAATCATCGCTTTCGGCAGTTCGCACTGGGCGCTCATCGAATCGCGAGATCAGCTGCGCGACGAGCACAAAATCGGAACCGACTATCTGCGCATTCGCGCATATCCGTTCGCTCACGAGATCGCCGATTTTGTGCGCTCGCACAAGCGGGTGTACGTAGTTGAGCAAAACCGCGATGCCCAAATGTTCAGTTTGCTCAAGATCGATCTCGACAGCGAGCTTTTGCCTAAACTGCGCAGTGTCGCGCGGCTTGATGGCCTGCCGATCGACGCGCGCTCCGTTACTGACGAAATTGCTGCGATGGAGGAAAAGTAATGGCGACCACACCAGCCGCGCCTAAAACCAATCGTCTGGGTCTCGCGGTACTCGATTACCGCGGCAGCAAGACAACCCTGTGTGCAGGATGCGGACATAATGCCATCTCTGAGCGCATTATCGACGCACTTTATGAAATGGGAGTACAGCCGGAGCATGTGGCCAAGCTGAGCGGAATCGGTTGCTCATCAAAAAGCCCGGCGTATTTCCTCGGACGCGCACACAGTTTTAATGCGGTGCACGGGCGCATGCCGTCGGTCGCAACCGGCGCGGTTCTTGCGAATGCGCGCCTGATGGCACTGGGGGTCAGCGGCGACGGCGACACGGCTTCCATCGGCATCGGCCAGTTCGTCCATTTAATGCGCCGCAATCTGCCGATCATTTACATCATCGAAGACAACGGTGTATACGGATTGACCAAAGGGCAATTTTCCGCGACGGCGGATCTGGGCTCAAAGCTCAAGACCGGTGTGATTAATGAGTTGCCTCCAATCGATACCTGCGAATTAGCCATCTCGCTGGGCGCGACTTTCGTGGGCCGTTCGTTCTCCGGCGACAAGCGCCAACTGCACGCGATGCTGAAGGCCGCAATCGCGCATCGCGGAACCGTCCTGCTCGATGTGATCTCTCCCTGCGTCACTTTCAACGATCACGAAGGCTCAACCAAGTCCTACAAGTACATGAAAGACCATGATGAGCCGTTGCAGGAAATCAATTTCATTGCCGCATTCGAAGACATTGCGGTCGAGTACGATCCGGGTACGACGCTGGAAGTTTCCATGCATGATGGCTCGCGCTTGCGGCTCCGCAAGCTGGAAGAGGATTACGATCCGACCAACAAGATTCGTGCCATCACCCGGCTGAATGAAGCGAAGGAACAAGGGGAAATGCTGACCGGCGTGTTGTACGTGAACACGCATGCGCCCACGTTCCTTGACATGCTGAACATCACCGACGAGCCGCTGGCGACGCTTCCGCCTTCGGTTGTTCGTCCCGGCCATGAGGTGCTGGAACAGGTGATGGAAGAACTGCGCTAGCGCCCTCATTTCTCAAACCAGAGATTCATCGGTGAAGTTCATCGGAACAGGCAGGTAATCCTGACGGCATCGCTGCTCATCATCACAGGCAGCATGGGCTCCGGCAAGACCGCAGTCCTCGCCGAAGCCTCTGACATTCTATCGCTACGCAAGATCGTCCATGCCGCAGTTGATCTAGATGCTCTCGGACTCGCTTATCTCCCCCGTTCAGTGCCAAACGACCAAGTTTTGTACGAGAATCTCCGCTCGACATGCAAGAATTATGCCGCCCAGGGGGTGAGGCGGTTCCTGCTGGCTCGTGCAGTCGAGAACGAAGCTCAACTGAGGCTTTGTCGAGAAATTTTTCCAGCCCAGAAAACGATGGTTTGCAGATTGATTGTTGACATTCAGACCATGGAACGACGAATAGAGAACCGCGAGTCGGGGATTTTGCGGAGAGAATATATCGCGCGCGTGAAGAAACTTAGTGACGTTCTGGATCGCGCGAGATTAGAGGATTTTATAGTTAGTAACGAAGATCGTCACTTAACGGAAGTCGCGACCGAAGTGCTGGTCAAGGCTGCATGGATCAGACCAACTACCGCATAGATGCGTCACAGCACGGACCAGGTTCCTAAGCAAGTGCTTCTGATACCCTCTTTTCTTGCATTCAGGTGTGAAGTTGAGAAGACTTCTGCTCTTTATTTTCCTTCTGCCGATTTTGGCCGGCATTGGCTGGTGGTACTTCCACGAGCGCCTGCTGACCAACTTCGATCCCGCCTACCGTGAATACGCTTACATCACCAATGGCAAGAGCGATACGGTCTCGATCATCGACATGCGCACATTCCGGCTGCAGAGAACTTTGCACGTCGGCGTCGACCCAACGGGAATTTCCGCCAACAGCAAGAAGAATGAGATTTATGTCGTCAACAGCGGTTCGGCGAATGTGAGCGTGATCGATGCCGAGCGCAACGAAGTCGTCTCGACCATCGGCGTTCACGGCATGCCGTATTTCATTGATGTGTCATCCGATGGCAAGCGTGCCTACGTCGCGAACTCGGCTTCGGACAATGTTTCGGTCATTGATCTGAATCAGCGCAGAGTAATCGCGAACATTCGCGTCGGCGATGCGCCCGGGCTCGCCCGAGTCTCGCCGGATGGAAACACAATTGTTGTCAGCAATCGCAAAGGCGATTCCGTTTCTTTGATCAACGCTCGCGACCTTTCAGTTGAGAGCACGATCGCCATCTGCCACGAGCCAACCGATATCGCCATTTTGCCCGACAGCAGCAAAGCGTTTGTCGCGTGCTCCGGGTCGGCACAAGTGGCATCGATTGACCTCAAGAACGACAAACTTCTCGATCTGCTGGACGTTGGCAAAACTCCGGTGAGCCTTGCTCTCAAACCTGACGGCGGCGAGTTGATTGTCTGCAACTTCGATTCAGACAATATCTCAATCATCGAGACGACGACAGACGAAGTCAGCGGAAGTTATCTGATAGGGACTCGTCCTTCCCGTGGCGTGGTTTCGGCCGACAACTCGCGGCTTTACGTAAGCAACTTCGGATCGAACTCAGTGGCCGTCTACGATATCGATATGGGAAAGGTAATTGCGTCTATAACCGTGGGAAGTCAGCCAGATGGCCTGGCGTTATCGCCAAGTCAGAATTATCTCCTGGTGCTCGATTCGCAGTCGGGCGATGTGACTGTAATTCAGAAACGCAGGCCGCGGAAATTAGAGCCAGGAGAATATGGATTGCTCACGATGATTCCCGCGGGAGCGCAGCCGAACGACGTGGTGGTGAAGGCGTTCATGCTGCACGCAGGAAAGTGACGAACCAAAAAGATTCTAACCGCAGAGTTCGCAGAGACTCACGCACATCGCAGAGAAAAACTCAGTCCAAGTGCAAATTGGAAAGGCGGTGCATCCTACACTCTAGGCGTTCGCGCCGCAGCACTTCTTGTACTTCTTGCCGGAGCCGCAGGGGCAAGGGTCATTGCGTCCGACTTTCGCGCTGGTGCGAACGACTTGCTGAACGGGTTGGCGGTCGCCGGCCCCGGCCATGCGCGCTTGTTCTAACTCGCGGCGCTTTCGGCGCTGGAAGGCTTCTTCGAGGTCATCGACTGAGGTGCTAACGTTTCGAGGCCGACGGCCGTTGCCGTCAGATCCACCGGCACGAACAACGGCAACTCCCTGTTCCTGATCCGGACCGCCTCCAACCCCGACCGCGCCAGCTTCAGTGCGCGCGATGATCTGCATGAGGTAGAGATATCGGACGGTATCTTCCTGGAAGCGCTGCATCATGTCTTCGAACATGTCGAAGGATTCGCGCTTGTATTCGACCAACGGATCTTTTTGCCCGTAGCCGCGCAGACCAATTCCCTCTTTCAGGTGGTCCATGTTGAGCAGGTGGTCTTTCCATTGCTGGTCGAGCACGCTCAACATGATCATGCGCTCGTGATAGCGCATCGCGTCGGGACCGATTAGCTTCTCTTTTGCGTCGTAACGCTCTTTCAACTTGTCAAAGATTCCGTCCCCGAGTTCCTGGCGGTTCAGGGTCTCCGGCTTCACGCCTTCCGCGATGATGTCCACACCAAAGCGCGTGAAGATCGCGTCTTTCATACCCTTGATGTCCCAATCAGCCGGATGCACCTTCACACCCGCATACTGATCGAGCAATTCGCTCAAAATTCCGGCGACATAATCTTCGAGAATGAGATCTTTCTGATCGACGCCTTCGAGCAGCTGGCGGCGTAGGCCATAGACCGCCTCGCGCTGCTTATTCATCACGTCGTCGTATTCGATCAGGTGCTTACGAGATTCAAAATGCTGCCCTTCAACTGCTTCCTGCGCCTTCTCAATTCGCCGGCTGATCAAGCGCGACTCGATGGGAACGCCTTCTTCCATCCCCAGCCGCTCGAGCAACTTCGAAACCCACTCCTTCGCGAAGATGCGCATCAGATCATCTTCGAGCGAAAGATAGAAGCGCGAAGCTCCCGGATCGCCCTGGCGACCGGCGCGGCCGCGCAGCTGGTTATCAATGCGGCGGGCTTCGTGACGTTCGGTGCCGAGAATGAACAAGCCGCCGCTCGCGATCACGTCTTCGTGTTCTTGATCGGTCTGCTGTTTGTAGCGCGAGAATGCTTCGTTCCATTGATCGGTCGGAACCACGTATTCATTTCCAGCGTAGTACCAGACCGTACTTTTGGAGTCATCCACGCTGACTTGCTGAATCTTCCCTTGTGCCGCGCGCAGGGGTTGCGCAACCCCTTTCTTCACGCACTCCTGCTTGGCCATGAATTCAGCATTGCCACCGAGCAGGATGTCGGTGCCGCGGCCAGCCATGTTGGTGGCGATTGTAACCATGCTTTTGCGGCCCGCCTGAGCGACAATCTCTGCTTCCTTCTCGTGGTACTTGGCGTTCAAAACGACGTGCTTAATTCCCTTCTTCTTCAGCAGGTCAGAAAGGCGCTCAGATTTTTCGATCGAGGTTGTACCTACGAGCACAGGCTGCCCGCCTGCATTCAGCTTTTGAATTTCGTCTGAGGCGGCAAAATATTTCTCTTTTTCGGTGCGGTACACCAGATCCGGATTTTCGATTCGCAGCAGCGTCTTATTCGTCGGAATGACGACGACGTCCAGGTTGTAAATCTTGCCGAACTCGGTCGCTTCGGTGTCCGCCGTACCGGTCATGCCGGCCAGCTTCTTGTACATGCGGAAGTAATTCTGGAAGGTAATGGTCGCGAGCGTTTGGTTCTCGCGCTCGATCTTTACGCCTTCTTTTGCCTCAACCGCCTGATGCAAACCATCAGACCAGCGGCGGCCCGGCATCAGGCGCCCAGTGAATTCGTCGACGATGATGACTTCGCCATCTTTCACCACGTACTCCACATCGCGGTGGTAAAGTGAGTGCGCCTTGACGGCAGTTTCAACATGGTGCTTCAAATCCCAGTTTTCAGGGTCGGCAATGTTGTTGATGCCCAAAAGCTGCTCAACTTTTTCCCAGCCCTCGTCAGTGACGACAGCATTGCGATGCTTCTCATCCACAATGAAATCGCCGGTCATTTCATCGGGCTCGCCGGGAGGGCCGGGAATCGTTTCGCCCTTCTCAAGCTTGGGAACGATGCGATCCACGCGAGCATATTTATCGGTTGATTCCTCACTCGCCCCAGAAATGATGAGAGGCGTACGGGCTTCGTCGATCAGGATCGAATCGACTTCGTCGACAATCGCAAAATTATGACCACGCTGCACGCAATCCTTCAGGTCGACCTTCATGTTGTCGCGCAGGTAGTCGAAGCCGAATTCGTTGTTGGTTCCGTAGGTGACATCAGCCGCATAGGCTTCGCGCCGCTGTTGATCGTCAAGATCGTGCACGATGACGCCGACCGTGAGACCGAGGAAACTATAGAGCTGGCCCATCCATTCCGAGTCGCGCTTGGCAAGGTAATCGTTGACCGTGACCACATGCACGCCACGACCACTGATCGCATTGAGATATACCGGAAGAGTGGCGACCAGCGTTTTGCCTTCGCCGGTCTTCATTTCTGCGATCCGGCCCTGATGCAGCACCATGCCGCCGATTAATTGCACATCGAAGTGGCGCATGTTGAGCACGCGACGTCCGGCCTCGCGCACGACTGCAAAGGCTTCTTCCAGCATTTCGTCCAGGACGGCATTGATCGTATTCAGGCGTTCCTTGTCGAGCTCCTTCTGCCGGTCGAAGTCGGCTTCAGGCTCGTCCGGAATATGGCTGAGTCGGTCCTGGATCTTCTTGCGAAATTCGTCGGTCTTGGCGCGCAACTGGTCATCGGAGAGCTTTTGCATCTCCGGCTCAAGCGCGCTAATCGCCGCGACGCGCGGCATCATGCGCTTGATTTCACGCTCGTTGCTGGTCCCAAAAACCTTGCCTAATGCTTTGTCAATGAAATCTGGCATACTTCGAAGGGCACGCGCCCAATTATGCTAGAGCCTACCATATTAGATGCCCGCCACCCTGGTTCGACGCAGCGCCGATGGCTCGTTGCAGCAAGCTTCATTCTCCGAACATCGGCACCTGGCGGAGATCTGTCGGGCCGCGCCGCTGCCGTCGAGTGGCTCCGATAACGGCGAGAACCGTCAGCGATTCCAACGACCCGCGCGGAACAAACAACCGCTGCACGTTCGATCGCAGATCGGGAGGATTGATCAGGAAGCCCTCCGCTGTGGTCAACGAAAGATCGTTGGGCATGAGCCCTTCGAGCACTTCGCCATCTTTGAACTTGATCCGCACCCATAAACCTTCGGCTCGCGGCCGGGTGGTGAAAGTCTTCCGTGAAAGCGAATCCGAATCGGCAAAGTCCCGAACGAAAAATACGCACTTGATGTCTTCCAACTCGATTGCAACCACATTCCCGGTGGTATTCAGCAGCTCCAGTTTGCCGTCATGAACAAAATGTGCAGGCGCGACATACCCGTTCACCGTGTCGCGGTCAATTTTGCGAACGACGACTTTTTTGTGGGTGGAAGGCATGGAGGAATTTGGTAATCGGGTAATTTTGTAATTGAGTAATTTGAAAGACTCCGCGGCCAAGGGCATTCAAATTACAAAACACCCGATTACCAAATGACTCAATCTTTTCGGATTCTCGCACTTCCTTTCACAAAACATGCAGGAATCCAGCTTCATAGTAGCCAAAACAATAACGTTGTGTTATTTTTTGTAGGTCGCCCGGCCTCTCGCAATGAAACTAACCTGTTCATTTTTAACAGCTTACAAGCAGATTTCCAGATTTCCACAACCAGGCCTGTGGAAATGTGCGAAACCCCGGGTGCCCCGTCGTTCAACGTTTCTGCGGAGAGCGAGTTGGATATAGACGCGCAGTTCACAACCCAGAATGGCTGATTACATTTACACCATGGAACTTCGGCTGACGCCGAATCAGCTGAAGGGCGTCACCTTGGTTCAGGACATCGCCCGAAACGCCGGCATGAACGTGTACCTGACTGGCGGCGCGGTCCGCGACATCATCAGCGGCTTTCCCATCCGTGACCTCGATTTCACCGTTCAGGGCAATCCGCTCAAGCTGCAAAAGGAGTTCGAACGGGCGGGCTCAGTCATCGGCGGCGCGGATGACGACATAAAGGTTCTATACCTTACCCTGCCCGGCGGGGTTCGCGCCGAGATCAGCAGCGCGCGCACCGAGCGCTACGAAAAGACCGGCAAGCCACCGATCATCGCGCCGGCGACGATCATCGAAGACCTCCGGCGTCGCGATTTCACGGTGAACGCGATGGCGCTATCGCTGAATCCGGGTTCGCGCGGCTTGCTGATGGACCCGTTCAACGGCGCGGCCGATATCGAAGCGAAACTCGTTCGCATCCTGCACAACTACGCTTTCGTCGAAGATCCATCACGCCTGATTCGCGCTTCCCGGTTTTCGGCGCGATTCCACTGGCCGCTCGAGGAACGTACGCAGGCGCGTTACGACTCGGCCAAAGAAAATAATTACATCGAGTACATCACCAATCGCGCGATCGGATACGAGATCGAGCAACTTGCCTACGAAGATGACCCGCTGAACGTTGTGCGCGTGCTCGAAAAGGAGGGATGGCTCAAAGTGCTCAGCCCGCACTGGACGGTCGCGAAAGTTGATGCCAACGGCCTCGCCGAGTTGATGCGGACTCGCCAGCAGATGAATGAATTCGGTTACTCGCCCGACCCTGCCGCAGCGGTGCTTTATTTCTTGACGGATAAACTCAGCGAAAAAGAAATCGCCGATATTCGCAAGCTGATTCCGCGCAAGGATCTGGTCGAGGCCTGGCGCGACATCGAAGATCACGCCAAAGAACTGGCAAAGCGCCTGACGGGCAAGGAAGCGGCCACTCCATCTCGCACCTGGAAGCTGCTCTCGAATGCTCGGCCGGAAATGGTGTTGTTCCTGGCTGTAACGGCACGTCAACAGGCCGTCGAGCAGAAGATCAAGAACTTCTTCAGCAAGTGGCGCGAAGTGCAGCAAAAAGTTCCGTTGCCGGAAATGACGGAGCTGCTGATCACGCCACAGCTGCCGGAATATCCCAAGATCGCCGAAGAAGTCTTCATGCTCTTGCTGGATGGGAAATTGCGGACGCGGACGGAGAGGCTTAATTTCCTGAAGCCGCTAGCGCCGCCGCCACCGCCTCCGCCCCCACCGCCGCGCAGAGGGCGTGCTGCGAAAGCTGCGGCTCAGGCAGAAGCCCAGGCTCTGCAAGCGCCAGGCGCAAAGAAAAAAGGCAAAGGACAAACTGCGCCCGTGCCGCAGGCGAAGGCGGCCGAAAAAGCTGCCGCACCCGCCGGCCCAGCGAAACCCGCTGAGAAGGCAAAACCCGCGAAGCCGGAAGCGAAAACGCAAACAACAAAGCCATCGAAGCCAAAACCCGCGCCGGCAAAAAAATCTGCTTCTAAGCCTGTGAAAAAATCCAAGAAGCGCTGAGCGACATTTGCGGACGAGATTCCGTGCGCCAGAACTCGCAGGAACCTTCCCGCATTTTGAGCAAAGCACCTTGCGCAGTTCGCGGCCATCTAACGAGCCAAATGGCTATCATCAACATCAACATTGCGAACGCAAAAGAACTTACCCAACTTCCCGGAATCGCGAAGAATCTCGCCTACCGAATCGTGAGCCACCGCAAACGCCACGGCTACTTCACGCATTGGGAGGAGTTGCTCGAAGTAAAGGAATTTCCGGCTGACGCGTTGGACGAACTCAGGAAACGCGCCAGCATTGCGCCGCCTGAAGGCATTTTGCCGGAAGAATTCGGCCCTCGAAGAGTGAAAACCGCTCGTCTCGAAAGAGCAGCCAAGAAGCCGAAGGGGTATACCAAAACAATACGCGCCACCCGCCGCGGCGATCGTCTGAAACCCAGCGCATAACCGGGGTGCCGCCGCGAGCTGAGCCGAGTGAGAAAATCCGCACTATAATTCCTGCCATGGGTAGCCCTTTGCACGTGTATAAGGCGCATCGCTGCAGCTTCGATCTCGAACGCACGGATGCTTACCTGCGCCTGGGCACGGTGACGGTTTACGTTTGTGATCAGGAGCGTAGCCTGCCCTTTTATCTCGATCACCTAGGGTTCCAGGTTGCTTTCGACACCGTGCATCCCTCCGGTGAACGTTGGCTGGCGGTGACCCCTCCCGATGGGACTGCAGTGCTCTCCCTTGTCGCTCCACGGCCAGGTTCAGAAGAGCACAAGCTGATTGGGGGCTGTACTGACATCGTTTTCCTGACTGACAATTTACCGGCCAAATTCCGTGAATGGCGGGAACGCGGCGTCCGGTTTCTGCAAGAACCGTGCAAGCACCCGTGGGGAGGAGTTGGCGCTTGCTTCGAAGATCCGGATGGAAACTCTTTCACCCTCCTCGGACTCGACCAAGTGTCATCGGAAGTGGAAATGGCGCGTCGAGAACATGCCAAGCGCCGGGATGAGGAACTCCATGCAGCCCACGAACTGGAGCTCGCGAGGCAGGTGCAGACCAGACTGTTTCCTCAGATCCAGCCCACTGCTACTACGCTCGAGTACGCGGGGACCTGTATCCAGGCGAGGCATGTTGGCGGCGACTACTATGACTTTCTGGACTTGGGCCGCGACCGTTTGGGACTGCTGGTGGCGGATGTCTCTGGAAAGGGCACGGCTGCCGCACTCTTGATGGCGAACCTGCAGGCACATCTGCACAATCAGATCTCAAGCTATTGGAATAGGCCTTACGTACCGCTGGTCTGGGACCAGCCGGAGCGCTTTTTGCGCTCCGTCAACCGTCTCTTTCACAGGAATACGACTCAGGAAACCTACGCCACTCTTTTCTTCGCCGAGTATGACGACAAGTTAAGGCGGCTGCGCTATGCAAACTGCGGACACCTTTCGGGTCTGCTGTTGCGGCAGGATGGCGGGGTTGAATCGCTCGATTCGACCTGCACAGCGGTAGGCTTATTTAACGAACTGAACTGCGTTGCCGACGAGCGCAGTCTCTCCCCGGGCGACACTCTGGCGCTTTATACAGATGGGGTGACCGAGTCTCGGAATGCCGGCGGCGAAGAATTTGGCGAGGAACGCCTGGTTGACAGCTTGCAGGCGCATCGCGACCTGCCATCGCATGCCCTGCTAGGCGCGCTGGTCGACGACGTTCGCATGTTCGGATCGCCCGAGCAGCACGACGACATAACCGTGGTCATAGCGCGGTGCCGGCCGGACTAACGTGTGATGCAGTACCGGCCAGAGCCGCTATAATTGCCCCAGCCAGCTTAGTCTGGATTCATCATGGCTTCTATTTGGCTGCGGGTAGCCCTTGCCCTGTATGGCGTGGGACTGCTCTACGTCCTGGTGGCGCTGACCCGCACAAGGGAAATATTTAATCGCATCGCCCTTCATGCCGCGTACCTCGGCATGATCTTCCATTTCGTCGCGATCGTCGAAACCGTCCACCACTCCGGTGAGCTCGGCCTGGCCTCTTTATCGTTGGCTGCCTCCATTCTCGGTTTTCTCATCATGGTGGTTTTTTTGCTGGTTTACATGGTTTATCAGACGACCTCGCCAGGGATCGTCGTCTTCCCAGTTGTTTTTCTACTCACATTTCTGGGGCTGACCGGAGAACCTTTTGTGCTGACTTCCAGGTCGGCGCGCGAAGGGTGGCTGATCGTCCACATCTCGTTCATCTTCGCCGGATACGCCGCGCTCGTGCTCAGCTTCAGCGCCAGCCTGATTTACCTTATGCAGGAGCATAAGCTGAAGGCAAAGCGCTCCACCGGCATGCTTTCTCGCCTGCCGTCCCTGCAGGTTACCGACGAAATCGGCTTCCGTTCGCTCTTGATCGGCTTCCCATTTATGACTGCCGGGCTTGTCGCAGGACTCATCATCGCCCAGGCCACGTTCGGCCACATTAATTTTCAGGATCCAAAAATTCTGCTCTCGATTTTGACCTGGGCCGTATATCTCGTTCTGCTTTATACGCGATGGAATGCCGGGTGGCGGGGCCGGCGAGCGGCCTATCTGGCCGCGGGGGTGTTCGCCATGGCGATCGTCGCGTGGGCGGCAAACTATTTTAGTGCAGTGCACAGGCTGGCTCGTCCATGAATTTTCAGCTCATTGGCGTGAACCACAAAACCGCGCCAGTTGAGGTGCGCGAGCAGCTTGCTATACCGGAGAAAAAGTTAACCGAGGCCCTGCAGCAACTGATGGCAGTTTCCGGCGTGCGCGAAGGAATGATCCTCTCGACTTGCAACCGGGTTGAGGTGCTGGCGCACACAGCAAATGGGAGTACCGACCTGCGCGAATTTCTCAAGCAGCACTTTGCCGTTGAGCCTTCGTCATATCAATCTCACCTGTATGAGTACCGCGAGCACGATGCCGTGCGACACGTTTTCCGCGTAGCTTCCAGTCTGGACTCCATGGTCGTCGGGGAGCCGCAAATTCTCGGCCAAGTGAAAGAAGCTTACGCGACGGCGCGCGCCGCCGGCGCAGTTCAGTCTTATCTCGATCTCCTGCTCACGCGCGCTTTTGCCGTGGCGAAGCGGGTGCGAAATGAGACCGCAGTTGGCTCATCGTCGGTTTCGGTCGCGTCCTGCGCGGTCGATCTCGCCGAAAAAATCTTCGGCTCATTAGAAGGCAAGCAGGTCTGTCTGGTGGGAGCGGGCAAAATGTCCGAGATTGCGGCCCGACATCTTTTAGCTCGCGGCGCGGGGCCGATTTTCGTGGCAAATCGTACATATGAGCGAGCCGTAGTTTTGGCCGAAAAATTCAGCGGGCGAGCGATTCGCTTCGACGAATTGTACGAACATTGCGAGCAAGCGGACATCGTCATCACCTCAACCGGGGCCCCGGTCGCAATCTTCCGACGCGAGCACGCGGAGCGCTTTCTGGCGCGCCGCCGTAACCGGCCCATGTTTTTTATCGATATCGCCGTCCCGCGCGACGTCGATCCGGAGATCAACAAGCTGGACGGCATCTTCGTTTACGATATCGACGACTTACAGGACGCGGTCAGCTCCCATGCCGCCGAACGCAGAGTCGAAGCCGGTCGTGCCGAGCAGATAATCGACGAAGAAGTCGGGCGGTTTCATGCGCGACTGAAGTCGTTGCATGTCGTGCCCGCGATTATTTCCCTGCAGGATTATGTTGAAACCATCCGTCAGGCGGAACTCGATCGCGTGCGGGGACGTCTTGGCCAACTCTCTCCGGAGCAGGAACAGGCGCTTGAAGCCTTAACTCGCGGAATCGTCAACAAGATTCTGCATACGCCCATCACCCGCCTCAAATCTGCCGCTGCCGGGCCGGAGGTCACGACCCTAGTGGATGCCTTCAAGAAGATTTTCAATCTGCAAGATAAATCCGCTCTCGGCGAAAGACCGATCGAAGAAAAGTCTTCCAGGGCGGGAGCCGGCTCCGATACGAGGAGCCGGTAATTGCGCCTACGAATTGGCTCGCGCGGGTCGCAGCTTGCGCTCTGGCAGGCCAACCACATCGCTGGCCCCTTACGGGAGCGTGGGCACGAAGTTGAAATTCAAATCATTCACACCACCGGCGACAAGATCACCGACGTAGCTCTCGCCAAAGTCGGCGCCAAAGGCATGTTCACGAAGGAAATTGAGGAAGCGCTGGACGACAAGCGAGTGGATTTAGCGGTGCATAGTCTGAAGGACTTGCCAACCGAACTCTCCCACGCCTTTGAGATTGCCGCCATTCCGGCGCGCGAAGATCCACGGGATGTGCTGTGTTCCACCAAATGCGCCAGCATAGATGAGTTGCCGAAAAATGCCCGCGTTGGAACCAGCAGCCTGCGGCGTGAAGCACAACTCAAAGCGCTTCGATCAGATCTACAGATTCATCCTCTGCGCGGAAATGTGGATACGCGCCTGCGCAAGCTGGAATCGGGCGATTACGACGCGATCATTCTTGCTCTGGCCGGTCTGCACCGTTTGCGCAAAATAGAATTCATTCGACAAATTCTGCCCGTCGAGCTTATGTGCCCTGCTGCTGGTCAGGGCGCATTAGCAATTGAAATTCGCGCCCAAGATAAAGACGCGAGAAGCGCTCTTGAATTTCTCGATGACCACGCTTCGCGCGCCGAAACTGAATGTGAACGTGCCCTTCTTACGAGACTCGGGGGAGGTTGCCAGGTACCGATCGGCGCGAATGCGAAATTCTCACAGGGAGAGCTACATTTGCAAGCCGTCGTCGCAAGCCCTGATGGAAGTGAGGTGCTGAGAGAATCAGCGTCAGGTAAAGACCCAAAATTGCTAGGCGAATCGGTGGCCGAAGCTCTGCTGCAACGAGGCGGCGCGTCGATTCTCGAGAGCGTTTATGGCACACAAATTCCAGTGCCGCAGCAACCATGAGTCTCGCGCAACAGCTTGCCGGAGTGCGCATTCTCATAGGTCGGGCACGCCATCAGACAAGCGCGCTTTCGTCAGGGCTCAAAGCTCTTGGCGCCGAAGTGATTGAAATTCCTTTCATCGAGATCAAGCCGCCGCGCTCATATAAGACACTCGATGCCGCGCTGCGGCAGATATCGAAATACGATTGGCTGATCCTGACCAGCGTCAATGGAGTTGAAGCGCTCGCCGCACGCATGAGGCGGCTGAAGATCGCGCCCGCCCAGTTCTCCCAGTTACAGGTTGCCGCCATCGGTCCCGCAACTCGCAATGCCGTTGAAATTCTTGGACTGAAAGTGGCGCTCGTGCCTGAGAAATACATCGCCGAATCCGTTGTGGAATCTTTACGTGGAAAAGTCGAAGGCAAGCGGATTCTGCTTGCTCGTGCCAAAGTCGCTCGCGACGTGATCCCGCGGGAATTGAAAAAAATGGGCGCGGCGGTGGACGTTGTTGAGGCTTACCAAACTGTAGTGCCGGTCGCGTCGAAAAAGAAACTCCGGGCGCTGATGAAAGACCGAGGGCGCAGGCCGCACATCATTACATTTACCAGTTCATCCACGGTGAGAAATTTTGTTGCGATTCTAGGCGAACGAGGGCGCCAGCCCCGCATTGTCCTCGATGGAATTCAATTCGCGTCAATCGGGCCGGTCACGTCGGAGACGCTGCGGGAGTTCACTTTGCCCGTTCATATTGAGGCGGAAGACTATACGATTCCCGGGCTTGTTCGGGCAATCGTGGCGGGTTCCAGTCGGTAATCCTTTCAACAGTTCCTAATCTTTAGCCCCTGTCATTCCGAGGAGCGAGTCCGGCGAGTGACGAGAAATCTGCTCTCCCGACGGAAAAAGCAGATTCCTCACCCCTGAAGGGATTCGGAATGACATCATTAGGATAAGGACAAAGGCCGTTTACTCCAGCTTGCAGCCGCAGTCTGCTGGCGGCACATGTGCCTTCAGGAAATCAGTCACGCGCTGGTAAGCGTCGATCTGGTTCTCGACGCGAGCGAATCCATGCCCTTCGTTATCATAAATCTTGTAATCGGCCACGCCGCCGCGTTTTTTGATCGCATCCGCCACCTGGATTGTCTCCTCTTTCGGGCAGCGCGGATCATGCCCGCCGGCTAGTAGCAACAACGGCGCTTTGACCTGATCGACAAAGAAAAACGGCGATCGATCGCGGAAAAAGTCAGGGTTCTTCTTGGGATCACCCATGGTCGCGAGGTCCGACTGCTGCAACACTGGGTCTTCGTTCTCAATCTCGGTAAACCAGTTAACAAAGGGTACGATCGGCACTCCGGCAGCCCAGACCTCAGGCGCCTTGGTCACGGCCATCATCGTCAAATAGCCGCCGTAGCTGCCGCCCATGGCAATCAATTTTTTCGGATCTGGATATCCGGTCGCCTTCAGGAAATCAGCTGCGGCGAGTACATCCTGCAAATCTCCGCCGCCCATGTCGAACAGGTTTGCATCTTCAAACGCTTTTCCATATCCGGTTCCGCCGCGATAGTTCGGCGCGATCACCATGTACCCCTGGTTGACGATGTGCTGAATGAAACGATTGAAGGAATCTAGGCTCTGCGATTTCGGGCCGCCGTGGATATAAACAATCGCGGCATTTTGCCCATTGCGCTGCATATTACGCGGCACGTATAAGAATGCCGAGATCGCCCACTTGCCATCTCGGCTGGGATAATGAACCAGAAACGGCTCAACCATGTGGTCGGCAGGAACTCCCGCCATCAGCGAATGCGTAACCTGAGTTGATTTTCCTGTTGCGAGATCGTAAACCCAGGCATCGCTCGGAGCATTCGCGCCGTTGTGATAGTAAAGCAGCTTTTTGCCATCGCGCGAGAACGCCGATTCCGCGCCGCCGAACGAGTTCACGCCTTTCGTGAGCGGCAGTTTCGTCGTCTTCTCCGTGGCAAGACCATGCAGATATAAGTCGCTGTAGCCGTCCACATTCGCGCGGAAGGTAACAACCTTGCCGTCAGCGGAAAAATTTCCGCCGTGGACTTCCCACTTCTCCTCTGTAACCCATTTAACCCTTTTGCTCGCGAGATTCAGAATTCCGGCATTCTGATAACCATTTGCCGCATTCGACGTGATCAGCAGCGCATTTGCATCCGGAGAGAAATCGTTGGCGAAGTAAAGTTTTTCGCCCTCGTGCGGC
>Ga0335076_10002826_pt1 | contig 17329 bp, 17 predicted proteins | sample Lox_Sample_25_FD_206717 | JGI IMG/M metagenome (GOLD analysis project Ga0335076, IMG submission 206717) | Soil microbial communities from Loxahatchee National Wildlife Refuge, Florida, United States - Lox_Sample_2.5 | ecosystem: Environmental > Terrestrial > Soil > Wetlands | place: USA... | reverse complement strand
ACGTCGATCGGCGCGAGGCCAAACTGTCGTTCGCCGACGCTTGGAGTCGCGTTCAGCCGCCGCGCTGTGATTCGCTCCAGCGCGTCGCCAGTTCGTCGCGAAACTGCGGCGCGGCGATCGCGATCAACGCCTCGGCGCGCGCCTGCACCGGCGCGTGCTTCAACGCCGCTACGCCGTACTCGGTGACGACGAGATCGACGTCGGTGCGCAATGCCGTCGCCAGTTCGACGCGCGCGACGATGCGCGACACTTGGCCGCCGCGCGCCGTCGCCGTCATCGCAACGATCGAACGCCCGCCTCTAGACGCTTTGGCAGCGCGCATGAAGTCGACCGAACCGCCGGTACCCGAGATCTGCTTGCCGCCGACGCGTTCGGCGTTGATCTGACCGTAGAGATCGACTTCGACTGCAGAGTTGATCGACACGAATCCGGGGAGTTGGCGAATGACGCCGACCTCGTGCGTGTGATCCGCGCCGCGGAACGCGACGTCTCGTCGGTCTGCCAACCAATCGAGCAGTGCCGCGCTGCCGAGTGCCATGCCGGTGATGTGGAGGCCGGTGTCGACCGGTTTCGCCCGCCCGGTCATCACGCCGCGTTCGATCAACGCCATGCCGCCGTCGTCGATCAGCCCCGAATGCAAACCGAGGTCGTTCTTGTCGGCGAGCGCCGCCAAGATCGCCGCCGGAATCGCGCCGATACCGGTCTGAATGCAATCGCCGTCGCGCACGAGCGCAGCCACGTGGCGCGCGATCTCGTTCGCGACCGCGTCCGGCTTGCCGCCGTCAAACGGCTGCAGCGGCCGATGCGTCCGTACCAACGCGTCGAATCGCGATTCGTCGACCGCCGGGCAGCCGGCCGGCGCCACGACGGCGGTATTCACCTCCGCGATGCACGCTCGCGCGGTCGCGAGCGCCGCCGCGGCAAAATCGACATTGGGTCCAAATCGCAGTCGGCCGTCGCGGCCGTACGCGAGCTGCAACAGCGCGACGTCGAAGGCTTGGCCGCCGACATAGTCGTACACCGCGCGCATCTGCATCGGCAGGAACGCGACCCGCCCCTGCGCAAGGCCGTTGGCCAACTGTGGCGCCATGAAGAAGCATTCGACGCGCGCGTGCGGATGCCACGACGACGGATCGTGATTGTTGAGCCCGGCGAGCGGGAACTGCACGAACGTGACGCCCGCGGCGTGCGTCGGTGCCGCGGCGATCGCGTCGAGCAGGCTCGTCGGTTCGTTCGACGAGCCGCCGACGTACACGCGCATGCCGGGCGCCAGCCGCGCCGGAACGGCCGCGATGTCGATCCAACGCGCTGACATTTCGTACGACGTCCATTTGCGAAGCGACGGCGGAGTATCTCCGCCGAGCCGACGTTCGGCCAGCGGTCGCCGCGCACGTTCCAAGGCGTTGCTTGCTTTCGTCGTCGCGCCGCGTCGGTTTGCAATGGTCGCGCGGCGTCCACTGCGTCCGCCGCGCGGCGTCTATCTTCATCGTCGAACGACGTCTACAGTGCCGCGATGACCGATCCGCTCACCGCCTTTCATCGCTTCACGCGCGCGTGGTTCGAATCGCGCTTCGGTGCACCCACCGACGTGCAGACGCGCGCGTGGCCGGTGATCGCGTCGGGTCGCCACGCGCTCGTGACCGCGCCGACCGGCAGCGGTAAGACCTTGACCGCATTCCTGTGGGCGCTGGATTCGTTCGTCGCCGGTCGCTACGAAACCGGCGCGACGCGCGTGCTGTACGTCTCGCCGCTGAAGGCGCTCAACAACGACATCGAACGCAACTTGCTGCAGCCGCTCGAGGGGCTGCGCGCGACGTTCGCTGCTGCCGGTGACGCAATGCCGGACGTGCACGTGCGGGTCCGTTCCGGAGATACGTCGTCCGGCGATCGCCAACGCATGCTGCGCCGGCCGCCGGAGATCCTGATCACGACGCCGGAAAGCCTTCAGCTGCTGCTGACGACCGCGCGCGGTCGCGCGGCGCTCGGCGGCGTTCGAACCGTGATCGTCGACGAGATCCACTCGGTCGTCGACAACCGTCGCGGCACGGTGTTGTCGGCGTCGCTCGAACGCCTCGGCCACGCCGCCGGCGATTTCCAGCGCATCGCGTTGTCGGCAACCGTGAATCCGCTCGCCGACGTCGCCGCATTCGTCGCCGGTTTCGATCCCGAAGGTGCGCCGCGGCCGATCGACATCGTCGCCGGCGCCGATCGCAAACAGCTCGAGTTCCGCGTCCGCTTCCCCGAGCGCGTGCGCCATGCCGTCGCGGCCGGGCAGAAGATCTGGGAACCGCTGACCGACGAATTCAAGTCGATCATCGCGGCGAACACGTCGACGCTGTTCTTCGTCAACGGCCGGCGGCTTGCCGAGAAGATCACGCTGAAGATCAACGAAACCGAAGCCGCGCCGCTCGCGTACGCGCACCACGGGTCGCTCGCGCGCGAGATCCGCAGCGAAGTCGAGAGGCGCCTGAAATCCGGCGAGCTACGCGCGATCGTCGCGACCAATTCGCTCGAGATGGGTATCGACATCGGCAGCCTCGACCAAGTCGTGCTCATCCAGTCGCCACCGTCGATTGCGTCTGCATTGCAGCGCATCGGCCGCGCCGGCCATTCGGTCGGCGACGTCAGCCGCGGCGCGTTGTTTCCGACGCACGCGCAAGACTTCGTCGAAGCGGCGGCGCTCGCCGGCTGCATCGAGACGCGCGACCTCGAACCGATCGCGCCGATCGACAAACCGCTCGACGTGCTCGCGCAGATCATCGTTTCGATGTGCGCGACGCAGACATGGCGCGTCGACGACGTATATGCGCTGCTGCGGCAGAGTCGTTCGTATCATTCGCTGTCGCGCGACGAGTTCGACCTCGTCGTCGAAATGCTCGCCGGCCGCTACGCCGGTTCACGGCTGCGCGACCTGAAGCCGCGCATCGTGTTCGATCGCATCGAACGCACGATCTACGCGGCGAAAGGCGCGGTCTACGCGCTATACAACTCGGGCGGCACGATTCCCGATCGCGGCGCCTATCACTTGCGCCACGCCGACACGAACGCGTTGATCGGTGAGCTCGACGAAGAATTCGTGTGGGAGGCTACGGTCGGGCAGATCTTCTCGTTCGGGACGCAGGCGTGGCAGATCCGTCGTATCACGCACAACGACGTGCTCGCGGGTCCGGCGCCCGCCGGCACGTCGGCGACGCCGTTCTGGCGTGCCGAGCCGAATGACCGCAGCTTTCATTACTCCAACCGCATCGGCGAGTTCCTCGAACGCGTCGATGACCGGCTGGCGCACAAAGCGCGCGACGAAGTCGCCGACGAGCTGCAGTCTCGGCGCGGCTTCGACGCGAGCGCCGCGACGGAGCTGATCGATTACCTCGAACGCCAACGGGAGCACACGGGCGCGGCACTGCCGCATCGCCGGCACGTGGTCGTCGAGTACGTCAATACGGGACCGGGCGGCTACCAAGGCCCGGACGAAGACCAGGTGGTGTTGCACACCCTGTGGGGCGGTCGCGTGAATCGGCCGTTCGCGCTGGCGCTCGCGGCAGCGTGGCAACGCGAGTACGGCTACGCGCCCGAGATACACGTCGACGATGACGCGGTCGCGATTCAAACGCGCGGCGCCGTCGACCCGGCGCTCGTCATCGATCTCGTGCGGCCCGGCGAAGCGGATGCGCTGATTCACGGCGCGCTCGAACGTTCCGGCTTCTTCGGCGCGCGCTTTCGCGAATGCGCCGGCCGCTCTCTGCTGGTCACGAAGGCGCGCTTCAATCAGCGCATGCCGCTGTGGATGCATCGTCTGCACGCGAAGAAGCTGCTCGAAACGGTGAAGCAATATCCGGACTTCCCGGTGTTGATCGAGGCGTTTCGCACGTGTCTGGTCGACGAATTCGATCTGCCCGCGTTGCACCGCGTGCTCGGCGAAATCGACAGCGGCGAAATCCAGGTCACGACGGTTACGAGCTCTACGCCGAGCCCGTTCGCCGCGAACATCGCGTGGGGTCAGATCACGCGCTACATGTACGCAGACGACTCACCGGACAACGATTCGCCGAGCGCGCTCTCCGACGATCTCATTCGCGCAGCGGTCGCCGATGCGACATTGCGGCCGGCGGTCGAACGCGACGTGATCGAACGGTTCGTCGCGAAGCGTCAGCGGACGGCGCCGGGCTACGAGCCGCTCGACGCCGCCGACCTCGCCGAATGGCTGAAGGAACGCGTATTGCTGACGCGCGCACAATGGTCGCTGGCGAGTCGCGGAACCGCCGAGAACGCGGTGACCGTACGTTGGTTCGAATCGGACGAACGCGCGTGGGCGGTACATCCCGAATCGGCATACGCCGTAGGCCGCGAACTGTTCGACTCCACCGACGCCCGCGACGTCGACATCGGCGACCCGCGCGATCGAGTCGCGATCGTTCGCGACGTGCTGTCGTTCTACGGTCCGATGCGTACCGACGAAATCGCCGCCCTGTTGCCGCTGCCTGCATCCGCGCTGGCGCCGATCCTCGCGGAACTCGCCGACGACGGCGCGTTGATCGCCGGTCGCCTCGTCGCCGGCGACGATCGATTGCACTATTGCGACGCCGACAACCTCGAGATCTTGCTGCGCATGCAGCGCGCGGCACGCCGGCATCACGTCGAGCCGCGGCCGCTCACCGAATTCCCCGCGTTCCTCGCCGCGTGGCAGCGCTTCGGCCGCGAAGCGAACGACGACACGCTGACCGAAATGCTCGAGCGGTTGCGCGGGTACTCCGCCGATGTCGACGTATGGTTAAACGATTTGATCGAGGCGCGCTTGCAGCTGACCAACGTGCGTCAGGTCGACGACGTGTTCGGCATGGCCGGTTTCGTGTGGGTCGGCCAGCGCAAAGGCGTCGTCACGGTCATGCCGCCGGAAGATCTCGTGCTGCTCGATCCGCGCGACGCGACGGCGCGCGAAGGCGTCGCGAGCGCATTCCGCGATCCGACGGCGCGCTATGGATTCTTCCAGCTGGTCGACGCCGCCGGCCGTGCCGCGGACGCGTTCAGCGACGAGCTGTGGAACGCAGCGTGGGCGGGCGCCGTCAGCACCGAATCGTTTGCGGCGCTGCGCGCCGGCGAGGCACGCAACTATTCGCTCGGCAGCGTCGTACCGACCCCGCAAGCGGCCCAACGACACCGCAGTGTCGCGCGGCGTCAAATGCGGAGCATCGCGCAAGGTTGGCCGGGCAACTGGTTCCTGCTGCCGCACGACGACGGCGCCGACGACGATCCCCTCACCGCCCTCGAAACCGCGAAAGATCGGGCGCGCGTGCTGCTCGATCGCTACGGCTTCGTCAACCGCGAGATCGCGAACCGCGAAGGCGGCGTGTTCCGGTGGGCAGCGTTGTTCCGCGCGTTACGCGTCATGGAGCTCTCGGGCGAGATCGCCGCGGGTCTCTTCTTCCACGGTCTTTCGGGTCCGCAATTCGCGGCACCCGCCGCGATTCGTGCCATCGAACGCAACGCCGCGCCCGAGTCGTTCTGGATCAATGCGACCGACCCGGTCGCGCCGTGCGGGCTCGGCGTCGACTGGCCGATGCCGCTGCCGGCGCGCCGGTCCGGCAATTTTCTGGCGTTCCATCGCGGCTCGATCGTGCTCACGGTCGAGAACAACGGCCGCCGGCTGACGTTCGGCAATGATCTCGACGACGCGGCATTTCGCTCCGCGGTCGCGCTGCTCGCGCACGTGCTCGGACTGCGCCGAAAGATCGCGATCGACAGCATCGACGGCGCCGCACCGCAATTGAGTCCGCATTTGATGCGTCTCGCCGACGTGTTCGACGTGGCGCGAGATCACCGTGGTGTCGAGTTGCTGTTACCGGCTCGCCGCATCGGCTGACGACATCGCGCAGGGGCAATCGGACGTCAGCGGCGCGCGACGCGATCGACCAGTTCGAGCAATTGGCCGGGCGATTCGAGCAACCGTCCGGCGCCTGCGGATCGCAACTCGTCGCGACTTCCGTGTCCCCACAGCACGCCGACCGATTCCAGTCCGTTCACGCGCGCGGCATCGATGTCGAACGCGCGGTCGCCGATCATGATCGAACCGCGTCCGATGCGTTCGTCGCGCAACAGCCGTGCCAATTGATCGCGCTTCGCAATGCCGACGTCGCCGCCGTCGAGGTGGCCGAAGTAGCCACGCACGCCGAACATATCGAGGATGCGTTCGGCGAAGTCGACGCGCTTCGACGTGCATAGGGCGAGCGGCACACCACTGTCCGCAATGGCGGCGAGTGCTTCGGCGACGCCGGAGTACAGCGTGTTTTCCGAGAAGCCGACGCGGCCGTATCGCTCGCGGAATTTCGCAACCAGCGCGGCGACGTACGCGTCGTCGCTCGAGCCTGTCAGGCGCGCAAACGTGACGTCGATGGGCGGGCCGATGACGTCCGACACGGCTTCGTCGGGAAGCAGCGGATGACCGAACGCCTCGAGCGCATAGTTGATCGACCGCCCGATGCCCAGCGACGGATCGCTGATCGTGCCGTCGAGATCGAAGACGAGCGTATCGCCGCCTCGGTCGCTCACGGCTTCCAATCGCGGAACGCGACGTACGCCGGCGACGAGACGTGCGCCGGTTTGCCGAATTGAATCGCGAGCCACTCGAACCATTCGGCAAAGCGCGGGTGCGACTGTTCGTCGCGCACGGTCGCGACCCACACCCCGAGCTTTCGCCACAAGACGACGATCAGTCCGCCGGTCAATTCCTGCGCGAGATCGAACGATGCGATGCGGCGAAACACCAGCAAGCCCATCGTCTCGTACATCATGGCGACCATCAGCGCGGCCCGCTCGAGATCCGCGTTACGCTCCCGCAGTTCGATGGCGGACACGTTGTCCGGCAGCGCGCGGATCAACGTCACCGCGTGGCTGAATTCGGGGTTGTAGAACGAACGCATCAGCTCGACCGCGACCAAATCGCGTCGTTGGCCGCGGAATTCGATCAGCTGGATGATGCCGAAGACGGCGCCGCCGACGATCGTCAGAGTGCCGACGATTTCGGCGACGTTCGCGTAGAAGTTCAGATCCACGGTGCGCTCCCTCCGCAGCTAGGATGCACGAAACGACGCGAGCTTCGCGAGCAATTCGGCGCGCGCGGTGCGCGCGAGGTTCACGCCGTCGAAGAACGGATCGGTCGTCACCTCGATCTCGGCGAACGGCGGCGCGATGGCGCGCATCAGCTCGTCGAGATTGTCGGCTTCGATTTCACAGAGCACGAGACCGGCGAGTTCGCCGTCGAATTCGTCGACCGCGTATCGGTGGCCCGCTTGAACGCAATGCCGACGCACTTTCGTCAGGCGATCCCCGGCGAGTCGGTCGAAGACGCGATGCTCCGCCGGGGTCAGCAGAATCCGATTCAACGTGCGGTGGAACGGCGACGGCGACGCCGCCTTGCGGGTCAGTTTGATCGTCTGTTCGCCACTCTCGAGATCGCGCACGACACGCAGCCGCAAGCGCGTATCGCGGAGGTACTTGTCGTCGATCGAACGCCCATTCGACGCAAGCGCGCGCCATTCGACGCCGCGCACGAGGAAGCGCCGCTCGTATTCGACCCGACTGTACCTACCGTCTTCGTGCACGCCATCGTCGACCGACCCGTCCAAACTCGGCGCATCGCTCGTCCCGTCGTGTTTAGTCATCGCCGCCTCCGCGATACCGCCGCGCCACGATACCGGAATGCGGCGCCCGCAGACGTCCCCGCGCCGACGATCTGCTAAGGTGCGCGACGAATCGGCCGATGAGGCGCTCGATGAGCAAACTTCCGCTGTTCGTGTGGTTCGTCCGCCAACCGCACTCGACCGTCGACAAACGCGGCGTGCTCGAGCCCGCGGTCGCGTACTTTCGCGCGAGTTCTGCGGCGGCACTGCGCGAACATCTCGACGAAGGCATGACGTTGCCGGACGTCGCCGTGATCGATCGTTGGGACGCAGCGCTTGCGAACGCGCTCGAGGACCTGCCGCGCGTCTGGCTCGATCCGTCGGCCGCCGCACACGACGAGATCGTCTCCGCCGGTACGGACGACGCACTGATGACCGCGATCGTCACCGCGGTGAACCTCGGTCGCGTGCGGTTGATCCGCGACGCGATGCAGTCGGCGCGCCGCCGCGAAATCGAAATGCCCCGCGAGCCGCTGCCGGACCTGGACGATTTCGCGCTGCATTTCCAGGCGCGGTGGAGCATCGACGGCGCGTCGCTGATCGGCGTCGAGACGTTGCTGCGTTGGAACGGACTACCGGTGCCGACGCTGCCGCCGGAAGCGCTCGTCGCCGCCGCGGAGCAGCGCGGCGACATGCGCCGGCTCGGCGACTGGATCATCCTGCGCGCGTGTCGCCACGCGGCGGAATGGCGCCATCTGTGGCCCGATCCGATGCGACTGTCGATCAACATTTCACCGATGCAACTCGCCGCAGACGACTTCACTGAGGTGCTGACGCGAGCGCTCGACGACAATCGCCTCGACCCGGCGTCGATCGAACTCGAGATTCCGATCGGCGCGTTGCCGCGGCTCGCGGAGCGCCACGGCGGTGTCATCGCGGATCTGTACGACCTCGGTGTCGGCTTCGTCCTCGACGGCATCGGCGACGACGTGCTCGATCCGACGCTGCTGACGTGGCTGCCGGCGACGACGTGGAAGTTCCATCGCGCGCTGATCGAACGGGTGCCGCACGATCGCGGCGCGGTGCTGCTCGCTGCGACGCTGATCGACGCGGCACGCGCGCAGGGCATCCAAAGCGTCGCCGTCGGTGTCGAGCGCGAAGAGCAGCGCACCGCGCTCGAGGCGATCGGTTGCGAAGCGTTGCAGGGCTATCTGTTCGCCGAGCCGCTGGCACCGCGCGAATTCGGCGATCTGCTCGCCGCGCACGCGGAGCGCCATCGGCCGCGCGGTTGACCGACGCGGCATGATCGACAGCGCCGAACGTATTCGACATCGATCGAGCAACGCCCCGCCGTCAGCCTTCGCCATCGGCTGTGTTAGTGTGCGGCGATGCGTTGCGCACTGTTCACTCATAGCGACTGTCTGCTGCACGAAGTCGAGCCGGGACATCCGGAACGACCGGCGCGGCTCGTCGCGATCCTCAATCACCTGATCGAGACCGGCCTCGAGAAGGAACTCGGCTATCGCGCGCCGAATCCGATCGGGATCGGCGACCTCGACGGTATTCACGACTCCGGCTTCGTCCGCTCGTTGTACGCCGCGCTGCCGAGCCACGGCATCGCGCACGTCGACGCCGACACGAGCCTCTCGCCGATGAGCATTCAGGCGGCGGAACTCGCGGCCGGTGCGGTACGCGACGCGGTCGATCTCGTGATGCGCGGCGAATCGAAGCGCGCGTTCTGCGCGGTGCGCCCGCCGGGCCACCACGCCGAAGAAGACCAAGCGATGGGCTTCTGTTTCTTCAACAACGTCGCGCTCGGCGCGCAAGTGGCGCTCGGCTTCCCGGGCATCGAACGCGTCGCGATCCTCGACTTCGACGTCCATCACGGCAACGGCACGGTCGACATCTTCCGCGAGCGGCCGGAAGTGCTCGTGTGTTCGAGTTTCCAACATCCGCACTATCCGCACCGGTTGTACGACGTGCAGCGGCCGAACATCGTCAACACGCCGTTGCCGGCCGGCACCGGCGGGCTTGGGTTTCGGGGCGCCGTCGAGCGCGATTGGCTACCGGCGCTCGCGAAGCACCGGCCGCAGCTGATCCTCGTCTCCGCCGGGTTCGATGCGCACGCTGAAGATCCCCTCGCGCAACTCGAACTCGTCGAAGACGACTACCGGTGGGTCACCGACTTGATCGTCTCCGAAGCGAACACCTATGCGAACGGACGCGTCGTGTCGGTGCTCGAAGGCGGCTACGCGCTCGGCGCGCTCGCGCGCTCTGCAGCGACGCACGTCGGCGCGTTGCTGCAAGGGACGTAACCCCGGAAACGATCGCGCCTCTCGATTAGGCGCACATCGATCGCGTTTCTCGCACGGGCACTGCGCCCGTGCACGCCGATCCTGCGGCTACCCTTTATGCGCGCAGCGCGGCCTGACCGCCGCCGTCACAGTAGATGCGCTCGCCCGTCAGGTACGAGTTCTGCTCCGACACGAGGAAGCGCACGACGTTCGCGACGTCCTCCGGTTGGCAGACCCGCCCGAACGGCATCACCCGGTCGAGCTCGCGCAAGTCTTTGACGCCGGCCGACGCCTTCATCAACCGACGCCCCATCTCCGTTTCGACCAGCCCGGGCGCGACGATGTTGACGCGGATACCGTGCGGCCGCTCTTCCTTCGCCAGCGTGAACGCGAGCGCTTCCATCGCAGCCTTGCCCATGTTGTACGGCGCGCCGAATGCGCCGAGGCTGCGCGTCGCGACGCTCGAGATCATCACGATGTCGCCGCGCCTTTGTTCGCGCATCTTCGGAAGGGCGAGCTTCGACAAGTAGTGCGGGCCGAACGCGTGGCATGCGACCACGCGCTGCATCTCCGCGGGATCGGTGTCGACCACCGCTTGCCCGCGACTCGCGATGCCGGCGTTGTTCACGAGAATGCCGACCGGCCCGAGATCGGCCTCGATCTGCGCAACCATCTCGCGATCTTGCTCGTAATCGTCGACCGAGGCGCCGTATGCCCGCGCGCGCCGTCCGAGTTTCTCGATCGCTTCGACCACCTCCGCGGCAGCGTCGCCGTCGCGGCGATAGTTCACCGCGATGTCGGCGCCGTCTTCCGCGAGGGCGAGCGCAATGCCGCGACCGACCCCGCGGCCGGCGCCGGTGACCAGCGCAACCCTTCCTGCTAACGACATGATTGAGGCTCCGCTATCGGCCGGTGAACTTCATTGACCCGTGAATTTCGCGTCACGCTTGCTCAGGAAAGCCGCGACGCCTTCGCGGAAGTCGCTCGAGCGGCCCGCCTCGTTCTGCAAACGCGCTTCGAGGTCGATTTGCTGTTCGTATGCGTTCGTCCACGTGTCCCAATACGCCTTGCGAATGAGCGAGAGCGAGCGCGGACCGTTCGCGAGTTGCCGGGCGATGCCCATCGCGCCGTCCATCAACGCCGCGTTGTCGTCGTACAAGCGGTTCACCAGGCCCCACTCGTACGCCTTCTCGGCAGGCAAGCGTTCGGCGAGCAGCGACAACTCGATCGCACGGCTCCAGCCGATCATGCGCGGCAGCAGGAACGTCGCGCCGCCGTCGGGAATCAAACCGATGCGCGCGAACGCTTGCATGAAGAACGCCTGCTTCGACGCGCAGACGATGTCGCCCATCATCGCGAAGCTCATGCCGACGCCGGCGGCGGCACCGTTGACCGCGGTGACGACCGGCATCTGCAGATCGCGAATCGACAGCAGTAACGGGTGATAGCCCGAGCGCAGGCCGTCGCCGGCGCCGCGCATCGCGTCGCTGCCGCTGTCGGCGAGATTCGCACCGGACGAGAAGCCGCGGCCTTCGCCGGTCAACAACAAACAGCGCGCGCCGTTCGCCGGATTCGCGACTTCGCGCACCGCCTGCGTCAGTTCGCCGAGCATCTGCTGGCCGATCGCGTTGAGCACTTCCGGATGGTTGAACTTCAGCACCGCGATGTTGTTGTCGAATTGCAATGAGACGCGCTCGTACGCCATGACCTTTCCTCGTGTAGTCGTTATCGATGCGGATGGGGTGAGTGATGTAACCGAAATGGCCGATATGGTCGAGAACTTTCCGCTACGCTCGGCGCATGCAGCGACTACCGTGGCACGACGACTTTCCGCTCGATCCCGCGCGCGTCGCGACGATCGTCGAGGACGATCTCGCGGGCGAATTGCCCGTCGCCCGCGTCGAACCGCTCGGCGAAGGCTGGGACTTCAAGACGTTTCTCGTCGACGGCGAGTGGGTCTTTCGCTTTCCGAAGCGCCGCCAAACGGCGCGCCAGCTCGCGCGCGAACACAAGCTCCTGAGCACGCTGGGACCTGCTCTCGCCGATCAGGCAATCGCGATCCCGGCTTATCGGTTCTTCGTCGCAACCTCGAAGGGGTTCCCGCTCGCCTACGTGGGCTATCGCTACTTGCACGGCGTCCCGTTGGCCGAGTGCGACCGCGACGCGATCGATGGGGCGGCGATCGGCGCGCAACTGGGCGCGTTTCGAGCGCGCTTGGAACGCGCCGCGCCGGGCTCCTCCCCGCGCATCTATCACGACCCGTTTCCGTCCGATTGGATCGATTTCTGCCGCGAATTCTCGGAAGCGCGCACATCGTTGCCGGACCCGCTCGTGACCGCGTGTGATCGGCTGTTCGCATCAAGGCCTAATCGTGACAAGGGTCCGCCGGCCTTCCAACACTGCGACCTCGGCGCCGAGCACATCCTGATCGATCCGGCCGCAGGCAACATCGCCGCCATCATCGATTGGGGCGACGCGGGCTGGGGCAATCCGGTCGGCGATCTGGTCGGTTTGTGGGCGTGGGGCGGCGACCTAGCCGTGCGGGCGGCACAGCCGACGTGGGGTCGACGCTTGTCGCCTGACGACTGGGTTCGGCTGCGCATGTGGGGCGCGGCCTACGCGGTCGGCAACGCGTACTACGGATACAAAGACGGGCGGGAACGCTTACACGCGACTGCGATAGGCTGGCTCGACCGCATGAACCACAACGGACAATTGCTTGATCCGGCAACACCCGATGGCTGAGTCGGACCTCGCCCCGCTCAAACGAATGATCATCGAACGCGCTTGCGAAAAGCTGTCAGTGGCTTACGCGCGCGCGGTCGATTTCCGCGATTACGACACGTTCGTCGAGCTATTCGCCGACGACGCTCGACTCGAACTCGGCATGCGCCTCGAAGGCAAGGACGCGATCCGCCGCTCGATGGAAGGACGCGCCGAAGACATTCGCACCCGCCACGTGCTCACCAACATTTCCGTCGAGGCGCTCGACTCGAAGCATGCGCGCGGCATCGTGTATCTGACGCTGTACCGGCACGTCGGTTTGGACAGCCTGCGCGAGGCGCCGGTGCCGTCGACGCTGCCGACGGCGGTCGGCCACTACGACGACACGTACATACTGACCGCGGCGGGCTGGCGTTTTCAGACGCGCACGCTGCACGTCGCATTCCGCAACCCGGCGACGATCAAGGCGTAGTCGGCCGCGCTATTGCCGGTCCGACGAACGTGTGGCGATAATGCCGATCATGCCGGAAACCCTTGCAGTCGAACTCGGACTCGCGCGCGTCGCCGAGGCGTCCGTGATTGCGCGCATGTCGCGCGACTACATCGAGCACGGCTTGGCCTGGCGTTGGCAGACCACGCAGATCCGCGGGCTGATCCAAGATCCGGAGTCCGTCGCGTTGTGCGCGCGGGTACAACCGTTGCGACAGCAGGATCCGTTGGCACCGTCGCCGTATCGCGACGGCGACGTGCTCGGGTTCGGCATCATGACGTACGGCCTCGAGACCGCACATTTGATGCTGCTCGCGGTGCTGCCGCGGGCACGTCGGCGCAACATCGCGTCGAACCTGCTCGATTGGCTCGAAGAGACCGCGATCACCGCCGGTGTGCACCGGATCGAACTCGAAGTCCGTGCCGGCAACATCGGCGCGCGATCGTTCTATCGCGAACGCGGATATCACGAACGCGACTACCTGGCCGGCTATTACAGCGGACAGGAATCCGCGTTCCGCATGGCGCGCAACCTGCGCAAATCGTGAGCGACGTTCCACTCTCGGTCGGGACGCTGGCCGCCCCCGAGATTCTGCGCGCGCCTCACCGCGATCGTCAGCGTTTCATCGACTCGATCGTCGCGAACGGCATCGATCACGTCTTCGTGGCGGACCATGTGAGCTTTCACGTCGGCACCGGCATGGACGGCCTGATCAACGCGGCGACGCTGACGGCGCTCAGCCCGGAGTTGAAGGTCGTCGTCGGCGTCTATCTGCTGGCGTTGCGCAATCCGGTCACGGTCGCGCGGCAACTCGCGACGATTGCCGAATCGGCGCCTGGACAATTGATCTTGGGCGTCGGCGTCGGCGGCGAAGATCGCAACGAAGTCGCGATGTGCGGCGTCGATCCGCGCACGCGCGGCCGCCGGACCGACGAGGCGCTCGACGTCGTGCGCCGCTTGCTGAACGGCGAGCCGGTCGATCATCACGGCGAGTTCTTCGATTTCGAACGCGCGTGGATCCAACCGAAACCGTCCGTGCCGATTCCGCTGTTGGTCGGCGGGCGCGCCAAACAATCGTTGCGGCGAACCGCACGCTACGGCGACGGCTGGCTCGGCATATGGTCGACGCCGCAGCGTTACGCGCAGACGCTCGCCGACATCGCGAACGAAGCCGCGTCGCTCGCTCGTCCGGCACCCCGGACACAACGGCATCCAAATGTGGATCGGCATCGACGACGACCGTGCGTACGCGCGAGCCCGACTCGCGAAGGCGATGCAGCAGTTCTACCGCGTGCCGTTCGAACGGTTCGAAAAGTACAGCCCATACGGCACCGCTGCCGCCGTCGCAAAGGCGCTCACCGCCTATCGCGACGCGGGCTGCCGCTTGTTCAACCTGATGCCCGTCGCCGCGGACCCAGACGCCGGCATCGCCGCAGTCGCCGAAATCAAACGCCTGCTGACCTGACAATTTCGCTACGAAGTGCGTCGTGGAACGCCCTTCGGGCGTCGGTTAGCATCGCCGCCATGAGCGCACACGAGCACCATTCACACGCGCATTCGCACGAGCACCAGCCGCACGCGCCGCGCGGCAGCGGCCACGATCACGGCCATCAACACGATTTGCGGGGAACGGAAGAGCGGACGCTGAAGGTCACGCTCGCGATGATCGTCGCCTTCATGGGCGTCGAAGCGGTCGTCGGCTGGATGGCGAACTCGCTGACGTTGGTCGCCGACGCCGGGCACATGTTCTTGGATGCGTCGTCGCTGGGGCTCGCCTGGTACGCGGTGCATCTGTCGCGACGCGATACCGACGACAACCTGTCGTACGGCTACCACCGCTTCCAAGTACTCGCGGCGTTCGTCAACGGCTTGAGCCTACTGGCGCTGTGTACCTGGATCGTGATCGAGGCGATCGCGCGCCTCGGCACGCCGCAGCCGATGATCGCCGGACCGGCGCTCGTCGTCGCGATCATCGGACTGATCGTCAACCTGGTCGCACTGCGACTGCTGCACGGCACGGCGGCCGCATCGCTGAACATGCGCGCTGCGGTGCTGCACGTCACGGGCGACCTGCTCGGCTCGGTCGCGGCGATCGCGGCCGCTGCGAGCGTGCTGTTCCTCGGCTGGCCGTACGCGGACCCGATCCTGGCGTTCCTCGTCGTGGCTATTCTGCTGCGCGGCGCGATCAGCGTCGTCATCGAAGCCGGCCACATCTTGCTCGAAGGCGTGCCGCACCATCTCGATCTCGAGCAGATCAAACGTCGCCTCACCGAAAGCGTTAGCAGCGTCGTCGAGATTCACCACGTGCACGCGTGGGCGCTCACCACCGAGCGGCCGTTGTTGACGTTGCACGCGACGGTCACGGAAGGCACCGATGCGCACCTCACGGTCGGCCGCATCAAAGACGTGTTGCTGAAGGACTTCGGCATCGACCATTCGACCATTCAAGTCGAGCAAGGGCCGTGTCCGGACGGCGACCACCATCATTGAATCGCGACGCCATCGAATGACGGCGCCGTCTTCATGACGCCGCGCGCTGCATGAAGCCCGGCGCCACCGGGTTCAAACGCGTCGTTGACGCGACCGGCTACACGATCAAAGGTCTACGCGCCGCTTGGCGGGTCGAGTCGGCGTTCCGGCAGGAAACGGTGCTCGCGCTCTTGTTCGCGCCCGCGGCGTTTTGGTTGGGGCGCTCGCTGCCCGAGACGGCGATGTTGCTCGCGACGCTCGCGTTCGTGCTCGCCACTGAACTGCTCAACTCGGCGATCGAAGCGATCGTCGATCGCGCGAGTCCGGAACTCAACGAACTGGCCGGCCGCGCGAAGGACATGGGTTCCGCGGCCGTGTTCGTCAGCTTGAGCACGGTCGTCGTGGTGTGGGCATTGGTCGCGATCGATCGCTTCGGCTGACCCGGCGTCGGCACGCGAAAGAACGCCAATCAATCGGGGCAGTGGACAACACCCGCCACAGGACCGTCGACGTGGCGTGACCGACGTGGGGTTACGCGAGCAAATCGAGCGCGCGCGCGACCAACGGTTCCATCGACAGCTTCGTCACTTCCCACAGCGGATCGTCGCGCTTGCCGCGGCGATGCAGGCTCAGGTTGAAGCCTGTGATGATCGCGAACTTGTACGCCGCGAGGGCCCGAAACCAATTGATGTTCGGCAGCGGCTTGCCCCACGCCGAGCGATACATATCGACGAGCGTGTCCGGGTCGAGAAACATCGGCCGCCCCTCTGTTCCGCCGTGCCAGGCAGCGGGGTCGCTGAACGTCGCGATCCAGCCGAGGTCGTTCAGCGTGGCGCCGATGCCCGTCAGTTCCCAATCGATCACGGCGAGCAGATCGCCGTCGAAGGAGCAGAAAAGGTTCGCGGTTTGGTAATCACCGTGGAATACGCCGACCGGCGCATCAGTGGGCAGATGTTCGAGCAACCGTTCGCGCACCTTCGGCACGAGCGCGAGTCGCTCCGGATCGGCTGCGCGCTCGTAGAAGCGATCCCACCGAGTCACGTCGTCTTCGAACGGAATCGGATCCCCGAGGTACGGCGTCTTATTGCGCCAATCGATGCGATGGATTTCCGCGAGCGCCGACATCGCCTGACGACCGAGGTCGAGCAACACCGACGGCGCGAGCTTCGTGCCCCAATCAAGCGGACCGAGCCGCAATACGTCGCCAGTCAACTTCGGCACGATGAAATACGGGCAGCCGAACCACTGTGGATCCGCGCCGGACCATCGCACGCTGCAATGCGGCACCGTGGTTCCGTCGAGCGCATTCAACACTTCGACTTGGCGCAGTACGTCGGCCGTACCTTTCCACTGCACGTTCGGCGGCGGCAAACGGATGAACCAGCCGTCGACGTCGCCGCGCGATTCGACGCTGAACCCATACGCGAATCCGGCGTGACCCGGCATCTTGTGGACGTCGAACACGCGCACGCTCGCGTCGTCGTACTGTGCTTTGCAGAACGGCACGAGCCGTCGACTCAATTCGTCGAGTTCCATCGTCGTTTCTCCTACACCGGCGCGGGGCCGGGGAAGCGATCCCGCAGCAAACGCTTCAGGATCTTGCCGCTTGGATTGCGTGGAATCTCGGCCACGAACGCCACGCCCCGCGGCTGCTTGTAGCCGGCGAGGCGACCGCGGCAGAACTCGATGACGTCCTTCTCGCCGAGCGCGGCGTCCTTACGCACGACGACAGCGAAAGG
>Ga0335076_10002825_pt1 | contig 17331 bp, 18 predicted proteins | sample Lox_Sample_25_FD_206717 | JGI IMG/M metagenome (GOLD analysis project Ga0335076, IMG submission 206717) | Soil microbial communities from Loxahatchee National Wildlife Refuge, Florida, United States - Lox_Sample_2.5 | ecosystem: Environmental > Terrestrial > Soil > Wetlands | place: USA... | reverse complement strand
GCATTTCCCGCCCTCCGATCCGCAATGGCGCGGCGCGCCCTCCTGGAAGTTCCTGGACCACGCGGTAAAGCTGGTCGGGCAGCGCGGCGGCAAGGTGACCCATTGCGACGTCACCATCATCTGCGAACGCCCGAAGGTCGGCCCGCATCGCGCGGCGATGATCGCGCGGCTCGCGGAGATCATCGGCATCGACCGTGGGCGCGTCAGCGTCAAGGCCACTACCACCGAGAAGCTCGGCTTCACCGGTCGCGACGAAGGCATCGCCGCCCAGGCGACCGCCACCGTCGCCCTGCCGGTCGGCTGAGACCATGGACGTCACCGATCTCCTGCAGCGCTATCGCGCGCTCGGCCTGAAGATCGCGACGGCCGAGAGCTGCACCGGCGGTCTCGTCGCCGGCACGCTGACCGCGATCGCCGGATCCTCCGACGTCTATGAGCGCGGCTGGGTCACCTATTCCAACGAGGCGAAGCGCGAGCAGCTCGGCGTCTCCGCCGCGCTGCTGGAAGCACACGGCGCGGTCAGCGCCGAGGTGGCGGAGGCGATGGCCAAGGGTGCGCTGCACCGCTCGAAGGCCGACGTCGCGATCTCGGTCACCGGCATCGCCGGACCCGGCGGGGGCTCGGCCGAGAAGCCGGTCGGCCTGGTCTATATCGGCCTCGCCCGCAAGGACGGCTGGTCCCAGGTCGAGCGCTGCCAGTTCGACGGCGACCGCGACGCGGTCCGCGCACAGACCGTGACCCGCGCCCTCACCCATCTCTACTCAGCGACGGTATGAGGCATGTCTCCCCCCGCATTCTCGGCGTCGACTTCAGTGGCGCCGACGACGCAGGCCGCAAGATCTGGATCGCCGAAGGCCGGCGTGCGCCCGATGGTGCCTTCCTGCTCACTGATCTGCGGCCGGCCTGCGAACTCGAAGGCGGCGGTCGCGCGCCGGGACCGGCGATTGCCGCGCTCGCCCGACACATCATGCGGGAGCCCGAGACCATCGCCGGCTGCGATTTTCCGTTCAGCCTGCCGCGCCTGCTGATCACCGAGCCACGCTGGGAGGATTTCGTCCGCGGCTTCCCCGCCCGCTTTCCCGATCCGGATACTTTCCGCGCCTGGGCCTACCGTGCCGCCGGGAACAAGGAGATCCGACGGAGGGCGGATAGCACGGCGAAGACCCCGTTCAACTCCTACAATCTCCGCATCTATCGCCAGACCTGGTGGGGAATCGCGACGCTGCTGCATCCGTTGCTGGTCTCCGGCGATGCGATCATCCGGCCCTATCAGCGGATGCCGCGGAAGCAGCGCCCGATCGTCATCGAGGCCTGTCCCGCCTGCACCCTGAAATCGATCGGATTCTATCCCGCTTACAAGGGGAGACTGTCGTCCCATCGCGACGCGCGCCGCGCGATCGTCGAGCGACTGGTGCAATCCGGGTGGCTCGCTTCGCCGTCGCGCACGCTCATGCGCCTTCTGCTCGACAATGCCGGCGGTGATGCGCTCGATTCGCTCATCGCCGCGATTGCCACGGCGCATGCCGACGTTTCGACAAATGCGCGTCAAGATGAGCGCTTCGAAGGCCGCATCTACGGCACATTGTCGCATGCATCGGTGACATCTTCAGCGCAGAGCGCGATTTCCTGACTCGGTCAGTACACCGTCAGACACTGTGGACATCATCCGCCCGCGCCTGCAGTGCGCCGGTTCCGGTGGCGATCTCGCGCCCCGAGAACGACGTGGGGTAACGACTGAGAAAGGACTACCTGATGATGAAGAATGCGATCGCCGGCGTCTTGCTGGCGGCGACGGCCGCTTGTATCTCCGCGGCGCCTGCCCTCGCCGTGGACACGACGCCCGTGACGGTGGAATTGTGGAACAAGGAGGATGGCAGCCAGGGCATGACGCTCAGCACCGACCACGCCAAGGCCGGCAAGGTGACGTTCCGGGTGAAGAACTCGTCGAACAACATGGTCCACGAATTCCTGATCCTGAAAACCAACATGACCTTCGACCAGTTCCCGATCAACCAGGACAACCCCGCGGTGGTCGATGAGGACAAGCTGAAGGGCGTGAAGGAACTCAGCAGCGACCTCAATCCCGGACAGGACGGCAAGCTCACCATGGACCTGAAGCCGGGTCGCTACGTGCTGTTCTGCAACCAGCCCGGCCATTTCGCAGCCGGAATGCATCTGGTCTTCACGGTCGAGTAGGCGGCGCTCTGCTTTTGCGCGCGGCCGGGAACGGTCGCGCGCAGGCGCCCTACCCGTAAAGTTGCTTCGCGCGGGCCTCGAAGGCGCCGACCATGCGGCGGACGGCTTCGTGGAACAGCACACCGATCAGCTTCTGCAGCATCAGCGAGCTGAATTCGAATTCGAGATAGAAGTCGATGCGGCAGCCCTCAGGGGCCTCGCTGAAGGTCCAGTGGTTCTTCAGCCGGCGGAACGGGCCATTGATGTATTCGACGTCGATCCGCCGCGCCGGCCTGTCCAGCCAGACCCGGCTGGTGAACTTCTCGCGCACCATCTTGAAGCCGATCAGCATCTCGGCCAGCAGCACACCCGGCCCCTCCGGCTTGGTCCGCGCGCCGACGCACCAGGGCAGGAATTCCGGATAGCTGTCCACATCGGCGACGAGGTCGAACATCTGGTCCGGCGTGTAGGGCAGGATCCGCGTCTCGTTATGGACCTTCATGCCCATGGGCACGTCCCGCGCGAAGAAGGCGACAGCGTCATTCGGCGGGAATGGCCCCTGCCCGGGCAGTGCGCGCGGCCTGCAGCTTGCGGAAGTCGTCGCCGGCGTGGTGCGAGGAGCGGGTCAGCGGCGAGGCGGCGACCAGCAGAAATCCTTTGCCCAGGCCCTGCTTCTTCAGCTGATCGAACTCCACGGGGGTGACGAAGCGATCGACCGCATGGTGCTTGCGGGTCGGCTGCAGGTATTGGCCGATGGTCATAAAGTCGACGTCGGCGGCGCGGAGGTCGTCCATCACCTGGGCGACCTCGTCGAGGGTCTCGCCCAGGCCCACCATCATACCGGACTTGGTGAAGATGGTCGGCGACAGCTCCTTCACCCGCTGCAACAGGCGCAGCGAATGGAAATAGCGCGCGCCCGGCCGGACGCTGCGATAGAGCCGCGGCACGGTCTCGAGGTTGTGGTTGAAGACGTCGGGTCCCGCCTCGACCACGGTCTCGATGGCACCTCGCTTCTTCAGGAAGTCGGGAGTCAGCACCTCGATGGTTGTGGCCGGCGTCAGGGTACGAATGCGGCGGATGGTCTCGGCGAAATGCGCCGCCCCGCCGTCTTCGAGGTCGTCGCGATCGACCGAAGTGATGACGATGTGATGGAAGCCGAGCTTCGCACAGGCCTCGGCCACATGGGCAGGTTCATGCGGGTCGAGCTGGTCCGGCCGACCCGTGGCGACGTTGCAGAAGGCGCAGGCCCGGGTGCAGCGCGAGCCCAGGATCATCACCGTCGCGTGCTTCTGTTTCCAGCATTCCCCGATATTCGGGCAGGCAGCTTCCTCGCAGACCGTGTTCAACCCGAGCTGCCGCATCAGGCGCCGCGTCTCCGCGTATTCCGCCGACATCGGCGCCTTCACCCGGATCCAATCCGGCTTACGCAGGACCGGCGTGTCCGGCCGATGGGCCTTCTCCGGGTGACGAATGAGTGTCTGGTCCGTCATGGTCTAGAAATGGAGCGTCCGGCCGTAGGCCGCAAGCACGGCCTCGTGCATCATCTCGGAAAGGGTTGGATGCGGGAAGACGGTTCCCATCAGCTCCGCCTCGGTCAATTCCCCGGTCTTGGCGATGGTATAGCCCTGGATCAGCTCCGTCACCTCGGCGCCGATCATATGGGCGCCCAGGAGCTCGCCGGTCTTGGCGTCGAACACGGTCTTCACCAGGCCTTCGGGCTCGCCCAAGGCTATCGCCTTGCCGTTGCCGATGAAGGGGAACTTGCCGACCTTGACCTCGCGGCCGCCCGCCTTCGACGCCTCTTCCGTGAGTCCGACGCTGGCGACCTGGGGCATGCAATAGGTGCAGCCGGGGATGTTCTTCACGTCCATCGGGTGCACGCCTTTGACGCCGGCGATGGCCTCGACGCAGATGACGCCCTCATGCATCGCCTTGTGGGCGAGCCAGGGCGGGCCGGCGAGGTCGCCAATCGCATAGACGCCGGGCTCGCCGGTGCGGCCGTAGCCATCGATCACCACATGGGTCTTCTCGACCTTCACCTTGGTGCCTTCGAGGCCGATCCCTTCGACGTTACCGACGATGCCGACCGCCATGATGACGCGATCGACGGTCAGCTCCTCGCTATTGCCGCCGGCTTCGATCGTGGCAGTGACGTTGTTGGCGCCCCTCTTCAGCGCCTTCACGGTGGCTCCCACCTTGATCTTCATGCCTTGCTTCTCGAACGCCTTATGGGCGAAGGCGGAAATCTCGGCGTCCTCGACCGGAAGAATCCGCGGCAACACCTCGACCACCGTCACCTCGGCGCCGAGGGTGCGGAAGAAGCTCGCGAACTCGATGCCGATCGCCCCGCTGCCGACCACCAGCAGCGACTTCGGCATCATGTTCGGGAGCAGGGCCTCGCGATAGGTCCAGATCAGCTTGCCGTCGGGCTCGAGCCCGGGCAGCGCGCGGGCGCGGGCGCCGGTCGCGAGGATGATGTGCTTGGCGGAGAGATCCGCGACTGGCTTGCCGTCCTTCTCGACCTTGACCTTGCCCGGGCCGCTCAGTTTCCCTGAGCCGTCGAACACCGTGATCTTGTTCTTCTTCATCAGGTGCTTCACGCCGGCCGTGAGCTGGCCCGAGACCTTGCGCGAGCGGTCGACTACCTTCTGGAAGTCGAAGCCGACCTCCTTGGCGACGAGGCCGTAGGCGTCGCCATGCTTCATGTTGTGGTAGACCTCGGCCGAACGCAGCAGCGCCTTCGTGGGGATGCAGCCCCAATTGAGGCAGATCCCGCCCAGGTTCTCGCGTTCCACCACCGCGGTGTTGAGCTTCAGCTGTGCGGCGCGGATCGCCGCCACATAGCCACCTGGCCCGCCCCCGAGGATGATCACGTCAAATGCGCTGTCGGCCATGCCAGGCCCTCCTCAATTTCCTTGAATGCCGAGCCGGTCGGTGCAGACCTTCAGGCCACGACGATCAGAACTGTCTTCATCGCACGTCACCTCTCTCCCAGTGATCCAACCTGTGGCGTTCCGGCGCCGCACCCGTCACGGCGTTGCGATCCCGAATTGCGCCGCACAAGCGTTTGTGATGCCCTTGATCTCGGGGTCGCCTTGCATCACCGACGTCAACTCGACGACGGTCAATGGCTCGCGCCTCGCCAGGGCCTCCACGATCCCGTCCCGCGCGCAGGAGCAGGCCTGGTCCACCTTGTCGAGGTCGTCCTGGCTCGGCGTCGCACCGTTCTTGCCGGCCCGCTTCTGGAAGATCGCCAGGCAGTTCGTGTTGAAGCTTTCCTTGAAGTTCGCCGCGGTCTGCGCATCCTTGAAGTCGACTTCATGGTGCGTGATCCAGACATAGCCGCCGCCGATGATCACAGCCACGATCACGACCAAGGCCGCGATGCCCCAGACGACGTACTTCATCGGGCCGGCGTTCCTACGCGTGTCATCAGATCAGAATTGCCGCCGGATTCTCGACCAGGCGTTTCAACGCCGCCAACAGCTCGGCGCCAAGCGCACCATCGACCGCGCGGTGATCGACCGCCAGCGTGGCGCTCATGATGGTCGCGACCGCGAGCTGGCCGTTCTTGACGACGGCGCGCTGCTCGCCGGCGCCGACCGCGAGGATGGTCGCCTGCGGCGGATTGATGATCGCGCTGAAGCTCTTGATCCCGTACATGCCGAGATTGGAGAGCGAGGCGCTGCCGCCGGTATAGTCCTCGGGCTTCAGCTTGTTGGCCTTGGCGCGGCCGGCCAGCTCCTTCATCTCGGCGGAAATCTGGGTCAGGGTCTTCGCCTCGGCCTGGCGGATGATCGGCGTCACCAGGCCATTCGGGATCGCCACGGCGACCGAGATGTCGGCGGTCTTGTACTGCTTGATTCCCTCGTCGCTCCAGGAGGCGTTCGCCTTCGGCACCTGCTTCAGGGCGACGGCATAGGCCTTGATCATGAAATCGTTGACGGAGAGCTTGTAGGCGCCGGGCCCTTCCTTCGGGGAAAGCGCGTTCGCTTCTTCGCGCAGGGCGAGCAGCCGGTCGATCTCGCAATCGACCGTCAGATAGAAGTGCGGCACGAACTGCTTCGATTCCTGCAGCCGTCGCGCGATCGTCTTCCGGACCGTCGTGTGCGGGATGATCTCGAATTCCGGCTCGCCGAAGGCGCTGAAGCTCGGCGCTCCCGGGAGCGTCGCGGGGCGCTGGGCCCCGGCCGCAGGCGCCGCCTTGGCCGTACCGCCGGCGATGGCACCGGCAACGTCCGCCCGCACGACGCGTCCGTTGGGGCCACTGCCCCGGATGCTGGAGAGATCGATCCCCTGCTGAGCCGCAATCCGCCGCGCCAGCGGGCTGGCGAACAGGCGCTTGCCGCCCGCCTGCGGAGCGGCCTGCGGGGCGGGTTGGGGTGCAGGCTTCGGCGCCGCAACCGGCGCCGGTTTGGGCGCCTCAGGCTTCGGTCTCGTGTCCGTGGTCTTCGCGGCCGGTTCCGGCGCGTGCTGCGGCGTCACGGCGATATCGGAAGCACTCTCGCCTTCCTCCAGCAACACCGCGATCACGTCGTTGACCTTGACGCCCTCGGTGCCGGCGGGGACCACGATCTTGCCGATCTTGCCCTCATCGACGGCTTCCACTTCCATGGTCGCCTTGTCGGTCTCGATCTCGGCGATCACGTCGCCGGACTTGACGGTGTCGCCTTCCTGCTTCAGCCACTTCGCGAGGTTGCCCTCGGTCATGGTGGGCGAGAGGGCCGGCATCAGGATGTTGATCGGCATCGCTCCCTCCGGGCCTTAGCGATAGCAGACGTGCTTCGCCGCTTCCGCGATCTGCGCGGTTTGCGGGAGTGCGAGCTTCTCGAGATTGGCGGCATACGGCATCGGCACATCGACGCCGGCAACCCGCGCCACCGGCGCGTCGAGGTAATCGAATGCCAGCTCCATCATGGCGGCGGCGAGCTCGGAGCCGATCCCGGCGAACGGCCAGCCCTCCTCCACCGTCACGAGCCGGTTGGTCTTCTGGACCGAGGCGACGATGGTCGCGGTGTCGAGCGGGCGGATGGTGCGGAGATCGATCACCTCGGCGTCGATGCCCTCCTTCGCCAGCAGTTCGGCCGCCTCGAGGGCGACGCCGACCATGCGCGAGAAGGCGGTGATAGTGACCTGGCCGCCCGGTCGCACGACCTTCGCCTTGCCGATGGGCACGATCCAGTCCTTGTCCTGCGGCACCTCGAAGCTCTGGCCGTATAGAATCTCGTTCTCGAGGAAGATCACCGGATTGGGATCGCGGATCGCGGACTTGAGGAGCCCTTTGGCGTCGGCTGCCGACCAGGGCGCAACCACCTTCAGGCCAGGAATATGCGCGTACCAGCTCGCGTAGCATTGTGAATGCTGGGCGGCGACCCGCGCCGCGGCACCGTTCGGGCCGCGGAAGACGATCGGGCTGCCCATCTGGCCGCCGGACATGTAGTTGGTCTTGGCGGCCGAATTGACGATCTGGTCGATCGCCTGCATGGAGAAGTTGAAGGTCATGAACTCGACGATCGGCTTCAGCCCCATGAAGGCGGCGCCGACGCCAAGGCCGGCGAAGCCGTGCTCGGTGATCGGTGTGTCGATGACGCGGTCGGGGCCGAACTCTTCCAGCAGGCCCTGGGAGACCTTATAGGCGCCCTGATACTCGGCGACCTCCTCGCCCATCAGGAACACCTTGGGATCGCGCCGCATCTCCTCGGCCATCGCGTCGCGCAAGGCCTCGCGCACGGTTTGGGTCGCGGTCGGGCCGGCATAATCCGGCTCCGCGGCGACGGGTGCAGCCGCAGGTTTGGCAGCACTCGGTGCGGGCGCAGGCTTCGGTGCCTCGGCCTTCGCCTCCGGCTTGGGTGCCGGGGCTGCCGCCGGGGCAGTGTCGGCAGCTTCGTCATCGCCGCGCAGCACGGCGATCGGCGTGTTGACGGCGACGTTCTCGGTACCTTCGGGCACCAGGATCTGGTCGAGCACGCCCTCGTCGACCGCCTCGACCTCCATGGTCGCCTTGTCGGTCTCGATCTCGGCCAGGACGTCGCCGGCCTTCACGGCGTCGCCCTTGGCTTTGAGCCATTTCGAGAGCTTGCCCTCGGTCATGGTGGGCGAGAGGGCGGGCATCAGGACTTGAACCGACATCGTCTGCCCTCCCTTACGCGTTCACGAGGACGTCGGTGTAGAGCTCCGCGGGATCGGGCTCCGGCGAGGATTGGGCGAACTCGGTCGCGTGCGAGACCTGGTCCTTCACCTCGCGGTCGAGGTTCTTCAAGCCGGCCTCGTCGATCATCTTGCCGGCGAGCAGGCGCTCGCGCAGCCGGTCGATTGGGTCGTGCTCCTGGCGCATCTTCGCCACTTCTTCCTTGGTGCGGTACTTGGCCGGGTCCGACATCGAATGGCCACGGTAGCGATAGGTCATCATTTCGAGGATGGTGGGGCCGTTGCCCTTCCGCGCTTGCTCCAGCGCCCGGGCGGCTGCGGCACGCACCGCGGCGACATCCATGCCGTCCACCTGTTCACCGGGGATGCCGTAGGCGATGCCCCGGTCGCAGAGCCGCGTTCCGGCCGCCGAGCGCTGCACCGAGGTGCCCATGGCGTACTTGTTGTTCTCGATGACATAGACCACGGGGAGCTGCCAGAGCGCCGCCATGTTGAAGGCTTCATAGACCTGGCCCTGGTTCACGGCGCCATCGCCGAGATAGACCATCGCGACCTTGCCGTCCTTCTGGTACTTGTGCGCGAACGCAAGGCCGGTCCCGAGCGGCACCTGGGCCCCGACGATGCCATGGCCGCCGTAGAACTTCTTCTCGGCGCTGAACATGTGCATCGAGCCGCCCTTGCCCTTGGAATAGCCGCCGGCGCGGCCGGTCAATTCCGCCATGACGCCCTTCGGGTCCATGCCGCAGGCCAGCATGTGGCCGTGGTCGCGATAGCTGGTGATCACGGTGTCGCCGACCTCGGCGGCGGCCTGCATGCCCACCACCACCGCCTCCTGGCCGATGTAGAGATGGCAGAAGCCGCCGATGAGGCCCATGCCGTAGAGCTGGCCTGCCTTCTCCTCGAAGCGCCGGATCAGCAGCATGTCGCGGTAATGGCGGATCAGCTCTTCCTTGGGGAAATTCGGCGGGGACTTCTCGGCGGCGGCGGACTTGGCGGCTGGCTTGGTGGCGGGTTTGGCCATCGAGATCCCCTGTTCGAGTGTGTCTTGGCGGTCGCGCGGGCGGTTGGATAACCCGTCTTTGTCCGCGCGGTTCAGTGCGCCCGGTTCCGTGAGGTCCTCATGCGGCGTGGTGACCGCCGCAGGGGTAAATTATGCCTTGCGCAATAAAACTTCAATCAGACACAGGTTACTGAATCTTAAACAAAAATTGCGATTAACTGAATATGAGTTAATCGCAGCACGGGCGGGTGAAAAGGAGATCAGTTGAGGGCGGGTTTGCCGGTCGTGGCCGGTTGCTGGTGATTGAGGAAGATCACCAGGTCATCGGGATGGGCGAAGTTCAGCATCACCCGCGAGCGCTCTTCCAGCATGTCGAGATCGAGGCTGGAGTTCGAGAGCAGTGCCACGCGCTGCTCCATGTCCTGCCGTGCGGTATCGGCCTCGGACAGCTCGGCTTGCGCCGCCTTGATCTGCTGGTTGATCTGCATCCAGGCGATGATGCCGCGATCGCCCTGTACTGCGTGATAGACGAAATAGCCCGCGAGGCAGGCGCCCAGCATGGGCCAGGCCACCTGAGCGAGTCGACGCTTGATGTCTCGACGCAGATCCATGGAAAGACGGAATCACATCGCGATTCCTGCCGTCAACAGAAATCGATTCAACGGCTTACGCCGGATTCATTTTTCGTGAGTCGAACGCAAACCCGCCGCAAAGCTGACGGAGCAGGCCTAGCGCCGGAACGCACCCTTCCCCGCATACCGCGCGCTCGGCCCGAGCTGCTCCTCGATGCGGATCAGCTGGTTGTACTTGGCGTTGCGGTCGGACCGGCTGAGCGAGCCGGTCTTGATCTGCCCGGCATTGGTGGCGACGGCGATGTCGGCGATGGTTGAATCCTCGGTCTCGCCGGAGCGGTGCGAGATGACCGCGCGATAGCCGGCCTTGTGCGCCATCTCCACGGCTTCCAGGGTCTCCGACAGGCTGCCGATCTGGTTCACCTTGATGAGGATCGCATTGGCGACTCCCTTGGCGATGCCGTCGGCGAGGCGCTTCGGATTGGTGACGAAGAGATCGTCGCCGACCAGCTGCACCTTCTTGCCCATGGTGTCGGTCTGGGCCTTCCAGCCGGCCCAGTCGTCCTCCGCCATGCCGTCCTCGATGGAGATGATCGGGTACTTGGCGGCGAGGTCGGCGTAGAACTTCACCATGCCGGCGGGATCGAGCGTCTTGTTCTCGCCGGAGAGGACGTACTTGCCGTCCTTGAAGAACTCGGACGAGGCCGGGTCGAGCGCCAGCGCCACATCGTCGCCGGCCTTGAAGCCGGCCTTGCCGATCGCCGCCATGATCGCGTCGAGCGCTGCTTCGGCGCTGGCGATGTTGGGTGCGAAGCCGCCTTCGTCGCCGACATTGGTGTTGTGGCCGGCGGCTTTCAATTGGGCGCGGAGGGCATGGAACACTTCCGAGCCCCAGCGGATCGCCTCGGCGCAGGAAGGCGCCGCCCAGGGGACGATCATGAACTCCTGGAAGTCGATCGGATTGTCGGCATGGGCCCCGCCGTTGATGATGTTCATCATCGGCACCGGCAGGGTCGCCGCCTGGGTTCCGCCGATATAGCGATAGAGCGGCAGGTTCGCTTCCGACGCCGCGGCCTTGGCGACGGCGAGGCTGACGCCGAGGATCGCATTCGCTCCGAGGCGCGCCTTGTTGGGGGTGCCGTCGAGATCGATCATGGTCCGGTCGATGTGGAGCTGGTCGCTGGCCTCGAGCCCGGAGACCGCGTCGAAGATCTCGCCGTTGACCGCCTCGACCGCCTTCAACACGCCCTTGCCGCCGTATTTGGACTTGTCGCCGTCGCGGAGCTCGACCGCCTCATGGGCGCCGGTGGAGGCGCCGGACGGGACCGCGGCGCGGCCCATGGCCCCGCTCTCCAGGTTGACATCGACCTCCACGGTCGGGTTACCGCGGCTGTCCAGGATCTGTCGGGCGTGGATGTCGATGATGGCGCTCATTCCGCTGGTCCTCGCGTCGGGTCTGGGATCGATGATCGGTGAAAAGTACCGGGGGAGGCGGAGTTATAGCCGTGCCCGGCCGGGTCGACTACCGCGAATTACCGGCCGCCGGATCGTCGACGATCGGCTGCTCCATCGCGGCGAGCGCGTCCTCGACCGATTGTGACAGCATGGTCTTCTCTTCACGCGCCAGCCGCTTCACCAGGCCGTCCACCCGTTGTGCCCGTCCCGCCTCCGGCGCGGAGAGGCTCAAGCCCAGCACGCGGCAGAGATGATGCAGGTTGAACGAGCCCAGGTCCCGCGCCAGCACCCAGCGGCCACCATCGTTAAGCGCCAGGATGCTGGCATCCTTCAGGGCTTCGAGGATCGACTGCATCCGAACCGGATCGGCCTCGAGCTCCTTGACGATGTCCTGGCTCCTGAGCCCGGCGCCATGCGTGCGCGCCTCCTTCAGCAGCACCAGGGTCGCGAGCGCGAGGCTGAGCTGGTCACCGCGCCGATGCAGCGGCGAGACCGAGCGTCGGCCGGAGCGCCACTCCGGCAACGCGGCCGTCACTTCGGCGCCGATCAGTGCCGTCACCCAGGCCAGATACATCCAGAGCAGGAAGATCGGCACCGTGGCGAGCGCGCCATAGACCGCCTGGTAGGTCGGCACGTATTTCAGATAGAGGCCGAAGAGGCGCTTCACCACCTCGAACAGCAACGCCGCCGAGAGCCCGCCCCAGATCGCATCCGGGATCCGGACCGGCCGGGTCGGCATCAGACGGTAGAACAGAGCGAAGCCGGACGCCTCCAGGGCGTAGGGCGCGATGTTGCCGAGGATCTCGACCCCGTCGGAGATGCCATAGAAATCTGCCTTGCCGGCGATGCGGAAGAAATAGGTCGAGATCGAGAAACTGATGCCGAACAGGATCGGCCCGAGGGTTATGAGCGCCCAATAGACTGGGAACCGGCTCCAACGCATGCGCCGGACGCTCGAGCCCCAGATCCGGTCGAAGGCGACCTGGATGGTGTGGATCAGCAGGATCGCCGTCACCACGATGCCGAGGATGCTGGCGCCGGTCGCCTTGCCGGCGTTGCGGATGAAGGTGTCGAGGTACTTCTGGACGATCGGCCCCTGGCTCGGCGCGAGATTGTCGAATAGCGCCTTCAGGAGATCCTGGCGCAGGCCGGAGAAGAACGGGAAGGCCGCGAACATGGCGAGGCCGATCGCCAGCAGCGGCACGATCGCCAGCAGCGAGGTATAGGACAGCGAGCCCGCCACCTGGAGGCAGCCGTCGGCCTGGAACCGCGCCAGCAGGTATTTGAGGAAGCTCGGCGTCGCCTTAGAGGTGCGGCCCGCGAGCGCGCGCGCCTTCTCCGCCGCATGGGCCGCGGCGGCCAGCCTCACCCGGCGCGATTCGATGTTCTCGGCCATCCCGTCACTTCGGCCCTTCCGCCGCCATCCCCGCGGAAAACCTACGCTTTGGCCGGAGTCCCGGTCAATTGCCGCTAGGGCGCGCGGATCGCCGCGACGGCCGCCTCGGCTGCGGCGATGCCGGTCAGAAACGCACCATGCGCGTCGCCGGCATAGTCCCGCGACGTGGCCTCGCCGGCGAAGAACAGGCGGTCCGCCACCGGCCGGCCGAGCGCTTCCCGCGCAGCGGCCCGCCCCGGTCGTGCCGCCGCGAAGCAACCGCGGATCCAGGGCTCGCCGTCCCAGTCAGCCACGCATTCTGTCGGCACCACGCGGTCGCCCACCGCCGACCCGAAGATCGCCGCGAGCTGCGCCAGGGCATGGTCGCGCATCGCCGCCGGTCCGGCCTTGGCCAGCGCGCGGCTGATCGGCCCATTGAATAGGCAGACCGCGATCTCCTGCCCGTCGGGCCGCAGCAGAAACTCGACGGCCGCTTCCGGCCCAGCATCCGGGAGAAGCAATGTCGTGCGACAATCCCCGAAGACGTTGCGGTCGAAGCCGAGGATGACTTTGTTGCAGCTCCCCATCGGCAGATCCGCGATGGCCTCGGCCTTACAGTCCGGCAAGGCGGGATCGAAACGGATCGTCCTGCTTGCGAGCACGCCGGTCGAGACCGTGACGATCGCTGCTCGGGCATCGAGCGTTCCGACGGGTGTCTCGACCCTGATCCCGTTCTTTCCGTGCCAGGCCACTTTCTGCGCCGGGGTCCCGAGGGTGACCGGAATGCCGTCGGCCAGTTTGGCGATCAGGTTGCCGAGACCGTCCAGCACCGGCAGGTCTTCGCCTTCCCAGAAATAGCCGGCGAAATCGGTGAGCGAGATGTCGCCAAGGTTGACGCCCATCTTGGCGACCAGCGAAGCCTCGAGCAGCCTGTAGAACGGCTCATGCGTGTCGAACAGCGTATGCAAAGGCACATCGCCGTTCTTCGCCGCGAACTGCCGGATGCGGTCGAAGGCGACGTGGATATAGTCGCCACAAGCCGACGATTGCGCCGCACTGAACGGAGCGACTTCAGTGGCGTAGCGGTTGTCCTGTGGTCCTCTTAGATAGCGATGGCCGAACCGGTCGGCGAAGGCGACCAGGGGATTGCGCCCCGGCGAGTGGAACCAGTGGCAGCCGAGGTCGATCGGAACGCCGAAGGTCGCGTTGTCGGTGAAGGCGCGACCGCCGACCCGGGGACTGGCCTCGAGCAGTTGGAAGGCGATTCCGCGTGCCTGCAGCGTACGCGCGGCCCCGATGCCGGCTGCGCCGGCGCCGATGATGACGATGTCGAGCATGTGACGGTTTCCAAGTTGATGGCAACGATCACGCCGCTACGCAAAGCGCAGGGGCGGAGTTCCGGACCGCGGCCGGTGCCGCGCGTGGCCTCGAACTCAGATCGGATGCCGCAGCGCGCCCACTTGGAGAACCTCTCGGGAAATCTCGGCCAGACTCTCATCCATCCGCAGGGCCTTGGCAAGTGCCAGATGGATCGGCACCTTGTCGCCCTGATGGGAGGGACTTCATGATCATGAACGTCAGGCCGGCGCGACCGGACGACCGCGCCGCGGTCGGGATGATGCTCGCGGAGTTCATGGACTACCTTGACGCCATCGAGCCCATGCCGCCGTCGCCGGAGGCCAGGGGCGCGCTGATCGAATATCTGCTCGACCAGGGCTTCGGACCGGACCCGGTCTGTGCGACGCTGATCGCCGAACAGGATAGTGAGCCGGTCGGCTATGTGAGCTATCACCCCGGCGTCTGGGAGATTCACCGCGCCTGTTACGTCATCAGCCTCTTCGTCCGGGCCGTCGCCCGCGGCAGCGGCGCCGGCAAGGCGTTGATGCAGGCCGTCCGGGAACTCGCGGCAGCGCAGGGCGCCCGCCGCGTGGTCTGGGAAGTCTGGAACAAGAACCCCTCCGCCATCGCCTTCTATGAAAGCCTCGGCGCGGAGGTCTATGACGAGAACCTGCGGATGAGCTTGAAGGTGGAGTGAGGGGCAGCCGTCACATGTCTGACATCGAGGTCTGTCGCAGCTCCGTGATCCCGGCACCGGCCGATCGGGTCTGGGCGCTGCTCCGCGATTTCAACGCCATGCCGGAATGGAACGCGACCATCCGCGCCTCGCGCATCGAGGATGGCCCCGCGGACCGGATCGGCTGCCGCCGCGTCCTCACCTTCGACGACGACAGCGTATGGACGCACGAACTGACGGGGCTTTCCGATCCCGAGATGCGGCTCTCCTATGCGATCGTCGGCACGCCGCAGCCGATGCGGATTCCGATCCACGACTACCGCGCATCGATCCGCCTGACCGCCATCACCGACGGCGACCTCACCTTGATCGAATGGCGCGCGAAATTCGAGACCGACCGCGAGGCCGACGTCCGTGAGCGCGCCGGTGCGGTATTTCAGGCCGGGTTCGACGGATTGAAGCGCAGGTTTGCCCCGCTGAGGTGAATCACCGCCGCTGCACGAGGTCCCACTTGTTGCCGTAGAGATCGCGGAACACCACGACGGTCCCGTAGGTCTCCTCGCGCGGCTTCTCGGTGAAATCGACGCCGCGGGATTTGTAGTCGCGGTAGTCGCGCCAGAAGTCGTCGGTGTGGAGAAAGAGAAAGACCCGGCCGCCGGTCTGGTCGCCGATCCGCGCCGCCTGCTCCGGCTTCGCAGCTTTCGCCAACAGCAGCTGCACGCCGTCTTCACCGGGAGGTGCCACAAGCACCCAACGCTTATCAGCCCCCTGTGGCGTGTCCTCGATCAAGCGGAAGCCGAGCGTCGCGGTGTAATAGGCGATGGCCCGGTCGTAATCATCGACCAGCAGGGCGAGCGCGGCGATGTGCTGGCGACGCCGCGCTTCGGGCATCAGGGCGCGATGCTCTCGACCGGCCGCGACTTCGCAAGCTGGTCGAAGGCCATCACCGTCTCCAGCAGCCGCCCCATATGCTTCAGCGGCACCATGTTCGGCCCGTCGGAGGGCGCCTTGTCGGGATCCTGGTGGGTCTCCATGAAGACCGCGGCGACGCCGACGGCGACGGCGGCACGCGCCAGCACCGGCACGAACTCGCGCTGGCCGCCGGAGGAGGTTCCCTGCCCGCCCGGCTGCTGCACCGAATGGGTCGCGTCGAACACCACCGGATAGCCGGTATCGGCCAGGATCGGCAGCGCCCGCATGTCGCTGATGAGCGTGTTGTAGCCGAAGGAGACGCCGCGCTCGCAGACCAGCACGTTGTCGTTGCCGGCCGCCGAGCACTTGGCGGCCACGTTCTTCATGTCCCAGGGCGCGAGGAACTGGCCCTTCTTGATGTTGATGGCGCGGCCGGTCTTGGCGGCGGCCACCAGGAGGTCGGTCTGGCGGCAGAGGAAGGCCGGAATCTGCAGCACGTCCACCGCCTCGGCGGCTTGCGCGCATTGCTGCTCGGTGTGGACGTCGGTCAGCACCGGCACGCCGTACTTGTCGCGGAGCTCGGCGAAGATCGGCAGGCTCGCCTCGAGGCCCATGCCGCGCGCGGTGCTGACGCTGGTGCGGTTCGCCTTGTCGAAGCTGGTCTTGTAGATGAGGCCGATGCCGAGCTTGCCGGTCAACTCGGTCAGCGCATGGCACATCTCATGGGCATGCGCCCGGCTCTCCAGTTGGCAGGGCCCGGCGATCAGCGCCAGCGGCCGATCGTTGCCGACGGTGAGATTGCCGATCTTGACGTGACGCGGTTTCGCCATGAGAGGCTCGCTCCTCAAAATACCGTCATGCCCGGGCTCGACCCGGGCATCTCGCAGATTGCCGGGTCGAGCCCGGCAATGACGAACTCTACACCAGCCGCGACTGGGTCAGGGCGGCCGAGATGAAGGATGTAAACAGCGGATGGGGCTCGAACAAGCGGGATTTCAGCTCCGGGTGGAACTGCACGCCGACGAACCAGGGATGGTCTGGGATCTCCACCATTTCCGGCAGGATGCCGTCCGGCGACATGCCGGAGAATTTGAGGCCGACTTTCTCCAACCGGTCCTTGTAGTTGATGTTGACCTCGTAGCGGTGGCGGTGGCGCTCGCTGATCCGGGTCTTGCCGTAGATGCCGGCGATCAGGCTCCCCGGCGTCACGTCGCATTCGTAGGCGCCAAGGCGCATGGTGCCTCCGAGATCGCCGCCGGCCATGCGCTTCTCCAGCACGTTGCCGCGCAGCCATTCGGTCATCAGGCCGACAACCGGCTCATCGCTCGGGCCGAACTCGGTCGAGCTCGCTCGTCTGATGCCGACCAGGTTCCGCGCCGCCTCGATCACGGCCATCTGCATGCCGAAGCAGATGCCGAAATAGGGCACCTTGCGCTCGCGGGCGAAGCGCGCCGCCTGGATCTTGCCCTCCGAGCCCCGCTCGCCGAAGCCGCCGGGCACGAGGATGCCGTGGACGCCATCGAGATGCTGGACCGCGTCCTCGCGCTCGAAGATCTCGCTGTCGATCCAGTTGAGGTTGACCTTCTGGTTGTTGGCGATGCCGCCGTGCCGAAGGGCCTCTGCCAGCGACTTATAGGCGTCGAGCAGCGAGGTATACTTGCCGACGATCGCGATGTTGACG
>Ga0335076_10002824_pt1 | contig 17331 bp, 15 predicted proteins | sample Lox_Sample_25_FD_206717 | JGI IMG/M metagenome (GOLD analysis project Ga0335076, IMG submission 206717) | Soil microbial communities from Loxahatchee National Wildlife Refuge, Florida, United States - Lox_Sample_2.5 | ecosystem: Environmental > Terrestrial > Soil > Wetlands | place: USA... | reverse complement strand
GGCGAGCGGAGCGCGCGCATTCTATGAGCGGCTGGGCTTCACCGCGGCCGAGGCCGCCGCACCCGGCCCCGAAGGCGGCTCCCGCCAGGTCTACCGCAAGACCATTACCTGACCAGGGCACCAGCCTCAGGCTGCGGCGCCCCACAGGTGCTCGGAGGCGATCTTGGCGCCGTCGGCCTGGGACCGGAACTTCGCCCAGGTGACGCTCGGAACCACCATGTCCATCCCGGCGACCGTCCCGAAGCCGCAATCGGTGCCAGCCATGACATTGTCCCGGCCTACCACCTCGGCGTAGCGGATCAGCCGGTCCGCCACCACCTCCGGATGCTCGACCACGTTGGTGGTGGAATCCAGCACCCCCGGGATCACGTACTTGCCGTCCGGCAGCTTGATGTCCTGGAATACCTTCCACTCATGGGCATGCCGCCCGTTGGACGCCATCAGCATCAGCCCGGCCGGCTTGGCCTTCAGCACGATGTCGATGATGTCCTTCAGCTCGACATCGCGGGTCCGCGGGAACTCCCCGTTGCCCCAGCAGATGTGGATCCGCATGGCCTCGGCCGGGATGTTGGCCAGCGCGTGGTTGAGGGCCTCGATATTGAGCTCCATTTCCCGCCGGAAGTTCTCCAGCGACCCGGCGCCCGGTGCGGTCATCGCCAGGTCGGGACAATCCAGCTGCAGCACCAGGCCCGCCCGGTGGATCGCCTCGTACTCCTCCCGCATCGCCTCGGCCAGCGCGCCCAGGTACTCCTCCTGGCTGGCGTAGTACCGGTTCGGCGAGAACACCGCGATCACCCCGGGCGAGGCCGCGCTCATGAACACCCCGGCCGACCGGACGCCGCCGGTCGCCGCCTTCAGCGTGTCGATATCGGACTGCACGGCCGCCTGCCCGACATAGGCGACCGGCCCGTCGCACGAGGTGAACCTGATGGTCGCCGCCGAGGCCATGGTCTGGGCCATCTTCTCGGCGAAATCCGGGAACTCCTCCAGGGCCATCACCGACGCGGCGACCTGCTCGATCGCGCCCTCCCCGCCGAACCCCGTCAGCCGGTCCTTGACGTAGGTGGCATAGCTGGGCTTGCTCATCTCCCCGTCGTTAAGCACGTCCACGCCCGCGTCGGCCTGCAGCCGCACGGTCTGGCGTACCGCCGCCCGGACCTCATCGGTGAACTGCTCCTCGGCCACCGGCTCGCCCGCCTCCCGCGCCAGCACCAGCGAGAGGAACCGCGACGGGCGCGGCAGGCTGCCCGAGTGCGTCGTCAAGATCCGCCCTGTTCCCGGCTGCATAGCAACTCCTTCCCGCCAGCCCAGCTGGCCCACGCGACGTGGCGACCGTGAGGATGACTCGCGGTCATCTCCGATGCGTACGAACCTACCCCCGACCGCCCAGCCGCTCACCGCTGGCCAGCACACCGAGCAGTGCCCTGACCGCTTCGGTGACCGGCGCGAGCGTCTCATGCGAGGCCGCCTCGCTGCCCGCCCGCATAAGGCGTGGATGCCACGTTCATGCTGTTCCAGCAACGTGGATGAGGCATCCATGCCGTATCCGCGGGCCGGAACGGGCGGCTGGGATCAGAAACGGTGCAGGTCGGGGTGGCCGTTGTGCCACCACACCAGCACCACCTGGCCGACGATGCTCGAGCCCTGGACCGGCCCCCAGTACCGGCTGTCGCACGAGTCCGCCCGGTTGTCGCCCAGCACGTAGAACTCCCCGGGCGGCACCCGGTAGGGGTGCGGGCGGCTCGCTATCGGCACGCCGAGCGGATCGTAGTGCGGCAGGTAGGGCTCGGCCAGCCGCCGCCCGTTGATGTAGATGCTGCTGCCCGACGAGTAGATCGTCTGCCCCGGCAGCGCGATGACCCGCTTGACCAGATCGCCCGGCGGCCCGGGGCACTGGTCGGCCGGCGGGTGACTGAACACCACGATGGTGCCCTCGCGTACGTCATGCCAGCTGAAGAACGCCTTCTGCACCACGATCCGGTCGTACACGCCGAGCGTCGGTGTCATGGACGACGAGGGGATCCAGAAAGTCTGGAACGCGAACGTCCGCACCAGGCCGGCCAGCAGCACCGCGGCGAGGATGATCACGGCCGTCTCAGCCAGCGCCCGCCGCCGTCGGCGCCACGGTCCGGCCCTGACCGGGCCGGCCCCGTCCGAGCCGGCCTGAGCAGGGCCGGCCTCAGCAGGACCGGCCATGCCCGGCTACCCGGATGATCACCTGCGGGCGGCCCACGGCCGGGACGGGCTCAGCCGATCCAGGCTGGCACTGCGCAGCCTGGCACTGCGCAGGCTGGCATTGCGCAGGCTGGCACGGGGCGGGCTGGCACGGGGCGGGCGGGCGCGCCGGGCTCGGGCTGGCCGCCCTGGCCGGCCCGGCCGAGGCCAGCAGCCCCGCCGAGACGCCCAGCGAACAGGCCGCGGCCAGCAGGGCGCAGGCCGCCGCGCTCAGCCGACGACCGGGCCGCCGACGGGGCCGCCGGACGGGCTGCCGGACGGGCCGCGGCGTCAGCCACTCCCGCGCCGCCCCGGCCAGGTAGCTCAGGGCGACCGAGCCCGCCGGGGTCCCGTCCCTGATCAGCAGCGTGGCCAGCTCGGCCGCCTCGTCGCCGTGCCGCCGCTGCCAGCGGGCCGGGTAACAGCGCAGCGCGGCCTGGACCAGCCGGGCCACCCGGGGCTCATCCATCAGATGCCGCCCAGCTGCAGCCGCAGCCGCCCGGCCGCGCTGACCCGCTCCACCTCATCGAGATGCACGCGCAGCGCCGCCGCCCCCGGCGCGGTAATCCGGTAGGGATGGCGCCGGTCCTCGGCGGGCAGCGGCTCGATCAAGCCGAGCCGCTCCAGCCGGTCCAGCGCGCCGTAGAGCGTGCCGGGCCCGAGCTCCACGCCGGCCAGCTCCTTGATGTCCTGGATCAGCGCGTACCCGTGCCTGGGCCCGCCGGCCAGGCTGATCAGGACCAGCACCGACGCCTCACCGGCCCGCCGCAGCACGTCCGGCCCGGCCTTGCCGTCCCGTCTGCCCACGGCCATCCGCCCTCCTAGTACGGCGACCAATATATCAGTCGACGTAGTAGTCGGGCCAGGGTGGCGGGGAGAGTTGCCGGGCGCGTAGTCACCGACCGTTCGGGGTGGTCATGACGTGACCTTCGCGGAGTCGAGCCCGGACACCTCGAAGGTACGGACCGGACGGGAGAAGCCGCGCAGCGAGAGCTCGCCGACCAGCCGGCTCACCACCACTTCCTCCGCGGCCGCGTTCACGCGCTGGGTGACGAGGATCTGCCAGGGGGCCGCCTCGGCGCACAGGCGAGCGGCCAGGTTGCTGACGCTCCCGACCGAGGCGTACTCGAAGCGGTCGGCATAGCCGACCCGGCCGAGGGTGGCGTAGCCCTGGGCGATGCCCATCCCGAGGGCCAGCTCATGACCGCGACGCTGCCATCCGTCGGCCAGTTCCTGCACCCGCTGGCGCATCGTCAGCGCCATCCGGACCGACCGCAGCGGCGCGTCGTCGCACGGGACGGGATCGTTGAAGAAAACCACGAGTCCATCACCGGTGAACCGCTCCAAAGTCCCCTCGAAGCGGCCGACGAGATCGCCCAGCGCGCTGTTGTACTCCCCGAGGATGTCCCAGACGTCCTCGGGTTCGGCCGCTTCGGCGAAGGCGGTGAAGCCACGCAGGTCACAGCACACCACCGTGATCTCCCGGCGGTGCGGGTTGAGGAACGATTCATCGCCTGAGCTGATGATGCGGTCGGCCAGCTGGGCCGGAAGGAAACGGCGCAGCCGGCTCACCCGGTCCAGTTGCTCGATCTGGTCCTGGACGCGCTGCTCGAGCTCGCGGTTCCAGCGCGCCAGCTCGGCGGCCTGACGCTGGATCGTGTCGTGGTACCGCTTGACCCGGACCAGGGAGCGTACCCGGGCCAGCAGCTCGGCCTGGTCGAAAGGCTTGCCGACGAAGTCGTCGGCGCCGCACTCGATGGCGCGGATCTTCTCCTGTTCTCCGCTCGCCGTGATCATGATCACCGGCAGGAAAGCCGTCCCCGGGTCTTCGCGGATCCGGCGGCAGACCTCATACCCATCCATCCCGGGCATCACGATGTCCAGCAGAACGACGTCCGGGTGCTCCGTGCTCAGCACGGCCAGGGCCTCCTCTCCGGAGGACGCCGTGGCCACCCGGAATCCCCGTGGCGACAGCACCGCCTCGAGCAGGCGGACGTTCGGCGCCAGATCGTCCACGACGAGTACCAGCGGATCCGATGTCACTCGGTCCCCACCTGCCCATCCGGGAGGAAGCCGCGAACCTGATCGGGAAAGGCACGGACACTGATCGGCTTCTCGATGTACCCGTTGAAGCCGGCCTCCAGGGCCCGTTCCCGGTCCTGCTTCATCGCCTGGGCCGTCACCGCGACCACGGGTATGTCCGCTGTCCGCGGGCTCCCGCGCAACCGGCGAAGAGCCTCCATGCCATCGATACCGGGTAGCTGGAGATCCATCAGAACAAGATCGGGAGGCTCGCTGGCCGCTAGCGAGATGCCGTCCTCGCCCGTCCGGGCCACCCGCACGTCATAGCCCGCGTACTCGAGCACGTCCCGCAGCAGCTTGAGATTCCGCTCGTTGTCCTCCACGACCAGGATCACGTGGGTCATCCCGGCTCCGCAGCCGGGGACTCACGACTCGTGCTCGCCCAGCGAAGCAGCCCCGCCAGGCCGGACAGGTCGAAGTCCGTCTTGCGCGCCACATAGGTGATTCGCCCCTGCAGGCGCTCCTTGTCCTGCTGGGTCATTGACTTGGACGTCAGGATGACCACGGGGACGGTTTTGGTGTCGGGGTCCGCTCGCAGCGCCTCCACGACCTCGAAGCCATCCATACCGGGCATGAGGAGGTCCAGCAGAACGGCGGAGGGTTGCCGTTCCCGGATCAGGGCCAGCCCTTCCTGGCCCGTGGCCGCGCCCAGTACCGTCCATCCCTCGGGCTCCAGACTGGCCCGGACCAGCTCTATGGCCAGCGGATCGTCGTCGATCGCCACCACCGTGTGCTGCTGCTCCGGCATGGCCGCCGCGCGGTACAGGGCGGCCATCAGCTGGTCCTTGCCCACCGGCTTGACCAGGTATTCGGCCGCGCCGAGCGCGAAGCCGCGGCCGCGCTCGTCGAGCATCGACACCACGACCACCGGTATCGCTGCCGTCCCCGGATCGGCCTTGAGCCGGGCGAGAACCTCCCAGCCGTCGATTCCCGGCAGCAGGATGTCGAGGACAACGCCCGCGGGATTCAGCGAGCGCACCGTATCCAGGCCTTCTTCGCCGTCTCGGGCGCTGACCACGCGGGCGCCCGCCGCCTCGAGATAGACCCGCAGCAGATCGAAGGACCGCCGGTCGTCCTCCACCACCACGACGGTCGGCCCCGGGCCCGGGGCCAGCTCGGCGGGGAGACCGAGATCCAGGCCGGCCTGCGGGACCGACGTCAACGCCGCCGCCCCGGATCCGGCCGGCAGCGCGAACCCGAACGTGCTGCCCTGCCCGGCTTCACTGTCGACCCAGATCCTGCCCCCATGCAGCTCGAGGATCCGCTTGGACAAGGTGAGCCCGAGCCCGGTGCCCTCGGTCTGCCCGGGATGCCGGGCGCCTTGCTGGAAGGAGTCGAAGATGCGCTGACGGTCCTCGGCCGCCACCCCCGGTCCCGTGTCGACCACCTCCACGAGGAGATCCTGATCACGTATCGAGGCGCGGACATCCACGCGCCCGCCGTCGGGGGTGAACTTCACCGCGTTGGACAGCAGGTTCAGCACGACTTGGCGGAAGCGCAGGCGATCGGCGTCAAGCAGGCCGACCTCGGGATGGACCTCGAGGCTCAGCAGGATTCTTTGCTTGAGCGCTCGCTCGCGCACCATCGAGAGGCAATACTCCAGGGATTCGCGGACGGCGAATTCCGACTGGTTCAGGACCATCTGGCCGGCTTCGATCTTCGACAGGTCGAGGATGTCGTTCAGCAGCTCGAGCAGATGCTTGCCGGAACTCCAGATGTCGCGCAGGTAGTCGTCCTGACGCTCGTTGAGATCGCCGAACATGCGCTCCAGGAGCACTTCAGAAAAGCCGATGATCGCGTTCAGCGGCGTGCGCAGCTCGTGCGACATGCTGGCCAGGAACTCCGACTTGTGCCGGCTCGCGACTTCTAGCGCGGTGCTCTGCCGCTCCAGTTGCCGGTACAGCTGCGCGTTGATCAGCGCCAGTGCGGACTGACTGGCGAACGTCTCGAGCAGGTCGTAGATCTCCTGCGGGATGCGTCCGGGGGTATGGCGGCGGATGACCATGGCGCCGACGATGCGGCCCTCCCGCAGCATGGGCACGGCCACCAGGGAGCGCCAGCCGGTCTCGGCCAGGGCGCTCAAGTGGGGATCGAGTGGCGCCTCGCGAAGGTCCGTGAGCTCGAGGGGCCGGCCCAGCGTCGCCGCTTCGCCGATGAAGGTGTCATCGAGTTTTATCCGGGCGCGCCGGAGAGCGTCGAACGCTTCCTGGCTGGTGCCGCAGACGGTCTCGACGCGGAACTCCCTGGCGTTCTCGTCGAACTCGTAGATAGAGCCGCCGTCCGACCCGGACAGCCGCACCGCCTGGGTGATGATCGTGTTGAGCACCTCGGTGAGGTTCAGGCTGGAGCTCACCGCCTGCCCCACGGCGCCGAGGGCCTCGAGCTGATTCACCTTGCGCCCGAGTTCGCCGGTGCGGCTCTCCAGCGTCCGCACCAGGTCAACGGTGCGAACGGCGAGAGCCGCCTGCGCCGCGAAGGTCGTGAGGACTTCCACCGCGCGATCGCTGAACGCGTGGACATGGATCCGCCAGACCGAGAGCACTCCGACCACGTCGCCGTCCAGCAGCATGGGGACACCCATGATGGTCCGGAAGCCGCCCACCCGCTGCGCGTCCGTTCCGTCATAGTCAGGATCGGCGAGCACGTCAGTGATCTGCGTCGCCCGCCGGTTGAGCCCGACCCGGCCGACGAGCGTTCCCCGGTCCAGGACGACGGGATTACTGGCGATGAATTCCCGGTACTCTGCCGTCGTCCCGGAGCCGTATGCCAGCCGGTACCTGTCCCCGTCTACCAGGAACACCTGCCCGGCATCGGCACCGCAGAGCTTCCGCGCGGATTCGATGATCGTCTCAAGTACCCGGTCGAGATCAGACGCGGATCGTCCGATGACGGCAAGCACCTCGCTCGTCGCCGCGAGTTGCTCGCGCACCTCAGCCAGCTCATCGGCCAGCCGTTCGGTCTCGGCTGTTATCTCCGCATTACTAGCCGGGTCCTGATCGGCCGGCTTTCGCTTATCCCGCTCGACCATTCGGCCACCCCCTAGGCGGTGTACCCGAGAGCATCACCTTCGTACCAGTGTCCTCTCCTGGCAACCGGCATACAACCGGCGAGCACTGCAGGTCACGGGGGCACGACGAGTGTGTCTCGCGGGCCGGCCTCCGCCTCCGCGATGTCGCTCAGCACGAACCGATCCGGGTAGATGAGACGCAGCAGCGGTCCGGCCATCATCGTCGTCACGATCGCCATCACGATCATCAGCGAGTACAGCGACTGGTCCAGGATGCGCAGCTGCAGGCCAACCGAGAGGATCACGATCCCGGTGAGCCCGCGGGTGTTCATCAGGGTGGCGAGAACCCCGGCGCTCCGGGCCCGGACCCCGGCGAGGCTGGCGCCGATGAAGGCGCCGCCGAACTTGCCGACGACAGCGACCAGCAGGATGAGGCAGAGTTCGGTGAGCCCGGACAGGCCGACCGACGACAGGTTGACGCTCAGTCCCGACACCACGAAGAACACCGGCAGCAGCACCAGGACGCTGATCTGTTCCAGCCGATCGAGGATCTCCTGGCGCAGGGCGGCCGCGGCCCCCTCCCGGGGCATGACGACGCCGAAGAGGAAGGCGCCGAAGATGTACTTCAGGCCCATCCAGCCGGTGGCGTACGAGGACAGCAGCAGCCCTACCAGCACCGCGGCCAGGACGGTGGGCGTAAGCTTGCCCTGCCGCTGGTAGACATCCACCAGCCCGCGCAGCAGCGGGCGGACCAGGCCGAACATCACGCCCGCGTAGACCGGGGCCAGGAGCAGCCGGAACTGCTGGCCGCCGGCCCCGGCGATCGCGACCACCACGGCCAGCAGCGACCAGGCCAGCACGTCATCCGTCGCGGCGCTGGCCAGCGCGATGCTGCCGATCCGGGTGCGGTGCATGTTCCGGTCGGTGAGGATGCGGGCCAGTACCGGAAACGCGGTGACCGACATGGCCGTGCCCACGAATAGCGCGAACGGGAGGACGTGATGCACGTGATGACGGCTGGCCAGCCAGGCACCGAGCCCGACCCCCAGTGACAGCGGAAGAATGATCGAACTGACCGACACGCTCGCGGCCACGCGCCCCCGGCCCCGGATCAGGCGCAGGTCGAGCAGGTACCCGACGGTGAACATGAACATCACCACGCCGAGGTTGGCCAGCGCGCTCAACGGCGGCCTCAGCGCGACCGGGAACAGCGTCGCCGTGATTGTGCCTTGAAACAGGGTCGGCCCCAGCAAGATGCCGGCGATGATTTCGCCGAGAACCGGCGGCTGGCCGAGCCGTTCGGCCGCCATGCCGAGCAGCCGGGCGAGCAGGATGATGATGGCCAGGTCGGCCAGGAACAGCTGGACCTGTTCATCCGTCATCGGGTGTCATCCCCGGAGAACACGTTCGCGAGGCCCGCTAGGGCGCGTGCCCTCCAGTACCCGGCGGTCATTCCGGCCCCGGCCTTGATGGTGCCGGCCACCTGCTCGGCTCGGTCAGGATCGGCGGTGGCCACCACCAGGGCGATCTCAGCCACGCGGGCGGGATCATCGCCGGCCGCCGCTATCGCCTGCTCCAGCAGCGGCCCGGCCTCGGCCGGGCCGGCGCGACCCGCTACCATCGCCCTGACCAGCGCCTGCTGGTACCCGTCGGCGCTGCCGGCGGCGATTCGCTCACCGCAGGCGGGGTCGATGAGCGCCGCTACCACCGCCACCTCGGCCCGTTCGGGCGCGTCGGCGGGCAGGTTGCCGATGACCTGCTCGGCCTGGACGGGGTTGGTCCGAGCCGCCGCCAGGGCTACCGCCCCCAGGGCCTCGAGCCGGGCCGGCGTGCCGCCGATGGCGCGGGCGTGCTGCTCGGCCTCCGTCAGCAGTGGCCCGGCCTGATCCGGGTCGATCTGGGCCCCTGCCGCCTTGACGCTGGTCAGAGCCATGTTCTGCCAGTCACTCGTTTTGATGGCGCCAGCCCACTGTGCCGCCTCGGCCAGCAGCGGCCCGGCCCCGGCCGGGTCAGTCGAGGCTGCGGCCGCCTCTGCACCGGCCGCCGTCGTGTCCCGCACGGTGCCCTGACCGGCGATGGTGCGGGCGAACGGCTCGGCGTCATCCGGCCGCCCTACCGAGCGGTCAGCGCCGGCGCTGGCCACGGCGATGGCGATCTGGGTCAGGGCGCGGACCTTCCAGTAGATGGCCCGGTCCGGGTCGTTCAGCATCGAGGGCGGAGGAGCCGCCCCGGCGACGGTGACGGCGATCTGCCCGGCCCGGGTGGCGTCGGTACGGGCCGCGACCACGGCGACCTTGGCGAGCGCCATATCACGCGCAGGCGTGCCCATGGGCCGGACGAGCTCCTCCGCGCTGGCAATGTCGACGTCGGCTACTACCTCGGCCACCTTAGTGATGAACGGTGCGACATCGTCCAGGAATTCTCGATGCTGCCGCGCCCGGATGACCGGGGGGATCTTCTCGAGATCAGCCACCAGCCGCTGTGCGGGCGAAGGGTCGATGCGGGCCAGGAGCATGCCGAACTCCGGTGCGCACTGCCAGGCCAAGGCCTCCAGGATGTGATGGTAGCCCGCAGGCGCGGGGATGCGCGCGGTCCAGCCCGGGTGCAGGGCCTCGTCCAGCAGCTGGGCGGCGTGAGCGGGGTCGGAGCGGGCAGCCACCGCGGCCACGTGGACCAGTGCCCCGGCCCGCTGAACGGCCAGCGGGAGGGCACGATCGTACTCATCATCCAGTCCCCGGGTGCGGGCGCTGCTGCTGGCCGGCGGCGGCGGCGGGCCGGGAATCGCGGCCGCGCGGTCCTCCGGCCCCATGGCCTGCTCATCCAGGGGAAGGGCGCGGGCGATCTGTTCTGCCTCCGCCAGCAGCCGGGCGGCGCGGGCCAGGTCGGTCGCGGCCACTGCGGTGGATTCACCCGGAGGCTGGCTGGTCGTCATCGCGGTCTGGAGGGGTGGGGGAAGCCACTGGCCGGGTGGGTCGGGATCGGCGAGGAGCTCCAGGATCGTGGCCGGGTTGGGCCGGTCCGCAGGCTCCTTGGCCAGGCACGCTGCTACCACGTCGCGGATCTGAGGGTCCAGGCCACTGAGGTCCGGTTCTTCGTGGACGACCCGGTAAGCAATCACCTCGGCCTGCCCCAGGCCGAACGGCCGGAGGCCGGCCGCGTAGGCCAGCACCATCCCGAGCGCGAAGACGTCGCAGGCCGACGTGAGCGGCTGGCCCAGGAGGACCTCGGGGGCCATGAAACCCGGCGTGCCGGACCGCGCGGTAAGGCCGGCATCGTCGATGGCCCGCGCGACGCCAAAGTCGATCACGTGCGGCCCGTCTTCGGCCAGCAAAATGTTCGACGGCTTCAGATCCCGGTGGATCAGCCCGGCGGCGTGAATGGCTCCCAGCGCTTCGGCCACGCCCGCGCCCAGCACCCTCAGGCTGTCCGGGGGGAGCGCCTGATGCTCGGCGAGCATCCGGTCAAGGGATGGTCCGGCGACAAAGGCCGTCACCATCCAGGGACGTTCGGCGTCCGGGTCCGCGTCGACAACCTGCGCGGCGTGGAATCCGCCGACCTTGCGGCCCGCCTCCACCTCCAGCCGAAACCGCCGCCGGAACCCGGCGTCATGAGCGAAGGCGGGATAGATCAGCTTGACCGCGACCGGGCGCCCGGCCCGTGACCGGCCGAAGAACACCTCGCCCATCCCGCCCGCGCCAAGACGACCGGTCAGGACGTAGGCCCCGACGCGCCGAGGGTCTCCTGGCCTGAGGGAATCCATGCCACCCCCGTCACCGCAAGGGAATAGCGGACGCAGTGAACCCGCCCGAACCGATGATTCCAGGAAACGGATCGCCGAGGAAGACCTGCTCCATGCGCCTGCGTGCTGGTCATTCCCGCCGTCAGGGGCCGGCGAACAGGAACTGCCGCGTCACCTGACGACGTGCAGTTGCGCGACCCGCGGCGTGGGCCCGTGCTCCAGCGCCTTGTACGTCCCGGCGTGGAAGATCAGTGGCTCCAGCTGGGGACGGTGCACCAGCGCGACGACCTCACCCAGCACGATCAGGTGATCGCCGGCGCGGTGCGATCGCCACAGCCGGCAGTCGAACGACGCCGTCGCGTCGGCCAGGACCGGGCTGCCGGTCACGCCTGGTTCGAAGGGCACACCATCGAACATCGCCGGGCCGGCCGGGCGGTTCCGGTCAGCGAACCGGCGCGAGACATCCTGCTGCCCGGCGGAGAGCACGTTGACGGCGAACGCCCCGGCCCGCTCGATCAGGTCGAGGCCGTAGCTGTTCTCGTTGAGGCAGACCAGCACGAGCATCGGGTCGAGCGACACCGACGAGAAGGAGTTGACGGTCGTGCCGTGCAGGCTGCCGTGGCCGGCGGCCACGGTGACGATCGTGACTCCGGTCGGGAACTCGCCCATCGCCTCGCGGAAGGCACTCACGCCGACGGCCGAGGCGGGGACGGCCGGCGCGGGGACGGCCGGCGCGGGGACGGCCGGCGCGGGGACGGCCGGCGCGGGGACGGCCGGTGCGGGGGCGGCGCGCCCGGCTTCGTCCCGGCGGATCGGGCTGGCCGCGGATCTCATCACGCGGCCATCAGTTCGCGGCCAGCCTGAGCCGGCACCGTGACATCGGCGAACGTCTCGGTGCGGATCAATTCCGGCACGAGCGAGGAGATCAGCCGCGCGTCGCGGCAGATCGTCAGGTGACCACAGCCGGGGACCAGCAGGTTGGCGGCGTGGTAGCGCGGGTCATCGAGCCGCGCCGATGCCGGGGGGACAACCCGGTCGCCGTCGGAATAGTAGGCCAGCCAGCGGGCCGGGCGCGGCGCGCCGGCCTCCGGCAGGACCGAGCGGGAACCCTGGTGCATGATCCGTGCGCATCGCCCCGGGGCGATGCGGGCCAGCGGGACGCCGCGGTGCGGGCTCGCGATCGTCACCGCGCTTGACGTCCGCGAGCTGAGCACGGCGCTCGCCGCGAGCGCGTAGCGGACCATGAGCCCGCCGAGGCTGTGGCCGACCAGGTGAACTCGCGGGGCGCCGGTGGCCGCGATGGCCCGCAGGGCCTGCCGTGCCAGTTCGGCGGACACAACCACGGGATCTGCCGCGAAGGAGTTGTAGGTCAAGCTGACGATGTGCCCGAAGCCGGCCTCCGCGAGCGCGCGACGCAGCGGCGTCCACACGGACCCGGTCGCGGCGTAGCCGTGTACGAGCAGCACGGGATAGTGCGCATTGGGCTCGGTGACGTACCGGACGCCGCCGCATCGGCGCGGCCGCAACGCGCGCGGAAGCTGCAGGGCCATCATCCCCACGGGTCGCAGTTCCTGCAGCGTCAGCATGCCCTATGAAGAGGGCGGCCTGCGCGGCGTGATACAGCGAAATATCGCCGTCATGACCGGTATCACGGGGCACCCAGCGTGCTCTGGGCTGGTAGATCCGGCTGCTCAGCTGGTGAGCGCCACCCGGATTGGGGGGATCACATGCCTATGCAAATGAACGGACCGCGCAGTACCGGATGGGTTCCGGGCACCGCGCGGCGCACCGTTCTGCTGACAGGCGCGTCAGGTGTCGTCGGACGCGCCCTGCTGCCGCGGCTGCGTGACTTCGACGTCGTGTGCCTGGTGCATCGTTCGCCGGTCAGCGGACCGAACGTGACCACCGTGCCCGGCGACATCACCCGGCCGATGTTCGGACTGGCCGGGCAGGCTTATGCGGAGCTGGCGGCCAGGGTCGACGCGGTCATCCACTGTGCGGCGGCCACGGGATTCAACCGCACCGACGGCAGCCTCGAGACGACGAACGTCACGGGCACCGAACACGTGACGGCCTTCGCCGCGGCGGCGGCGGCGAAGCCCGTCCTGTACCACGTCAGCACCGCGTTCGTGCACACCACGGCGGCGGGCGATCGCGGCCGGACCGCGGCCGGCTACGCCGCCTCGAAGGCGGCGGCCGAGCAGGTCGTACGGTCCAGCGGCGGGCCGCACGTCATCCTCCGGCCCTCGGTCGTCATCGGCGACTCGGGCACCGGCGAGATCGCCGCGTTCCAGGGCCTGCACCAGGTCGTGGCCGGCCTGTTCGCGGGCATCGTGCCGATGATCCCGTTCGATCCCGGCTGGCCGATCGACTTCGTCCCCGCCGACGTCGTCGCCGACTCGATCGCCTGCGTGGTCGAGAACCGGGTGAGCGAGGGCGAATTCTGGATCAGCGCCGGCGAGGCGGCGATGAGCCTGCAGCAGGGAGTGGCGGTCGTGGTCGAGTTCGCGCGCAGCCTGGGCGTGCATATCGACATGCCGCGGTTCGTGCCGCCGGAGATGTTCGACCGGCTGATCGGCCCGGTCTTCCTCGACGCGCTGCCCGGCAAGATCCGCCGGAACATCCTGCGGATGCTGGAGTTCTTCACGATCTACCTGCAGTCCGGACAGATCAAGCCGAGCAGCCTGGACCAGCTCGCCGCGCTCGGCGCGAGGCCGCTGCCCGACCAGCGTGAATCGCTGCGGAACAGCGTGCGGTACTGGGCCGCGCAAAACGGCTACGCCCAGGCAGATACCGAACGGGCGGCCTGACGTGACCGCGCCGGCCGACCGCGACCTGGTCCTCGATCGCTACACCAGGCACGTGAACTCCTCGCTCGCCAGCCTGGCCCGGCTCGTCGCCACACCCGTCGAGGTGGCCGCGGCGGGGTCGAAGGTGCGGGGCAGCGACGGGCACACCTACCTCGACTGCGGGGGCTTCGGGGTCTTCCTGCTCGGTCACTGCCACCCCGCCGTGGTCGCGGCGGTGCGCGAACAGCTCGGGCGTAACCCCCTGGCCACCAGGCTGTTCCTCAACCCGGAACTGGCTCAGGCGGCCGCGGACCTAGCCGGTGTCGCGCCGGCCGGGCTCGACTATGTATTCCTGACGAACTCCGGAGCCGAGGCGACCGAACTCGGGCTGAAGCTGGCCCGGCTGGCGGGCAAGCGTCACGTGATCGCGATGCACGGCGGATTCCACGGCAAAACCCTGGGCGCGCTCTCAGTGACCGGGCGGGAGCAGTACCGCCGCCCGTTCGGCCCATTGCTGCCGCTGGTTGACTTCGTCCCGTTCGGCGACCTCGCCGCGCTCCAGGCCGTCCTGGGCGCCGAGTCGGTGGTGCTGCTGGAGCCGGTTCAGGCCGAGGGCGGGGTCCGGCTGCCGCCCGAGGGTTACCTGCGGCAGGTACGGCAGGCGTGCACCGAGGCCTGCGCGGTGATGATCCTGGATGAGATCCAGTCCGGCCTGGGCCGGCTCGGCGCGTGGTGGGGCGCTGACCTGGCCGGCGTCACGCCGGACGCGCTGCTCACCGGCAAGATCCTCGGGGGCGGCGTGATGCCCGCCGGCGGCGTCGTCGCGTCCGCCCAGCTGTTCGCGCCGCTCAACGCCGATCCGCTGCTGCACTCCTCGACGTTCGCGGGCAGTCCGCTCGCGGCGGCCGCGGTCACCGCGACCATCGGCGCGATCAAGTCCGAAGGCCTGCTCGAGCGCACGCGTGAACTTGGCCCGCGGGTCCGCGGCCTGGCCGCGGACGCGGTCGCGGCCCACTGCCCGCACCTGGTCACCGAGGTGCGCGGCGAGGGCCTGCTCATCGGCATCGACTTCGTCACGGCCGACGCCGCCACCGAGTTCCTGATCGGGCTGCTGGACTCCCGCGTCATCCCGTCCTACTCGCTCAACTGCGGCAATGTCCTGCGGCTGACGCCGCCCGCCATCCTCGACGCGGCCGACCTCGACTGGCTCGCCCGCGCCCTGACGGCGGCCGCCAGGCATGTCGCCCGCTTCATGCCCGCTGCCGCCTGATTCCCTTTCGTGCTCCTACTTGGCCTGATTCTCAAGGAGATCTGACATGCGCACCGTCCTCCTGCGGCTCCACGTGCCGCACAAACCAGCCAGCGATGTGTACCAGACGCTCGCCGACTTCGAGCGGTACCCGGAACTCAGCGACGCCGTCCGGAGCGTCGCCGTCACCCAGGTGTCCGAGAACGTCACCGTGTCGGACTGGGAGGTCACCTTCCGGGCTGGCCTGCTGCGCTGGACCGAACAGGACACGTTCGACCCCGGCGCCCTGAGCATCACGTTCCGCCAGCTCGAGGGCGATGCCGCCGTGTTCGACGGCTCATGGCAGTGCGCCGATGCCGCGCCGGGCAGCGAGATCGTGTTCTCCGCGCGGCTGGACATGGGCATCCCGAGCCTCGCTGACGCGCTGGAGCCGATCGCGGTACGCACGCTGATCAGCAACATCGTCTCGATCGTGCGCGGGCTGGTCGGCCAGGCCGAACTCGTCGCGTCCGACGTGGCGGTCCCGGACCCGGACCCGGTCGGGAGCGCGTCATGAACCTGCTGCGTACCGAGCGGGACACCCTGGACGCCTTCCTCCCGGGGCTGGACAAATACCTCAGCGAGATCCCGCTGCTCGAGCTGGAGCGGCCGGGCAGCGGCGCGCTGCAGAAATTCCGCGAGCTCGGCGGCCCGGCCCTGCTGGTTCCCGCCGAATACGAGGGCAAGGGAGCCTCCCTCCTGGACGCCGTGCGCATCCAGCGCGCGGTGGGCAGCCGGTCGCCGTCGCTGGCCGTGGCCACCACCATGCACCACTTCTCGGTGGCCTCCCTGGTCGAGCTGACCGCGGCCGGCAACGGGTTCGAGTGGGCGATGCTCATGGCGATCGCCGAGAACTCATGGCTGCTCAGTTCCGGCTTCGCCGAGGGCAAGCCGGGACAGCACATCCTGACGCCCGCCATGCGGGGCGTGACGGCGGACGGCGGCATCACCGTCAACGGCGTGAAGAAGCCGTGCAGCCTCACCTGGTCGATGAACCTGATGAGCGCGAGCGTCGCCGTCGCCGACCCGGCCACCGGGACAGACCGGCTCGCGGTCGTGCTGATCCCAGCCGACTCGGCGGGCATCGAGCGGGCGCCGTTCTGGCAGACCACTGCCCTGGCCGGCGCGGAAAGCGACCAGGTCACGCTGACCGACGTGTTCGTCCCCGAGGCGCTGATCTTCTACCCGCAAGACGGCGAGTCGATGGATCCGATCCAGGCGCGCGGGTTCGTCTGGTTCGAGCTGCTGGTCTCGGCGTCGTACCTCGGCGCCGCCACGAACCTGGCCGAGCGTGTCATCGCGCGCGGCCGGGGCTCGGACGGGGACCGGGCCGGCCTGGCGATCGAACTGGAGACCATGGCCGCGGCTCTCGAGCAGGTGGCTGCCTATGCCGCGACGGCCGACGACAACGATGCCCTGCTGGCGCGGGCCCTCTGCGCGCGGTTCGCGACCGAACGGGCCATCGAGCGCGTGGTCATGCCGGCCGCCGCGGTTCTGGGCGGCATGTCGTTCATCGAGTCGCCCGAGGTCGCTTACCTGCTGGGCGCCACCCGCGCCCTGGCCTTCCACCCGCCCTCCCGCGCCGCGGCCGCAGGCCCGATCGCCCGCTACCTCGCCGGCGGCCCGCTGACTCTCTGACGCGGCTGGTCACGACCTATCGCAGGTCGAGACCGATGGAAGAATCATCGCCGTGGCCCGTATCTTCATCACCGGCTCCACCGACGGACTCGGTCGCGCCGCCGCCTGACTGACACCCCCGCAGGGGACTTCGGGAGATCATCCCGCGGGCTTACACCGCCAAGGCCCGGGACGTGTCGCGGCCGTGCCATCCCGGCTCGCCGCCGCGCCGCATCGCCGGTGACCGCCACCACGGCCTGGGCGCCGGCCATGGGTACTCGGTGAGCTTGCCCTGGACAGACAGGCCGGTCCGTTCGGAGGAAAGCCCCTGCTAGATGCCGAACGGGTCGGTGCGCCCGTTTCCCAGCCATCCACCCCTGGTAGTAGGCCGGAATCATCACCGCGGCCGACGCGCCGGACGGCAGTGCACGGGCACACTGGGGAACGTCTCTGACGAAAGAGGATGGATTCCCATGATCGAGGTACGGGGGCTCACGAAACGATACGGCGAGAAGGTAGCCGTCAACGACCTGACGTTCGGTGTCGAGCCGGGCAAGGTGACCGGCTTCCTCGGCCCGAACGGCGCTGGTAAGAC
>Ga0335076_10002823_pt1 | contig 17337 bp, 16 predicted proteins | sample Lox_Sample_25_FD_206717 | JGI IMG/M metagenome (GOLD analysis project Ga0335076, IMG submission 206717) | Soil microbial communities from Loxahatchee National Wildlife Refuge, Florida, United States - Lox_Sample_2.5 | ecosystem: Environmental > Terrestrial > Soil > Wetlands | place: USA... | reverse complement strand
TGAGGCCGGCACCTCGAGGCGAGCCATGTCCAGGCCGGCGGCCGATTAGCCTCGGCGATGCCGTCCCGCGGTCGGGTCTCCGCCGCGGAACGGATCCGCGACCGGACCGTGGGCCGTTCAGACCATTCAGGTTCAGTTCAGCCGGCAGGCTAAACATGACCTCCAGATCGAGGCCGCCAGGTTCGAGGAAGGCGGCCCGCAGGAGGTAATGATGATCTCAAACGAGCGGCGACAGGTTCGCCGCGCAATCGCCCCGGTCCTGTCGCTGCTGGCGGCCGCGGTCATCGTGGCGGGTTGCGGCTCGGCCGTCCCGTCGGCAACCGCGCTGAGCTCGACGGCCAGTCCGGCGGCCGCGGCGAACGTCCCGGCCGTTCTGCCGGCAGCTACCTCGACGCCGTCGACCACGCTCGCCATCTCGGGCTCGGCCGCGCTGGCGCTCGAGGCGCAGATGGTCTCGGTGATCAAGCAGGTCGGGCCCTCGGTCGTCGTGATCGAGACCGACCAGGGTCTGGGCTCGGGCGTGATCTACGACACCAAGGGTGACATCGTCACCAACGCCCACGTGGTCGGGACCTCGACGAGCTTCCAGGTGACGCTCGCCGACGGCCACCAGTACACGGGCACCCTGGTCGGCAGCTACGCCCCCGACGACATCGCCGTCGTCCACATCAGCGCCACGGGTCTGACCCCGGCGACCTTCGGCGACTCCTCCCAGCTCTCGGTCGGCGACTTCGTCATGGCCATGGGCAACCCGCTGGGCCTCCAGTCGAGCGTGACCGAGGGCATCGTGAGCGCCCTCGGCCGGCAGGTCAGCGAGCCCGCCGGCAATGCCCTCCCCGACGCCATCCAGACCAGCGCCGCGATCAACCCGGGCAACAGCGGCGGCGCCCTGGTCGATCTGTCCGGCGACGTCGTCGGCATCCCGACTCTGGAAGCCACCGATCCCCAGATCGGCGGCGCCGCGGCCGGCATCGGCTTCGCCATCTCGAGCAACCGGGCCAAGTTCATCGCCGATCAGCTCATCTCCACCGGCAAGGTCACCAACTCGGGCCGCGCCTACATGGGCGTCGAGCTGCGGGACGGCACCAACGGTCCGGTCATCATGGCCATCACGACCGACAGCCCGGCCAGCACGAGCGGTCTCGCCGTGGGCGACACGGTCCTGTCAATCGACGGAACCCTCACGCCGGACAGCCAGACGCTCATCGAAGCCGTCGCCGCCCACCACCCCGGCGACGCGGTCCAGATCAAGGTCCAGCATCAGGACGGCACGACCGCGACTTACACGGTCACGCTCGGCCAGCTCCCAAGCTAGCAACTCCAGCCCCGGTCGCTCGGACGGCAGACCGGGACGGCAACTCGGCGAGAGGCGGTCGGACGGCCGCCTCTCGCCATTGCGTTGCGGCTGGACGACCGCAGCCAGGCGAGCGCGGCCAGGCTAGGCGGCGGGGTCGACCGGCAGCTCGAACGAGATGACGGTTCCTCCACCGCTCGGGCACTCGGCCTTGATCGATCCGCCGTGCGCCTGGACGAGCTGGCGGGCGATGGCCAGGCCCAAACCCGTGCCACGCGACTCGTCGCCCTTGGTGAAGCGTTCGAAGATGTGGGGCAGCATGTCGGGGGCGATCCCGGGGCCGGCGTCGGTTACGGAGACCGTTACGGCGCCCGGATCGCTTCTGCCCGCGACCGCGACGACGCTGCCGCGGGGCGCATAGCGGAGGGCGTTGCCGATCAGGTTGCCGATGACCTGCTGGATCCGGAGCGGATCGACATCCACGAGCGGCAGGTCGGGCGGCAAGGTCACCGCCACCCGGACTCCCCCGGCGCTCGCCAGGCCTTCGAACGAGCTCGCGGCCTCGCCGGCCAGGATGGCCAGGTCGGTCGATTCCTTGTGAAGCGGCAGCGTCCCGCCCTCGGCCAGGGCCAGGGTCCGGAGATCCTCGACGAGCTTGGTGAGCATCGAGATCTGATCGACGGCCGCGGTCAGATGAGCCTCGTCGATCGGGTGGACGCCGTCGATCATGGCCTCGAGCTCGCCGCGCAGCACCGCCAGTGGGGTGCGCAGCTCGTGGCTGACGTCGGCCAGGAGGGTTCGGCGCTGCTGCTCGTCGACCTCGAGCTGGGCGGCCATCGAGTTGAACGCGTCGGTCAGCCAGCGCAGCTCGCGGACGCCGTGACGAGGTGGAGAGACCCGCGCGGTGTAGTCGCCTGATTCGACCTTGCCGGCGGCTTCGATCAGGTCGCCGAAGGGGACGGCGAACCGCCGGGCGCCCCGGGCCGTGCCCGATATCGCCGCCAGCACCAGCACGGCCACGATGACGACGGCGAGCGGCTGGGCCGTGCCGGCGAGGCCGGCCGCGCCCAGGATCTGGCCCACGGCCACGGTCGGGATCCCGATCAGGATGACGGCAACGAAGGTCACCCCGATCGCGAAGCGGATGAAGAAGGTGCGCCGGACCTTGCTCCAGGGGAAGTCCCCGACCGGCGGCCAGGGTTCGTCTTCCGGCCACCAGCCGGGTCGTGGTCGACGGTCGGCGGGGTGCCAGGGGCCGCGTCCCCATGGTCCGGGCGGGCCCATGCCATGGCGGTGGAGGCGCGGGTATCGAGCCGCCCAGCGTTCCTCGTCGTGGACCCGGTGCGCGGCCTCGCGTCCCTCTCGGCGGGCCCGGCGCGCTTCTCCCCGCTCGTCGTCCCTTTCGGGGCCCGTCACTCCGGCTCCTCGGCGAAGCGGTAGCCCACGCCGTAGACCGTCAGGACGAAGCGCGGCCGGCCGGGGTCGTCCTCGAGCTTGCGGCGGAGGTTCTTTACGTGGGCGTCGACGGCGCGCTCGTACGATTCGAAGGCCACGCCGTGGATCGCGTCGAGAAGCTGCGAGCGGGTGAAGATGCGGCCGGGCTGGCGGGCCAGAGTCACCAGCAGCTGGAACTCGGTCGGGGTCAGGTCGACGACTCGCTCGCCGACCGCGACGCGCATTCGGGCGACGTCGATCGATACCTCGCCCACTTCGATCCGGTCGCCCGGCTCGTCGAGGCGGTCGACCCGCCGCAGGATGGCGCGGATGCGGGCGACCAGCTCGCGGGGGCTGAAGGGTTTGGTGACGTAGTCGTCGGCGCCGATCTCGAGGCCCAGGACGCGATCCAGCTCGTCGTCGCGAGCGGTCAGCATGATGATCGGGAGCATCGAATCGCGGCGGATGGCGCGGGCTACGTCCAGGCCGTCCATGCCCGGCAAGCCGAGGTCGAGGACCAGCACGTCCGGCTTGCGGATGTGGACGGCGGTCAATGCCGACGGTCCGTCGACGGCGGTCAGCACGGCGAAGCCGGCATGCTCGAGATAGTCCCGCGCGAGGTCGACTATTCGTGGTTCGTCGTCGACGACCAGGACGGTTTTCATGACGCTCATCGTAGTGCCTGGTAGGGGCCGAGAGGGTGGTCACGGGGAGTTTCCACTGCGACGCACCCTCTCGTTCCGAGGCCGTGCCGGCTCGAGGCTAGGACTGGATCACCAGGATCGCCAGCACCAGCGCGAGCAGGCAGACGGTCACCGGGGCTGTTCTCCGGTCTGTGAAGCCGATGCTCCCGTCGAATCCGGCGTGGTGCCCGAAGTCGGGTAGGCGCCGGTCGAGCCGGGCGTGGCGCCCGAGGTCGGGTAGCCATGGGACCGGTTGTGGAACTCGTCGAACGCGGCCTGGCCGGCGGCGTGCCAATCACCCCGCTGCCAGCCGCCCCAGGGGCCCGAGGGACCGAAGCGATCCGGCCCGCCCTCGCCCTGCCAGTAGCCGTGCCAGTGGCCGTAGCGGCCCCACGGCCGATGGCCGTGGCCGAAGAGAACCAGCAGGATCAGCCGGACCACGATCAGCAGCACGAAGATCGTGATGATGAAGCCGATCAGGTGGCCGACGCCGAACGCGCCGCCATACGCCCACGCGGGCGCGGTCGTCGACGGCGAAGCCGAACCCGCGGCGAAGCCGGCGCCGTAGGCCCCGAGCCCGATCAGCGCCACTACACCGAATAGCAAGAACGCGGCCAGAACTCGGAAGCCGCCTCCGTATCGCATCTCATTCTCCTTGCGATGCGCTCCCGGTCTTCAAGTCTGGTCGGCTGGGAGCGGTCGCCAACCTCAGCCTGAAGATTGGCCCGGCCTTGTGAAGGAATCGTGAGCGGGGCCGGGAGGAGTGGTGATCGACCAAGAGGGCTCCGGGCCGCGCTGCGACGGGTGAGTGACGGACGCGCCACGCCCGCGCCCCTCGTCCCCGCCCGCGCCCCTCGTCCCCGCCCGCGCCCCTGGTCCCCGCCCGCGCCCCTCGCCCTCGCCCAGCCGATCGCCGCGCACGAACGCTAGGCGATATCCCGGCGGCGCATCCCGATCGCGCCCAGGGCCACGCCGCCGACGGCGATGACCAGGCAGGCAACGATGCCGGCGGCGTCCCAGTGGCCGACCATCGGCTGGCCCAGGTGCGAGGTCAGGGCCAGCTGGTGGACCCAATCGGGCAGGTTGAGCAGAGGCGCCAGGAACTCGTCTAGGAAGGTGGCGATGACGAAGACCGCCACCGTCTCGCCGGCGACGGTGTTGCGGAACAGCCCGCCCACGGCGAAGCCGATCCCGGCCGCGGCCGCCGCGTAGAGGCCGATCACCAGCGCCCCGGCCACCGGCGTCAGGACGTCCGAACCCGCGGACGCCACCCCGATGGCGATGCCGAGCATGGCCAGGGCGGTCATGACCGCGATCGCCAGCAGCACGCCGAGACTGCCCGAGACCGCCCACCAGCCCCGGCCCAGCGGGCTGGCCAGGAGCATCTCCAGGCGGCGCGAGTTCTCGTCCGAAGCCCAGCCGGCAACCAACGTCGCGGCGCCAAGACCCGCCACTATGAAGCCGAGATAGACGAACATCAGCTGCAGGAAGCCGCCGCCGGTGGCGATGTCGTAGCCCTTGAACAGGCTCGTGAACAGCCGGTAGGTGTCGGGCGACTTCGACAGCTCGTCGGCGAAGGAACGGCTCGAGGCCGCGATGAGGGCGGCGTAAATGGCCAGACCGATGCCCCAGGCGAGGGCCAGCGGAAGCCGCTCCCCGAAAGCGCGGCTCACCGGCCCTCTAACGCCGAGAAGCGGCTCTGGCATTGCCGGCGCTGGAACCGCGCTGGTGGCCCCCAGATCGCGGCGATCGAAGGCCTCGATGCCGACGCCGAAGAGGACCGCGGCGATAACCGCCGGAGCCACGAGCGAGAGCCAGTCGTAGCGGCCGGCGAGGGGCAAGTGGCCGGCCGTCCAGTGGAACCAGGTGAGGTCGGCGAGCGGAGCGATGGCGGGCACGGACGCCGAGTAGCCGCTCACCACGAAGCCGCCGAGGAGCAGTGCGCCGGCTATGCCGGCCGCGCTGGCCCGGCCGACGAACGGCGCCAGGGCCCAGGCCACCGAGCCCGAAACGAGGCCGATCAGCGCGACCCAGAGGCCGAAGCCGACCGCCGCCGTCACCGACAGCGCGTCGCCGGGGAGCGTCCCGTAGGCGTTCGAGCCCGCGTACGCGACGAAGGCCAGAAAGGCCGTGGCTCCGAACATGCCCGTGAGATGAGCCGCCAGCTTCTCGATCGCGATCCGGCGCTTGCCGAACGGCGCGGCCGCGACCATGTCCAGGCTGCCGCGGCGCGCCTCCGACGCCAGGGTCCCCGAAAGGGCCGCCACCGACCAGACTCCGGCGATGAGCCCGAACATCGGGCCGTACTTCCAGGAGAGTGAGCCGCCCAGCGTCTCGACGTTGACCGGGTTGTTGTACAGGCCCTTCAGGACCGGTGGAATGTTGTCGATCAGGTCCTTGAGGCTCTGCCTCGACTCCGGGGTCGAGTAGGCCGCCCCGAAAGCCTCGCAGCCGGCCAGCATGATTCCGCCCAGCAGGCCGGCAACGATCAGGAAGGCCAGCCTCGAATCGCGGATCGTCTTGGCGTAGACGGAGCCGAAGCCGTACAGGCGGCTCCACGGCGAAACGATCGCGATCTGCCCGGCCGTCGCCCCGCCCGCCTGCGCGCTCACGACTTCTCCTCGGTCGTCGAGCGCCCGTACTGCGCCAGGAAGGTCTCCTCGAGGCTTGGCTCGCGGCTCAGGAAGTCGGTGACGCCGAGCCGCGCGGCCGCCCGCACGACCGGCGTGATCGGGCCAAGGACCCGCATGCGGAGGAGGTGGTCCTCGGTCGTCACGTCGCTCACCCCGGCGATCTTCTCGAACTCGGCCGCCGGCGGCGTGCCGTCGAAGCGCAGCTCGACCTGGTGATGGGCCAGGTCGCGGAGGGCGTCGACGCGATCGACCCGGACGAGCGCTCCCTCACGGATGATGGCCACGCGGTCGCAGCTGCGCTCAACCTCGCTCAGGATGTGGCTCGACAGGAAGACCGTCGCGCCTGCGGCGACGCGCTCGCGGAGGAGCGAGAAGAAGGTCTGCTGAACCAGCGGATCGAGGCCCGAGGTGGGCTCGTCGAGGAGGAGCAGCTCGGCCTTGTTCTGGAGCGCGGCGACCAGCCCCACCTTCTGCTTGTTGCCCTTCGAGTACTCCCGGAAGCGCCGGCTGGGATCCAGGTCGAACCGCTCGATGAGGTCGGCCTGGTAGGCCTTGTCCACACCGCCCCGGAGGTTGCCGAAGTAAGCCAGCGTCTGCCGGCCGGTCAGCCGGTCGTAGAGCGCGAACTCGCCGGGCAGGTAACCGATGCGGCGGTGGATCGCCGCGGGGTCCGCCGACGTCTCGATGTCGAAGACGAAGGCCCGGCCGCTGGTCGGCCGGATCAGGTCCAGGAGCAGCCGGATGGTCGTGGTCTTGCCGGCGCCGTTCGGGCCGAGGAAACCGAAGACCTCGCCCTGCTGGACCTCGAGGTCGACGTCGACGATCCCGCGGTGGGAGCCGTAGGACTTGGTCAGCTTCTCGGTCCGGATCACGGCCGTCATGCGATTTACCTCCAGGCTGGGACGCCTCCGAGCAATGGCCCGACGCGGGGATCGAACGCGATCGAACGCCAGTGATTCTGCGCCTCACCCGGGCAGGGTCAACATAAATCGACCGCCGAACCAGTGCCGCCCGCCGCCGGCCACACGCCCGCCGCCAACCTCTCCCCCGGCCGTCCACGGACATGCAAGAGCCCTCCCCCGGCCCGGAGCTCCACGATCCAGATCGGGACGGAGGGCTCTCGCCTGGATTCGGTGATAGCCGGCGACCCGGGATCGGTGTACTCCCCTCCGTGGCGAGGCCACAAGCGTCATCCAGTCGGCCGGGACGGGCGCCCGCGCAGCGCAACCCAGCCGCCGGAGGGGCCGCTCGAAGGAGTGGCGGTGCCGCCTCGATCCGGTCGGCCCGGTCGGGTGACGCGCCCTAACGGGGCCCGGTGTGAACCGGGCTCGGCCTGTGGATCGGCCGTCTCACTCGCCAGTCCATTGCGGTCGAGCTCTGTCCGCTTCGGCGGGCCGCTGCCAGAATCCGGCCTCACCGGTTCGGCCCGGGCCGCGGGGGTCCGACGAACCAGCCGGCAGGGAGACAGAAGCATGGCAAGCTCGACGCTGGGGGCCACGGGCCGCCCCGCTTCAGGCCGCGCTCAGACGTGGCAACGCGCGGCCCTGGCCGTGGGTCTGGCGATCGTCGTCGCCGGCTGCTCCGCGGCGACGCCTACGGCGACCCAGACCGTGGCCGCGGCGACCGCGACGCCGACGCCCACACCCACGGCGATGCCGACCCCGACCCCGACTCCCACTCCAACGCCCACGCCCACGCCTTCGCCGACGGCGACGCCCAAGCCGACCGCCAAGCCGACCCCCAAGCCGACACCATTGCCGCCGCTGGCGATCGGGCTGTGCACCGGCGCCCAGCTGAAGCTCACCCTGGACTACTGGATCGGCAGCAGCGGCAACCCGAGCTACGCCCACGTCTACGCGACCAACGTCTCCTCGGCCAGCTGCAACATGCGCGGAACGCCCAGGACGCAGATCCTCGACGGCAACGGCAAGGTGATCGTGGATTCGGGCAATGGCGGCTCGGAGATCTCGACCGGAGACCCGGTTTACACCGTGAACCCCAGCGGTGTGGTCTACGACATCATCGAGTGGGACAACTGGTGCAAGTCGAACCCGAAGCAGAACGTCTCGGTGGACGTCGTTCAGCCTTTCGGCCTCGGTACGAACAAGGCCAAGGCCAACGGGTCGGCCCCGATCCCGTACTGCTACTCGTCGGGCTCGAGCTCGACGGTGAAGGCCGACCCCTGGTCGCCGTAGACCGGACGCGCTAAGGTCCGCGGCACGAGGGCGGCGACCGGCGTCGTCCTCGGCCGGAACTGGGCCGATAACTTCCACATGTCCGTCGGGGGTACGAGAGGCTGGAAGCGGCGCCCGCCGCGCCTGGTCGGGCTGGTGGGCTGCCTGATCCTGCTCGCCGCCGGCGGCTGCTCCAGCTCGGCCGATCCGACGTGTCCGCCTGGCGGGGCCTGCACCAGAGTCCTGTTCCTGGGCAACAGCTACACCTACGTCAACGATCTGCCGTCGACCTTCGCCCATCTGGCCCAGTCGGGCGGGCTGCCGGTCCAGGTCGACATCGTCGCCAACGGCGGGGAGACCCTCTCGCAGCACGCGGCCTCGTCCGCCGACGCCGCCATGATCGCCTCGCGGAGCTGGACGTACGTCGTCCTCCAGGAGCAGAGCGACACTCCGGCCTTCTCGTCGGCGGCCGACTCCATGTACGCGCCCGCCAGGACGCTTGCCGACATGGCCCGCGGGTCGGGCTCGGGGACGATGCTCTTCATGACCTGGGCCCATCGCGACGGCGAGCCGGACGCCGGGCTGGGCAGCTACGAGGCCGCTCAGGAAGGCGTCGACCGGACGTACCTGACCCTCTCCGGCTCGCTGGGAGTGCCCGTCGCTCCGGTCGGATACACGTGGCTCCACGTTCACCTGGATCACCCCGGGATCGACCTGTGGCAGGACGACGGCAGCCATCCAACCGCCGCCGGCACCTATCTGGCGGCCTGCGTCTTCTACGCCGCCATCTTCCGCCGCAGCCCCGAGGGCTTGAGCTACTACGGCGGCGCATCCGCCTCGGACGCCCGGATCCTCCAGACCGAGGCCGCCCAGCGGGTCCTCGATCTGGAGGCCCAGTGGGGTCTCGGCTGACGCCGATTTGACCTCGGGGCCGATCGGGCGAGCGATCCCACGGCGCGGCGCTCACCGCCGGGCGCGCGGTCGCGCGCACACCGAACCCGGCTTGTGTTGTACTCTGGCCGCCCAGAAAGAGTGGCCTCCCGGCGACGGAGCGGCGGCGACACGAGCCGGTGCGCACTCCTGAACCATCGGGCGGCGGCAGGAGATGCGTCCCAGAGCGATGTTGACATTGCCATCCAAGGCCGCGATCCGAGGCGACCTCTTCCCCGACACATCTCACTCGCCGTCACTGGCCGAGCTGGTCGGTTACGAGCGCGCGGCCGAGATCACCGACTTCTGCTTCATCGCCAACCCCTACTACCCGACGCCGGAGATGATGGCCGCCCTGCAGGCCGGCCTGCCGACCCTGATCAAGAGCTATCCGTCGAGCAACCCGGCGTCGACTGCGCGGGTCATGGCCGGGGTCCTGGGCGTCGACGCTGCCGATCTCATCGTCGGCAACGGGGCCACCGAGCTGATCGTGCTGATCAACGAAGTTCTGGTCGATCGGATCGGCGTTCCAGTGCCGACGTTCGGTGAGTACATCGAGAAGCTGCGGGATCCCGCTGCGGCCGAGCTGTTCAGCCTCCACCACGACCGCGACTACCAGCTGGACCTGGGCCAGTACCTGGCCTGGGCCCGCGAGCGCGGCCTCAAGGCGCTGGTGGTCATCAACCCCGGCAACCCCACCGGTCAGCTCCATTCGCTCGAGGAGATGACCTCGTTCCTGGAGCAGGCGCGCGACCTGGATCTCGTGATCGTGGACGAGTCGTTCATCGACTTCGCCGGCGACCCGCTGCCGAGCGTCATGCCTTTCGCCGACAGGTTCGCCAACCTGCTGGTCGTGCGCAGCATGAGCAAGCACTACGGCGTGCCCGGGCTGCGGCTGGGGTTCTGCTATGGCCGCAACCGCAAGATGCTCCACCGGCTGCGGGCGATGCTGCCGACATGGCATCTCAACATCCTGGCCGAGTACTTCCTGACCCTGCTACCCGAAAGCGAGACGGCCTATCGCGGCTCGCTGGCCCGGGTGACCGAGGACGTCGCGCTGCTGCAGAACGAGCTGTCGAGCGTGCCGGGCCTGTTCGTCTATCCGACCGGCTCTAACTTCGTTCTGATCCGGATCGAGAACGGCCTGACGGCGCGCGAGCTCCAGGCCCGCCTGCTCAACGACCACCTGATGTACGTCCGGGATTGCTCCAACAAGACCGGCATGGACGACCGCCACATCCGCGTGGCCTCACAGGGCCGCGAGGCGGATGCCCGGCTGGTCGAGGTTCTGCGAAGCTTGATGAGCGAGCCGGCCGCGGCCGCGGCTCGGGTTCAGGGCCGGTAGATCTCGGCGGTGCCGCCCGCCAGCGGGCTGCCCGTCCCGCCGACGATCAGAACCTCGCCGTCCTGGAGCAGCGTGGCCGTGTGCCGGTAACGGCCCAGCGCCATCGTCCCGGCCGTCGGGGAGAACTTGCCCGTGTCGGGGTCGTACAGCTCGGCCGAATCCAGCCCCGGGGCGCCGCCGACGATCAGCACCCGGCCGTCCTCCAGGAGCGTGGCGGTGTGGTAGTAGCGCTCCGTCGACATGCTGCCCGTGGTCGTGAACTTGCCCGTGCCCGGGTCGTACAGCTCGGCCGCGTCGAGAACCTGTAGACCGAGGATGCGCCCGCCGGTGATCAGGACCTGCCCGTCGAGCAGGAGCGTCGCCGTCTGATCCTCGATCTTGGACGCCGGCGGTCCGGTTCGGTTGAACCGGCCGGTGTCGGGGTCGTACAGCTCGGCGGACTGGATCCCCGGCTCGCCGCCGACGATCAGGACCTGGCCGTTGGGCAGCAGCGTCGCGGTGTGGTACATCCGAGCCGCGGTCATGACGCCGGCGTTGGTGAATAGGCCGGTCGCCGGGTCGTACAGCTCGGCCGACGAGAGCGCCTGCGTCGTGGTGGTCCCGCCCGTGATCAGGACCTTGCCGTCCTCGAGCAGCGTCGCGGCCTGGCCGATCCTGGGAGTGGCCATCGAGCCGGTCCTGGCGAAGGTTCCAGTCGCCGGGTCGTACAGCTCGGCCGAAGCCAGAGCTCCGGAGTTGCTGAATCCGCCGACGATGAGAACCTTGCCGTTCTTGAGGAGGGTCGCCGTCTGGCGGTAGCGACCCGTAGTCATCGAGCCGGTAGGAGTGAACGTACCGCTCATGGGGTCGTACAGCTCGGCGTCGGCCATACCGGTGTCGTTGGTGCAGCAGCCGCCCGCGATCAGGACGCGGCCGTCGTTGAGCAGGGTCGCCGTGTGGAAGTAACGCTGGTCGAGAGTGCCCGCGCTGTAGAACTCGGAGCTTCCCGGTGGCAGGGCGGACGCCGAGGGACGCGCGGCCGTAGGCGAAGGCCTGGGGGTCGCCGGCGCGGCGCTCGAGCAGCTGGCCACGAAGAACGTCGCGACGAGTCCGGCGAGCGCGACCCGGACGGCCGCGGACGGCGACCGGCGATGATCGCCGACCCGCCCGAACGCGAGTCTCGGTCGTTCCCCGTGGGCACTCCGGATGGTCGTCAAATCGATTTCGTCCTCGCCCTGGACCGTGGAGTCGGCGCGGCCTCTCGGGCCGGCCTCTCTGGCGGTGGGGCCGCCGCCGGCGGTCCCTCGCGCGGGCCAGTCTACAACGGAGCCCCGGAACGACGGTTCGCTGGGCGGGTTCGGCGGCGGACGGGAGCTCCCGGCGCCTGCCCGCGCTGCGCCCGCGCCGCGTTCCCGGCCCGGCGGCCGGCCCACCCGCGGCGATATCCTTGGCGAGTCGATCCACCGATCGACATGGATGCCGGCCATCCGGCAACGGCAGCGGCGAGTGTGGATATATGGAAGTGGTCGACTTCGGCGGCTGGCCAAATTGCATTCGTTTGTCCAACGGCGAGGTCGAGCTCATCGCCACGACCGACGTGGGGCCGCGCCTGATCCGGTTCGGGTTCGTCGGCGGCCAGAACGTCTTCTACAACCACGCGGAGACGCTCGGCAAGACCGGCGGCGACGGCTGGCAAAACTACGGCGGGCACCGGCTGTGGCACGCGCCCGAGATCCAGCCGCGGACCTACGCCCCCGACAACGGCCCGGTCGAGCATTCCTGGGACGGCGCTGTCCTGACGCTGCGCAACGTCGAGCCAGACAACCGCCTGGCCAAGGAGATGCGGGTGACCCTGGCGGCCGCAGAGCCGCGTGTCGACGTCGTCCACAGGATCACCAATCTGGGCCCCTGGCCGATCGAGCTGGCTCCCTGGGCCCTCTCGGTCATGGCCCAGCGGTCCAGGGCGATCTTCCCCCAGGAGGACTCGAAGCCGCGCGGAGAGGACCTCCTGCCGACCCGCCGCCTGGCCTTGTGGCCCTACGCCGACATGAGCGACCCGCGCTACACCTGGGGCCGCAGGTACATCCAGATCCGCCAGGACCCGACCGCTCGCTCGCCGCAGAAGATCGGCCTCCTGAACACCAAGGGCTGGGCGGCCTGCGTCCTCGACGGCCAGGCCGTGGTCGTCCGCTACCCCTATCGGCCCGAGGCCACCTACGCCGACCTGGGCGTGAACACCGAGTCCTACACCGATCCGAACATCCTCGAGATCGAAACGCTCGGCCCGCTCGCCCGTATCGAGCCCGGGGCCGTCGCCGAGCACCGCGAGTCGTGGCTCCTGGCGCGGACCGACTGCGGGACGTCCGATGCGGAGATAGACGCGGCGATCCTGCCGCTGGTGGCCAGGCTGCCCGAGCTGTAGGCCCGCGGGCTGGAAGGAAGTAGCGCTCGCGGCGCCTCCACGGCACAGCTATTCGAGCCGTAACCGCGCCGGCTTCCTCCGCGCGTTCCGCGGATCAGGAGACTCGAACGGCGCGGCGGCGGGCGATGAGCAGGACGGCGCCGCAGCAGGACGCCACGAGGCCGATCGGCAGAAGCCAGCCGGTCTGACCGCCGCTCGAGGCCGAGCCTTCGACGGTGCTGGTCTTGGCCGGCGTCGGCGTGCTGACCGGGTCGACGTAGGTTCTGAAGGCCAGGTCGGTGGGCGCCTCCGAGATGTTGTCGAGGTCCTCCCAGGCCGGCGTCGCGGGGTTGTACCAGTAGGCCGTACCGCCGGCATAGCTGTTGTCGCCGTTGTTGGAGCCGTAGACGTCCGGCCCCTCGGCGGTGGTGAAGACGATCGCCAGCCGGTCGCCCACCGCGACGCTGATCGAAGTGCCGAGGGCGAAGTTGACCCAGTCGGCCGTGGCGGGCGCCGTCGCCGATCCGGACGCGATCGAGGTCCCGTCCGGGTGATCGGACCCGTCGACGTGCTCGATGTCGATGCTGATCGCGCCGCCGCCGCCCAGCCACAGGTCGACGCTGCTGAGCTTGCCGGCGTGGCCGACGGTGAAGGTCTGGGCGAACGTATGGCCGGCGTCGTTGGCGCTGTCGGAACCGACGTCGTTTTCCTGGTCGATGTGGGCCGGGTTGGCGGCCAGAACGGCTCCCTGCGCGAGGCCGAGCAGCAAAGACGACGCCGCGAGAACCGAGAGGAGACGCTTCATTCTCGTTCGCTCCTGAGTGGTGTTGGCCGGGCCGTATGGCCGGCGATCCCCGATAGGCGCGGTGCCCCCTAAGCCCTCGCTCTGGGACGTCGCGGCGCCAAGTATTCGCGGCCGGGATGTCCGGCAGAGATTCGGCTCACCAGGCGGTTCCGCCGCCCCACCGCGTTGCGCCTCACGCGGCGGGCGGCGATACCGGCCGACAGGCATGCGGGGTCGTGGCCCGGCGATCCCCTAATCCGCCGGCGGCTTGACCGGGCGGAGAAGGACGAAGCCGGCGGCCAGGACGACCAGGGCGCCGATCGCGACCGCGGCGATCTGCGACCAGGGCAGCGCCGGCGCCCCGCCGGACCCCGAGGACGTCGAAAGAACGCTCGCCGGCAGGCTCGACCTGGTCGTCGGGCCGGGCGCGGGCGACGCGGCCCGGCTGCCGGCCGGCGACTCCACCGGACCGCCGCTTGCCGCCGTCCCCGCCGACGCGGCCGAGGTCGCCGCCGGCGATGGGGTCGGCTGGACGGCGGGAGCGCCGGCGCCGGGCTTGACCAGGGCGAACTCGCCGAGCTCGCCGACGATCGTGGTGTACATGTCGGGAACCCCGACCGGGTCAGTCTCGACCGCGGTCCACTGGCCGCCGGCGTAGACCTCGATCCTGGCGGAGGACAACCCGGCGGGACCGCGGATCACGACGGTGACCTGGGAGCCGGCCGCGATGGCGATCGGCGCGCCGTTCTGGTCCGTGGCTTCGATGTCGTAGACGTTGCCGGTGATGGCTCCGTCCGCGGGCAGGAGCGCCGGCGGCGGTACGGGAGTGACGGAGACCGTCACCGATGTCGTCCCGTCGGGAATGTCGAGGATGCCCGGGTCGATGAGGATCTGGGCCTGCGGCGGCTGCTCGGCCGTGAAGACGCCGAAACCGCCGCTCATGTCGGTCTCGGTGTCGTGGGCCGGTTGGGCGCCACCCGGCTGTCCCGGCGGCGGAGAAAGCCAGACGTAGGGCTCCACCAGCGGGACGCCGTCGTAGAGCGGCGGGCCGGCAAGGGGCGCCAGGCGCTGGGCGAGGACGACCACGACCAGGCCGGCGGCGATGGCGGCAAGCGCCAGCCCGCGGCGGCCCATCACAGCCACCACGTCGCCAGGTCGGCCAGGACGTGGGCCGCGGCAGGCGCGGCCGGTCCGCCGAACCAGAGCCGCAGTCCGCCGAAGACCAGACCCACGCCGAGATCGAGGGGGACCACCGACCAGCCGTACACCGGAACGTGGATGAGGGCGAACAGCAGGCTCGTGGCCAGCAGCGCGACAAGGTCGCCGCCGGCTTCGGCCGTCCAGCGCCACAGCGAGCCGCGCAGGACGAGCTCCTCGGCCGTGGCCACCAGGACGGTTACGGCGATCCAGGGCAGGAACGGCGCCACGTGGCCCAGGGCGAGGGGCTGGGACGGCCAGCGGGCGAGCAGCGACAGGGCAACGAGCGCACCTCCGGCCGCGGCGCCGGCGGCGAGCGAAGCCGCCCGCGGCGCCGCCGGGCGTATGCCGCCGAGCCAGGCCACGGCCAGCAGGGACAGACCGAAAAGGCTCCCTTCCGCCAGCCCGCCGAGAGCCTGCGTCGTGAAGATCTGCCAGCGCAGGGTCACCGCCGCGGCGAGGAGGACGAGCGTGGCCAGGGCCCGACTCGCCGCGGCCGCCCGACTCGCCGCGGCCGCCCGGCGGCCCGCGCCGCCCATCGGATGGATCGAGCCGGCCGTCATCGCTCTCACGGACACGAGCATAACGGCCGGGCCTCGATTCGTGGCCGGTCCCCCGGCATCGGGCCGTCCGGCGGTCGCCGGGCATCGCCGGTATACTCGCCGGCGTGTCAGCCGGCGTCCCCATCCGTCCCGGGTTGGCCGGGTTCCGGCTCCCGCCCGGCGAGGTCGAGTCGTGAACTTTGGTTCCCCGAACGCGTTCTACCAACAGCTGCTGGTCGGTAGCTCTGGGTCGATTGCCGTCGCGCTCCTGGTCTCGCTCGTCCTTGGCGCCGTTCACGGCGCTTCCCCCGGCCACGGCAAGACGCTCGTGGTGGCCTCCTTGCTCGGCTCTACGGGAAGCCTGCGACGCGTCCTCATGCTCGCCGTCACGGTCGCGGTGACGCATACCGTCGGCGTCATGCTCCTGGCGTTCCTGGTCCTGACGGCCAACGACGCGCTGTTGCCGCAGCAGCTAACGCCCTTCATCACGCTCGGGGCGGACATCCTCGTCGTTCTGTTCGGCGCGGATCTGATCCGCCGGGCCCTGTGGGCCAGAGCCGTGGCGCGTCGCGAAGCGGCGGCCCACGACCGCGCCCACGCAACCGCAGACGGCGGCGCTGATCACGACCACGGCCACCCGGCCGACCACGACCATGACCACGGCCACACGCACCCGCATCCGCACCCGCACGTCGGGCTGGAGCTGACGCGCGGCTACACCCTGTCGATCGGGGTCGTCGGCGGCCTCGTGCCCAACGGCACCGCGCTGGTGGTCCTGCTCATGGCCATCGCCTTCCACGAGGTGGCACTCGGGGTTCTGCTCGTGGCCACCTTCGGCCTGGGGATCGCCCTCGTCCTGGGCGGCGTCGGGGTGGCGACGGTGATCGTCCGCCGTCGCGGCGGCCAGCTGGCCTCGCCGAGCGGGCGCGTCGGCCGGGCGATCGGGCTGCTGCCCCTGGCGTCGGGCCTGGCCGTGCTCGTCGTGGGGGCCGCTCTGACCGTAACGGCGCTTTCGGCGCTCTAGGCTCGCTGAGGCTCGGCCTGCCGGCCCGCGACCCCAACTTGTTGTGTGGGGCGCACACAGCCTTGACCGCCCGGTCGAGGCAGTGGATCGTGCCTGCGTGTCCGACCGATCAGAACCCCCAGCCATCGTCACGCGCCGCCTGCCGGCGCCACGCGACCCGGATCGCGAGCCGAGACGGCGCCGGCGCCGCCGGCGCGCGCTGGTCATATACCTGGCTCTGTACGGCACGATCGGTCTGCTCGTCGCCGAGACGTGGCTGCTGAGCATCTCGGCCGGGCCCGGTCAGGGCGCGCTGGCGATCGCCAGCAACGGACCGGCGGAGCTCGTCGAAGGCGCCACGGCCGGTCCGGCAGGCACCGATCAGAGCCAGCAGCCCGGGATCAGCGCCGGGGACCTGGCCACGCTGGGGCCGGACGTCAGCGAGCCTCCCGGCGTCACGTACCCGCCGGGAGTCTCCCGACCGTACCGGCCGCCCGAGCCCACGCCGAAGGGCACTCCGCGGCCGACCTCGGGGTCGGGCTCCACGGCCACGCCGGGCCCGAGCGGCTCCGCCCCGACGGACACCCCGGCCCCGACGGACACGCCTGCCCCGACCGACACGCCCGCGCCGACGGACACGCCCGCGCCAACGGACACCCCGGCTCCGACGCCCGCACCAACCGACACGCCCGCGCCAACGGACACCCCGGCTCCGACGCCCGCACCAACCGACACGCCGACACCGACTTAGCCTCTCGACGGGCCCTGGACTGCGTCGCGAGGGTCGCGGTCGCTCGAGCCCTCACGATCGGGGACCGAGCCGCGGGCTCGCCGCGGGTACGCCGCGGGCTCGCCACAGGTCCAGGGGCCCATGCCGGCCGGCTCCCCGTGGCCACAAGGGACCAGTCCTTTCTCGTCCGGATGGCCCTATTGCGCTA
>Ga0335076_10002819_pt1 | contig 17347 bp, 12 predicted proteins | sample Lox_Sample_25_FD_206717 | JGI IMG/M metagenome (GOLD analysis project Ga0335076, IMG submission 206717) | Soil microbial communities from Loxahatchee National Wildlife Refuge, Florida, United States - Lox_Sample_2.5 | ecosystem: Environmental > Terrestrial > Soil > Wetlands | place: USA... | reverse complement strand
TGGACTTTGCCCGAGGAACAGGCCGAACCCGAGGAAACTGCAATTCCGGCGAGATCAAAGCCGATCACAGCCGTCTCTGCCCTGAGGCCGGGGGCGGTGAAAAGCGTTGTGTTAGGCAGCCGCGGAACATCCTCAGAAAACACGATGGTGCCGGGCGTCTCTTTCAGGCCGGCCTCAAGCCGTTCCCTCATGGTTTCCAGCCGAGCCGCATCAGCCTCGCGAGCGGCCGTTGCGGCTCTGACGGCCGCGCCAAAGCCCGCGATGCCAGCGACATTCTCAGTGCCGGCCCTCCGGCCCAATTCTTGGCCGCCGCCGCGCAGGAGCGGATCGAGACCCTCGACCCCCTCGGCCAGGACGAGCGCGCCGACGCCTTTGGGACCACCGATCTTGTGCGCCGAAAGGGTCACAATATCCGCACACAAATCATTGATATTGAATGATATTTTGCCGAGCGCCTGAATCGCATCGACATGCAGCAGGCCCCCCGCCCGATGCACAATCTCCCCCGCCTCCCGCACCGGCTGCAATGCGCCGGTCTCGTTGTTGGCCGCCATGATTGAAACCAGCGCCGGTCCTGCGGAGAAAAGCAGAGTCTCAAGACCATGCAAGTCGACCACGCCCGATCGTGTAACAGGTATTCTCGTGATCTCATCCGCGGGAAACCGCCTGCCCGCCAGCACTGAGGCGTGCTCAATTGCCGAGACGACAAGCCGTCCAACCAATGCACCCCTGCGAAGCCCCGGCGTCAGCGCCAACGCATTGGCCTCTGTTCCGCTCGAGGTGAAGACGACGCCTCTCGCTTGCGCGCCAACGGCCTCCGCGACGGCTGCGCGCGCATCCTCGACCACCCGCCGCGCTTGGCGGCCTTCCGCATGAACCGACGAGGGATTGCCGGGGAGATCCCACGCCATCGCCATCGCCTGCCGCGCCTCCGGGCGCAGCGGTGTCGTTGCATTCCAATCGAGGTAAATTCGGTCAGTCATAGGTATAATAATACGGTATTCGGTGGTGCGGCCGGCACGCGACAGCAAGCGCACCTCGAAGCGTCCCCCGCCAGTTGGCAAGCTTTCCGCCTTTCGGCAAGGCCATGCCTAATCCCTTGAAGCTCCTGCCAGATGTTCAAGATGCTTGCTTTTTGCCCCTCGCCCTATGTTAGAACGCCGCCTGTTCACGGACGCGCCTTCTGCGAGCCCGCGGAAGAAGCGCAGGCCAGCCCGGACAAACGCTTTGTCCGCCATCTGCGCCGATGAAGTCATAACCCACCGGTTGATTGCCAACAGACCAATCTCCAGAAATCGATCCAGGGATCGCTAATGCCTGAAGTCATTTTTACCGGCCCCGCGGGCCGCCTTGAGGGCCGCTATCATCCGGCAAAGCAGAAGAATGCGCCAATTGCGATGATCCTGCATCCGCACCCGCAGTTTCACGGCACGATGAATCACCAGATCGTCTATCAATGCTACTACGCCTTCGCGCATCGCGGCTTCTCCGTGCTGCGCTTCAATTTCCGCGGCGTCGGCCGCAGCCAGGGCTCGTTCGATCATGGCACCGGCGAGTTGTCGGACGCAGCGTCGGCGCTCGACTGGGCGCAGACCATCAATCCTGAAGCGCGCGCCTGCTGGGTTGCGGGTTTTTCGTTCGGCGCCTGGATCGGCATGCAACTTCTGATGCGCCGGCCGGAGGTCGAGGGCTTCATCTCGATTGCGCCGCCGGCCAATCTCTACGACTTCTCCTTTCTCGCGCCCTGCCCTTCTTCGGGCCTGATCGTGCATGGCGAGAAAGATGCGGTCGTGCCGCCAAAGGATGTCAACACGCTGGTCGAGAAATTGAAGACGCAGAAGGGCATCGTGATCGACCAGCAGATCATTCCCGGCGCCAATCATTTCTTCGACGGCAAGCTCGAGCCGCTGATGGAAACGATTACGGCCTATCTCGACATGCGGCTGGCCAACGTCCGGTAGTCGCGCGATGGCCACCTGGATTGCCTTGCTGCGCGCGGTCAATGTCGGCGGCACCGGCAAGCTGCCGATGAGCGAATTGAAGGCGATGTGCGAGGAACTCGGCCTTGCGGCCGTGCGCACCTATATTGCCAGCGGCAATGTCGTGTTTTCAAGCCGCAAATCCGAAGCCGCAATCAAGTCCGCGATTGAGAAACGGCTGGCGGACTATGCCGGCAAGCCTGTCGGCGTGCTGGTCCGCAGCGCGGAAGAGATGGCGCAAGTCGCAGCGAAAAATCCCTTTCCAGGGCTCGCACCGAACCGCACCCTGGCGCTGTTTCTCGATCGCGCGCCGCCGGCGGATACGCTCGCTACCATTCGCAACCAGAAAGACGAGAAGATCCAACTGGGAAAGCGCGAGATCTATATCCACTACGGCGACGGCATGGCCCAGTCAAAGCTCCTCGTTCCCGCAAGCAAAATAGGCACCGCGCGTAACATGAACACGGTCGCGGTGCTCGCGAAAATGGCTGCCGAGCTTTGAGCGTGATCAGGCCGCGGCGCATGCCTGCAATTGCGAGAGATGGGAGCTGCGGCGATCGATGAAGTCGCGCAGCAATGCCGGATAGTCCGCGCTCACCGCCGACTTGACCGAGGGCCGCACGGCGAGCGCTGCGCGCCAGCGGGCGATCTTCGACTTGCCGGTCAGAATTCCAAAATCGGCGATGGTATCGAACACATCGAAATAGCGAAACACAGGACCGAACGCCGCATCGACAAGCGAGAATTTCTCGCCGTCAAACCAGGGCGAGGCGGCAACGCGCGCCTCGAGCCGAGCAAACTTCTGTTCAAGCTGAGCGGCCTTGGCCTTGAAGGCGGTTTCGTCGCCCGCCGTGTACAAACCGGCGATGCCGTTGAGCACGGCCGAGCCGAATTCGATCCAGGCGCGGTGCTCGGCACGATGCAGTGCATTGGGCGGATGCAGCGGATTGGCCTGCGTCTCCTCCAGATATTCAAGAATGACAGCGGATTCGAAGATCGCGTGATCGCCCACAACCAGGACCGGCGTCTTGCCCAGCGGCGAAACCCTGAGGAACCAGTCCGGTTTGTTGGCGAGGTCGATGTCGATCCGCTCGAACGGAACACCCTTTTCGGTCAGCGCGATCACCGCACGCTGCACATAGGGACAGAGCTTGTGGCTGATCAGTTTGAGGGGCTGGGCCATGACCAATCTCGCATCTTCATGCAACTGCATCAACTTTGATGCAATTGCATGAAGATGTCAAGGCCTGGCGATCACTCCGCCCGTCATCGGGAGCGGCACGCCCGTGGTCGTGGGATAGCTGAGCGGCAGGCCTTTCATGCCCCGCGCGGCAAGGAAGGCGAACGCCTGCGCCTCAATCGCATCGGTCGACCATCCGAGCGCGTCGGCAGACTCGACCCGCGCGGGCGCAAGCCGATCGCGCAGCATCCGCATCATGGTGTGATTGCGCGCGCCCCCGCCGGCCACGATCCAGTACTTCGGCACCTTCGGCAACAGCGGCACGACCCGCGCAATCGCAGCCGCCGTGAATCCGGTCAGCGTCGCCGCACCATCCTCGGGCTTGACCTCGCCGAGCCTGAGCGAACCGAAGTCATTGCGGTCGAGCGATTTCGGCGGCTTCAGTCGGAAGAACGGCAAATCCAGCGCGCGGCGGATCCAGGCCTCGTCGACGCGGCCCTGCGCCGCAAGGCGGCCCTCGGTGTCGAAGGGCTGGTGCATGACGCGGAACATGAAATCGTCGATCAGCGCGTTGCCTGGACCGGTGTCGCAGGCGATCAGCGTATCGTCGCCGTCGATATAAGTGATGTTGGAGACGCCGCCGATGTTAACCATCACGATCGGCCCCTCGCGCTCCAGTGATTGCGTGAGCGCACGATGATAGACCGGCACGAAGGGCGCGCCCTGGCCCCCGGCTGCGACGTCGGCGGCGCGGAAATCATGCATCACGGGGATGTGGATCGCCTTTGCGAGCGCTGCCCCATCGCCGATCTGCACGGTCAGCCGCTTCTCCGGCCGGTGCAGCACGGTCTGGCCGTGGAAGCCGACAATGTCGATGTCCTCACAGGTGATGCGATTCTGGGCCCTGAAAGCGGCGACGGCTTCGGCATGCGCGACGGTGACCGCAAGCTCGGCCTCCGCAAGCGCGCCGGGCCGCGCGTCGCGCTGCGGCAGATGAACGGCCTCGGCCAGCGCCTGGCGCAGCAGGCTACGTTCCTTGTCGGTATAGGGTCGGTAACCCGACGGTCCCAGCGCCTTGATCCGGCGGCCGTCGGTTTCGATCAATGCGACGTCGACCCCGTCGAGCGAGGTGCCGCTCATCAGACCGAGTGCGGTCAGCATCATTGTTGGAGCCTCACGAGCCTACCCCGGACGCCCAGCTTGTGCCAAACGGGCACATCTTATATTGCCACAGCGCGCCGCGCCGCGGCAGCCCGCAGGGTGCGGGTTCCCGCAATTTGCTGCAAATACCGTAAAACAAGAATGATCAAGGTCGCAGAAAGATGAGCACTTTTAAGTCCGATTTCCTCAACACCCTGCAGGAACGCGGCTTCATCCACCAGTGCTCGGATTTCGAGGGGCTGGATGCACTTGCGGCCAAGGGCCAGGCGACCGCCTATGTCGGGTACGACTGCACCGCGCCTTCGCTGCATATCGGCAATTTCCTGACCATGATGATGCTCTACTGGCTGCAGCAGAGCGGCAACAAGCCAATCACGCTGATGGGCGGCGGCACGACCATGGTCGGCGATCCCTCCGGCAAGGACGAGACGCGCGCGCTGCGCACGATTGCGGAGATCGAAGCCAACAAGGACAGCATCCGCGGCGTGTTCGCCAAGGTGCTGACGTTCGGCGGCGGCAGCAGCGACGCGGTCATGCTCGACAACGCGGAATGGCTCACCAGGCTCAACTGGATCGAGATGCTGCGCGACGTCGGCCGGCATTTTTCCGTCAACCGCATGCTGACCATGGATTCGGTGCGGCTCCGTCTCGAACGCGAGCAGGAGATGAGCTTTATCGAGTTCAACTACATGGTCTGCCAGGCCTATGACTTCGTCGAACTGTCGCGACGCGTCGGCTGCCGGCTGCAGATGGGCGGCTCGGACCAGTGGGGCAACATCGTGATGGGCGTCGACCTCGGACGCCGCATGGGCACGCCGCCACTGTTTGCGCTAACGACTCCTCTGCTCACCACCGCTTCCGGCGACAAGATGGGCAAGACGGCAAAGGGCGCGGTCTGGCTGAATGCCGATCAGTTCTCGCCTTACGACTTCTGGCAGTATTGGCGGAACACCGAGGATGCCGACGTCGTCAAGTTCCTGAAGCTCTTCACGACGCTGCCGATGCGCGAGATCAACAAGCTCGCGACACTCAAGGGAGCCGAGATCAACGAAGCCAAGAAGGCGCTTGCGGACGCTGCGACCGCGCTGCTGCACGGCGCGGATGCCGCGCGGCAGGCTGCGGAAACCGCGCGGCAAACGTTTGAGGAAGGTGAGATCGCGCAGAATCTTCCAACGATAGAAATTCCGCGCGGCGAACTTGAGGCCGGCAGCGGCGTGCTGACGCTGTTCGTCAAGGCCGGCCTCGTTGCCTCGAATGGCGAGGCCCGGCGCCAGATCAAGGGCGGCGGATTGCGCGTCAATGATGCCGCCGTCACCGACGAGAAGATGATGCTGTCGAAGGCCGATCTCACACCGCAGGGGGTCATCAAGTTGTCCCTGGGCAAGAAGCGGCACGTTCTCGTCAAGCCTGCATAGGCGCATTCCCATTTGACGCTTGTGGGAGCTGCAGAAACGCGGCTCCCTGCCATCAAATGGATCAAACCACGTCACGGGAGAAAACTGCGATCGCGCCGGCGAGGCCAGCGCGTGTTGCACTCGTCGTGCTCGCGGTATGTTTCGCGCTCGCAGTCCTCGGCCGCGGCTTGAGCGATAGCTTTACGGTGTTCCTCAAGCCGATTTCGGAAAGCTTCGGTTGGGACCGTGCCCAGGTGGTGTCTGTTTATTCGCTGGCCTGGCTCACCGGTGGCCTGGCTGCGCCGCTGGTCGGCCGCATCTTCGATCGGTCCGGGCCGCGGACTGTGTATGGGCTCGGCATCTTCCTGCTTGGCGCCGCGTTCCTGATTGCGGCCCATGCACAACATCTCTGGCAATTCCAGTTGAGCGTCGGCCTCTGCGTCGGCTTCGGCGCCGCACTCATCGGCAACGTGCCGAATTCGATGCTGCTCGGCCGCTGGTTCGGCCCGCGACTGCCGACTGCGATGGCCGTGGTCTATTCCGCGATGGGCGGCGGCGTTCTCTTGCTGTTGCCCGCATCTCAAATCCTGATCGACCACCTTGGCTGGCGCGGCGCCTATCAGCTTCTTGGTATCCTCGTGCTCTGCTTGCTCGTGCCGCTCCTGCTCTTGCCCTGGCGGCTGTTTGCGAGCGGATCGCCGCATGTTGTCAAGAAGACTGACGCCGATTTCGTGGACCAGGGCTGGACGCTTCTGAGCGCCATGCGTCACCACGCGTTCTGGGCGCTGTTCTCGACCTTCTTCTTCACCGCGGTGGGGATGTATGCGATCGCAGCGCAGATCGTGGCTTATCTGATCGACGCCGGTTTCCCGCCGCTGCAGGCGGCGACCGCCTGGGGCTTTTCCGGCGTCGTGCTGCTGTTCGGCATGCTCGGCGTCTCGACGCTCGACGGCATTATCGGCCGCCGGCCGTCGGTCCTGATCAGCTACGCCATCTCGATCGTCGGGATTTTTCTGTTGTGGCTGTTGCAGCGCTACCCGAACGTCTGGGTGCTTGCGGCGTTCGTGATCACGTTCGGCAGCATGATCGGCTCGCGCGGACCGCTGATCACCGCAACAGCGCTGAAAATCTTTCGCGGCGAGCGGGTCGGCACCATCTTCGGCACGATTTCGATCGGCAGCGGACTCGGATCGGCGCTCGGCTCATGGAGCGGCGGCCTGATCCACGATTTCACGCACAGTTATGACCCGCTGATCGTCTTCGCGCTCGTCAATGTCGTGTTGGGAATGACCCCGTTCCTGGTGGTGCCGGCGCTGCGGCGCTAATTGTTCGGAATTGGGAACTCGGTCTGGTTGTATTGCTTGCCGGTGTTGAAATCCATGATCTTGCGCGTCACGCCAGGCAGGATGGCGGAGATCGGATTGATGCGCAGCACCGGCTGCCCGAGCGTTCCGACGACCTCGTAGGTCACGCCGAACAGGCCTTCATTGCTGCCGCCGCCGAGAAAGATTCCGACGATCGGAATCTGCCCGAACATATTGTTCAGCCCATACATCGGCACGAAGGTGCCGCTCATGCGTACCTGGTTTGCGGCATCGATGGTGCCTTCGATCGTTCCGCCGATCAACGGTCCCTTCGCCACACCGTCCCTGATCGTGAATTGCCCGTTCTGCCGGGTGAATTCAGCGCGCAGCGCCGAGAACTGAATACCGCTCTGTGAGCCGGCCGCACCGCCCGCCGCCAGGCGGTCGAGCTCGGCCTGTCCCTTCACCGAGAAATCGCGGACGTTGAGCAGTCCCTCACGCGGGACCGGATCGGGCGTCGGCGGCTCGACCGCGAGCGTCATCTGGCCGCCGATCATCTTCGAATAGATGTCGTTGAAGCGGAAGAACGCGCCGGCATCATGGGTTTGCAGGATGATCAGGTCGCGCCCTTGTCCCGGTTGCCCGCGCCCATGCATCTCGGCGGTCACGGGCGTGTCGCGGCCGATCTTGCCGTTAAGCGCGAACGTCCTGACCACCCCGCTCCGCCGCGAAAACTTCACGTCGAGGCTGCGCAGCGCCTCGCCATTATAGCCCGCGACCGCGCCGAGCTTGAGGTCGACGTCGAGGTCGAGGTTCTTGAGCTTGCTCTTGCTCTCATCCTTGCCGGTGCCGGAAATCGCCGATTTGAGGAAGCCGCGGCCATCGAACACGTCGCCGCGCATCGTTACTTTGATGATGCCGTCCGGGGAGCGTTCGGCGCGCAGCGAGGTCTTGTCGCCTTCGGATGGCGCATAGGTCGGGAAGTTCGCGTTCAAAAGATCGCCATTCTGGTCGACTTCCAGCGACCCCTTGATCGAGACGCCGCTTCCTTCGATGACGATGTCCTCGAACCGGGTTGACTGCGGTTTCGACACCACGTTGAAAGTGGCCTTGCCGGACTTGCCGGGCACCTTGACCCAGCCGGGCAGGATGTTGTCGAGCCTGAGCTGGCTGAGATCGGCCTCAATGCCCATCTTGCTCTGGTCGCCGATCTTGCCGATCAGCTTGAGCGGTAGCGCGCCTGAAACCTGCGGACCGAGGTCGAGCCCGAGCCGCGCGCGACTTGCATCATCCAGTGTCGCTTGCAGGCGAACATCCGCATCGCCCTCGGCGGGCTTGCGATAGTCGAGCGAGGCCTGCTGACCGCCGATCTTGACGTCACCCTTGACCTGATAGCCCTGATTGCTGGCGACGACTTTCAGCGAATTGGCCTCGAGCTTCTGGCTCATCACCAGCTTGTCGGCGGAGAAGCCGTTGAGGTCGGCCGTGACGTTGTAGGTCGTGTTTTCCTTGGTGAGCTCGCCCTTGACCGGCATCCCCATATTGATGACCGCGGAAAAGGTTCCCTTGCTCGTGTTCGGATCGACAGGCGTCGCCGAAACATCGCTGAGGCGGTCGGAGGCGAGAATCTCCGCCGCCGCCGGCACCGGGCCATCGATGCGAAATTTGACGCGCGAGGGCGGCGGCTTCGGATGCATGTCGGGAACTTCGAAGACGAAGTCGGAGATGTTGAGTTTGCGACCCGAGGGCGTATCGGCCTGGGCCTGAGCGATCGTCACCGTCGCACTGCGGCCGGTCACATGCGCCTTCAGATCCGCAGCATGCACCGGCGGCAAGCCATCGACCGGACGCACGGTGACGCCGCTGCCGACGATGTCGACGGAGAGCCCGTCATCGGGGATCGGCGGCCCCTTGCGCGGGAGGTTCTTCACCAGCGTATTGACCGCAATGTCGACACGTTGCACCGCGCCGCGCTCGATGCGCCCGATCACCCATTCGCGCACCTCGGGCACGATCAAGGTCGGCCAGATCCGCTTGAGCGCGGACGCCGACATCGGCGTTCCCGCCAATACCAGTCGCAGCAACGGCTCCCCGGAATAGTCGACGCTGCCGCTCCCGGCGATGGTGATTTCGCCATTGGAGAGAGCGGCCTTGGTGAGCTGCACCTGCTTGCGGTTGGTATCGAAGCGGAAGCGGATCTCGATTCGGTTCAAGATCAACGGCGGCTCGCTGTCGATTCCGGCCAGCACAATGGTGCCGCCGGAAAAGCCGAGCTGCCAGTCGTTCACACTGTCGTTAGGCGGCTCCAGATGCGCGAGCAGCGTGATGCGGTTCGCGCCGGCAATGATCTTGAAGGGGGCGACCAGGACGCGCCGCCCGGAATCCCATTCGACGTTGATCTCCGCCGAATCGATCGCCATCGGATAGTCGGGCGTGTCGGTGTCGATGATGGTGCCGGCGCCGGCAGTGAGCTTGCCGCTGAAGTAGGTCGGCAGGCCGTCACGGCCGAGCTCGCCCTTGAGCTCGCCGCTCAGCGGCAGATCGGCATTGTAGGTGAGATCCTTCAGCCGCAGCGCCAGAAGAATGTTGCCGGTCGAGACATTGTGGGCGCGAATGTCAACCGAACGTACGCCGTTCTCCTGCGGGCCGACCGTCAACCGCAGCAACCAGGGTCGCGCGCCCTCTTCGCCAAGGCTGAGCGCGACACCGCCGCCCCTCGGCCGACGCAGGCTCAGGCTGATATTCTCAAAATTCCATTTGTTGCCGCGCTGCTGGTCATCCACGATCAGCGTGCCGTTCTTCAGACCGATCTCGTTGAGGTTCTGGCCGTCCAATCCGGTCAGGCTGAGGCTGTCGAGCCAATCGAGGCCGGCGAGCAGGCCGCTGCCCGAAGCGTTGCCGGATGCGACCTGCGCGCCCGACGGCGACGCCGGCACAGGCAGCGGCATCGAGGGCTGGCCCTTGGCGGCCGCCTCCGCTGCCAGACGCTTGGAGGCTACACCGGTCGCCAGCGGCTTGGCGGTGTCGCCGGTATAGACCGTCACAGTGCCATCCGGCATGATTCGGATGGAAAGCTCGGCGTCGACGAGATTAAGGCTCTCGGCACGCAGCCGTCCCATCAGGAGCGCGGTGCCGGACAGCTTGACCTCCGCCTTTGGCGCGCTTGCCACAATCGCATGATCGCGATCTCGGACGATGATGTCGCGGATGCGTACCGCGATCCTGATGCGCCCGGCCCGCTCGATCTGCGTGCCGCCGACCTCAACGGTGTTGCCGTGACCGATATTCTCCTCAATCGCGGCAGCAAGCCAGGGCGTTGCCATGTCGAGATTGATTGGACCTGCGCCAAGCCGCCACCACAGGCCGAAAAAGCAACCGGCAAAGATCAGCAGCAGGGCGGCGAAGGCGACAGCCAGGCGCCTCACCCACCGCTCGCCGGTTAGCCAGCGCCACAGCACGGCGCATTTGTCGCCAAGCCGGTGCAACCTGGAGTTCGACCCGGAGGACAATAGCCGGCGGGCGTGGTGGCCATCGCCATCTTCCAGACGCCAATCCGCTTCGTTCCACTGCGTGGATTGGCGGCCGCCATGACCTTTGGGGAGCGGTCGCGGGGATGGATTCCTGGCCATTGCCTCTTGCTGCTGACGCTCGTTGAGGGGTTGGTCGCCACCGCGCCCCCCGTCAGGTAACGAGCGCCGCTGTCCCTGCATCGCAGCCAACCCTCGATTGGACCCGTTGCTCGCCATTTCGCTTTTCGCTCAATCAACGAGTGAACAGGAGGTGCATCGGATACCTTGTAACCATATCCCGGCGCCGTCAGACTTGCCCAGTCGCAGGGCCGAATCCGAATTGCTGGTTGAAACCCGCAATAGCCCAATGATTGATCTGTGGAAAGCGACGAAAGGAAGGCGTATGTCCAAGAAATCGCGCAAGAAATCCCCCAAAACGCCACCTGGCCGGAAAGCTGCGACGAAACCGCCCGCGAACTCCAAAACCGGGGCCGCAAAGAGCCGCCGTGCGCCTGCCAGCAAAGCGCCAAACGATGCGACGCTCGGACCATCGCATAAGGGCGCATCGAAAATGTTAAGATCTTCGGGCGTGGCCGCCGCGAAATCATCAGGCGGCAAAAGTGCGCTCGTTGAGGGCGCCAAGGTCGGCGAGATGGCACCCGCCTTCCGCCTCCCTCGCGACGGCGGCGAAAGCGTCGCCCTTTCAGACTTTTCCGGCAAGAAACTGGTGCTCTTCTTCTACCCCAAGGCCGATACCCCAGGTTGTACGCGGGAGGCGATCGACTTCACCCGCCTGGCGGGGGATTTTGCTGCAACCGGAACTGCGGTGCTGGGTATCTCGGCCGATTCCCTGAAGCGGCAGGAGGCGTTCCGCGACAAGCACAGGCTGGCGGTGCCTCTGATCTCCGATGAACGGCACCAGATGCTCCAGGCCTATGGGGCATGGGGTGAAAAATCCATGTACGGCAGGACGTTCGAGGGAATCCTTCGCACGACGGTGCTGATCGGTGGCGACGGCCGGGTCGCGCGCATCTGGCGCAACGTCAGGGTCGACGGCCATGCCGGGCAAGTGCTGGAGGCCGCCCGGGACCTGTAGCCGGGGAACCCTGTTGGCGGAAAATTAACCATGTGACTGTCAAATCGCTTCGGCAAATTGGCCGTACGGAATTTGGATCCGACCGGCGCTGGAGTGCCGATGTCGCATCGTTCTGGCCAGTATTCCGAAGATCCCCGGCATCATCCCCGCAAGCATGGTCGTCCCTCCCCTCGTCGCGCCGCTGTGCAGGCGATAGCCGCGGCGCTGGCTGCGCAATCCGGTTACACCATTATTCACGCCGGCAAGCAGGTCCGCTTTGGCCCGGTTGCCTTCTGGATCGTCGTGGGCACTGTAACCCTGCTCGGCATATGGTCAGCCGCGACAGCAACGTATTTTGCCTTTCGCGACGACGTCCTGACCCGGCTGATCGCCCGGCAGGCCGAGATGCAATATGCCTATGAGGACCGCATCGCCGAATTGCGCGCCCGGGTCGATCGCGCCACGAGCAGGCAACTCCTCGACCAGGAGCAGTTCGACCAGAAGCTCGAGCAGATCATGCGGCGGCAGACCGCGCTCGAATCGCGGGCCACTGCGCTCGGCACCATTCCCGATGTGACCGGTTCGATCCGCGCCCCGGCCCGCTCCTCGACTGCTCCGGACACGACCGGTTCGACCACAACGCCAAAACCGTCGCCGATCAGCGACACCGTGATCTTCGTGGCACCCCCGGACCGCGAGGCGCGGCTGGAATCGCGGGCGCCGATCCTCCGCGCGCCGCCGGCCAATCAATTCGCAAAGAACCAGGGCGTCGACAACGCCCTTTTCCGATTGCAGACCACGCTCGACCAGATTGAGAACCGCCAGATGGCGGCGCTCAACGCGTATCAGGATGGCATGGAATCGCGGGTGCGCCGGATGCGCGGCGTGATCAGCGATCTCGGGCTCGACCTGGCGCAACTGGAATCCGCAACTCCCCGCGCGCCAATGGGTGGGCCCTTTGTTCCCGTCAAACTCTCTTCCGATGCAGGCGCTTTCGACCGTCAGCTCTATCGGGTCAATGTCACCCGCATGCAGATGGACCGGCTGAACCGCACGCTGGCGCTGGTCCCTTATCGGAAGCCGGTGATCGGCGAAGTCGAATTCACCTCGGGCTTCGGCGTCCGTTCGGATCCATTCCTCGGCCGCCCCGCGATGCATACCGGCCTCGATTTCCGTGCCCAAACCGGCGATCCCGTGCGCGCGACCGCCAACGGCAAGGTGGTCTCCTCAGGCTGGAGCGGCGGCTACGGTCGCATGGTCGAGATCGACCATGGCAACGGCTTGTCGACGCGGTACGGCCATCTTTCCGAGATCAACGTCAAGGTCGGCGATACCGTGAAAATCGGCCAGGTGATCGGCGAAGTCGGCTCGACCGGCCGCTCGACCGGCCCGCACCTGCACTATGAAACAAGGATCGACGGAGAAGCCGTCGACCCGCAGAAATTCCTGCGCGCAGGCGTCCGTCTCAGCGCGGGCTAGATAGCCCTCAATGGCTCGCCTCGTGGCCGACTTCGCCGTTGATCACGTCGCCGAAAAGGCGCCAGGCTTCGCCGTCGAACGTCATCAGCTGCATCTGCTCGATCGGAAAGAAGTCGTCCGGGCTCGTGTTGATCTTGATGCCCGGCAGCATCACGTCCGACCTGAAATCCCTGAGGTTGGCGGCCTGCTTCATGATGTTTTCGCGCGTCAGGTCGTCGCCGCATTGCTTGAGCACCTGAACCAGGGTCTGGGCGGCGGCATAACCGTAGACGTTGTTGTTGTTCAGCTTGTCTCCTTCCGGATAGTACTTGTCCATGAAGGCCTGCCACGCCTTGACGCCCGGATCGTCTTTCCAGAGCGGATCGGTCGGGTCCTTCAGATATGCGGTCGAGATGATATCTTTTGCGAATTGCAGACCGGCCGGCTTCAGCACGCCGCCAACCGAGGTTGAGACATTTGCCAGGAAGAATCTCGGCTTCCAGCCGAGCTCGCCTACTTTTCTGATCGCCTGTGCCGACCCCTTTGGCGCAGCCCAGGAAAAGAAGGTGTCGGCGCCGGAATCGTGCAGCGCGACAATCTGGGAATCGATCGAGGGATCGGAAACCTCATAGGATTTGTCCGCGACGATCATGTTGGCCTTGTCGCCGAGGCCGTCGCGCAATCCCTTGACCTGGTCCTTGCCGGCATCGTCGTTCTGCCAGAACACGGCGATCTTGGCGTCGGGGAAGTGATCGAGGATGTATTTGGCGTAGATACGCCCCTCGCTCTGGTAGTTCGGCTGCCAGCCCATGGTCCACGGAAAGTTCTTGGGATCGCCCCACTTGGTGGCCCCGGTGGCGACGAAGAGGTGCGGCACTTTCTTGGCGTTCATATATTTCTGGATCGCCGAATTGGACGGCGTGCCCAGCGACTGGAAGATCAGCAGCACCTCGTCGCTTTCGACGAGCTTGCGCGCCTGTTCGATCGCTTTCGGCGGCGAATACGCGTCGTCATAGGTGACGAACTTGATCTTGCGACCGTTGATGCCGCCCTGATCGTTGATCATGTCGAAATAGGCCTTTTCGGTGAGGCCGATCACCCCGTACGACGACGCGGGCCCGCTATAGGGCATGATGTTGCCGATCCTGATTTCGGTATCGCTGGCGCCGGGATCGTATTTCTTGTCTGCGCCGGCCGCGCTCGCTGAAATCGCGGTGGCTGCGGCCAATGCCGCCAAGGCGAAAAGGCTCTTGTGACGCGCAGGCATCCTGTCCTCCCGGCTTTTGTTTTGACGGGAGTGTGGCAAGCCACCCGTCGTCTGGCAAGCGCCGGGCCAATTCGACTTTATTCTGTAGGTGCGCCAAAAGGGCCTATTTCGGCCGCGACACGATCTCGATCATTCTGCCCTCGTCATCGTCAGGGGCAACCGCGCTTGCCTTGTCGTAAGCCGCAAGCGCCGCGCGGCCGACCGGCACGCCAGGGAGCAGGGTCTCCGCCAACAGAACCGCGTAGGCGGCATCCTTCCGGCGCAGCGCCGCGGTAAACGACGCGCCCGAGAAATCACGAGCGATCATGCGCTTGGAATGACGGATCACCTGCGGGCTCGCCACCGCGCCTGTTGCGAGCGCTTCCGCCACCAGCTTCATGTCGAGCCCGGCCTGCTCGGCGATTGCGACACCTTCGGCGAGACTTGCGATCTGAACCGCGCCGAGAAGGTTGTTGATCAGCTTGAAGACCGTCCCCGTCCCGACCGCGCCGAAATGGCGGATCGTGGTGGCGAGCGGCACGAGATAGGGTCGCGCCCTCTCCAGATCGGCGGCATCCGCGCCGACCAGGAGTGTCAGCTTGCCGCTTGCAGCCGCTTCCGGCAGACCCGTGACGGGGCAATCGATATAGATCAGGCCGCGATCGCGCAGCTTGCGCGAGAGCTCGTGCACGTGCGCGTGGGAGACGGTAGAGCATTCGATCGCGAGCGTGCCGGCCTTCATCGCTGCGGCGGCGCCGGTCTTGCCGAGCCACACGCTGCGCGATGCCTCGTCGTCTGCGACCATGGTCACGACCGCGTCGGCATCGATCGCAGCATCTTCCGGCGAGCTCGCCCATCGCGCGCCACGCGCAATCAGGTCCTCCGCTTTTGGCTTGCTGCGGTTCCACACCGCGACCTTGAAGCCGGCATCGAGATAGCGGCCCGCCATGCCGTGCCCCATCCGCCCAAGGCCGATAAACGCGACACGCTGCATGCGATCAATCCACATCCTCGACCGCGTCGGCCGTGGTGCCGAAGGCGCGCTGGGCAAGCGTCGCCGCCATGAACTCGTCGAGGTCGCCGTCAAGCACGCCCTCGGTATCGGAGGTCTGCACGCCGGTGCGCAAGTCCTTCACCATCTGATAGGGCTGCAGCACATAGGAACGGATCTGATGGCCCCAGCCGATGTCGGTCTTGGCCGCCTGCTCGGCGGCCGCCTTCTCTTCGCGCTTCTTCAACTCGACTTCATAGAGCCGCGCCCGCAGCATGTCCCAGGCCTGCGCGCGGTTCTTGTGCTGCGAACGTCCGGCCTGGCAAACCACCGCGATTCCCGTGGGGATATGCGTCAGCCGCACGGCGGATTCCGTCTTGTTGACGTGCTGGCCGCCGGCGCCGCCCGAGCGCATCGTATCGGTGCGCACGTCCGATTCCTTGATATCGATCTTGATGGTGTCGTCGATGACCGGAAAAATCTGCACCGACGAGAACGAGGTGTGCCGCCTGGCGTTGGAATCGAACGGCGAGATCCGCACCAGGCGGTGCACGCCGGCCTCCGTCTTCAGCCAGCCATAGGCATTATGGCCAGATATCTGGATCGTCGCGGACTTGATGCCGGCCTCTTCGCCCTGGGTCTCTTCCAGATATTCCACCTTGAAGCCGTGCTTCTCGGCCCAGCGCGTATACATGCGCAGCAGCATCTCGGCCCAGTCCTGGCTTTCGGTGCCGCCGGCACCGGCGTGGACCTCGAGATAGGAATCGAGCCGGTCGGCTTCGCCCGACAGCAGCGCCTCCAGCTCGCGGCGGGCGACCTCTTTCTTCAAAGCCTTGAGCGCATTCTCGGCTTCTGTGACGACGCCTTGGTCGCTCTCGGCTTCGCCAAGCTCGATCATGCCGACATCGTCCTCGAGCTCGCGCTCGATCTTGCCGATGCCGGACAGTGCATCCTCCAGCGAGGTGCGCTCCTGCATCAGCTTCTGGGCTTTCGAGGGATCGCTCCAGAGATTGGGGTCTTCGGCGAGCTTGTTCAGCTCGGCCAGCCGTGCCGTCGATGTCTCGACGTCAAAGATGCCTCCTCAGCAGCCCGACCGACTGCTTGATCTCTTCGACTAACCGTTCGATTTCGGCGCGCATGGGAATCTCGATTGCTCGCGTGCAATATGTGAAGGGGATGTAGCGGCGCCACGCCGAAAGTGCAATCGGCGGTGCCGCGGCTCAACACTGCGCTCTCAACTAGTACAATCCGCCCGGCCGCATGATGTTGCCGGCGTCAGGGGACGTTCCCTGCGGCATCATCACTCGATCCGCGTCGGCAACGCCAATGACCGAGAAGTTATCGGGCGGCGCGGTACCCGGCTTGAACGCTTCCAGGATGATGCCCCGGCCGCTATCGCCGGGACCGACGCGCATGCCGGTCTTCGCATCGACCCGGATCAGCTTGATGCCAGCCGGAATCTTGAATGGTGTCGGTGGCTTGTCGGCAAGCGCGAGCTTCATGAAATCGCGGGCAATGGGGGCTGCGAGGTGGCCGCCGGTCGCCGCATTGCCGCGACCCAGCGGGCGCGGCTTGTCATAGCCCATGTAGATGCCGACCACGATGTCCGGCGAGAAGCCGATGAACCAGGCGTCCTTGGCCTCGTTGGTGGTGCCGGTCTTGCCGGCAATCGGCTTGCCGACTTCCTTCAGCGCGGTGCCGGTGCCGTTTTGCACCACGCCCTCCATCAGCGAGGTGATCTGGTAGGCGGTCATGGCATCCAGCACCTGCTCGCGGCGGTCGACAAGCTGCGGCTCGGGCTGGTTCTTCCAGCCGCCCGGCGCCTCGCAGCCACGGCACTCGCGCGCATCGTGCTTGAAGATGGTGTGGCCGTAGCGGTCCTGGATGCGGTCGATCAAGGTCGGCTTCACGCGCCGGCCGCCGTTGGCGATCATCGAATAGGCCGTGACCATGCGCAGCGCCGTGGTCTCGCCGGCGCCGAGCGCGTAGGAGAGATAATTCGGCAGCTCGTCGTAAACGCCAAAGCGTCGGGCGTATTCGCCGATCAGCG
>Ga0335076_10002818_pt1 | contig 17349 bp, 10 predicted proteins | sample Lox_Sample_25_FD_206717 | JGI IMG/M metagenome (GOLD analysis project Ga0335076, IMG submission 206717) | Soil microbial communities from Loxahatchee National Wildlife Refuge, Florida, United States - Lox_Sample_2.5 | ecosystem: Environmental > Terrestrial > Soil > Wetlands | place: USA... | reverse complement strand
GACGACGGTGCAGACCTGCATCGTGCATCTGATCCGGCACAGCCTCCGCTACGTCCCTCGTCGCCAGTACGACCAGGTCGTCAAAGACCTGCGGCCGATCTACACCGCGGTCGACGCCAACGCTGCCCTTGCTGCGCTCGAGGCGTTCGAGGAGAAATGGGGTGAGAAGCTGCCGGTGATCGGCCAGGCCTGGCGCAACAGCTGGGAGTACGTGATCCCGTTCCTCAGCTTCGAGCCGGAGGTGCGTCGCGTGATCTACACAACAAACGCGATCGAAGCGTTGAACCGGCAGCTCCGCAAGGCGATCAAGACCAAGGGCAGCTTCCCCAGCGAGGAGGCCGCCCGCAAGCTCGTCTACCTCGCGATCCAGAACGCCGCGCCGCAATGGACACGAACCCGCGGCTGGACGAAGGCGCTACTCGCGTTCAAGATCCACTTCGGAGACCGACTGCCCGACTGACCCATCAACCCCCGCCTACACAGAAAGTCGGACGCCCTCCGCTAGCGGGGCGGCCGGTTCCAGATGGTGGCGCCGATGCGGTTGGCGATTTGTTCGAGGTGGTCGTCGCTGCCGAGGAGGAGTGGTTGGCGGGCGAGGTCGATTGTGGAGGGGAGGTTGCCGCGGATGACTGCGACTCTGGCCGGTCGGTGGCTGCGGGTTGAGAGGTGGGTGTGGGCGCCGGAGAGGGCGTCGACGCAGTCGTCGTGTTTGCTGTGTGGGAAGGCGGTGAGTTCGTCGAGGAAGGCGTTGGTGTTGGGTCCGCGGACGAGCCGGAGCAGGCTGTTTTCGGCGGCGGCGGCGACGGGGTGGGCGCGGACGTCTTTCGCACCTGTTGGCCGGTCTGCTCGGGCGGTGTAGCCGCGCAGGATCTGTTTGAGGTAGCGGTCGGTGACGGTTTTGCCGGATGCCCCTGGTTCTTGTTCGATCACGATCTGCACCTGCCGTCCGTCTTGTTTGGCGGTGGCGGCGACGAGTTGCTCGACTGCGCCGGGGGCGTTGCGGGTGCGGATGATGTTTCGGATGTAGAACACCCCGGTTTTGGGGTGCAGGTCGAGGCGGAGGCCGACGGTCCAGTCGGGGTCGGGGTTGCCGGGGGAGGGTGGGGTGCCGGCGAGGTCCCAGTAGCGGACAGCGATGGTGCGGTCGGGGATGTCGGCGGGTTCGATGATCGGGAACCAGTCGCGTTTGAACAGTTCGCCGTCGTCGGGGATCTCCCAGTCACCGTTGAGCAGCCGTTCGCGTTCGGCGGTTGGCAGATGGGCGAGGGTGGCGGTGTAGGCGTCGTGGTCGAGGTGCGGGTTATCTTGCAGTCGGGAGGGCAGAAAGATCGCTTCTTCTGCGCGGCTGGTGGGGTCGACGAAGCGGGCGCGTACCCATTCGTGGTGGCGGCCGCCGGGGTTGGAGGCGGAGCGGACACGGACGGGGACGTCGTTGAGGCGGGTGCCGTCGCGGGCCGGCTGGCCGTGCTCGACCCCGGTTGGCTGTCGGAGCACGCGGAGCATGCGCCGGTAGAGGAGTTCGTCGAAGCGGGTCAGTTCGTCGAAGGCGAGGAAGCTGAAGCTGGCGCCGGCGTAGCGGGCAACATCGGCCTGGTCGGCGAGGTAGCCGAAGGAGAGGCTGGCGCCGCCGGCACCGGTTTTGTTGGGGCCGGGGAAGCGCCATTGATGGAGGTCGCCGTTCCAGCGGGCACGGCCGCCGGCGAGCCATTGCTGGCTGAGGTCGATCAGGTTGCCGGGCAGCTGCAGCTCGGCCAGGCTGGTGCGGACCATCAACGCGTGGTAGCCGGGAACATCTGTGTATTGGAGGGCGGCCATGAGCAGGGCGGCGGTTTTGCCGCCGCCGGCGGCGCCGCCGAAGAACACCTCGAACTGGTCGAGCAGCAGGAATGCTTCCTGCCTGGCTGTTGGGGTGATCGGGCAATTGCGGAGCCGGGCCGGCCCGAACAGCCGGTAGGCATCGTCGATCGCCCGCCGCTCCGCCGCTGTCCAGCCGCCCATCAGGCGACCTCCTCGACGCTGCCGCCGTCGTCGGCGGCGACGATGCCGGCGTCGTTGCCGGTGGTGGTGGGGAGGATGCCGGCGTCTTGGAGTGCTTGCAGGACTTGCAGTTTGCGGTCGGTCGGGTCGAGCTGTTCGGTTTGGTTGTCCTGGTTGGGTTCGGGTGGGGTGGGGTCGCCGGCGGGGTCGTTCCAGAGGTCGGTGCGGAGTTTGTGTAACCGGGCGAGGTCGGCGGGGCTGACTTTGACGTCGCCGGCGCGGAGTTGGTTGGCGTAGCGGGCAAGGCTGGCGTCGATCAGCTTGTCGACGTCGGCGAGCTTGGCGGCGCGTTCTTGGACGAGTTTGGCGGCGGCGGCTTGGGCGGCGTCACGGTCGATCGCGGCGGCGCGTTGTTTCCAGTCGTGGTCACGTCCGTGCCGCTCCACGGTGCGCACGCTGACCTGGAAGTGATCAGCAACAGCCTGGTAGCTGCGCTGCTCAACTGGTAGGGCGGCGTAGTGCATGAACGCTTGCTGCCAGTCGATCAGCGGCCGCCCCAGGTTCGAGTTCGGGTTGCGTTCACTGCTCATGCTGCTGCTCCTGGTAGCGGTTTCGGATCACGTCGCAGTAGCCGGGGTCGAGCTCGACCGCGAAGCAGCGGCGGCCGGTCTGCTCACAGGCGATCAAGGTCGAGCCGGAGCCAGCGAACAGATCAACCACACGATCGCCACGCAGCGAACTGTTCTGCAGCGTCCGGACGATCAGTTCGACCGGCTTGATCGTCGGATGTGTGTCGCTGGCGGTCGGCCGGTCGACGAACAGCACCGACGGCTGGGCGTGGTCGCCGTACCAGCGTGAGCCGTGCTGGCGGCCGCGGCCGGGTCGACCGGGGCCTGCTGTCCAGCCGTAGAGGATCTCTTCGTGTTGGTAGTGGTAGTCGGAGTGGCCGAGCACGAGCGAGTTTTTCACCCAGACCAGTGTTTGGTGGTGGCGCCAGCCGGCCGCGTCGACGGCGTGCCGGAAGCCGGTGCCCTGCGGGCCGGCCGGCGTCGCGATGTAAAACCGCGCCGACTCCGCCAACAGCGGCGACAGGGTTCGGAGTGCGTCGGCGAGCAGTTCGCCGGCGTCGTCGTTGTCGTTGGCGATCGTCAACGCCGCCGCCGTTTTGCCGACGTAGGAGACGCCGTAGGGCGGATCCGTCCACAGCACCTGCACTGGCTGGTCGCCGATCAGTTCGCGCAGCAGGGCGGGGTCGCGGGCATCGCCGCAGGCCAGCCGATGCACCCCCAACTCGTAGATCTCACCCGGCCGCGACGCAGGCGTGCCAGTTGGGAGCGGCGGGACGGTGTCGGGGTCGCTGAGGGTGGGGATGTCGGCGAGGATGCGGTCGATCTCGCTGCTGCCAAAGCCGCTCAGCGCGAGCTCGACGCCGTCGAGTCGCAGCTCGTCGAGCAGTTCGGCGAGCGCAGGCTGGTCCCAGTCGCCGAACATGTTGTTATCGCGCAGCGCCCACAACCGCGCCCGGCCCGGCTCAAGCTCAACCGTGACCGTCGGGATTGTCTGCCAGCCCAACTCGGCTGCGGCGCGGAGGCGTTGGTTGCCGCAGATCACGGTGCCGTCGGTGAGCGCGATCAGCGGCCTCGCCCACAACATCTGCGGGTCGCTCGTGAGTGTCTGTTTCAGGTCGGCGAGCCGTTCGGGCCGGATCGAGCGTGGATTGTCCGGCCACTGCTGCAAGGCGGCGAGCGGCAGCTCACGCACCGCAGACGGACTGGGCGGCTCGGCGGGCTGTGTCGGTCCAACAGCGGTGGGGGCCGAACCCTCGGCGGGTGCGGCCTGGCGGTCTGGGGCCGGAAACGAATCAGTTGCCATCAGCGGCATTCCTTCCTGCTGCGGGACGACCCCGTGTCGCCCCTATCGCCGTCGAACCACCACGAACCTCCAGCTCGTTGACCGTGAAAGGTTGGCCAGGCTAGCGGTCCTCACGGCTAGCGCAAACCAACCCACGCCCGCCGCAAGAGCCGCGACCGCGTCCGACTTGTCTAGGCGGGGGTGGGGAAGAGCTCGTCGAACGCCTGTGCGGCCTGCTGCTGCAACGTCGGCAACACATGGCTGTAGATGTCGAGGGTGATCCCGATCGAGGCGTGCCCAAGCCGCTCCGACACGACCTTGGGATGGACGCCTTGGCTGAGCATCAGAGTCGCGTGGCCGTGGCGCAGATCGTGGAAACGCACCTGCGGCAGCTTGTGTTTGCGCATGTGCCTCGCCCAACCGGCCGACAAGGTGTCCGGGTTCAAAGGTTCGCCATCGCCGCGCTCAACAACCAAACCATGCTCGGCCCAGCTGTCACCCGCAGCGGCACGGAGACACGCCTGTGCCGCACGGTGCTGCTCGAGATAGGGGCGCAGGAACTGCGGCAACAAAACGGTGCGCCGCGAACGCGGTGTCTTTGGCTGCTCGAACACGAGGCCGGCCTTGGTTGGTTGCAGGGTTCGTTGCACACGGGCCGCGGTGTAGTCGCTGTCAAGGTCGGCCCAACGCAGGGCGAGGATCTCGCCGCGGCGCATCCCCGTCGCCGCCGCCACCGCCGCCGGCAGCTCAAGCCACGTCCCCGCAGTCGACGCCAACAGCCGCCCCATCAGCTCCTGATCGACGACCACCGGCGCCGGCCGCTTCGGTCGCGGCGGCTGCGCACCAGCAGCCGGGTTCGCGAACAACACCTGCCAGCGCACCGCCTGCGACAACGCCTGTGTCAACACCAAATGCAGATTGCGCACCGACCCGCCCGACAACCCCTCCCGCCCCTCCCCGACCGGCGGGTTGAGCAGATCGCCGTACAGCCGCTGCAGATCAAGCGGCCGCAGATCAGCCAGCGCCATCGACCCTAGTGCGGGTAGGGCGTGCAGCCGCAGCAACGCCTCGTATCCCTCATAGGTGACGGCCCGCACGCGGCCGCGAACATGGGCAAGCCAGCCCTCGAGAAACCCGGCAACGGTCAGCCGATCGGCGGGATCGGGTGGCGTGGCGGAGGCAGCGGTTGCGTCCATCGCGACACACATCTAGCTCTGCTTTCGCCGCCGATCCAGTCCCTGGCAACAGCCGTTGAGGTGTCGGTTGGCCGGGTAGGCTGGGCTGAGTCGAGCGTGTGGGCGGGCCGGCTTCGGCCCGCCCGAGAGACGTCACGCTCGTCATCCCCGTGGGGAGCCGGGCTATGGGAACCAGGGCGGTCCGACGTCGCCGACAAAGAGGGCGAGGACGCAAGCGAGAACGATTACCGCCACAAGCTGGGCGAGCTTGATCATGGTGCTGTCCTCCGAGCGAGGTTAGGTTGACGGACCTGGCGCCAGTGGAGGGTTTGAACGAGTCTGACAGATCGTCAACCCAAAATCAACAATGGTTTTCGGATGTTGAGTTCGGTTTAGGACACGGGTAGGGTGCGGGTGTCGGTCCGGTAACGGCGGTAGATTCCGGTGGGTGGCTGTGGCTCGTCAGAAGTTGGCGTACTTCGACGATGGCGTGGGGCGGCGGCTGCGCGAAGCCCGGCTGGCGGCCGGGCTATCGCAGCGTGACCTATCGTTTGCGGGTTGCACGCCGGCCTATATCTCGCGGATCGAACGCGGCGAGCGGGTGCCCTCGTTGCAGATCCTGCGCGAGATGGCCCGTCGAGTCGGCGTGAGCGAGGCCTACCTGGCGCATGGGGAGGAGGGCCAGGGGTCTGCGCTGTCACCGGTGGTGGCTGCACGGGCCGCGCTCGGTGTTGGAGAGGTCGCGCAGGCACGTGACCTGATCGAGGCGGCGTTCGCGGGTGCCGGCAGTGACCGTGAGCAGGCGTTGGCGAGTGCGCTTGCGGGCGAGGTTGCGTTGCACGAGGGAGACGCCGCAGCCGCGATCGCCGCGCTCGAGCAGGCACTGCGGCTCGACCCGCAGCTCGAGCGTGCCGACCCCGCGGTTGCCGATGCGCTCGGCCGCGCCTACGCGCGGGCGAACGACTACGAGCGCTCGATCGCGGTCTTTCTCCGCAACTACGAAGCGGCGGTGGAGCGTGGCGACCAGCTGAATCGTGTCCGTTTCGGCGCCCAGCTCGCGAACGCCTACTCCGACACGGCCGAGTTCGCGCAAGCAGACGCGCTGCTTGGTGAGCTGATCGCAGTCGGCGGCGAGCTCGCCGATCCGCTGATGCGAGCGCGGATCTACTGGTCACAGTCGCGGATGCATGCACTGAAGAACGAGGGCGATGACGCCGCCCGTTACGCCGAGCTCGCGCTCGAGGTGCTCGAGCTCAGCCACCAGAGTTACTACGCAGCCCTCGCCCATCTCCTGCTCGCGCACATCGAGACCGACCGCGACAACCCGCAACGGGCACTCGAGCTGCTCGACGAAGCCGAGCCGCTGGTCAATGCCAGCGGCCGTCCCTACGAACGCGCGAACCTGCAACTCGAACGCGCCCGGGCGATGGCAAAACTCGGCCGCGGCGAAGAGGCGATTACGATCGCGCAGGAGACCAGCGCACTGCTTGAACAGGTCAGCCCGCTCGACGCCGGCCGCGGCTACGCCCTGATGGCCAAGGTCTACACGGCATCCGGCAACACCGCCCAGGCGGTCGAGCTGTACGAACGCGCGATCGAACGACTGGAAAGCGTCCCCAGCCGCTACCTAGTCGAGGCCTATACCGAACTCGCCGCCCTCCATGAACAAGACGGCCACCCCGACCGTGCCCTCGACCTGCTCCGCCGCGCCATGGCCGCACAACAAGCCAGCGGCCGCCTCCTCGTCTAAACCCGACGACGTATCAACGCCACCACTCGACGCTGGCTCGCCTCGAGCTGAGCGTCTCACTCGTGTTCGCTGCCCCGTCGCGATCCCTCCGGATCCGGTCGTCGTCGAAGGCGCGTCGGCGGCGGACGCGAGGAGTCGTCGCGGTATGCGGTGCCGACTTTGGAGTGGCGCCCCGCGGCGAGCGAAACCGCGCGAACCCAGACACGTTGCGAGCCACGCCAGAACCACCAAGCCAGCCCTCTGAACTCTCTACGGCTAGGACTGGAGTTCCCCTAGCGTCCTAGATTATTGACTTTTGTCATCAGTAATGCTAAACGTGTGGTCAACTGATACGACGAGAGTCGGCTGTTGGCGGGTTCGCGGCGATCCGGTGCCGGCGGATGAGGAGGCGAGCATGTTGGGCTTCCGGTTCGGTTTCGCTGCGAGTTCTGGCCGCCGTTGGGCTATCGGGTTGGCTCTCGGGTCGGTGTTGGCGTTGGTTGTCGTGGCGGCGGCGTCGGCTGCCGCCCCGGTGAACACGGTGGCGCCGGTTGTGTCTGGGTCGGCGTTGCAGGGCGAGACGCTGTCGGCGTCGACGGGGACGTGGTCGAACAGCCCAACGTCGTATGCGTATCAGTGGCAGCGCTGCGATCCGAGCGGCACTGCTGACTATTCGACCGCGGTGTTGGATAGCTCGCCGCTTGGCTACTGGCGGTTGGAGGAGACGAGCACCGCCAGCGCGGTCGCTGACGACTCGGGGTCATCGAACAGTGGGAGCTATGAGGGGACGGCCGGTGTGACGCTCGGCCAGCCGGGGGCTGTGCCGGGCTATTCGGCCGAGCTTGATGGCCACAACGGCTATGTGTCGATTCCGTCGAGCACGTCGCTGAACACGCCCAGTTCGCATATCACGTTGGAGGCGTGGGTGAAGCCGTCGCCGGGAACGCTTGATCTGCAAAAGCCGATCATGGTCAAGGGCTACACGACCCATGCGCCTCCCTACTACCAGTACGGGATGTTCATGGAGGACTACTCGGACGGTGTGAACGGCCCGACGAAGCTCAGCTTTTGGCTCTCGCTCGGTGGCTCACCGAACACGCTTGCGGTGCTTGACACCGGTTGGCAGTACGACGCATGGAACTACGTCGTCGCGACCTATGACGGATCGACGATGCGGCTGTATCTGAACGGTGTTCAGGTTGGGTCGCAGGCGGCGTCCGGGTCGATCTCGACGTACTCGACGCCGCTTGATTTCGGCGCCTACGAAAACCTGACCAAGGACTCCGACTATCTCTATGGCGGCGGCGAGGACGAGTACGCCGTTTACAGCACCACCCTTTCGGCGGCCACGATCGCGAGCCACTACGAGCAGGCGACGATCGGAAGCTGCACGAACATCGGCTCGGCCACCGACAGCACGTACACGGTCGGAAGCTCGGATGTCGGCTCGAGGATCCGCGTCGTCGTTACCGCAACGAACGGCGATGGCAGCACCGACGCGGTCTCCGCGGTCACCGATGTTGTTGCCGCAGCCGGCGGCACGGCACATGTCGGTCAGTCGACGATTGGCGGCCACACCGCCACGCAGGCTGCGAACACGAAGTTTGGTTCGTTCGCGACGTTGCCGATCGACGGCTCAACGCGGAGCATCAGCTTCTACGCGAGCGGCGGCGCGAGCAGCCAGGCATTCACCCCTGCCGTCTATAGCGTCGATGGCAGCGGCAACCCGGACGCGCTGGTGGCAACCGGCGACGAGGTGACCGTCGCGGCGTCGCAGGCAGCGGGCTGGGTGACCGCCGACCTCGATCACGTCGACCTCCGTGCCGGCAACTACGTGCTCACGCTGCTCTCTGGCGCGACTGGCGGCAACGCCGAGTTCTACGGCAGCCCCGTTAGCGGCGCCTCGGTACATAACGCAAACACCTACGGCACAGCCTCCGACCCGTTCGGGGCGGCAACGACGGACAACTACCGCTGGAGCATGTACCTGAACTACCAGCCGCAAGAGCTGACCGCCGGCGGCAGCAACCTCACCGAAACGTTCGCCAGCTCCGGTGAGCAGGCGACAGCCCGGATCACCGGCAGCGCCGGCGAACAGCTCGGCCTCGGCCTGACCTCGATCGACAGCGGCCTCAGCTTCGAAGCCACGATCAAGAAACCGGACGGCAGCACCCTGACCAGCGCCGACATCGACGGCGCCGCCGGCGACAGCGACCTCAACTTCACGCTCCCAGCTGGCGGCGCCTACACGCTGCTGCTGACACCGGACGGCAGCGACACCGGCTCGGTCACCTTGACGCTGTCGGACGACGTCAGCGAGCAGATGACCGCCGACGGCCCTTCACCGATGATCGATCTATCGCGACCCGGTGAGAACGGCAGGCTCAGCTTCGACGGCGCCTCCGGCCAGGAGCTGCTGCTCAGCTTCCCCGACGGTGGCGGCGGCGCCAACCCCGACATCCACGTCTACAAACCAGACGGCACCACCCTCAGCTCCGAAACCTACGACTCCGGCCTCGACAACCTTGACCTGACGCTGCCCAGCAGCGGCAGCTACACGATCTTCCTCGACCCACAACACGCCGGCACCGGCACGCTCCGCGTCCAGCTGACACCGGCCGGCGACGCGCCCGCCGACGACACCACGATCACCGCCAACACGACACCGGTCTTCCGGGCCGACACCGGCTCACCGCTCGACGCCGCCAGCGGCCAGTACGAGTTCGAGATCGCATCAAACTCCGACTTCTCCACGATCGTCGACGACTCCGGCACGCTCAACGGCAGCAACACATACGTCCCCGCCGCCGGGGTGCTGGAAAACGGCGACACCTACTACTGGCGCTGGAAGACCGCGGGCGGCTCCTGGAGCAGCGGACGCAGCTTCACGATCGACCTCTCTCACCTCGGCTCAAGCGACAACAGCCCGCAGTGGTCAGACGGGCCGCTCGCCGTCAACGAGGTCACAGGCAACCTGCTTCTCTCTCTGCCCGGCCCCAGCTACGTCACCGACACCGGCTCGATGGGCGCCAGCCTCACCTACAACTCGCTCAACACGACCGACAGCGGGTTCGGCGCCGGCTGGACAATGGCCGCCGGCGACGGCTCCGGCGACCTGCCGGTCCAGCTGGTCGATGAGAACCTGCTCACCAGCGGCCGCCTCGACGCCGCTGCGCTGATCTTCAGCGACGGCAGCACAAGCCTCTACACCCAGATCGGCGAAACCAACACCTACACCGCCGCACCGGGCGACAACAGCCAACTCCACCGCAACGCCAACGGCGGCTGGACCTACACAGGCGGCTCCACCACCGTCCGGTTCGGGATCGCCAACGGACAGAGCGGCATCGCCGAACCGAAAGCGATCCAGCAAACCACAACCACCGCAGGCGACAGCACGCTCACCTACAGCTTCTCGACCAGCGACCCGAGCAAGCTGACCGAGATCACCGACGACTCCGGCCGCACCCTCGAGTTCGACTGGCACAGCCTCGACCCAAGCGGCTGCAGCGACGCGGTCGTCTGCATCACCGGCCCCGACGACATCACCTGGCAGTTCATCGGGACAACCGGTAGCGGCACGACCGGCAGCGTGCACGAGATCAACGACGGCACCCGGATCATCGCGGCCGTCTCCTACGACGGCGGCGGCCGCGTGAACGAGCTCCAGAACGCCGATGACCTCGACCCCGAAGCCGCCAGCGCCGGCTACAACGGCGACCACGCACTCACCGTCGACTACGACGAAAACGGCCGGGTCAGCGCAGTCGAAAACGGGCCGATCAGCAACCAGACCCCATCAACGTCGACCTGGAGCTTCGACTACCACCCCGGCGCCGTCTCCACTACCGCTACCCGGGCGGCCCACGACGGCATCGAAGCCGACACCGTCCGCACTGCCGCCGGCTACACGACGATCACCCCACCCAACCAGCAAGACGCCGAAGACCCACAAACAAGCGGCGTCTACTACGACAGCGACGGCAACCCGATCGAACGTGATGACATCCTCGGCAACGTCACCGAAGCCGGCTACACCGCCTTCGACCAGGTTGCCTGGACCGAGGACGCCGACGGCAACCCGACCGAGTACAGCTACGACCCGGTCGACAACACCCTCATCTCGGTCACCGGCCCCGACCCCGACGGCGCTGGCGGCCTCGACAGGCCCGTCACCAGCTACCGCTACGACGAAACCAAAATCGGTGACAGCGAAACAGCCGGCGACCCACTCGAAGGACTGCAAGCCGACTACTACACCAACCCCAGCTTCGCCGGCCAACCCGCCCTCGTCCAAACCGACAGCACCATCGACGACGACTGGACGAGCAGCGGACCGTCAGGGCTCGGCCAAGACAACGACTTCTCCGTCCACTGGAACGGCGACCTCGTCGTTACGCAGGCTGGCGACTACACCTTCTCCACCGTCGCCACCGACGGCACCCGCCTCACGATCGACGGACAAGTCGCGATCGACAGCTGGACCACTCACAGCAGCACCACCCACAGCTCACAAGCGATCAACCTGACCGCCGGGAAACACACGATCGATCTCGACTACTACGCCGTCAGCGGCAGCCCCGAAGTCCACCTGCGCTGGGCCTGCGCCGGCTGCACAAGCCCAATCAGCACCACGGTCATCCCGGAGGGCGCACTCCGCCCCGCCTGGCTCAACCAAACGTCGACCGTCAACCCGGACGGCATCGTGAACTTCTCCCACTATGCCGACCCCGCCGGTGGGCAGCCCGACTACACCGAAACGGTTCTCGAGGACGAGACACCCGTGATCACCAGCTACAGCTACGACGACTACAACCGGCTCACCGAGAAAGTGATGCCGAAAGGCAACGCCGATCGCACCATCAACGAATACGGCAACCTCACCGGCTCCGCAAACACCGACTTCGTCACCACCTACAGCTACTACGCCGACAACGCGACCGCTTCGCCTCCGGAGGCGTGTGGAGGCGGCAGCGCCGTCAACCAAGCCGGGCAGCTCGAGACGAAGTCTGTCTACGGCCTGCACGACATCACCTACGTCTACGACGCCGCCGGCGAGCCAGTGGCAGGCTTGAACGCCGCCGGGACAAGTTGCTCAGGCTATGACGACGAGGGGAATCTCATCAGCAGTAAGGCACCGGGTGAGAGCGAGGCAACTACAAACACCTACGATCCATCTGGGGAGCTCCTGACTGCGAGTAACGCCATCGGCGCGATCACAAGCAGTTACGACGAAGCCGGACGTCTGGTTGACAGCACTGACACAAAGGGCGCCGAGGAAGGTCTTAGCTACGACGCCGATGGCAACGTCATCACACGCGCCGCTGCCAAAGGCGCGCTCGACTCATATGCCAACTACACGACGACCTATACCTACAACGCGGCCGACCAACAGACCGGTGAGACTGATCCGGCCGGAAACGACTACAGCTTCAGCTACGACAACGAAGGCCGCCTCAAGACCACCCAATACCCGAACGACAGCTTCAGCTGGAACGACTACGACAACGCCGGCGACCTCACCGCCGTCTACAACCGCCACGGCACCCTCAGCGACCCGCTACCCGGCAGCGTCCCCGCCGACGAAGACGCATCCCCGATCGCCGACTTCGCCTACAGCTACGACATCGACGGCCGCAAAATCGAACAGACCCGCTCCGGCGGCACCCTCGAATCCCCCGACAGCAAGATCTACGAATACGACAACCTCGGCCGCCTCACCTACGCCGGCCCCTCAAACCACGAATGCGACGGCTGCTCCTACAGCTACGACCTCGACTCCAACCGCATCGCCGGCCCAACCTGCGACAGCACCTACACCTACGACCCCGAAACAACCGCCGGTATCGACGAGCTCACCAGCAGAAACACCGGCGGCTGCGACAGCCAACTCCAACGCATCAGCCCGACGAAATCCAAAGCCAAGGCAAAGCCCTCCAACCATCCTTCGAGCTCAAAGAGGAAGCGCTCCAAGCGAAACCCGTCGAGGGCCAGCCAAGTCAAGACCGCACTCTCGCTGACCGGGACCATCGACTACAGCTACGACGACGATGGCAACGTCACCGCAGAAGACAACGGAACCGAAACCGACACCTACAGTTGGGACGGCCGCGGACGCCTCCAGAGAACAAGAGTCTCAGGCGAAAGCGTCTGCTACACCTACGACCCCGCCGGCAACCTCGCCAGCCGCAGCTACCAAGCCGCCTCCAGCAACTGCGACTACCCCGACGGCACCACCAACTACCTCCTCGGCGACCTCTTCGAAACCGACGGCGACGCCACCATCACAACCAGCTACGCGGACGGGCCCGCCGGCGACCTCGCAAGCTTCGACGGCCCACCAACCAGCGGCTCCACCGTCACCTTCCTCTACTACGACAGCCACGGAAATCAGGTTGCCGAGGCTGACGACGACGGCACGCTTACCTCAGAACAGGTCTACGAAGACTTCGGCGCTCCCGAGAACGTTTACGGAGAGGACGAAACCGTCCATGCCTACACCGGTCGCTGGAACGAGCAGTACGACACCGCAAATGACCTCATCCTCATGGGCGCCCGTCCGTACGACCCCGATACTGGGCGCTTCCTCGCTGTCGATCCTGTAGACGGTGGATCACTCAACAACTACGACTACGTTGGTCAGGACCCAATCAATGGTTTTGATCTCGATGGTAGCAAGAAATGCAACATCATTCAGTACGTCTTTGTAACTGCATTCTGTGCTCTTAAGGGCATTTGGGGAGCAGCGAGCAATGCACCAGTTCTCCCAACCGTTGCGATCACCTATAACTCAAAGGGTGAGCCGACAAGCGGTCGGTACACCATTCTGGAGTCGCGCCAAGAGCTCCACAAGAACGGGACGCCGGGTAAGTCGCAGTTCGGGGATCCCAGCCTCGCCGATGCTCTCGTCTTGTCGGCAGCAGCTTATGCGGACGCTCATCACCTTTGGCGCAACAACCGGGTTACTCTCACGCTCGCCGTTGACATTGGACTCAGCGGTGGGCACCCTACAAATAGGTTGACCATTTCGCGCCGAAATAATGGCTACGTCCATGGCTGGCCGTCTTGACATTGACGTGGATACTGCAAGACGCCGAAACGCGTCCTAGGTGGTCAGCAAATCAACTCATTGAACTGGTCCGAACGTTACAGAGCGATATCCCCCACTTGTTTGTGGAGTGGAACGTTGCCGCCGGCGAAGGCTGGGCACGGCTGCTTAGCGATGGTGATTTGTGTGCTGCAATCCGGGCCCCAACTACGGTCGCGCGCGAGCTCCGATTTGCGTTCGTACGAAGAGACTGCCGATGCTCGAATGATATCTCTCGTATTCTGTCCGCTTCTGGCGCTGATGTCGTCTGGGTGTCGGACTTCGATGAGTCAAACCTTGCAATTGCGGCTCACGACCTTGCAGTGTTCATCGATGGCGACGTTCCACCGTTACACGTCTTTGACCCGGATCGGTTCGCAGCTGGCGACCTGATCTTCGTGAGTGAGTAGCAGCCGGCGGGTTCTCAGACCGCTGAGCAGCCTCAACCTCATTTCTCGCTTGCAATGCACGAGTTGGGAGAGTGCGAGCTCTCACGCGCCAGCCTTTCGGGATGACGCCTACGAAGTTTGAGCTTCTCGGCGGCAGTCAGGCCAGCCGGCGCGCAGCAGTCGAAGTTCGGACGCTCGCGACGCGACTAACCCTCCTGTGTGTGGGACCTACGAACGTCGCCGCCTGCGGCGGGCGTCCGAAGCACAATCGTGCCGGGTCTGCTTGCCGCTTGGCGAACGCTACGCACCACCGCCTTGCGACGGCCCTCCGGCGCGATCAACGCGACTGCTGCGTAGCCGGTGAACTTCTTCTCGACCGTCGCGATTCGGATTTCACCGCGCCGGTTCTTAATCGCCCAAGTGTCCTTCTCCTCGCCAAAACACGACCGCAGGGCGGCCCGAAGCTCGGGCGGCGCAGTCGCGGACGTCCACCCGTACGCCGATGCGAACGACGACGACTGGTAGAGGTGCGTTCGTCCGAACCCACTTGAGCTTTTGTGTGCGATCGCAACGGCGAGCTGGCGGCGTGACGTCTCGGCGACGAAGCGAGCGGTCGATACGATCGATGCCCCGAACGCAATGGACGTCGCGATGATGTTGTCGAGCGTCGGCGCTGAGCTGTCGAATTCGGTGGTCGCCTCGCCACATTGAAAGAGGATCTCGACCGCGGCTTGGTTTGCCTCACGCTCGAGCAGACCCCGCGCCACCGGTGGCAGGCAGGTGAAGTCGTCGACATACGCGAACGTCTGCTTGTGGGCCGGCAGGATCGCGTGCCCGATCTCGTGGCTGATGACGAAGCGTCTCTTCATCTCGTGCAAATTCGGGGCGGTCCAAATCTCTGAGGTTCGATAGTCGAACGTTCCCTGCAGCCTCTTGAAGGCGTGCTGGACCCAGTGACCAAAGCGCTCGATCAAGCGCCGCTCGTCGCTCGCATCCAATGTCAGCTCCCCCGAGAGAATCAGCCGCGCCGCTTCACGTATGTCCACAAGCGGCGTCGGTCGCACTCCAAGGGCGCCAGCCTCTCGGAGAAGGGCTGACGCGTGGCATCTGATTTCAGCGCGGGTCTCGTGATCGAGTTCAATGTCCGACGGAGGCGAGTAGCTGGGCTGCCGCTTCGCCTGAAGGAGCTGGACGATCGCCTTCAGCGTTTCGAGCTCTTCTTTGCTTGGATCGCCGAGCGAAGAAACGGTGCTCAATGCCACAGCCTGGTTAGGACTAACCGGGTCGCGGCGGGTCGCAAGATAGCCGGCCCACTCCATTACATCTTCGAACCTGAGCCCGTAGCCGGTCGCCACCTTTTGCAGGATCGACGGTGACGGATGAGCGATCTTTCCGTTCTCGAGCTGGCTTAAGTAGCCGTTGTTCAGCCCGGAGCGGCGCTGGATCTCACGCAGCGAAAGACTGCGCGCTTCGCGGGCCTCGCGTAAGCGCCGCCCAAGCTCGATCGGCTGCGGGAGCCAAGGCTCCTCTGATGGATCGGAGGCCACCCACGGAGTATGTCACGCGCGCTTGACGTTTGAAGCGGTCCGCTACACTCGGTTGGGTGCTTCAAATATGAAGCGATCCGCTACAGAACAAGGAGTGACGATAGATGGCTTCAGAAGCCAAAAACGACCTCGTTCGCATCATCGACAACGGTCAGCCGAAGACCGTCGACTCGACGACGGTTACTTTCGAGGAGGCCGTCAAGCTCGCCTATCCGACCCCGCCGGTGGAGAACGCGACCTACACAGTCACCTACCGGAACGCGGTTGAGCCACGCGAGGGGACGCTCGCTCCGGGCGGCTCCGTCACCGTCCGCAAGGAGGGGACGGTCTTCAATGTCCGCGTCACGGGTCGCTCGTAGCGGCGACCTGCAGCGCCTCGAGGCGGAGGGGTACGCGCTCACGATCAACGAGTCGCCGCTCTACCTGCTCGTCGACGTGCCGTACGTAACGGCGGCCCGGAAGATTGCCTGCGGCGCGATCGCCTCCGATTTGACCACGGCCGGCGACTCACTCGACGTGCCGCAGACGCACGTCGCCTACTTCATCGGCGCAATCGACGGCGAGATGCCATGCGATCAGAGCGGAGAGCCCCTTCAGCGGCTCGTTCACCAGGGCGGCCCGATCGACCTTGGCGGCGGGCTCGTCGCAAGCTTCGGGTTCTCGGAGAAGCCGACGCCGATGTATGCCGACTACTACGAGAAGATGACGCACTACTGTGCATTGATCGCCGGGTACGCCCAGGCGATCGACCCGATGGCGACGCCGAAGATGTTCCGCCCCGTTGCGGTAACCGCTGCGGAGTCGGTCTTCCGCTACCTCGACCCGGCGACCAGTCGCGCCGGCATCGGCGCCGCCGCTGAGAAGCTTCGCCAGATCCAGAGGGTCGTCTTGGTCGGGCTCGGTGGCACCGGCGCCTACATCCTCGACCTGGTCGCGAAGACGCCAGTGTCCGAAATCCATCTCTATGACGGCGACGTCTTTCTCACGCATAACAGCTTCCGCTCGCCGGGAGCGGCAACGCTCGACGAGCTGAACGCTCGACCGGGAAAGGCTGAGTATCACGCCGCGCGCTACGACGCCATTCGCGCCAACATCGTCGCTCACGCCTGCGACGTGACGGACGCCAACGTCGACGAGCTCCGCGATGCAGACTTCGTTTTCGTGGCGACCGACGGGAACGACGAGAAGCAGTTCATCCTCGGCAAGCTCACAGAGTTCGGTGTCCCGTTCATCGACGTCGGGATGGGCCTCAGCACCTCAGATGGGAAGATCGGCGGGGTCGTTCGAACGACGCTGGGCGTACCCGGGCGGACAGGCGAGATCGCCGGCGAGATCGACTTCAGCGGCATCGGCGGCGACGAGTACGAGAACATCCAACTCGCCGACCTGAACATGCTCAACGCGGCCCTCGCCGTGATCCGGTGGAAGCGCTTCTTCGGCTTCTACTTCGACTTCGATGAGGAGTTGACGAGCCTCTACACCCTCGACGGCAACCACATGCTGAACCTCCATAGACCGGCCGCCGACCGCGACGCCACCGACGATGTCCGGGAAGCTGCATGACGGAAGCCGAGATGACGCCGGAGTTCGTCGA
>Ga0335076_10002817_pt1 | contig 17349 bp, 10 predicted proteins | sample Lox_Sample_25_FD_206717 | JGI IMG/M metagenome (GOLD analysis project Ga0335076, IMG submission 206717) | Soil microbial communities from Loxahatchee National Wildlife Refuge, Florida, United States - Lox_Sample_2.5 | ecosystem: Environmental > Terrestrial > Soil > Wetlands | place: USA... | reverse complement strand
GCGTTTGATAGGTGCCCGGTCATCACCGTGCCGCTATTCGGCACGGAGTAGAGGTAGGTTTCTCCCCAATCGAAACTGGCGTGCAAACCGACGGCGAACCAAAGGTTTCCGGTTCGCTTCAGTGAAAAGCAGAAGAACAAGGCGATCAAAACCACGCTGGCCGCGCCAACCCAGCCTTCACCCGGATTGCCGAGATGTGCGCCGCCGAAAAGGAAGGAGAGGATGAAGGCAGCGGGCCAAAATCCGATGCCATCGCCCAGCGTGTATTGCGTATACCCACGAAAGAGAAATTCTTCGAAGAGGCCGACGAATGTGAACATCGCCAGATGGCAAAGTCCCCATAACACGATGTGACTGCCATGCAACGCGAGGGGGCCAAAGGAATAACCGCCAAAGGCGGAAATCAGGCCGATGAGCAATGAAATTTCGAGCAGGCCGAACAAAAAGCCCAGCCAGAACTTGCCGCCGAAGATTTCGCGGCCGGGGAGGCCGTACAGACCTACCGGCCGATGCTCAATCCTAGACATGACCAAGGCAGCACCAAACGCGACGGCGAAGCCGACCATTTCCTGAGACAGCAGGGCCCAAACTCCGGGTTGAACACCACGGACGGGATGGAAGACCGCGCGAACGATGGTGGTAATGACGGCGCTGCAAGCGACGATGAGGAGCAAGTATATGAGGAGGCGCCAACCGGAGCGAAGCCCATGCTGACCAATGAATATTGGCGTCCTGGGACGTAGAACAGCGGGGTCCGAGAGTCCAGACGAGGGATTTGGGGCTGGTTGCGGTTCGTCCATGAGATCTCCTGGGAGCAAGAAGTTAAAGGTACAATAAAAAGCGCGGGCTCTAAGAACAATACGCGGGAGGAACAGGTTCAGTTTCAAAAGGAGTGGACAGCTGGCGGAAGCCTGCTATAACCAGTTTGGAGGCTTGAATCGGTTATGGGTGGACGTGAGCTTGTGGCTGGAAGAGTGGCTCTGGATTTCGCTAACCTTGCGTCGTCCTCGCGGGATCTGACTTGGGAAGAGTTCATCTCGTTTCTGGCCCGAGCAAAGCTGGTAACAGAAGAGCGGGCGACGCGCCTTTGGCCGTTGGAGTTCAGTGAACCTCAGGCGGTAGATGCGGTAGTGTTGCGGATACTGCGGCTGCAAGAAGCGGTCAGAGCGATCTTCCAGTCGATTGTTGCTAACAAACCATTTCCGGCTTCATGGGTCGAACCGATAAACAACGTTTTGCGGGTAACCGAGGGACACGATGAGCTGGTGGCGAGCAAAGGAGGTTGGTCGCTAGACTTTGTGGCTCGCGAGGGAGGCCTGGACTGGCTATTGGCGGCCATTGCGAGATCGGCCGCGGAGTTGGTAGTGGAAGGGCCACAAGCCCGGATCCGGCGCTGCGCCAACCCAGCTTGCCGCCTATTTTTCTATGACGATTCGCGGACGCATCGGCGTCGATGGTGCTCAATGGCGATTTGCGGAAACCGGCACAAGGTAGCGGCGTTCTTGCAGCGACGAACGTCGCGGGGTGCAGAATGAACGACAAGATGTTGAAAATGTGGGGTGATGGCCTGCACGAGGTTACCTAATTACGCGCACACGTGGTGTTCCCGATTGAGCCATCGCGCGTCCGGTCGTATGCTGATTGGGTAGCCCGGACGCTGGTACAAGGGCTTGCGGCAGTTCGTGGGGGTTTTATGTCGGCCAAAAATATCTTCCGTTGCGTAACGCTGATTGTTGCGGGAATTGCCTTGGTTTCGATTCGAGCGACAGCGCAGGATGCGCCGTCGGTTGCGGAAGCGGCGCGACGAGCGCGCGAACAAAAGAAGGAAGCCCCAAAGCCCGCCAAGGTGATCGACAACGATTCGCTGCCAGCCAAGCCAGCAACGAGCACGACGGACATTGCGACCGTACCCCCTCCCGCGGAGGCGAATGCTCCTTCGAATGCTACAGCTGCTGGCACGAGCGATGCGGAACCGGCCGACGACGCCACAACCCAAGAGGAGCGGAAAAAAGAAATTGGCGGGTTGAAGGCGCAGATTGCTGAGAAAAAGGAAAAAATCAATCTGGCGCAACGCGAGATAGCGCTGGCACAAGACACATTTTTATCGAATCCCGATCACGAGCGCGACACGAGCGGGAAGGAAAAATTGAACACAATGCAAACGGACTTGACGCAACAGCAAGCGGAGCTTTCGGATCTGCAGGCAAAACTGGCGCAGTTGGGCGGTACTACACCGGATAAGACGCCAGAAACTCCGAAGCCGTAAGTTTTTCAACGCAATATTCACGAATTTTCCACAAGGCAGAAAACAAATTTGCGGCGACTACGCGGTTTCCGATTGACTCCGTGGAATCGCGGCGCAACAATTTTGCGGTCTTCCGGTTCGTTCAGACATCTGCTTGGCTGCGCTGGGGGCTCAGGTTGGTGAGCCGCAGTCACTGGGGAGAGCGCTATGTCGATGATGCCGGGCTCAACCGTCCAGTGTGTGAATCCGCGCTGTGAGGAAAGGGGCCGCTGGATGCGCGCAGATATTGTGCGTTCCGAGTCTTGCCCCACGTGCGGCGAATCGCTGCGTAACGTCCCGCCTCCGCTAGCCGTACGGCCCCACTTTCGTCCGCGACCTCTTGCAGCACGTCCGAGTTTCCGCCCGCGCTGACTCCGCCCGCCCAGCCACACCACGGTGAGCCGTGGTGTCTCACGAACCGCATTTTCTGCCGAAGATTTGCGCGTGAATCAAGCGAAGGAAAACTGAAAGCCAGAGGATGCTCCTCCGGCTTAGTTGATCAAAAATTGCAATCAGACGTCGATCAGGCCCTTTTCCAGCATTTCCTCGTCGCTGAGCCAGAGATCGGGGATATTCGCCGAACCAAGCCGGAGAATATCTTCCAGAGCGCCGCGAACTTCGCGGAGGCGAAAGTCCACTCCGACTTTTTCGAGCAGGTCGATTAAGGCCTGGGCGCCTTCGGCGAGCATGGCTTTCGGGCGAACACCCGCCTTGTCCAGGCGGTGATAGGTGACGATGTAAAAGGCGCTGAGAGCAGCGCCGTGGCGCACGATGTGAAGAAAGCCTCGTGCGCGGGGTTGCGTGGCGGCGAGTTTTGCTAGTGCGGATCCAGTCGGGAGAGCGCTCATCGCGGTTCCTCCTTTCCTTTCCGCATCAACTGCACCCGCTGGTGCTCCCGCAGTTCTCGCATTTGTAGCAAGCACCGTTGGGGACCATCAGCATGCCGCATTCGGAGCAAGTGGGGGCGCCTTCGTGGGCGTCGCGAGGAGAGGTGTTGACGGCGGGCTCTGGCACGCGCATCGGGGCAGGAACGCTCGCCGGAGCCTGAATGACGCCTGCGACCACCGTTCCTTCGGCGGGCGGGGCGCCGTTCAGTTTCAAATAGTCGGCAGAGATGAAGCGGCCGCCGAGCCAACGGGCGATGTAGTCGAGAACCGAGGTCGCAAAACGAATATTGGGATTGGCGGTGATGCCACTAGGCTCGAAGCGGGTGTTGACCAGCTTGTCGACCAGGACTTTGAGAGGCACACCGTACTGCAGGCCGATAGAGAGTGTTAGTGCCAAACCGTCCATCACGCCCGAGAGGGTGGAACCTTCCTTGGACATTTTGATGAAGATTTCGCCGGCGCGGCCGTCGGGGTACATACCCACGGTGATGTAGCCCTCGTGGCCGCCCACGCTGAATTTGTGGGTAACGGAATCGCGTTCTACGGGAAGCTTTTCACGTTGCGTGCGGGCGAAGAGTTCGCGCTGAACAGGTTCCGGGGCGGCTTCGAGCTTCTTCTCTTCTTTTTTGTTACCGGCGGCATTGAGCGGCTGGGAACGCTTGGAATTGTCGCGGTAGATGGCCACGGCTTTGAGGCCAAGCTTCCACGAATCGATGTACGCGTCCATGATGTCTTCGATGGTGGATTCTTCGGGCATGTTGATGGTTTTGCTGATGGCACCGGAGAGGAACGGCTGCGCGGCCGCCATCATCTTAACGTGACCCTGCCAGGCAATGCAGCGGCCACCTGCGGTGGCCAGCGAGCAATCGAAGACCGGAATATGCTCGGGATTGAGATAGGGGGCGCCGTCGATCCGACCGTTCTGGTCGATGTAGGTGACGATTTCGCTGGTCTGTTCCGGGGTGTAGCCGAGGCGCATCAGTGCTTGTGGGACGGTATTGTTGACGATTTTGATGACGCCGCCGCCGACGAGCTTCTTCATTTTCACGAGGGCAAGATCGGGTTCGATGCCGGTGGTGTCGCAATCCATCATGAAACCGATGGTGCCCGTGGGAGCAAGGACAGTAACCTGGGAGTTTTTGAACCCGTGTTTTTCGCCAAGCTCAAGCGCGGAATCCCAGGAACCCTGCGCACCCATATAAAGTTCGCCTTGGACATTCTCCGGCTTGATACCGCGCATGGCATTGCGGTGCATACGGATGACGTCCAGCATCGGTTCGCGATTTTCTTCGTAGCCCGGGAACGGTCCCAGACGCTCGGCGACGCGGGCTGATTGCGCATAAGCTTCTCCGCACATCAGGGCGGTTACGGCTCCGGCGACATCGCGGCCTTCGTCGGAATCGTAAGGAAGTGCCATGGACATCAGAAGCGCGCCCAAGTTGGCGTAACCCAACCCCAGCGGGCGGAAACTGTGCGAATTTTCGGCGATTTTCGGCGTAGGATAGCTGGCGTTATCGACCAGGATTTCCTGCGCAGTGATGGTGACATCGACCGCGTGGCGGAAGGATTCCACATCGAATTGGCCGTTAGGACCGAGATATTTCATAAGGTTCAGCGAGGCTAAATTGCAGGCGGTGTCGTCGAGGAACATGTATTCGCTGCAAGGGTTGCTGGCATTGATGCGAGCGGTGTTCTTGCAGGTGTGCCAGCGATTGACGGTGGTGTCGTACTGCATGCCCGGATCGCCGCACTGCCAGGTGGATTCGGAAACCTTGTGGAGGAGATCGCGCGCGCTGAGTTTCTCGGCGGGCTGACCATCGGTGACATTCTTGGTCCACCAACCCTTGTTGCCTTCGACGGCGCGCATGAAATCGTCGGTGACGCGGACGGAATGATTGGCATTCTGGAAGAAAATGGAGCTGTAGGCTTCGCCGTCGATGGAACTGTCATAGCCCTGCTCGATCAAGACGTGCGCTTTGCGTTCTTCCTTCATTTTGCATTCGATGAATTCGACAATGTCCGGATGATCGATATTGAGGATGACCATCTTGGCGGCACGACGGGTTTTGCCACCGCTCTTGATGACACCGGCAAACGCGTCAAACCCTTTCATGAAGCTGACCGGACCGGAGGCAATCCCGCCACCCGAAAGGGTTTCCTTGCTCCCACGGAGCGAGGAGAAATTGGTGCCGGTTCCGGACCCCCACTTGAAGAGCATGCCTTCAGTGCGGGTGAGGCCCATGATGGATTCCATGCTGTCATGTACAGAATTGATAAAGCAGGCGGAGCATTGCGGCTTGGTCTGCACGCCGACGTTGAACCACACGGGAGAGTTGAAGCTCATCTTCTGCTCGACAAGGAGATGTGTCAGTTCGTCCTGAAAGGCGTCGCGGGAAGCTTCGTCCGCGAAATATCCGCCTTCTTCGCCCCAACGGACGATGGTGTTGACCACGCGGCCGATGAGTTGACGGACAGAAGTTTCGCGCTCGGGGGTTCCCGGCTTTCCATGGAAATATTTACTGGTGACGATGTTGGTGGCGGTCTGCGACCAGCTCTTGGGAACTTCGACGTTGTCCTGCTTGAAAATGGTTACGCCCTTTTCGTTGCCGATCTGGGCGGTGCGCTTTTCCCATTCCACCTTGTCGAACGGAGACACGGAACCGTCCGTGAAGTACCGTTCGAATACCAGCCCGCCGTAATTTGCTTTTGCTGTTCCCACCGATTTTCCGTTCAATGCCGGCTTGACCGTGGCCATCCTGATCCTCCCCGCTCCAGGTTCCCGGAGACGAAGCGGGGAACCTTTTTATTTTACTCCTCCGCGCGTGCGGAGGTGCAGCAGCGCAAAGCGCAAACTGTCGATTCTGGTTTTAGACGCCAGCCGGAACACCGAAGGAAGGAAAAGACAACGCGCTGTTCCAGGCCGGTGGGAAGCACACGGCTGAACAGCCACTGTCCGCGCCTACGAAAACTGCGGCGCGGAGCATGGACTTCGCGCTAGTTTTTCTCGGTGATCACGGGCTGGTTACGTGAATAACGTCGGTCCAAGCGAAACCAAACTCCTCGACCCGGACCGTCTGGCGCTTCCACGTCCCCCGAATCTGGATTTGCAGTATCAGTCTGTGTGAAGGACGTGTCAAGAGAAAATCGCAAAATCTGGAGAAGATTTTCTCAAGACGTCTATATCTAGTGGTGGTGTTTCGCAAAAGCGCGGCAGCCATTGTTTATAAACTCTTTGTCTGCAATTTCCTAAAGACACGCGTGCAAATTCGCTTTGGAATTTCCTTTTCCACACAAGCCATCGAGATTTTTTGCGCGTAGCGAGGAAAACATTATCCGCGGCGAAAAAATTCGGAGCAGCACAAACTTTTTTGCATCAACGGCAAGCAACCGCGGCGATCAGCCGTGATTTTCGAACGATCTGCCCAGTACTTTTGTACTGCACTGATGTGACTCCTGCATCATTCCACCACACGCGCTGGAATCTTACTCTGACGTACAACGCCGCCGTAGCCAGCGGCACACTGAGGAGCGGACTACCCGTGCAAGTCGGCCGTTATCAAATCCACGAAACATTAGGAGTTGGAGCAACCAGCCGCGTCGTGCGCGGACACGATCCGATGATTGACCGGTCCGTGGCGATCAAACTGTTTTCGCCACAGCTGGCGCGCGGAGAGAACCGCACGAAATTCCTGCGCGAGGCTCGCGTCGTCGGGAAATTGTCGCACCCCGCAATCATTGCGGTGCATGACATCGGAATCGAAGAATCTTCGCAGACACCATACCTGGTAATGGAGATGGTGGACGGACAGGCCCTGGAGAAGATCATCAGCAAGGGAAGCGTTGCCTTCCCCACGGCGTGCGAATGGGCGGGTCACGTGGCAGAGGCGCTGGCGGTTGCGCATCGACGGGCGGTGATTCACGGAGACATCAAGCCCGCAAATATTCTGATCACCAACGAGAATCGGGTAAAGCTGACGGACTTTGGGATGGCGCGGTTAGCGAGTCATCAGACGGATTCGGCGGTTCGAGGCACACCGGCATATTGGTGCCCGGAACAGATCCTGGGCCGAGCGCAAGATGCCCGTTCGGACATTTTCTCCTTGGGAGTAGTGCTGCACGAAATGCTGACCGGCGTAAATCCATTTGCTGCTGAAAGTATTCCAATGGTTTGCAACCAGGTTCTTTCGTCGACGCCATTGCCACCGTCGCGCTCGAACCCTTCGGTTCCGCCAGGACTGGATGAAATCGTGGCGGGGTGCTTGGCAAAGGAGCCGCAATTCCGAATCAGTTCGGCGGAGGCTCTGGCTGAGAGACTGTTCCCGTTTGCGCGGAGGAAACCGCCTCAGACTCAGGCGGTGCCCCCGGCGGAACGCCCTTCCCGTTCAATAGCGTCGCGGTTGCGGCGCTCGGCATAAGCAGCGAATTCTTCCCTTCGTAATCAAACTTTTCGGCAAGTCTTCTCGTCTATATCGGCTGGAGGCACTCGTCATGACTTCTGGCCGGGGGTTAACTTTATTCGCGACAGTGATCTGGGCGGCGGTGGCGGTAACCGCCGCACCGCGCGCATTTACCCACAGGCATGCTGCCCCCGCAGGGGCAACGGCTGCTTCCGCAGCTTCGGTTGACTACGAAGCGCGTAATTGCAGCGACCTGAACATTCAGTTCGATGGGCACGAAGCGGTGCAACAGAGCGAAGAGCGGAGTATCAGCAAAACTGAGGCTTCGCCCCTGCGCGTGCAAGCGCATGCGAATGGAGGGCTGTACGTGGAAGGCTGGGACAAGGATTCGTATGGGGTGACTTTGTGCAAAGCCGCCGAAGCCGGTGCGGATGCTGATCAGCTGTTGTCGCAAATTCATCTGCGGTTTACGGACGGCGCCGTAAGCGTGACGGGACCTAGGTCCGACAAGCACTGGGCGGCGCATCTGATCATTCGCGCGCCCAAAGGGTCGAACTTGGACATGGAAATACAGAATGGCCCGGTAAGCGTGACGCGGGTGGAAGGCAAGGTAAAGGTAAACGCGGCGAATGGCCCGGTGACGGTTTCGGGGTGCACCGGTGAGCTGGAGCTGAAGTCGAACAATGGCCCGGTAACTCTGGAGGAAAATAGCGGACGCGAGCGGGTGGAGTCCGAGAATGGGCCGGTGTCTTTGTCACTTGCAGGGCAGGCCTGGACCGGAGCGGGAATTGAGGCACGTTCGACTAACGGACCGGTGACGCTGCACGTTCCGGCAGGGTATCAGTCCGGCGTGATTCTGGAATCGGACGGCAACGGACCGTTCGAATGCGGGGGAAGCGCCTGCGCTGAAGGCCGACGGACGTGGGACGACGAGCACAAGCGAGTGGAATTTGGATCGGGGCCGACGGTGGTGCGGGTATCGACAGTCAACGGGCCGGTGTCCGTCCAATAACAGCCGGGGCTGGTCGGGGTCGTAGGCTAGCTTCCAAACCTCTAAAATCCCGCTAAAGAGGTCGTGCGGCAGGAGATAATCCTTGCCGCGACGGCTCAATTTGGGCACAATTTCCTTGCGTCAGGCGATCTGCCATCCAGGGTTTGCGGGATTCCGTCCCCCTCATTGCCGCGCGATTTCACTATGTCACTCTTTTTTTGGATCGTAGTTGGAGCTGCCCTCGGTGCCCTAGCCCTCGGCCTGTTTCTGAAAGTGCGTTTGTCGAGGGAGCAGCAAGTTTGGGACGAACTGGTGGAGCCACAGACTTCGGAAACTACGGATTCGGAGTCTTGGCACAACTCGTATGCAGCGGACCGGCACGAGATTAACATGGGTGAGCTTGAATCAATCCAGGATCGTCAGGGTGAAGAGATGAATGACTCCTCCCTTTCGCAGTCGGATCGAGCAATTCGAGATGTGGAGCTGCGGCGAAGCACGAGGTTGGATCGTCCAGTATCACTCGTGGTGTTGGGGACGAATCGGCGCGGCGAGATCTTTCAAGAGCGGACCGCGGCAGTCTCCGTGAACCTGCACGGCTGCCGGTACTCGTCGCGCCACGAGTATGCGCCAGAAGGTTGGGTGACACTGCAGGTGACGGGAACGGACGGAGCGAATTCGCGTCCGGTGCGAGCTCGCGTGCGTTCGGTATTTTCAGCCCAAACGACGAAAGAGCTGTGTCAGGTGGGCGTAGAACTGGAACAACCGGGAAACATTTGGGGCATCGCCACCCCGCCGGAAGACTGGCAGAAAATAGCGCCGGTAACGGGTTTGCCGACGATGACATTGTCGCCGCTCAGCAACGCAGAGACAGCGCCGACACCAGCGAATTCCTTCTCGGAGAAGGTCAATGGAACCGAACGAAAGGGCGAAGTGACGATGTTCCCCGGGCCCACGACGCCTATACCCACTGAAGAAGCAACGCCAAAAGATAGTGCCGCGCCAAAGGACCGGATGGTGGTCAACGCAGAGCAATTGATGCAGGCGCTTCAGGGAAAACTGCAAGCTGCAGCGGACCGCGCTGTGCAGACAGCGTTGTCTGCACAGATTGACGAAGTGGTGAAGGGGGCGCTGGGTAAAATTGAGGACGGCTGGAAAGCCAACGTACGGCAGACGCAGGAATTCTCGGCGGCGAAACTGCGGGATGCGCAGACGCTGTGGGACAGCGAGTTGCATTCGTATCGGGATCGCGCGGAAGAAGTGGCACGACGGATTGAGGCCCTCACAACGATGGCGCAGCAGGCGCTGGGCGATTCGCAGAAGTTCGTGGAGCGATTCGCTACGGAGACGGGACCACAACTGCAGGGACGGGTGAACGAGGAATTTTCGCGGGCTCATGCCGATTTCGAGTCGCGAGTCGCGGAGGTGTCCGCAAATCAACTGGCGCAGCTCAACGAGAACGCCCGGAACTCGGTAGGAGCGGCACAAGCACATTTGGAAGGTTCGCTTGCGGAAGCGCGCGCATTCAGCGTGGCCAGCGTTCCGCCGGCGGATATGGTGACGACCGAGGCGCTGAATGCCCAAGTCGCGTCTGTTCGGAGTGACACGTCCGCAGCATTGGACCGGCGGCTTAACGATTTGCGTGCGGGATTCGACCAGCAGGTCGATCTTTTGCGAAATCGCATGAGCGAACTGGCACACCAACTCGAGGGAATTGCGTTGGAATCGCGCCAGGCACGGGCGCAGCACGAGCAAGGAATTGCCGATTTGCGTACGGCCATGGCGAACGTGCAGCCGGAGGTTTCGCGCGAACATTTGGAAACGACGTTGAATTCGTCGCGTGAACAGCTGTTGAATCACCTGGAGTGGCGCTTGGGCGAGGTTTCGGGCTTGTACGATCAGCATCTCAACCAGGTACAAAACCGGGCGACCGATCTATCCCAACAGTTGGAGCGCATTTCGGGAGACATGCAGAATCAATTAACGGAAACACGAACGCTGGCGGAACGCGCTTCGCGAGGGCTGGCGCCTCACGATCTGGCAACCATCGAACAAGCTGTGGGCAACGCTACACGAGAATTTGAGAACGCTGCGGCGCGTGTTTCCGATCGACAGCTGATCCGGATGATGGAACAGAAGCAAGTAGTGACGCGGGAAGCGTCGTTGGAGTTGGAGGCGCGCGCAACGGAAGCGCGGGTGCTGCTGCAAAAGACGTCGAACACGACGATGGAGGAGTTTCGGCGGCGAATCGAGGCGCAGATCGACCAGATACTCGCCGAATCCAACGAGCGCGCGGCTTCATCGCTGGCGTCGCTGGACGCGGAAAGCCGCGCAACCGTGGAAGCACGAAGGCGCACGTTGGAGGCCGATGTGGCACGGGCGGCGGAACAGTCCACGGTGGAATTTCGCTCGGGGATGAAGGCGTTCTTGTATTCCTGCCTTGTAGCAGCAGTGGGCGCGGTCGATCAACACGCACAGACCACACTGGCTGGGTTGACGACGGACCCGAAAAGCACGCAAAAGGCGCTGGAGACCAGCGCGGCAGATGCTGCGATGGACCCCGATGCTGAGTTCCCACCAAAGGCAGCATCGACGTCGGAATAGTTGAGAAAACTAGATCTCCCGTGTAGCTGCGTCTCACAGTTTCAAAAGAGATAACGGCGAGGTACGTCACTGACTCGGGCAACAGCGCGGAGTAATGTGGCATCCGTGGGAGTAAGTCCCCAGTTTCTTCAGCCGGAGAACTTCGATGACCCGAGCCCGTCTCTTGCTGTTCGTAATTGTGTGTGCCGTACCCGTACTGAACGCCCAGCACGCCGCCCCTCCTAAACCTCAGACCAGCGAGTCCGCCAGCACCGAGCCAAGTTCGATGGATAGCAAGGACAAGCTGCCGGTACGGCGCGTGGTGCTGTACAAAAACGGCGTTGGATACTTTGAGCACCTGGGGCGAGTGAGCGGCAGCCAGGACGTCCATATCGATTTCACCAGCGCGCAACTGAATGACGTACTGAAATCCTTGACGGTGCTGGATCTGTCAGGTGGCCGCATTGCTGGCGTGGAATATAACTCAGAGGCGCCGCTGGCGCGGCGTTTGGCTACGCTGCGCCTGGCACTCGGGGACAAGCCCACGCAGTCGGAATTTTTTGGCGCGCTGCGCGGAGCTCGCATTGAGGTACGCAGTGGCGCAGGCCCGGCGGTTACCGGGAAGTTGTTGAGCGTCGAACGAAAGACGCGTTCCAGCACGACGTTCACGGTGGAAACGGATGAGATTGCTGTGATCACGGATTCAGGTGAAGTTCGTTCCGTGGACCTGAATCCTTCGACTTCGGTACGAATTCTGGATCATGACCTGCAAGTGGAGGTTGGCCGCTATCTGGGCCTCATCGCGTCGGCTCGCGACCAAGACGTTCGCCGAATGACGATTTCGACGACGGGGACGGGCGAGCGGAGTCTGTATGTCAGCTATATCAGCGAAGTGCCGATTTGGAAGACCACCTATCGCATCGTTCTTCCGACGAAGGCGGAGAAGAAGCCGCTGTTGCAGGGGTGGGCGATCATCGACAATACCGTGGGGGAAGATTGGAATAACGTGGAGCTTTCGCTGGTGGCAGGGGCTCCGCACTCGTTCATCCAGCAGCTCTCGGAACCTTACTACGGACGCCGGCCCGTGGTGGCGTTGCCCGAAAATGTGGAACTGGCTCCGCAGACCCACTCCGCGACACTGACGGGTGGGAATGGGCGTCTCTTAGGGCAAGTGACCGACCCGAGCGGCGCAGTCGTGGCGGGAACCTCCGTGAAACTACTGAACCACAATGGGCAGGAAGTAGCGCAAACTTTCACCGACAGCAATGGGAATTACGCGTTCACGGGCATGCCTGCGGGAACCTACCAGCTGCAAGTCGATAAGACTGGATTCAAGCGGAATGTGATTTCGCAACTAAATCTGTCGCCCGGCGAAAATCAAGCCAACTCGCAGTTACAGGTCGGGAGCGCTGCTGAAACTGTCGAGGTGACCGCGAATGGGGTAGCACTTGATACAAGCTCATCGATGACGATGCTAGCATCGCCCGGTGTAGCGTATCGGGCGCGGCTGAGTGGTCGGGCGGCCGGCGTGGCAGGAGGAAGCCTCGCCCCCGGGATGGGCGGCGGAACGGGTGGCGGGCGCTATGGCCTAACACTTCCTCCCTCTCCGGGCTCGCTCGAAGAGGCACAGCAGATGTCGAATGCGGCGGCGAATGGGCAAGGGCTCGGGGATTTGTTCGAATACAAACTGAAGGATCGAGTAACGCTGAAGAAGAATCAATCGGCATTGGTGCCGATCGCGCAAACGGATATAACGGCAGAAAAGGTCTCTTTGTGGAGCAGCGCGAACGGCTTTGCGGCCCGTCCGCTACGCGCCCTTTGGCTGACCAATACTAGTTCGCTGACCTTGGACGGGGGAAGTTTCAGCGTGCTGGAGAATGAAGTATTTGCGGGCGAAGGTCTGACGGACTCGATCAAGCCCGGGGAGCGGCGTTTGCTGTCGTATGCGACGGACTTGGGAATGTTGGTTGAAGCGCAAAAGTCGGGCGAACCGCAGCGTGTCACGCGGGTGAAAATCGCGAAGGGCGTGATGACCCAGACCAGCGAACTGCGGGAAAAGATCGTTTACACCGTAAAGAATCAGGATGACTCGCCACGTGTGTTGGTGATTGAACAGTCCGCGCGCTTTGACGCTGCACTCGCAAAAGGAACGAAAGAACCCGAAGAACGCGCGCCGGGCGTGTACCGATTCAAGGTGGAAGTGGCGCCAAAAGCGACGGCGTCGCTGCCGGTAGAAGAGGTTCGCGTGCTACAGAGTAACTTCCAATTGGCGGATCTGAGCGACGAGCAAATTGCGGTTTCTTCGAAAAACGGCACGATCACGCCGGATATGGCCCAAGCACTGCAGAAAATCGCGGCGCAAAAGGCAGTGGTCAGTAAGTTGGAACAAGACATGGAAGACCGGCAGAAGGACATTGACCGGATCGTGGCCGACCAGGCGCGGCTGCGCGAGAACATGAAAGCCTTGCGGGGGAGCGCGGAAGAAAAGACATTGTTGCAACGATATACCATGGAACTCGATCATCAAGAGACCGAACTGGATTCGCTGCGCAAAACCATTCAATCCACTGAGGTGCAGCGCGATAAAGCAAATGACGAGCTGGAAAACATGATCGACAATATTCAGCTGGAGTCCACGTTCTAAGGAGTCGAAAACGAATGGGCCGCTCAGAATGACAGCGATTTCAAGCAGCGGTTCTGCGAAAAGTCGCACGGTTACTCGTAGCGCAGCGCTTCGACCGGATCGAGTTTGGCGGCTTTCATCGCAGGCCAGACGCCGAAGATCAGTCCAATACTGACACTGATGGAGATGCCCGCCGCCGCGGCCCAGAAGGGCACAACACCTGGCCAATTCAGCGCCAGACGAATCACGAGCACCAGAAGGAAAACCAGAACGAGGGCTAAGAGGCCGCCCGCCCCGGTGAGGGTCATGGCCTCCAGCAAAAATTGCCAGGTGATATCTTTGCTTTTTGCACCGATAGCTTTGCGGACACCAATTTCGCGCGTACGCTCGGTCACGCTGACGAGCATGATGTTCATCACACCCACGCCACCAATCAGCAGGCCCATCGAGCTGAGAGCAACCATAACAACGTAGACCATCAACATGATCTTGTGAAATTCTTCGACTTCCTGCTCGGCAGTGGAGATTGAGAAATTGTCTTTGCCGCCGTACGGCACGTTGCGGCGGCGCTCCATCACTTCGCGGATCTGGTCGACTGCCTCGTTCAGATGGTTGGGATAGGCCTGGGCGCGCATCATGACTTCGTCGGCGTCGGGATATACCTTCTTAAAGGTGTTGAACGGGATCAAGACACGACGGTCTTCATCGCCCATGCCGAAGCCGCCCTTTGGTTTTTCGACTACACCAACGACCTGAAAGACCGAGCCATCGATCATGACTTCCTTGCCGATGGGATGGCCTTCCGGAAAGAGAACCGGGGCGACGTTTTCGCCGAGCATCACCACTTTGTCCTTATGCAGGTCATCGCCTTCGCTGATGAACCGGCCTTCCAGCGTGGCGGCATTGGCGTACACCAGTCCGAAATTGGATTGCACTCCTCGGAAGTCGATCGCCGTAACGGATCCCGCCTTGGTGCGCACGGTGTGGGCGTGGTCCCAATCGGTTTGCAGGAATGAGGTCACTTCCTTTACGGCGGGGCAGGATGCCTGAATCGCTCTTGCGTCGTCAAGGGTTAGGGGCTTGCGCTGGCGCTCCTCAAGCGGGGGCGGCCCACCATGGCGGCCATTGTCCCATTTGGTGATGAAAGCAGTGTCTGCCCCGAACTGATTGACGTTTTCCTGGATCTTCTGGTCGAAGCCAGTGAGAAGAGCGGCGACGAGCATGATGACGCTGACACCGAGAACCACGCCGAAGACGGTGAGGGCGCTACGCAGTTTGTGGTTGCGAAGTGTATCGAGCGCCTGTTTGAGATTTTCTCCGTATGCTTGAGCCACGCGTTACTCCTAGCCGTCCGCTCGCAAAGCTTCAATGGGGTCTAACTTGGCCGCGCGCATCGCTGGGAATATTCCGAAGAACAGGCCGACAGCAGTGGCGAGACAAAGCGAAAGGATGACCGCGGCCAGAGGCGTCGACATGGGAAAGGTGAACATACTCTTGACCAACAGCACGATCGCGTAGGCGCCGATAATACCCAGCAAGCCACCGGTGGCCGCGAGCACCGAGGCTTCCAGCAGGAATTGCAGCAAGATGTGCTTCTTGCGCGCGCCCACGGCGCGGCGCAGTCCGATTTCACGAGTACGCTCGGTCACGCTGGCAAGCATGATATTCATAATGACGATACCGCCGACGACGAGAAAGATGCTCACCAGGGCCATGGCAACGAAGGCGAGGTTGCCGGTGAGGTCGTGCCAAAGGGCCATGATGGAGTCGGAACCAAGAATGGCGAAGTTGTCCGGCGCATCATAGGGAACGTGGCGCCAGGCGCGCAGGTACATACGCGCTTCGTCCTGGCTGGCCTGCATCAGTTCCGCATTCGGCGCCTGAATGAAAATGGTGATCCAGTCGCTTTCGGTGTGCCACCCCTTTTGGTAAGTGTTGATGGGCATGATCATGTAATTGTCTTGGGATTGCCCAAACGCGCTGCCCAGAGGTTCGGCAACACCGATGACCTGATAGGTGTGGGTTTGCACGCGAATGGTTTTGCCGATGGGATCGACGTTTGGAAAGAACTTATTGACCAGATCAGGGCCGATGAAAATGACGTCGGCGCGGTGCTCGTCGTCTGCGGGAGTGATGAAACGGCCCTGGGCGACGTTGAGGTTACGGACGTCGGCAAAGTTTGGCGTCGCGCCCATAACGGAAGTGTTTTCCATAATGGCGTCACCGCTTTTAGTCTGAAGATTGCGATCCTCTTCGGCGGCAACGGCGGCGGCGACCTTCATACTGTCACGAAGCCGTTCATAAGTATCGAGCTCAATCAGCGGGCGCTTTTGCGCCTTGATGAACGCATCTTGACTGGTAATGATGCCGAAGCGGTCGACGATGAAGACGTTAGCGCCGAGATTGGCCACCCGCTCCGCAACATAGAGATTCAGACCCGCGATCATACTCATGACAACAACCAGGGTGAGAACCGCCAGAATCACGCCGAGAAGCGTGAGGAAGCTCCGGAGTTTATGTGCCCGCATAGAGTCCAAAGCAATCTTGAAGGTTTCGCCAAAGGTTCGCCACGCGCGGCGGAAACGTTCCGTGCGGGACAAGGAATCGCTGGCGGCGCGAACGAATCGCGCCTCTGTCAGGCCCCCCAGGGGCACTACACCCATGCTGCTCTCCGCTACTTATAAATACGCTGGCACATCCGTGTTTGTTTCCGCTCGACCAGTGTTATTCGGTTAGACGCGGGCGGCGTTTGTAGCGCTTTCGAGGAGCTCAACTCTCCATTTGACGGTGGACTGAGCAAGTGGGGACGTCTTCGGCGCTCTGAATGAAACATGGACCAGAGAATGTGACCACGTAAGTCAATTATAGCCTATGGGATACAAGCGGAAAACCTACCCTGTCGGAGCTATTCGTAGCGCAGGGCCTCGACGGGATCAAGGCGGGCGGCTTTCATGGCGGGCCAAACGCCGAAGATCAGGCCAATGCTAACGCTAACTGCCACTCCCGTGACCGCAGCCCAGACCGGAACGACCCCGGGCCATTTGAGGGTAAGACGCACCAGGATGACCAAACCATTAACTAGAACTAAGGCAATCACGCCGCCCACACCGGTCAAGGTCATAGCCTCGAGCAGGAATTGCCAGGTAATGTCGCTTTGCTTGGCACCAATGGCCTTGCGGACGCCAATCTCGCGAGTGCGTTCGGTCACGCTGACCAGCATGATGTTCATCACGCCAATCCCTCCGACAAGAAGACCGACAGAACTGAGAACAACCATCGCGAGCGCAACCTTATCGACGATCTGGTGAAAGAGTTCGACCTGTTCCGCGGCGGTGCTGATGGAAAAATTGTCTTTGCCGCCAAAAGGGATATTCCTGCGGCGCTCCATCACTTCACGGATTTGATCGACGGCTTCGGGAAGCCTCCCGGGATAGGCTTCGGCGCGGATGTTGACGTCGTCGGCGCCCGGATAGATTTTGGTGAATGTTCGATAGGGAATGAGAACGCGGCGATCTTCCTCGTCTTCGGCGAATCCGCCTTTGGGCTTCTGAAGGACGCCGATTACCTGGAAGGCCGAACCATCGATC
>Ga0335076_10002816_pt1 | contig 17350 bp, 12 predicted proteins | sample Lox_Sample_25_FD_206717 | JGI IMG/M metagenome (GOLD analysis project Ga0335076, IMG submission 206717) | Soil microbial communities from Loxahatchee National Wildlife Refuge, Florida, United States - Lox_Sample_2.5 | ecosystem: Environmental > Terrestrial > Soil > Wetlands | place: USA... | reverse complement strand
ATCGTAGGTGAAATACAGCTTTCCAAACCTTGCATTCGCTCAAAACTGCAGGCTAACCCCACCCCTAAAGCTACGAAACGCCGGCACCACCAACACCTGGCCGTCCTTCGTATTAACCGGCACATTGCCTTGGGCGAGAAGGTTGTCACATTCCGCATTCGCTTCCCAATGGCCGATTGTAGGCCAAGGGAGAGGTTGGCGAATTCCTATGTGCAAGTACGGATTAATGTCGTACACCGCTTCGCCATAGGGGTCTACCCGGGACAAGGCCAACCCGTTCACCCATTTATATCCCGCAGTTAGTTTTGTGCCCGTGACCGGAAGCCTACCCGTTAGCTTCACCGCCGCCGAATGCCGCGGAACGGTTCTCACCGGTACGAGCGCCCCCGAAAATGCATAAATCGTGGACAGTTCCAGTTCGTCCGAGATTCGCTCCCGCAACGCGACGCGCCCCCCCCAGGAGACAGACGACCCGCCATCGTACGCAAAGGCGTTCGAATAGTAATCCTGGAAATAGTCCCCAGAAGGCAGATCGGAACCCTTTCCAAACAGTGCTACATGCCGGTTGTCGTCATGGAACACAGCGATTTGAAACACGCTGTGTGACTCCAGTTTCCGCTCCGCCGCCAGCTCTTCGTGCCGGCCGTTCTCCAAAACCGCTCGGCCGTCGCGCCAGAGCAACGCTGGAAACGCATCCAGTTGGTCCATCGCAGTAGACAAGACATTAGGCTCGGTCTCTTTCGTCAGATTCGCTACGGTATTGTCGTCATTGGTAACCCCAGCCGGCAACGCCGCATAGATCGCATCTACATACCAGTTCTGCGAAACCCGATTCTCCCAATCGAAGCGCGGCCGGATACTCCAGGCGGACCCGCCAGCGCCAACCAACACGTACTCGCCACCAACGCGCACCACAACCCGGTCACCGAAATTCATCGAACCGCTTTGGTCCATCCGCACGCCTCGGAAAATCGGACCCGCGGGCCCAATCTTCGCCTCACGTAATACCAGCGTGCTTTTCGGACTGTCCAGTCGCGATCCCATCGGTAGCCATACCGTAGCCAGGCCGCCGGCCGGCGCGTCCCCGTCGTAGCTGACTTGTCCCGCGAATACCAATTGGTTGTCCCGGTCGAGGCGCTGGTCGTACGCGAATGCGGTCCCGGGGGCCCCATCGATGTTGGACACCGAACCCGGCCTTCTGGCACCCCCCGTAAATTCGATTTGGCCGAGCTGTCTCGGCGACATCACGTCTGCTACCACTCCGGAACTGTCGTCCGTGTCCTCTTCGTGCCATTGCAAGACCGGTCTCATGCCGGATGCGGAGCGCAACACCCACTTCCAATCATCTGGCTCCGAGTTGCCGTTTGCTGGTGCGCGCCGCAGGCTCTCGACTGACGCGAAAAGCGATTCGAGCTGGATTCGAATCACCGTCGTCAAATTCGAAGTAATTTGAATATGCTTTTCCAGCGAGGGCAGGAATCCGGCGAGGGTCACGCGCACACTGTAAAAACCAGACGGGAGATTCTCTGCGCGGAAGGCTCCCTCGGTATTCGTCAGTAGCTGCTTGCTAAGCAGAACGCCCGGAGCCTCGGCAAGAATTTCGACTGTGGCTCCTAATTGTGGAATCCCTGCAGGGTCGCGAACGATTCCGGTGATGTTGCCAGCGGCGGTCTTGTGCCGTGCCTGTGTTTGCGCTTCCGCGCGGGGTACGCTGCCGCACACACCAACACCCAGTGCAAATAAGACACCGAAGCACAGGAGCGGTCCGTGCTTCACCTCTTACCTCCCCGGCGCTACGTTCGCCGCTGCCTTCTGCTCGATCGGGGCTTTAATCGAAAACTCGGCCGAGCGCGAAATCGTGCTTTGCGCCAACTTATCGGTCGCACTGACCTCCAGAGTATACTTACCCGGCGCTAGCGTGGCCAGTGGCAAAAGACGCTCGATGGTGACCTGGTCTCCCGTCTGCTTCATCTCTGCAGACGTTTCTTTGAACTGCATAACCTGCTGGTCACCTCTCTTCACGGTATACACGAACGACGCATCGGTCTTATGCGTCTTCTCATCCGGTTTGAGGTTGTATACCTGAAGATATATGCCCATTTTTTGGGCCGTCGTGAAACTTCCGTCCAGTTTCGGCCGAACCTTCGACGAGCCCAGCACGAACTGCCCCGTCCCTACCTGTTTGGCCGGAACGTGTTCAATCTGATCCGCAAGAATCAGCGTGCTCGCTTCCAGTTTATCCTCATCGTACCGCGGCACGGCCAGCCTGGTATTCACCGCGCCCACGTTTCCGCTGCTCACATCTTTTATTACCAAATCCAGACGGTACAAGCCCGGTCGCAACGGCAAGGCTTTTTGATAAATGGACTGCTGCTTGGCGGCTATGGCGAATAGGGAGTCCGGATAGTCCTTCAGAACTGAGTCTTCGAATGTCTGAACCACTCTTCCCGTCAGCGTACTTACACGTCCGAAAATATTGATTTCCGCGGAGTGCACCCCATCCTTGGCTTTGAACGATAACTGGTTATTGGGAATCTGCACCGATACCGGCACCAACACTGTGTCGCTGGTCACCTTAAGAAAATCCGTCCGGTAATCGAACTTCAGCGAATCCCGCACCATCCGCGAAGTGACGATCGCCTCCAGGTCTTTATACTTCACTTCCGGCGGCCGCTGCACCTTGGCGTATAGTTCCAACCGCGTAAACTCGTTCAAGCTCGCCGGCGTCCCGCCTAGTGCGGTGGGAAGATTTGTCCCGTCAGAACGCGTAAATCGATCCGCCTTCGATGCCATGCCCATTGATTCCAGCAGGCTGAGTCCCGCGCCAGGCACGTGCAGCAGCGCGTCTTTTTCCGAAGGATCCATTGTCAGGTGATACTCACCGCTACCTGTGGGATCGACAAATTCCAGTTCCACGTTCTCCTGGATTCCTTCGAGATAGCGGTACCGCCAGCGTTCCCACGGATACGTTGTTGTGGAACCGCCGCCTTCTTCCATTGGCCGGTCGTACGTTCCGCCCGTCGGATGCGACTCGATTTCGTCCGGCTTGCCCCAAATAATGTAAATCCGCCCGCGATCCGTTCTCCAACCGGGAGTACCGGAAGCAAAGTGTTCGTTCGCGTAAGCGATTCGCCGGTAGTGCTCTTCTTTAAAATCGTTTTCCGGGAGGTCGGGATTCGAACTGCGGCGCAACCAGAACTGTTCGATGAACTGTTCGCGTTCTTCATTTGTTGACAACTGGAGAAACAGTTTCCGTTCGTCCGGAGAAATGATATACACCACATCCTCATCGAGCCATTTCTTGTATGGCGTATCCAGCTCTTTGAGGGTCTTCTTCATCTTCTGCTTTTGTTCTTTGGTGAGCTTCTGGTTTTGAGGAATGTCCTGCGGCGGGTTCGGGTCTTGTGCTGCTTGCTGTGCGGCAACCGGCAAGATGAGCAGCGCAAACGTCGTTAAAAACGCGAAAATTCTTCTTGAAAGGTTCCTCATTGCAGACACCCCAAGGCCGGAATGATTTTAAATCCCTGTTCAACGCGCGTCAATTCGCGAATCTCGCTCATTTAAAAACACTTTGCCCTGTTTTCCTCTTAGACGAGCCGGAACCCGCCTTAGTTGCCTTGCTGTTCAGTGACTTACAGAAAAATGCCAAGGATTGCGGTTATTGGTAGTAATAGGCCCTGCTATTGGACGTGCTGGTGTCGTCGATCGGAGCCGATCAGCGCATCAAAAATGGCCAGCACATGGCGCCGGTACTCCACCATGCGTGCAAAAACATTCCGAAGTTGCGGCTCCCGCTCGGCGTCCTTGTGCCATTTCGCCAGCACCGCCGCGGGCACCGCAATGTCGCGACGCAACTGTTCCGGTGAATGCCCCCGAAGGAACAAACCGTAGAAAAACGCCGCTTCGCGTTGCGGAAACTCCAAGTCCGCAATCACTTCCGCCGGCAGCATTGGAGCGATTGTCGCCATAGCAAAAACGCAGTTTACCCAAAACTTTCTCCGCGTCAAGTAGAACGCGAGTTCCAGTGTCGCGAGCCAGTCAATTCGACCCCCAATTTCCATGCAACGGGAAGAGCCCTTGACCGGTTCTAATCCGTCATAGGATGCTAGACCCCATGGCGAAGTTACCAAAGTCGATAGCAGGCCGCGCGGTGGGTCGTTTCTTGCGTTTTGGTATGCTGCGTGGATTGAAATCTGTGGAAATCGATCCCGAGGAATTTCGCCGGAGTCTCGCGGAGAAGCATGGATTGTGGGTTCCCCATTTCGGCAGGATGAAAGACGCGCCTCTGGAAAAACTGGATGGCATTGCTGAGCGCCTCATTCATGATGCCCAGCGTTTGGCCATGGCTCAAGGCGCTGGTTTCGGCTTGGGCGGCGTCATCACAGTAATCCCCGACACTGGTTTTCTCACCCTGATTACTCTCCGTCTCATTCAGAAGCTTTGCCTCCTTTACGGATTCGAAGGTGATGGCGAAGAACGCCGCGTGCAAATGTGGATGGCCGCGGCGAGCGCTGCCGGCGTCGACTTTGGCAAAGACATTGCCGAAAAGCAGATGATTGAAAAACTGGCTCCTCGCTTGGCCACCCGCCTGGCGGTTCATCTTGGAGAAGAAAGCGCCGAACGATGGGTCGGTCGCCTTGTGCCTCTCGCAAGTTCCGCGATCGGCGGCGCCCTCAACTATTCCTTCGTGAAGACTTGGGGCCGTCGCGTGCAACGGCATCTTCGCGAAAAGCATTTGGCGGATCGCGCTGCTTCCGCTACCAACGCCACCATTCTGCGTTCTGCGATCGTCCGCTGAATTGCCTTCGACTCTTGTTTTGCCAATTCACAACTCATTCTCTGCAACCCGCTGTCGCGGTGAACCTTCTCGCTCCATATCGCTGGAAATCCCGGGCTGTTCGCCGTAAAGTGGATTCATCCGAACGTTGGTTGAAGGAGGAAACATGAAGAACCTGGGCAAATTTGTTGGCGCCTTCACCATCGTTGCGCTCAGCGCGATGCTCCTATTACTTCCTCAATTTGCGTCTTCGCAGCCCCAGCAAACGACAGGGATGGCTCAATCTTCCAGCAACATCGCTGAACCCGTGCCCGCGTTCCATGCGCTACCGCCCACGGGAGAGCTGCCGCCCACCATGGATCCCTCCATCTACACGGAAAAGCTCGTCTTCAATGCCTACGTCGTCGCCGGGCGCGTCAAGAAGGTTCTTTATCAGCAACCCTGCTATTGCCATTGCGATCGTGCTCACGGCCACGGTAGCCTGCTCGATTGTTTCGTCAGCCGGCACGGTTCCGGCTGTGATATTTGTCAGAAGGAAGTTTTTTATTCTTACGAACAGACCCGCAAAGGCAAAACTCCTGTCCAGATCCGCGAAGCCATCGTTCGCGGCGACTGGCAAAAGCTCGATCTCGCCAAATACGAGAAGGATTATCTGCCCCCGAGGTGACGCAACCTGACTGCACAAAATGGGCCGCGCTGAGCACGCAGCAGAGACCCCGGCCACCGCTTTCTTGCGCCAGCACTTTGTGCCCTTCACGGAGCACATTTACGATTATGTGGAGCACGGTGGCACCGCGGAATCTTCCCGGCAACTTGGGGTTCCTGAGCATCATGTAGTCAAAACACTTGTCATGCAGGATCAGGACGCCAAACCGCTCGTCATCCTCATGCACGGTGACCGGCAAGTCAGCTTAAAAAATCTCGCTCGCCAAATCGCCGTGAAACGCGTCGCGCCATGTAAACCGGAAGTCGCTCAACGGCACAGTGGATATCAGGTTGGTGGTACGTCGCCGTTTGGCCTGCGCAAACCCCTTCCGATCTTCGTCGAACGCTCGGTGTTGGCGCTGCCCATGATTTACATCAACGGAGGCCGTCGCGGCCTTCTGGTCGCCCTCTCACCGCAAGTCTTGATAGACCTGCTCCACTCCGTGCCCGTTGACTGTGCAGCCTCGGATTAGCATTGGCCCCTGCACAAGGGAAATCTGTTCTGCTACACTCCCGCGTGGTCGCTTGCTCTCTTAGGCCTGTTCCAATCTCAGCAGGAGTAAACCGCCATGAATCGACTCCGTTCGTTGCTTGGCCTGTTCACCCTACTCGCCCTCGCCACACTCCTTCTCTTTAGTTCTCATACCCCTCAAGTCACGGCCGATTCCTCCTGGGGCTTCTCCCTCGACAATCTCGACAAGTCCTGTAAACCCTGTGACAACTTTTTCGAGTTCGCCATGGGCAGTTGGATGAAAGCCAATCCCATTCCTCCCGAGTATTCTTCCTGGGGCACCTTCACTCAGCTTCGCGACAATAATCTCACTGCCTTGCGCACCATTCTCGAAGCCGCAACTAACACCAATCCTCCCGCCGGTTCGAACGAACAAAAGATCGCCGATTTCTACGCCAGTTGTATGGACACCGCCGCCATCGAGGCCGCTGGATTGAAACCCATTGCCGATGACCTTAGCGCCATCGATGCCATAAACGACCGCCAGGCGCTCGACGCTGTCATCGCCAACCTTCAGCAGCAAGGTGCCGGCGTCCTGTTCCGCTTCAGCTCCGGCCAGGACATCAAAGACAGCACTCAGGTCATCGCCCAAGCCAGTCAAGGCGGTCTGGGCATGCCCGATCGTGACTACTATTTCCGCGATGACGAAAAATCCAAACAGCTTCGCGCCGACTACGAACAGCATGTCGCAAAAATGTTCACTCTTGCCGGCGATCCGTCTGACCAGGCGGCAAACGAGGCCAAAACGGTCATGCGGATCGAAACCGCGCTGGCCAAAGCTTCCCGGACCCGTGTCGAATTACGCGACCCCGAGAAGAACTACAATCCCACGCCTGTGGCCGATCTGAAGTCGCTTACTCCCAACTGGTCCTGGGAACCTTATCTTAAAGAAGTGGGCGCTCCTCCCCTTGCGACCGTGAACATCCGTCAACCTGAATTCTTCAAAGCCATGGATTCGGAGCTTTCCACCGTTCCTCTCTCTGACTGGAAAATCTATCTCCGCTGGCACCTTCTCCATGCCAACGCTCCGGCCTTACCTGATCGCTTTGTCCGGGAGAACTTCGACTTTTATGATCGTAAGCTTTCCGGCACCAAAGAGATTCTTCCACGCTGGAAGCGTTGCGTTCAGTCTACCGACCGCAATCTAGGCGAGGCCCTCGGACAAGTTTACGTGGACAAATATTTTCCGCCCGCCGCCAAAGCCCGCGCCAAAGAAATGGTTAATAATCTGATTGCGGCGCTTCGCGAAGACATTCCTACCCTCACATGGATGGGGCCGGAAACCAAAAAGCAAGCCCTCGCCAAACTGTCGGCCTTCACCATTAAAATTGGCTATCCTGACAAGTGGCGCGATTATTCAAAACTCTCCATCGACCGCGCCTCCTATGACGCCAACCTGCGCGGTAGCACGGAATTCGAGTACGCCCGGCAACTCGCAAAAATCGGCAAGCCTGTCGACCGAACCGAATGGGGCATGACTCCCCCAACCGTCAACGCCTACTACAGTTCCAGCATGAACGAGATCGTTTTCCCCGCCGGCATCCTCCAGCCGCCCTTCTACAATCCCAACGCCGACGATGCCGTGAACTATGGCGGTATCGGCGCGGTCATCGGGCACGAAATCAGTCACGGCTTCGACGATCAGGGCTCGAAATTTGATGGTCAAGGCAACCTCCACGAATGGTGGACTCCGGAAGATCGTAAGGATTTCACGGAACGCGGAGATTGTGTCGTGAGTCAGTTCAACGGCTATGAAGTCGAACCCGGCCTACACCAGAACGGCAAGCTGGTACTCGGTGAAAGCATCGGCGATCTCGGCGGACTCACCATCGCCTATGCGGCCTACAAAAAATCGATCGAAGGCAAGCGCCCGAAAGACATCGACGGCTTTACCCCGGAACAGCGCTTCTTCCTCGGCTGGGCGCAAGTCTGGGGAGCCAACCAGCGGGCCGAAGCCGCGCGCCTGCAAACCAATACCGATCCTCATCCCCTGGCTCGGTTCCGTGGCAACGGTCCCCTCTCCAACATGCCCGCTTTCGCACAGGCCTTCGGATGCAAAAAGGGCGATCCCATGGTCCGCGAACAATCGTGCAAAATCTGGTAGCGTCTTCTCCACTTCGAACTCCTGCCCGAACTCGGTTCCTCGTGCGGGGCGCATTGTGGTCGCTGCTGGTACTCGTAAGCGCTGCTCCAGTATTCGCCAAATGGAAGTATCTCCGCATCGGAAATTCAGCCGATTCGACCGTAACTCCTCTTCCTGGATTTGCGTTGATGGGTGGTGGTGCGCATCAGGAGCCGGCGTTCCGTTGGCTCTGTCAACGCACCAACGGCGGCGACTTTCTTGTTCTCAGTGCGCGCGACGATGACACCTACCTCCAGCAAAAGGACGACGAGATGCATGCAATTTGCCCGCTTAATTCCGTCGCGACACTCTCTTTCAATTCGCGAGACGATTCCGCCGACCCCAAGATCGTTCAGATCATCGATCACGCTGAAACCATCTACTTGAACGGCGGCGACCAGTCCGATTACGTCCGCTTTTGGCAGGACACTCCTGTCCAGAATGCCCTGAATCGACACATTGCCGCCGGCAAGCCCCTCGGGGGCACGAGCGCCGGGCTCGCCATCATGAGCCAGTTTTCCTTTTCCTCCATGATCGACACCATCCATTCGCCCGAAGCACTCGCCAACCCTTACGGCAACAAAGTCACACTCACTCGCGATTTCCTGCGGATCCCGCTCCTCGACGACACCATTACTGAGACGCACTTCGTGAAACGCGATCGCCTCGGCCGTCTGCTCGTTTTCATGGCGCGCATTCTTCAGGACAATTGGGCGAAGCAAATCTGTGCCATCGCCGTGGATGAAAATGCTGCTCTTCTCGTCGAACCTGACGGGAGTTCCCTCGCCGTCGGCGAAGGCCCAATTTATTTCTTATCGGCCGATCGTACCCCTGAGGAGTGCGTCTATGCTCGGCCGCTTACGTTTACAGATATCGCCGTTCAGCGCCTGCAGCCTGGCAAAACTTTCCAACTTACCAAATGGTCTGGCGAAGGCGCGGCCTACACGTTATCCGTAATGAAGGGCAGCATTCAGGTGTCCGGTAACCACAACAAACTCTATTGAGCTACTTCCGGGGAATGCCCAACCGCAGATAGTCGTCCGCCTTGTTCAGCCAATCTTCTCTGGGTGGATTGAAAACGTCCAGATCCAGCGTATCTTCTACCGCCCACGCTTCATGCGGCATGTTCGAAGGAATACACAAAACTTCACCGGCGTGCACCACAATCTCTTTTCCATCGATCGCGAATTTCAGCGCGCCTTCCAGGATGTAGGTGACCTGCTCGTTGTGATGATGATGCAATGGGACATGCGCGCCCTTCTTCAGGAACACGCGGGCGAGCATCAGGTTCTCGCCCACCACCATTTCCCGGCCAATCAACTCATTCAACTCCTCGTGTTCCACGCTGCTCCAGGGAATGTGCTTGCAAGTTGGTTTGCTGCTCATTTCTTCAGGTCTCCGTAAAGCCGCGCCGCATTATCGTGCAGATAACCCCGCGCCAATTCCATCGCCTTGCCCTCGCTGATTGCTCCTTCTTCCACCAACTCCGCCAGCGCTGCCGCCAATGCCGTCCTCGTGGTGCGCGCCGCCAGCCACATGCTCTCCTCCGCTCCCAGCGCATCGTTGAACGGAAATGCGTCCGAGCCGTACATCATCTTGTCGGGATACAACGTCAGCATCTGCTTCAATACGTCTTTGAACTGCGAAGGATACAGCATCTCTGATTGAAATGACGTATCCAGGTAAACATTTTTGACTGCCGTCAGCAGCATCGCTTCCCGCTCGTACGGCCAACCGCCATGGAGCAACACAAACGTGACATTTTTGTACCGCGGGTCCCGTAGTACATTCTCCAGATTCAGTACATCGCCTTTCCGTAAACTGAAATAATCCCCAATCCCCACGGATGAATGGAAGTGCACCGGCAATTGAAGCTTGCCTGCCTGATCGATTAACACCCGAAAAATGTAATCTTGAAACTGTTGGTATTCTCCCGCTGTTGGAACTCCGCCTCCCCGGTATTTGTTGTAAATCGCCTCCGCATGTTCTCGCGGCGGATCCGTAAAATGCAATGTGCGGAAGTACGCAGCCTCGAACTTGATTGCGACACCCGCGTGTTTCTGCTGATTGTCCGTCAACGTGCGGCGTACGAAATCCTCATAACCCGCCAGGTCCGCCGGCAATCCTTCCACTCCTTCCTGTTTCTTCCAGCGGGCCAGCATCTTTTCCTGCAGTGGCACATACACACCCATATCTGGCGTGCTGGCTCGTTGTTGGCTGTTATCGAACGGGAAGAAGAACGAATCGACGAAAAACACCCAGTGATACCGTTTCGGATCCAGATACGGCGCCATCATCGCGCGGTTCGCCAGGCATATTTCCACATTCAATTTGTCCAGAAGGCTGTCGAAATACCCGGTGCCGCCCGCTTGCTCCGCTGCCTTTTTCTTTTCCGCTAACCATTTGGCATGCCCGGGCGCAAAGTCATTGTAGGGATACGCAAACAGCGCCTTGGCTCCCGCTACGAATTCCGGATTGTCCTCCCGCAACCGCAAAGTCGCGCTCTCGTCCGGCGGAGAAGCCATGGCGTCGACATCTGTATCGTCCGCAAAACCCGCATGCGAGTGATTGTCATACATCGGAATCGCGTCAACCTGCTTCAGCAAACGCTCGTACGTTTTCCTCACATCACCGCTTGGAAATGGCCGGGCCTGTCCCCTGGCCGTAGGCATAACCATGCCGGTGAACGCTACCGCGGCTCCCAACCACGACACACGATTCATTTTCACGTTTCTCCCCAATCAAACTTTTCCACCTGGCGCTCAGCGTGTCACCGCGGCTCTCCAATGCATCGCGGCGCGTTGTATTCGTTCCAGCGCCCCCTCCAACAAGTGCGTCGCACTGACCAGCGAAAACCGCACATAATTTCGCCCTTCCGCCCCGAACGCCGCTCCCGCGATCGCCGCGACACCCACCTCTTCCAACAAAATCTTCTGAACCTCTTCGGCTGATTTGCCGGTGTCTTCCACGTTCACCCAGGCGTAAAACGCGCCGTCCGGCGTTTGGCAACGAAATCCCGGGATCTGATTCAGCTTGTTCACAAAAACATCGCGTCGCTTGCGGTACTCCTCCACCATCGCCGGAACCGCGTTGGTGGAATCTTCCAAAGCCTCAATCGCTGCGACTTGAGAGAATTCCGCGGTGCAAGTAAAAGTATTCAGCACCAGCAGGTCCAAGGCGTCGACCACGCGTTTGTCCGCCACCGCATAACCCAGCCGCCATCCGGTCATGGCAAACGATTTCGAGAATCCATCGATGATCACCGTACGTTCCATCATGTCCGGCAGTGCCCAGATGGATTTGTACTCCCCTCGAAACAAAATGCGCGCGTAGATTTCGTCGGTAATGACCCACAAATCGTGCTTCTTCGCAATTTCCGCGATTTCGGCCACCGCGCTTTCTGTGAACACCGTTCCGGTGGGATTGTTCGGCGAGTTGAAAATCAGCACTCGCGTCTTGGGCGTGATTTTGGATTTTATCTCGTCCAAATCCGGCTGGAACTGATTTCGCTCCCGCAACGCATACGCAACCGGTACAGCCCCTAATCCACGGGAAAAGGACGGATAGATCGGAAAACTGGGATCCGGATACAGGACCTCATCGCCCGGTTCGATTAACGCCATCATGCTCAAGGAAAGCGCCATCTTGCACCCCGGCGCTACCAGCACTTGCTCCCCCGTCACCTCCAGACTTCGCGTCCGTTTCAGGTACTTCGCAATCGCGTTCCGCAATTCCGGAATACCTCGCGTCGCCACATAGCGATCCCGTCCATTCGCTACCGCCGCACGCACCGCATCCACCACCGGCGCCGCCGCATGAAAATCCGGCTCTCCCAATTCCAGGTGAATGATCGAACGCCCCTGCTTCTCCAGTTCTTTGGCGCGCCTGAACACTGCCAGCGCGCCCTCGCCGGTTAGGACCGAAATTCGCGTAGCAATCTTGGCCATGGCCGAAAAATCATATCACCGTTCACTGAACTGCATCTCTCTGCGGCTGACACAAGTGGAATAGGGCGCAGTCAGACGCTGCGCCCAATTTCCGCAATGGTGAAAACGTCAGAAGGCGTAACGCAATGAGAATTGGATCAGTCTTGGCACGCCTCGTGTGCTGGTGATCACCCCGAAATTCCCGGGGCTCTCCACATCCGTGGACACCGGGTTCGCGAAGTTGGCATGATTCCAGATATTGAAAAAGTCCGCCGTGAATCTCAACGATTGCCGTTCCGTCAGCCGGATATTCTTGATCAGCGAAAAGTCCCAGTTCTGCTGGAACGGTCCGCGGTAAATGTTGCGGCCCAGATTGCCAAATCCGGTGACGCAGTAGTTCGTGTCTCCGGCGCCGCCATTGCAAATCGCTTGATTCGCGGCAATCACCGGTACAGTCGCGAAGTTGTTGATATTCACGTACCCGTTCAGGCGTTGATGAATGTCCCCATGCGTATAACCTCCCGATATGCTGGCCCCGGGAACCAGTTCCGCGCCCAGCAACGGAGTGCTGCCCGCTCCCAGAAACGCAGTCGCCGCGCCGGAATCGTAAATCGAAAACGGCAACCCCGACTGGAAGATGGTCACGCCGCTCACTCCCCAACCTCCAAGTGCCGCTCTCTTCCATCCTTCCGCGTCTCGAAAGAATGGCAGGTCGTACACATAGCTCACCACTAGTCGATGTGGCCGGTCGAAGTCAGACAAGCCTCGCGACGCATTGATGTCGCTTTGATCGTTGTACGCGGTGTTGAACGCGGTATTGCCCGTGGAAGTCGCGTCCGTCGATTTCGAATAGGTATATGCGGCCTGGAAGTACCCATCCCTCCACCGCCGCGACACCGTGGTTTGCAGCGAGTGATAATGCGAGTACGCATCGTTGGCGAACAGCTGATATCCTGCGTAGCCGTTCAGGCCCGGCGTCGGGGTTCGCGCAATCGCATTCGAAAACGTATTCGCCTTGATCTGGTAGGAAACTCCATTCACATCGGTAACCGTCACCGGATTCGTTGGGCTAGCATCGAGCGCCTGGATCGCGTCGCGAGTTTCCCGCAAGTGCACCGCATGGGTTCCCACATAGCCGACTTCCAGCACCCATTGCTTGCCTAAGGCTCGCTGTACCGTCAGATTCCATTGCTGCGTATTGGGCACCTTGAAATTTCGCGGCACTTCCAACGCGAAGTCATTGATCGACGGCAGGCTGCCCGTGCACCCTGCCTGGTTAGCGTAGACCGGCGTCTGCGTAGAGTCCGCCGTTGGCGTACTCGTGCCATTCGTAACAAAACCCTGCAGCACAGACAAGCACGGCAGGAATGCATTGCTCAACACACCCGCTGCTGGCAACGCATTGGGGTTCGTACCCAGCCCGGTCGTCGGATCGCAATACGGGCTGTACGGTTTCGGGTTCGCTACTGCGCACGGGGCAAAGAAATTGGTCAACCCGCCCGGCGCGCTGCCCGCGAACACAATAGGCAGAAACGGCGTCTGGAATGACAACTGGTCCACGGCGCCCACGTCTTCGCGCACATAATAGATTCCGTAGCCTGCTCGGATCGTGGTTTTGTTCTGGCCAAACAAGTCATACGCCAAGCCAACTCGCGGCCCGATTCCCGTGGAGAACCGATTATTAAATGTTGTTGCGTCCGCCGTGCCCGTGAATCCCGGAACCCCCAGATTGTTCACGCAACTTGGATAGACAAACGGATTTTCGCCTTGCAATGTCAAACTGGACTGTACGTTCCCGATGTGGCAGTCGCCGTCGATCCACGCGCCCATAAGTTCCGTTCGCAATCCCAGGTTCAGCGTCAAATTTTTTGTAGCCTTCCAATCATCCTGGAAGAACACTGCGAAATCGTTCTGTTTGTACTGGTGGTTGTACACGCCGCCTCCGCCGAAGCTGAATTCCGGCGCGCCCACCAGGAAATTCTGGAAGTCCGTTGTGCTAAAGGGCAGTGGCGACGTTGTGGACGCCGGTGTGTTGGTAAAGAACACTTGCCCGTTGAACGTTTGCGGGAACAGCTTGTCCAGGTTTACAAAATCCACTTCACCGCCGAAGCGGAACACGTGCGACCCATGCACCCAAGAAACCGTGTCCGTCACAGAGTAGTTGTTCTGCAGGTTCGACGTATCCGCTTGCGGCGTTGGTCCGATCTGGAAACCCGAGCTTCCAAACGTGAACTTGTAAATGCTGCTGGTGAGGTTGCTCATCGGCCGGTTCAGGCCCAGATCCGCATAGGTCACCGGCGGGTTGTTCACGGCGGAATTGTTGATGCGCACATACCCGAACCGCACTTCGTTCACAATCGCCGCGGAAAACAAGTGCGTTTCCGACAAACTGAAAAACCGGTCATTCACCGGCAACGTATACGGGAAGTTCAGGTCAGACGCTGCAATACTGCCACCCAGCGAAGCCTGTAAGCCTCCGGCCCCGAATGGTTCATAAGTGGAAGAATTGGAAAAGAAGAATCGCGCTGACAGTTTATCCACTCCGCCATGAAACTCCTTATCCCAATTCGTTGTGAACTGGTCGTCCGTAAATTTCCCAGGCGTGCTGTAGGAAAAAATCCCTTCCCCATTGCTGGTGTTCGGCACGCTGGGAATCAAATACCCATTTGTCCCGCCGCCGAATTGGTTGCTCTTGAATTGCAGCAGCGCCACTGCCACCGGATCGAGCGTCACGCCCGCCGGAAGTCCCTGCGGGAAAAACGCCTGCGTCAGCGATGCCACGGATCGATCTGTGGGAATGGAGGGAATCACCGTGCTGATAAACGTCCCCGGCGAAAGCCCGCTGCGTTGCCGGGTTCCCTGGTAGTTCACGAAAAAGAACCCCAGCTTTTCCGGACCCAATGGTCCGCCCAAACTTCCGCCAAACACATTCTGCTTGAGCACCGGCCGGCCCTGCCCACTGGCGTTTAGAAAATAGTCGTTGGCGTTGAGGTCGTTATTGCGGAAAAACTCATATACGTCGCCGTGAAACTGGCGTGAGCCTGATTTTAGGATCGCGTTGATGTTGCCTCCGCCGTTGCGTCCCTGCGTCGCGTCGTACAACGACGTTTGCACCTTGAATTCCTGAATCACGTCGGGGTTGGGCAGCGGGGTATTGGTCAGTTCCGCTACGTTGTAGTCTGTAGCGCTGATCCCTTCGATCAAATAGTTATTGTTGTCTTCGCGCTGGCCATTCACGATCATGCGCACATCGCCGCGTCCCAATTGCGTGGAGTTATTCAACTCACTTTGCGCGCCCGCCGAGAGCGTAAGCAACTGTTGGAAGTTTTGTGTCGCCAGCGGTAAGCTCCGAACTGTATTTGCTCCCACGGATTCGCCGGTCGTTGCGTTCGTCGTATCCACCGTGGCCACTTCCGCCGAAATTTCGATCTTTTCGCTTACCGTTCCCGGCTTCAGCGCAATCGTCAGTCGCGTCGTCTCCGTGACGCGCACTTGAATCTCGCTGGCCTTCGCCTCCGAAAACCCCGACTTGTTGACCACCACGTAATACGTTCCTGGCGGAAGCAGCGTCGCCAGGAATGCCCCGTCGGGTCCGGTGGTCATGCGCCGGACCAACTGTTCGGTGGCCATGTTGATGATTTGCACATCCGCGTCCGGAACCGCGCCTCCGTTCACGTCCAACACCGTCCCGCTTATAGCCCCGGTTGCGCCTCCTTGCCCGTAGGCTGAAGGCGGCAGCACGACAGCAATGATCAGCGATAAAAGAAAAACGAATCGAATGAGTCCGCTCATTTCCAATTCACCCCCCAGAGATAAATAAAAAGCGCTCGACTCCGCTTATCGCGGATTCCCCCTCTTTCGCAATGTGGTTGTATAACTGACCGGCAGGAGGACCCTGCTACGAATTGGAGCGAGTGCTACACATAGACAGACCCCGTGGGTTTCGAAACTATAGGTTAAAAATCGGCCTGTCAAGCATTTGGGAATCAATTATTCTGATCCGCTGTATTCATGGCCATGATTTCCCACCTCCTCTGCTGGCGCACTTCGCTTGCTTTCTCCAACGCAACCTGTCAACTTGCCTTATCGTCTAAGCTATCGGGGTCCGCGCTCCCAGATTGAGGTGTTCCATGAAACGGTTGTCCCTTCTGGCTTTATCGCTTTTTTTGATCCTGTCATTCTCGCCAACCTCGACTTCCGCGGATACCAGCCATGCCCGCATCGTCCGGCTCAGCCTGGTTCAGGGTGACGTGCGCTTCGCCCGCGAGTTTCACAAGGATGCTATGGAAGATTCCAAAGCCGCCTGGGGCGTGGCTCCTCTCAACTTACCCATCCGTGAGGGGTATGCCCTTGCTACAGACGCGAACAGCCGGGCGGAGGTCGAATTCGAGAATGGCGCCATGGCTTTTCTCAGCGCGAATACCCTAGTAGAGTTTTATGACCTTTCTCTCGACGAAGGGGCACGCATCACCCGCCTGGTCCTCCGTCAGGGCAGTGCCATTTTTTATGTTCATCCCGCAAAAGGGGATTACTTCAGCGTCACCGGCGGCGATTTCAGTGTAGAAGCCAACGGCCGCAGCCGCTTCCGCCTCGACAATTTCGACGACGGCAGCAACGTGAACGTCGAAATGGGCGAAATTAATGTGCTGCGCAACAAATCCTCCAAAACCTTGGAAAAGGGCCAATCGTACGCCATCAATATTAATGAAGGCACCGCTCCCGTCATCGCTCGCAGTCCCGATAGCGACGATTTCGACAAGTGGGTCTCCGGCCGCATCGACAGCGTCGTTACCGCCACCAATTACACTAACCAATACGTGAATTCGCCCGACTACACCGCTGGTTTTGCCGATCTCTACAATTACGGTTCCTTTTACAACATTCCCGGCTACGGCTACGGCTGGCAGCCTTACGGCGTTGGCGTTGGCTGGAGTCCATTCGCCTTTGGCAGTTGGTACTCGGACCCATTCTTCGGCTGGAACTTCATCGGCTCAGCCCCGTGGGGCTGGCTCCCCTATCACTACGGCGGCTGGATTTTCAGCCCTGGCTTTGGCTGGGCTTGGATGCCCACCGGTTTTGGTTATGGGGCCGGTTATGGATACGGCTATGGCTATGGAGCGGGTTCTGGTGCCGTCTATGGACCCATCTACCATCCCGTGACCGGTGTGTGGGTTCACTCCGGCACTACCGTCGGACTTGTCCCCATGAATCCTGCCGATCGCGCTGGCAGAACTCCTCTGAATCTGTCGCACGGTATCTATGCCTTGCAGGGAAACGCGCTCGGCACGAACGTAATTCCTGCTACCGCC
>Ga0335076_10002815_pt1 | contig 17350 bp, 16 predicted proteins | sample Lox_Sample_25_FD_206717 | JGI IMG/M metagenome (GOLD analysis project Ga0335076, IMG submission 206717) | Soil microbial communities from Loxahatchee National Wildlife Refuge, Florida, United States - Lox_Sample_2.5 | ecosystem: Environmental > Terrestrial > Soil > Wetlands | place: USA... | reverse complement strand
ATTTAAATCTCCGCGATATAAGCACTTGCAACCAGGTCCCGATGTCACCGTGCATATTGAAAGTGACGAGCGAGTCGATACCGGCGTGCATCTAAAATAGCAGCAACTCACCTTTCGATCGGGAGCAGTAATGAACATAAGTCAGAGACTTGGGCAGGGACTCAAGATTTTCGCAGCATTTTTGCTCGCGATCCCCATCATTACGTCTACTCCAGCGTTCGCAAAAAACAAAGACACCACTCCCGGCCGCCTGCTCACCGGAAAAGTTCTCGATCGTAATGACAATCCGATTCCTGATGCCGTCGTCTACGTGACCGATACGCGCACCCGCGCCGTGAAGACATACATCGTCGGCCCGGATGGCACCTATCGATTTCCGGCTCTCGCTACCAATGTGGACTACGAGGTTTACGCGCAGGCCAAGGGCAAGGACAGCGACACGAAACGCATGAGCCAGTTCGATGATCGAAAAGTGGTGGATATTCCTTTGCGGATCGACATCAATTGAGCTGTCACTCAGGCATTTTCTTTGAACCGGGGATGTCCGCGGCTACTGCCTTAATCCCATCCACTTTTCCGAAACCACAATCGAATTCCCGGGATTCTGTGGATCGTAGCGAACTGAAGTCGGCAATCCCAGCCGGCACGAGTGCAGATTAATATGCTGGCGCAAATGCGTGACGTCCTGCGATGCCTCATAGGAAACTCCGCCCACGTCATACTGAAAAATAAGCAGCGTCGCGGGAGCATGACCGTTCGCCGACAACTCCTGCACATCGATCACAGTTCCATCCGTAATTCTGCCCACCTGGTTTAGCCACTCGCGGCGCTGCCGCTCGAGTTCGGCCGCGCTTTTCTTTTTGCGCCCGAACATCACGTATGCCGCAAGCAGAGCGCTGACCGCGCCCACAATCAGGGTGTAGAGGCGAATCGGAAACATAAGATTTGGGTGAGAGCCCAGGAGCAAGGCCCTTCTATTTAGATAAAGGATAAGCTTCAAATTGCGCAGTGGGAAGATACTGCTGAGTTACGAAAGGTGCTAAACAGTGCGACGACTGAAAGCTCTAGCTTCCCGCTTCGAAGCCGCCGACGTGAGCGTAGGTGGTGCGCAGATATTTGTGAGGATTGACGGGAATATCGTTGATTCGAACTTCGTAGTGAAGATGCGGCCCGGTGCTGCGGCCGCTGTCACCGACGTACCCGATGACGTCGCCGCGATGCACGTGCTCTCCCGCAAACACAGCGAAGCTTTTCATGTGGCCATAGCGCGTTGTAATTCCGTGTCCGTGGTCGAGAATCACCGCGCGCCCGTATCCACCCATGAAATCCGCAAAGAGAACAACCGCATCTGCCGGGGCGATGATCGGCGACCCAATTGGCGCGCCAATATCGATGCCTGAGTGGAACGCGCCTTCACCGTTGAACGGATCGATACGCTCGCCAAATGCCGCCGTAATGGGACCTTCAACCGGCCATAAATTTGGCGCTGAGTTGGCGCGAATCCAATCGGCTGTGGTTACGTTGCGGGTCAAGCCAAGCGTCAGGCCGGCGGTGGTTGCGCCAGTGAGGGCGGTGGTCTTTAAAGTGGAAAGCCGATCAAGAGAAGAAGTGACTTCGTCGTCCTTGATCTCATCCGAGGAGGCCGCCGCCACCAGCACCGGGTCGGGTTTTAATCCGTAAAGCGAAGAAACTTCACTGGCCAGCGAACCCAGCGACGCCACCTGCATATCGCGTTCTTTAGCGACCTGCTCCAGGTGCGTGTAGCGGGTCTTCAAGTCGTCGGTTTGGGCACGCAGTTCGTTATACTGCGAGGTCTTCATCAGCATGCGCATATATGACTGCGCAATACCAGTAAGCCCAAAGAGCCCAACCGCAGCCCCAGCTACGAAAACATACAGGTAATGAACAGGAATCGGAATTTTGCGCAGCTGGCCGTCTTCCCCGCGGGCCACGAAAAGGATGTAGAAGCGTTTACGCAATATGTCTTGTTCCTCTATGGCCAGAAAAGCTCGTGCTCACTCATACGGTCTCTGGCGCCCGAATCGGGCCTTTCGCCTACCGTACAAGGGCGGAAGCGTGCTTTCCACTTCCAGCCAGATTACCGCCAAACTCGGCTTACCGCTTAACTCAAAGCGGATACAGCACTTAGCTCGACCACAGATTTGTCAGGAGGCTGCTTCGGGTACGGTAGCAAAGCAGGTTCCCCTATGTCAATGATGGCAAGCGATTTCTTCAGTTACAAACGGCAGGTAACCGCCCGCTGACCATCGGGCCAATTACCCTTCCGGGACGAGGTGACGAAGGTACTCAGCAGCCTGATTCCTATGAACTGGACGCGCCTTCGTTGGTATGTAATCTGCAGTACAGAGCGCAGTATAAACCCTAAATGAGTCCGGAGAAAACCAGGTTGTACCTGGCAGTTTTTGCCGCTGCACGTTTGATCGCTCCCGAGTTTGTGTCTAAGGTCCTTCCGCTTATGATGTTCTCGCCTTGCCTTTACCGGAACGACTTCTAATCTCGAAAATCGCGCGTGCAGCCGGGCTTGCGTCTGAGCGGTCTCGCAAGCAGAAATTGTCGCGAAAATTCAATGCGCGCCCGATCACGGGAATCGGCGATGATTGCGCAGTTTTGCGTGCGACCGCTGAAACTAACCTCCTGGTCACCACCGATTTCAGCCTGGAAGGAACGCACTTTCGTCGCGAGTGGCATCCGCCGGAATCTGTCGGCCACCGCTGCCTGGCGCGCGGGCTGAGCGATATTGGTGCGATGGGAGGAGAGCCGTTGACGGCGTTTCTATCCTTGGCGCTTCCGCCGAAGATTCCGCAGCAGTGGGTGGATCGATTTTTTCGCGGGCTTTTGAAATTGGCCCGGGAATTCGGAGTTAGCTTGGCGGGAGGTGATACAGCGCAGTCGGAGTCGGGAGTTCTTGCGGACATTATCGTCATTGGCGCAGTACCGAAAGGCAGGGCAGTTCTTCGCTCCGGTGCGAAACCCGGAGATCGAATTTATGTAACCGGCGCGCTGGGCGGTTCGGCGGCTACACTTAATCTTCTATTTTCGAAGCGGAAAAAACTCGATCCGAAGACATTTCCCCGCCATTTTTTTCCGATGCCGCGAATTCGCGTCGGCACCGTGCTTCGTAAAAACAAAATTCCGTCGGCGATGATCGATATCAGCGATGGGCTTTCGACCGACCTCAGCCACATTTGCGAAATGAGCGGAGTGGGTGCGGAGATTTGGCCGCAAGCAATTCCACTCGCGAAGATCGGCAAGCCAGCCGCACCGGTTGAATTAAAGTTTGCTCTGCACGGCGGCGACGATTATGAATTGCTCTTCACCGCTCCTCGGAACACACGAGTACCTCGGGAAATCAACGGAGTGACGCTCACTTGTATCGGTGAGATCGTGCACGGTGGGCGAATGTTACTGGTCGATGAATCCGGCTCACGAGCGATTCTCAAACCACAAGGCTGGGAGCACTTCCGGTAACGAACCTAGTAAGTGAAGTTCCTGATCAGTAAACCAAAAATACCTGAAAAGCAGCTTCAGGTGCGGCTTTCAAGCCAACTCGGGTGAACACCTTCCAATCCAAGTGAGCGCTCCGGCAAGACTGAATTCAATCGCACGGCATTGGAGAAAATATGCCTCGCTTGGAAAAGTTCATCGCTCTCATCGTACTTCTCGCGACAGCTCTTTTATTGACCAATTGCGGCGGCGTATCCAGAGGTCCGTCTGCTAGTTCGCCGTCAGGATCGGGTTCTGGTTCCGGCTCGGGATCGGGCGGAGGATCCGGATCAGGGGGTTCGGGTGGATCAGGCGGTTCCGGCGGATCGGGAGGTCAATCAATTCCCGGCTACGGTGCTGGAACGGGTGCCGCGGGCCAGACCAGCGCGCCCATGTTTCTCTACGTCAATCCGCTTCCCGGCGGCGGGCCTGATGCCGCAAGCATTCAGAGCAATGGAACGCTGACTCTTCAGAAGTCAGGTTCAGCAAACAACCTCAATCCCCGAACTATGGCCATTGATCCTTCCGGCTCGTTCATCTTCCAAACCGCGCAGGGTTACAACAACGGAACTCAGGCCGGACTCTTTGCTTTCACCATCAACCGCTCTAACGGCTCTTTGAGCGGGGGAACTGCGACGTACTTGAACAATGAGACAGTCTATGCCGACGTGGTGGACAACACTGGCAAGTTTCTCTACGTGATGGCATCGAATGGCGTCTACGCTTTCAGTATTCAATCTGGTACGGGTGCCCTTACGCAGATCGCCGGCTCGCCGTTTGCTGCGGCGGGACCGAACTCACCCGGATTCTCAACACCGGCGACGCTCATGGCGATTGATCAGACGAATCAGTTCCTGTACGTCTCGACTAGTTCCGGACTTTTCGCATACACGATCAATCAAACCAGCGGCCAGCTCACTGCGATTCCCGGCTCACCATTTGCCGCATCGCAGGTGCCCGATTCCTGGACAATCGTAATCACACCGACAAATTCCTATCTCTACCAGCTGCAATCGCAGAATTCTGGAAACATATATGGTTACAGCATCAACCAGTCCACGGGTGTGCTGACGGCACTCTCAGCTTCTCCATTTAGCGCAGGCGGCTGCGGGAGCACGGTTCCGTCGGGAACAATTGGAATTCCCGGCCCCGACAACATGACGATCGCCAGCGCGGGCAAATTTATGTATGACAACTGCGGGGTGTATTCGATTGACGAGAGCACCGGAAATGTCACGCAGGTTTCTGCGCAGGGGCCAGGGGATTGGCCGGTGATCAGCCCGACAGGCAATTACCTGTGGGCGATCACGTCTAACCAGACGGCTTGTTTCAGTTGCACGGTTGGCGTGCAGGCCTACTCGGTCGATGCAAATACTGGTGCTTTCACCGCCGTGCCAAATGGCTTCCTTCTAATAACAGATTCGGAAGTTGGAAGCATAGATAGCCTGGCAATCACGAAATAGAGTTGTGACTTTCGTTACCGCCGCAGTCTAGCAACACATGAAATGCGGGACTACAGTAAGTGCATGTCGTCCCGCATTTTCTTTTTTCTCCTTCTTGCTTCCTGCGCGGCCGCGCAAACCGCCGCGCAAAAGCCCTTTACGCTCAACGATGACTTCGTTCACCAGCAGTTCGGGGACACTTGCTCGATTGAATCCGCATGGCCGCCCATGGTCGCCGACCTCAATAACGACGGCGTCGCCGACATCGTGATAGTCGCGCGTTGTAAAAATCCGTTGCTCGACGAGGGCGATAAGAATTTCAAAGTGATCGATCCCATGGATTCGTTCTACGGTTACGGCAATCCGAAAATAACCACCGGCTTTGCTCCGGATGATCCGAAGCTGCGCGGCATCGATCTGCTTGTGATCCACGGCGCCGGGCCGGATGCATGGCATTCGACGACACCGCTCGAGAAATTTGTCATCATCAATATTCCGGTAAAAACATTGGCGGTAAAACCAATGAAGCTGCGCCGGAAGAAGATCGTGAATGCGATTTACGTGGAAGAAGCCGGCGGTGATGAGATGACATCGGCGGTTTTCTGGGACGGCCACAAATACCGCTACACGCCGCTTGGCTCCGCCATGGAGTAAAGAAATGTTGAGCAAGCGTAGTAGAGCGGTGCTTTAGCGCCGCGTAAGTCGGTTGCTCCCAACCACGGTGCGGCTGGAATCGGCACCCTTTCAAAACGAATCACATTCTTCACAGGTTCTCACAGGGATAAGTCTGTATCGCTGTTATCCTACCCAGCGATGAAGCAAAAAATTCAGGTCGCTCTTCTTCTCGCCATGGTGGTCGCGGGAATTCGTCTCGGCTGGATTTTCTATGAACGTCATCAGGCGGGAGTCGTTCCCGCGAAAAAAGAAGCGGCGCCGCTCGATCCCGATTACTACGTCACCCCGAAGAAACTTTATCCTTATGACCTGAAATCAGCGAAACAGCTCACCAAGCAGCCGGTCTGGGTCAAGGTGGGATACGCGTATCCCTACTTCACTTACGACTCCGCCACGCACCACGCCAATCTCGCTCACGAAGCCGGGAAGCTCGGGCCTTTGCAGAAACTCGAGATCAAGGACGTGGTGACCGGCGCCTCGCCCAAAGATCCGGCTGAAAAGCAGGTGTTGGCTGTTTTTTCTGAAGAGGGAAGATCCTACGCGACGCCGGTCGGAACTGAGACCGATGGCGATTTCAAGTTCATAGGCAATGACATGTTTTTCATTCAGGACCCTCACGAGCTGTATAAGCATTGGCCCGCAGATGTCTGGCAGGCAATTGATCAGCACCAGGTGAAGCCGGGGATGAACGAATTGCAGACCGATTTCGCGATAGGAATCGGACTGCTCGAGTCCGGCAGCGATTCGATCGACCGCACGCTTGACTATCCGAATGGCGGAAAGCCGCTCACCATCACCTTTCATGATGGCAAGGCGGAGGAGATCAAGCCAGGGCCGACTACGTAATGGCAAGAAAGTGGAGGTGGGCGGACGCGCGACCCGCCCGTCGGGCTTGATCGTTTGCACGGGTGAAGACGCCCGTGCCCCAACAACCTGTAATTGTCAGTCCGCCTTCAAAACCGGTGAGCTTGCGTCGGCTTCCTTCTGCTCATCGGCGCGGATCTTGCCTTCCTGGTCCGCAAAGAACGAGCGGTGTGTCGCGTCCTCTTGCTTGGGAATCATGACGATTTCGAAAGTGTCTTTTTCTTTATGCAGCGTGAATTTCACCGTGTAATCACCCTGGTCGGTTGCTGCCATGCGGCGAGTGAATGATCCGGTGTGAACCAAATCCAACAGCGAGGTCGCGTAATGATTGTTCTTCCGCTTATAAACTCTCTGAGCCCGCAGAAAAGTGCGCATGTAGCCGAGCGCGGCAGCTTCTGAATCCGAGCGCGCCGGATCGCCTTTGAACTTGGGTTGATAGGTGGTCTGCGTCTGTGCCGACGCAAGCAGCGCCGCTAACAACACGAAAGCCGCAACGGGAAAAACTCTTCGCATTTTCATTCGCTTGAGGTATCTGCCTCTCTCATTTGGATGCAAACCTATGTTACTCCCGTAATTCTCCCGGCGTTACGGAACCTTGCATCGCCCACAGATACAGATATGCTAACCACAGCCCTACGTCTAAGGACACGCATAGCTATGAAAGCTGGAACCGCCATGAAAGCAACACCCAACAAAGGCGCGATCCGTATTGCCGTAGTGGAGAGCGATCCGTTGCGCTTTGTTGGCTTTCGCGCTTTGTTTGACTCCGAGCCCGATTTCGAATTGGTCTCGGCTAGCCTGGCGGAACTTGCCAACATGCCGGAGATTGATCTGGTGCTGCTCGGAAATCGCAACGGTCAAAACCTTTTTGACGTGATGGCGAGCCTCAAAGCTTCCCGCCCCGACGTGAAGATCATCGTGACCGGCGCCGGCATGGACGAAGAAAGCATTCTGAAGGCGATCGCCTCGGGTTCGAAGGGCTACGTAGATGAGGCCGCATCGGCCACCGAATTTGTTCAGGCTTTGCGTGTTGTGCATCAAGGATCGGTTTGGGCGCCGCGCCGCGTTTTGTCGATGTTCATCGAGCGCGTAAGCAACTCCCCAGGACGCATCTTTCCCGCCGGACGCGTGACTTTTACTGACCGTGAAAAAGAAGTTCTGGAAATGCTGGTTGCGGGCCGCTCGAACAAAGAGATCGGATCAGCGCTGGGTATCGAAGAGCGTACGGTGAAGGCGCACGTTGCCAAGCTGATGCGCAAAGTCGGCGTGCAGAACCGGATCGCGCTCTCAGTCCACGCGATCACGCATTCGCTGGTAACGGCGAAGTAAATTCAACTCGCTGGTTTGTTCTCGTATTTACGTTTCCTTCAAACTTGTCATCCCGAAACCGTTCGCGGCGGCGGACGGTAAAGGGACCTGACGTCAGCATCTCTCTACGATGCTGTAATCAGGACGAATCCACGCGCTCGGCACAACCGTTTTTCCAGATTAAATTAATCCTGTTCACGCCACTGCTGATCCACTCGCATCGTACGGTCCCTCTCGAACGCGCAAGCGCATCCATTCGGGATGACATCGTGTAGGGATTGGTGGCGAACTCTCTGGCGAATGGAACATCAGCAACTCAGTTTCTGGGGAACGACTTGAACTCCACTTTTTGCGATTCCTGCGTGGTCTTTTTGTTCACATCAGCTGTCGAGCGCCTCAGCGTGCCGCGAATAGCATAATAGCCTTCGTCATCCGGAGATTTCGCGGGGCCTCGACCAACTGTGCCCTCGAATGAAAACCGAATTCCGTGTACCTGCTTGGTGCTGAAGCTCAGGTGGTCTCCATCCAATTTGCCGGAATCGATGAACTGATCGAGGAATGTATCCTTGTCGCTCTCAGTGTCGCCATAGCGGGAGATAAATCCGCTGACGTTTCCTTGATCTTCGACGGTGATCTGCAAAAATTCCCCATCGCGCAGGAACGTGTACATTCCCGAGAAGTCGTCCATGGCGGACGTGTTTTGCTGGGCGGCTAAGAAAACTGACAACAGAAGTAAGAACGAGACGGTAAAAAATCGCATGTGGAACCAGAGTACACCATTGGCGCCGTCGTGAAACTTCGTGTGATTGGTGGCTCGGCAGCTTCAGCAAACCCAACCTCGTTCTACTTGCAATCCCAGAGATCGTAGTTAACCTTCCGTGCCGTTTTTTCCTTATTTCTTGACAAAACGTTTGTAGCTGCATAAAGTTCGATCAAGGTTTTCTTTGTAGTTACTCTCACAGGTGCATAAATGATGAAGAATGTGTACGAAGTTCTCCGGCAGAAGGAATTGGAACTCGCCCGTCTGGAAAAAGAAGTAGAGGCGCTGCGCGTGGCTGCTCCGCTGCTCTCCGATGACAAGGATGTCGCTGCCGATCCCGCTCCGAAACCGACGCTCACAACTGCTGCGCCCGCCCCGCAGCAGCCAATAAGGATTCCACAGCCCGCCGTCGCTCAGGCCGCTCCCGTAGCCCGCGCTGCTGGATGGGAAGACAGCGCCAAGCGTTGGCCGTAAACTCACGCCACAACCCCCAACCAATTCTGCCCTGGTTAATGCCAGGGCAAATTTGTTTGCAGATATTTTTGGTCGCGTAATCCCGTACCAAGGTCACTTCCGAATCAAGCACACCAGCTTTCGCATCCTTTATCCTAGTAACAGCTTTCTATGCCTACCCGACAACCCAAATCCGGCAATGGAACCGGAACTGCCCTCATTGAAGCCCCGAATGGTGAACGCGAGCGGGTATTCAGTCTTTTTCGCCAGTGGGGATATCTCGAAGCCGATCTTGACCCGCTTGGATTTTTGCAGCCTGCGCCGCACCCGGAATTGCCCCTCGATGGCGAGCATGTGGAAGAAGCCCGCAAATTTTATTCCAGCACGGTCGGGGTTGAATTCATGCACATTGCTGACCCGGAGCGCCGGCGGTGGATTCAGGAGCGCATTGAAGGGCCACCGTCATCCGTCGATCAGGGCCACATTCTCGATCTGCTGATTCGCGCCGATCTTTTCGAGTTGGTGCTGCAGCAGCGGTATCTCGGGACGAAGCGCTTTTCGCTAGAAGGCGTCACAGCATTTATTCCACTGGTTGATGAAATCATCGAAAGCGCGGGGCAGTACGGCGCGGTTGAGCTGGTCATGGGCATGAGCCACCGCGGGCGGCTGAACGTGATCGTGCACGTGGCGAAACGCGCACCGGAAGAGGTGTTTGCGGGATTTGAAGACGTCGACCCGCGCAGCGTTCTTGGCAGCGGCGATGTGAAGTACCACATGGGCGCGACCGGCGAATATGTAACGCGTAGTGGTGCGAAGATTCACATCCATCTGGTTTCAAACCCAAGCCATTTGGAAGCAGTTGACCCGGTCACGGTGGGCCGCACGCGCGCTAAACAGGATCGCGCAGGGCAGGGCGGGAAAGAGCAATTCCTGCCATTGCTGGTGCATGGCGACGGTGCTTTCGCGGGGCAAGGTGTCTTCGCGGAAACACTGAATCTGGCCGATCTTCCTAGCTACGGCGTCGGCGGCACGGTACACGTGATCGTGAACAATCTGATTGGATTCACGACATCTCCAAAGGAATTGCATTCGTCGCGTTTTTCGGCACAGCTTGCACGACGACAGAACGTTCCAATTTTTCACGTTAACGCGGAAGACGTGGATGCGGTGATACGCGTGGGGCGCATCGCGCTTGACTATCGCTATAAGTTTGGCAGCGATGTCGTTATCGATCTCATCGGCTACCGCCGCCACGGCCACAGCGAAGTAGATGACCCCACGATCACGCAGCCCTTGCTTTATAAGGCGATAAAGGACCACCCCCCGTTGTGGGAGATTTACGGCGAAGATGCTGGCATTGAGGACGCGCAGTCGCGGGCAGAAGCGATCAAAGCCGAGCTTGAGGCGGCGCAAAAGCGCGCCGCTCACATTCGCAAAAAACCCACGCTTCGCCAGTTGCCAAGTTACTGGAGCAACTATGTTGGACGGCGCTTTAAGCCACAGTACGAAGTCGAGACTGCAGTTTCAGCAGATGAAATAAAGCATCTGACCGAGCGGCTGACCACATACCCCGCGGGATTTCACATTCATCCTAAGCTCGCCAGGCTGCTGGAGCAGCGCGCAGAAATGGGTCACGGAAAACGCGCAGTCGATTACGGCATGGCAGAAGCGCTAGCCTTTGCGAGCCTGGTCAGTAGCGGAACGCCCGTCCGGCTGAGCGGACAAGATAGTCGTCGCGGAACATTTAATCAACGCCATTCGGTTCTGGTCGATATCGAAAACGAGCAGGAGTATGTGCCGCTGCAGCATATTTCGGAGACGCAAGCCCGGTGCGATATCTATAACTCGACTCTTTCGGAAGCGGGCGTGCTCGGCTTCGAATACGGTTACAGCCGGGACTATCCCGAGGCTCTGGTTCTATGGGAAGCACAGTTCGGAGATTTCGCCAATGTTGCGCAGGCGATCATTGACCAATTCATCGTCGCCGGGGAATTCAAGTGGGATTTGCTTTCTGGCCTCGTTCTTCTTTTACCTCACGGATACGAAGGACAGGGGCCGGAGCATTCGAGCGCTCGAATTGAGCGCTTCTTACAACTGGCAGCGGCGGACAATTTCCAGATCGCGCAGCCATCAACCGCGGCCCAGTATTTTCATTTGCTCAGGCGCCAAGCTCTACGGCACTGGCGAAAGCCTCTGGTCGTGTTCACGCCTAAGAGCATGTTGCGGCATCCTGACGCGTCTTCCTCCATCGAAGACTTTTCTACGGGCAACTTTCTCAAAGTTCGGCCCGATATCGAAGCAGTTGATGCGCTCCGAATCCTGCTATGCACAGGAAAAATCGGTCACGAACTCCGAATGGAGCGGAAAAAGAAAAAAGATTTCGGCATCGCGATCACCTTCGTCGAGCAGCTGTATCCGTTCCCGGAAGCCGAAATTACCGCCGAGTTGCAGCGGCACGCGAATGCGCGCGACATTGTGTGGGTACAGGAGGAGCCGGCCAATATGGGAGCGCTTAACTACATGCTGCCGCGCCTGCGGCATCTGGCGGGCGACCGGCCGGTGCTTTCGGTGAAACGCTCTGCCAGCCCTAGTCCGGCCACAGGATCTGCGAAGGCGCACGATGTTGAACAGAAGGCGCTGCTCTCATTGGCTCTGACCACCAACGGTCACTAGCGCGTTTTGGTTTTTCGAATGGCTGCTCGAGGGAGCTTCAACGCTGAAAGAGAATGGCATCACATCCGTCAGGCCGTTTCCATTATCACTGCGCAGCTAATTCAAAAAATACGTCCTGTATAGCGTGTCCCTCTGCACCGGCTTAAACCCCGCGTCGCGGATGATGCGGCAAAGTTCTTCTTCGGTGGTGCAGTTGGTTACGCCTGCTGCGCGCACGACATTTTCTTCGAGCATTACTGAGCCAACGTCGTTGCCGCCGAAGCGCAGGCCCATCTGGCAGACTTTGAGTCCTTGCGTGACCCAGCTCGATTGCACGTTCCGGAAGTTTGATAGGAACAGACGCGAGATGGCGAGATTTTTCAGATACTCGACGGCGGTGGCTTCGTCCCACTTGCGGCCACCAAGCGCGGTGTTTTGCGGCTGGAATGTCCACGGGATAAATGCGGTGAACCCGCCGGTTTCTTCCTGCAAGTTATAGATCGCCTGCAGGTGATTGATGCGGTGCTCGTATTGTTCGCCGACGCCGAACATCATGGTAGCCGTCGTCCGCATGCCGAGCTGGTGCGCGGTGCGGTGCACGTTGAGCCAGTCTTCGGTCAGGCACTTGAGGCGCGCGATGCGATGGCGAACCTCGTCGTCCAAAATTTCTGCGCCGCCGCCGGGGATGGAATCGAGTCCGGCATCGCGCAGGCGTGAGATGGTGTCACGAATGGTGAGGCCGCTGTATTCGGCGATGGCAATAATCTCTGACGCAGAATAACAGTGCAGATGAACTTTGAATCGCTGTTTGATTCCGCGCAGCATCTTTTCGTGCCAATCGATTTTTAGATCGGGATGCAAGCCGCCCTGCATGAGCACGCCAGTCCCGCCGAGTTCAACCGTCTCGCGAATTTTGTCGTAAATCGTCTCGAAGTCGAGTATGTATCCCTCTTTTGCCTTCGGCCCTTTCAGCGGACGATAAAATGCGCAGAACGTGCAATACTCGGTGCAAAAGTTGGTGTAATTGATGTTGCGGTCGATGATGTAGGTGACCACGCCCTCGGGATGCAGCTTGCGGCGGAGCGCATCGGCTTCCATGCCGATGCCGATGAGGTCGTCGGAGCGGTAGAGATCTAGAGCTTGGGCGTGAGCCAGCGACATGGTTGATTCCATCATTGTAATTCATGTCATTCCCGATGATCGGCCAGTCGTCCGTTGTAGCGCACGCAAGAAAGCAAATTGCTTATGGTTCAAGTGGGCCGAATCAGAGTTGTGCGTCCCTTACGCCGCGCGGTTGGGAGAGACGGCGGCGCGGTCTGCATTTTTTCGCCGCGAGCGACGGTACTCGAACAAGGCGGCAATCCCCCCAATGACCGCCAAGGTGACCAAAATGATGACCGCTGCCTTGTAGTAACGGTTAAAAAATGCGGTGATGGGGCGAGCATACAGTGAGCCTATTCCGGCGATCAGGAAATATCGTATGCTGCGGCCCAGGGTGAGCGCGCCGAGGAATTTTTTCCGCGGATACTGCAGGCCGCCGGCCGCGAGCAGGACCGGAACCAACGGGAACGGCGGAGGCAGCAAGGCCGTTATCGCCACGGTGCGGAATCCCCATTTATCGAAGCGCTTAAAAAGCTTGCCCGCCTTTCGCTTGTTAAACCGCCGCTCAATCGCTTCCCTGCCGCCCTTGCGGCCCAGCAAATAAGTGATATAGCCACCGAGAACTGCGCCCACTGTGGCCATGACCGCGTAGTAGGGCCAGATTTGGCGATGATGCGCGGCCAGCCACATAGTAAGCACGTCCATGCTGCCGGTTAGTGGCACAACGGAGTTGTCAGCGATGCCGATCAGGATTAGCCCCGGCCCGCCGAGGTGGAGGAGCCATCGCCAGGTGGATGACATCACCACTGCGGCAAGCCTCTGCATATGATCGTCTTAGAAGCAGTTTCGCCCGGCAGAGTGGTACAAAAATTGTAGTTTAGGTGAGCGCGGGGCTCGGGCTCGCGAAATGCAGTTCTGGGGCTTGTGGCAGGGCGCCGCACTGGTGGGCGTACTCATAGAAGAGTCTCAGGCCTTCGAGACAGGGTTCGTCCAGGTAATAAGAAATGTTCGAGGTCAGATATTCATGCAAATCCGCCCTAGATCGATCCAGTTTGGGAATCCACAATTCGACGATCTGCTGCAGATTCGCGGGTTCAAGACCATGATCGCGTGACTGCTGGAAAATTGTTGCAAGATCGAATGCTGACGTTTCGAGCGCCTCAGTACGCACCCCCCAAAACGCGAACACGAACGGCTTGTTGGTGAACCGGATCCATTCCTCAGCGAGGTCCCAGGTGTAATAGCGCGAACGGTCGACTTTCAGGGCGGGATCGCCGATGAGCAGGCCCGCATCGCTCTGGGACAGCATGGCTTCAAGATTCGGGGCCAAGGAAGTGTATTCTCTCGGGCCGCCCCAGTACTTTTCAAACAATATGCGAGTGAGCGCGGCGGAGGTGAGGGAAGAGCTGTCCAGGGCGACGGACCGAATCTGATCCAGCGGCTTTGAGCTGACCAGCAGAATGGAACGGACTGCCTGCTTGGAGGCGATGGCAACTCCTGGCAAGACCGACAGCGCTGGGATGGTGGCGTAGGCAGCGGCAGGAATAATGCCGATATCCGCGGTTCCGTTTTCCAATTCGCACGCGCAGTTTGATGGAACGGTGTACGAAAGCTTGAAGCTTGGATCGGCGAGGCCGTGCTCGAAATCCCACATGAGCGGGACGGTATTTAAGTACGAGATGGCAGAGATGCGCATGAGAACAAAGCTTTTGGCTTCTAGCTCTTAGCTTCTAGCCAATCCAAACTGAAGCAGGTCTATTCGCTCAATCGCTTTAGCAATTGTGAACCAAGAGAAACGCAACATCCGCGTTTCAAGCTGAAGCCAGGAGCTAAAAGCCAGGAGCCTGAAAGAAATTTTATCAAACCTGTGACGTCTGAACTTGACGCCGCTTCGCTGACCTGCATAGAGTCGGCGAGATTCTCAAGGAGGACTCTTGTCCAACGCGGCGGCTTCTGCTTCGCAGATTACGAGTTCCGGCTCCAATTCACATCAAGTGTTGTGGTTGGCACTCACGCTTACTCCCGGGCTTGGCCCGACTCGAGCTAAGCGGCTGGTCGAGTTTTTCGATAATGTCGGCAAAATTTTTCAGGCGAGTTTGACGGAACTCGAAGGCGCCGGGTTACCCGCAGCCGCAGCGCAATCGATCGCGACTGGCGGGTCGATTGAGCTTGCGCAAGATGAATTGGCTAAGGCCAGCGCGGCCGGAATTAAGTGCATAACGCTCGACGATCCTGGGTACCCAGGTCGTCTGCGGCAAATATACGATCCGCCGCTCGTTCTATACATACGCGGGCCCGTCGAAGCTTTAGCGCGTCCGGGAATCGCGGTGATCGGCACTCGTCATCCCACTCCGTACGGAATCGGCATGGCGGAACGGTTGGCATGTGATCTCGCGACGCGAGGAGTCGTAATTCTCAGCGGTTTGGCGAGAGGCGTAGATACGGCGGCGCATCGGGGCGCAGTTTCGGCAAAAAGCAAGACTGTCGCGGTATTTGGAACTGGAGTTGATGTTGTTTATCCCAAAGAGAACTCGCGACTGGCCGATCAGATTCTGAGTCTGGGCGGAGCGCTGATCTCGGAGTTTCCACTGGGCACATTTGCCGCGCCGCAGAATTTTCCCATCCGCAACCGAATCATCAGCGGGATGTCATTTGGCGTTCTCGTAGTCGAGGCCGCAGAATATAGCGGTACGAGAATCACCGCGCGTTGTGCCCTCGAGCAAAACCGCGAAGTTTTTGCCGTACCGGGGAACGTCACTAACAAGAACTCCTGGGGACCGAATACGCTGATTAAGCAAGGCGCCAAGCTGGTTGCGACCTGGGAGGACGTTTGGGAGGAACTCCCAGCGGATGTGCGACTTACACTCACTCCTCAAACTGGAGATGAATCGCAGGAAGTCCACACTGCATCACTATTCGAGGAACCTTCGCTCTCTCCGCACGAAAAGAAGATCTACCGGGTGGTTAAGGCCGATGAGGCCATGCACCTGGACGAGATCATCGAGAAGCTGGAACCGGAACTGTCCTCATCGGAAATTTTTGCCGCTCTCTTCGAACTGGAACTGGCGGGGAAAATCAAGCAGTTACCCGGCAAGAACTTTGTGAAGAGCTTCTGAACGGCAGTACTTTCAGCTCGGGCGTCCAAGTTGCGAACTTGTGGGTCCCGACTGGTTCGTGCTAGTTTCGGGACAACGTAATCCAACAATTGAGGATATTTTGGCAAAGGGTTTAGTCATCGTCGAATCGCCGGCCAAGGCGAAAACAATTCAGAAGTATTTGGGCAAGGGCTATGCGGTCGAGGCGTCGCTCGGGCACGTCAAAGATCTGCCCAAGAGCACGCTCGGTGTCGATATTGATAATGACTTCGAGACCGAGTACATCGTCATCCCCGGCAAAGAGAAAGTTGTCGCCAAACTAAAGAAGATGGCGAGCGGCGTGGACACCATTTATCTCGCGCCTGACCCGGACCGTGAAGGCGAAGCGATTGCCGCACATCTGGCGGAAGAACTGGGCGACGGCGCGAAAAAGAAAAAGAAGAAGAAAGACGAGAACGGCAACGAGCGCATCCGGCGTGTGACGTTCAATGAGATTACGCAGCGCGCGGTGCGGGAGGCCTTCGAACGTCCTCGCGATATAGATCGGAACTTGGTTGATGCGCAGCAGGCGCGCCGCGTGCTCGACCGCCTCGTCGGATATCAGGTTTCTCCGCTACTTTGGGACAAAGTTCGCCGCGGTCTTTCCGCCGGGCGTGTTCAGACAGTAGCTCTTCGCTTGATCGTCGAGCGCGAACGCGAAATCAAAGCGTTCGAGAAAAAGGAATACTGGACCATCGACGCCCATCTCTCGGGACCGAAGCCTCCGGCCTTCGATGCGCGCTTTCTCGGCAAGGGCGAAGAGAAGATCGAGATTCCCAATGAAGAGGAATCGAAGAAGATCACCGCCGCGCTCGAGAAGGCGGATTGGATCGTCCGCTCCGTCGAAAGGAAAGAGCGCCGCCGCAATGCGACTCCGCCCTTCACAACCAGCAAATTGCAACAGGATTCATCGCGAAAACTGCGCTTCAGCGTGAAGCGAACCATGATGATCGCCCAGCGCCTATACGAAGGCGTGGAATTGGGCGATGAGGGTCTTGTCGGTCTGATCACCTACATGCGTACCGACTCGACGCGTGTCGCACCCGAAGCGCTGACCGAAGTTCGCGAGTACATCACTTCAAATTACGGAAAAGAATATCTTCCCGAGTCGCCCAACACTTATAAAGAGAAAAAAGAGGCGCAGGCTGCGCACGAGGCGATTCGTCCGACCTCGGCCATGCGCCATCCTGACCAGGTTAAGCAGTATTTAAAAGAAGATGAGTTCAAGGTTTACAAGTTGATCTGGCAGCGGTTCGTGGCCTCGCAGATTAACCCTGCAGTTTTCGACCAAACCACAGTTGATATCGACGCCAAGTCGGGATCAGACGCTTTCTGGTTCCGTGTGACTGGATCTGTTCTGAAATTCGACGGCTTCCTCAAAGTTTACGAAGAATCAAAGGAAGGCAAAGACGAGGAAGACGAGGAACTGAAGCACAAGCTGCCGGCGCTCGAAGCGG
>Ga0335076_10002814_pt1 | contig 17354 bp, 12 predicted proteins | sample Lox_Sample_25_FD_206717 | JGI IMG/M metagenome (GOLD analysis project Ga0335076, IMG submission 206717) | Soil microbial communities from Loxahatchee National Wildlife Refuge, Florida, United States - Lox_Sample_2.5 | ecosystem: Environmental > Terrestrial > Soil > Wetlands | place: USA... | reverse complement strand
GCCCATCGTTATCACACCCAGCGGACCGGAGGCTGTCACCAAAGGAGTGATCGCCATCGAAGAGATTGACTCCGCCTTGATCCTCATAACGCTTTGAGCCGGCAGCTTCTCGATGTCCTCGATCGAGAGCAGTTCGGGAACGCGCGTCCGCAACTTCTGGTAATCCGCGTCGGTAAGTTCAGATTTTTCTAAACCGAGCATAAAGCCTTTGCCGCTGGGGAAATCCATTACTACGCGTTCGAGCTGATTCGATTGTTTATCGATGAGCCAAAATCCGACGAAATCGCTTCCAAAAAAATCTCGAATGGATGCCGATGCTGAGCGAAACAATTCATTGAGATCCAGCTTAGAAACAATGTGGTTGTTGATCTCCAGCAGCAACCTAAACCGATCTCGCTCTCTCACCACCTGCCGCTGGTACAGCTCTGCATTATCCTTCGCGAGGGCAAACTCGAACGCCACCGCCACGTGCATCGCGAGAGAGCGAAGGAGTTCGACATCCTCGGAGACGAATTGCTGCCCTCGATCCTTGGTCACCACGAGGAGCCCATATCGCTGCTTAGACGTAGCCACCGGAAACACGTAGGTCGGACGGCCGACAGACTCGGCGGCGAAAGGAGCCAACTCCCGGTGCTTCAACATTTCTTCCGATACGTCCGGAAGGAAAACTGGTTCCAGATCCGCAAGCACCTTCGCGACTGCGCCAATCCTGGAAATCGTCGTGCCAATCTTGATTTCGGGCGAGTCGGCTTCGCGATCGAATTCGATAAGGTGGAGGCTCTCTCCATCACTCCCGAGGACGTAAAGGTGCGCTCCATGGAGTCGACAGCCGCTGGACAGTACAGCACGAAAGCTGTGCAGCACAGCCTTGACTGTTGGTTGTTCGACCATAGCCCGAGATACGTCCAGCAGAGCTCGATAGCGAGTATCCGTTGGACCCGGTACGCTGTGATTCTCGGTCATTCGCATGAGGCTATCACCAGTTGCATTGCTCCGTATATCGACAGACTCCGACCCACCAAGGCACGTTCAACACGAGCACCCATCGGTTTCCGAGCAGCCCGAAAGTCGGCAGCTTCAAGTTGCAGGTCAATGGCGCACCCGCAATTCCAGAAGATCATCACTTCTAAGCAGCAATTTACTAAGCTACAGCATTGCCCTGAGCTTGGGACTTCTTCTCCGGCAGCTCAATCCCGAATCGAGCAGCGACGTCAGCAGCACTGCTGAGATTCGTGGTCACGGGCAGACCAAGTTCCCGCCAAGCTTTCAGCCCCCCTTGCAAAACCCAAACATTGGAGATTCCCTTGCGGCGGAGTGCCAAGGCCGTACGAGCACTAGTGATCTGATTCGGTGACGAACAGTACAAAATAACCTGAACATCCGGTGGCACGCTGATTCTCGCTGAGCTCCGCAGCGGTGCGGGGGAAATGCGTGCCGCCCCGGGAATTCCCGGAATCACCTTTGCGCTTTCCTGGCCTTCAACATCCAAGAGGTCCAGCGCCGCAATTCTTTTGCCGGCCTTCAAGTGCTGGTATAGCAGCGTAGGACTGACCACTCGCAGCCGAAGTTGCCTCATGATGCGAACCAGTTCGAACGCTCGCCAAACGAAGTAGCAGAGTATACCGCCGATCATGACGCCGAGTATTCCGCCTATGCGGCTTAACAGAGCAGCCACGATGTCCAGGCGGTCGGCAAACCAATAGCCGAGGAAGCAATAACCCGAAGACCAGAGCAGGGCGCCCACCCCATCAAACACAAGGAACAGGATCGTCGTGACATTCAGCGCTCCCGCCAACGGTGGCAGCAGGCCATCCAGACCCGGGATGAATTTGGCGAACATCAACCCGGGTAATCCCCGCCGCGCGAAAAACCGCCGAGCCCTGACCGAGCAATGATGCCCGTCCATGCTGAACGCACACAGAGCTCGGACGACTCTGAATCCCTGCCAGCGACCCAGCACGAACCACGCATAATCCGCCAACAGAGAACCCACCACACCTACCAGAATGACGCCGCCGAGATGCAAGCTTCCGCTCGCCACGAGCGCTCCTGCGGTCATTAAAAACAGGACAGCAGGCACCGGCAGACAGAGCTGGTTCGCGAACACCGCCAGGAAGATCATTGGATAGGTGAGCGCTAGAGTGTGGTTAGTGGGCATACAAGCATCAAACAAGTTCGCTGGGTTCTCCCGAATGCTCAATCGAAACAGACCGACGAAATAAAGCTGATGCGCGAACCCGTCATCCTTCCGGCGTTGCAGGCGGCTCGCCAAACCTCACAAGAAAAGTGCGCTCGTAAATCATTGGTTTGAAATGGAGGATCATGCGGCTAAACCCTGGAGGTGTTCCCCCCTCGGTCAACCGCTGCCCGTATCCGGGCACCGGGGTCGCCTCGCAGTGCCGAAGCGCCGTGTTTCTCTGTCAGTGTCTTTGGCAATTTGGTTGCACCTTCGCTAGGAGGAGTGGCCAAGCAAATGGCATGTTACCGGTAACGGTGGGAGAGGATCATAGGGAACGCGATATGCAACGAAACGCGATTCGAGCATGGATGGCGCTGGCGTCGATCCTCCCGCTGCCTTTCCTGCTTCTAGCGGCTCAGGATACGGCTTCACCCCCAGTTGACGGGCAGGTGGGACAGTTAAGAGTGATTGACGCCGAGGCTCAGGATCAAAGTAACAGTCTCTCGGCGCAGGCTTTTTCGTTACGGAGTGGTGTAACGATTCGTCTTTCCGGCGATTGGGGGCCGGACCTCTATAATCGAACTCCTACTCCGTCGGCGCTGAACCCCAATGCTCCGCGGGAAATAGGCTTCTCTGAATTCCTGAACCTGCAAAATCTTAGGGACCATTCGCTGCTCAAGCTGGCGAGCAGCAACAATCCTTTTGAGGGGCGAGATCAACGTGAACTGGATGCGCAAATGCACGAAGTGCCCAGTTCCGGCAGGGGGTTGCTCAATTATCTGTCTTATTACTTTTTCCCACCGCCCCCGCATTGCGTCGAGCAGGCGTTTGAGGAGTTTGAGCGTGACCGACGCAAACTCAAGCCCGACGAAGATGTCGACGTCAATATAGGCCTGAACTGCCAATATTTGCCGACGCTCCCCGATTTCTATTCAGCGCAACTGAGTCACGGGTTGGTTTTCCGCCGACTCTCAGGCCAGAAGATCGTGGATTCTACTTGGGGAGAATTCTATCTTCCAGAGGTAGAGCAGGTCGAAACCAACGGACTGACGTTTTTTGTTTATGAGGCGCAAGGTCTGGAACAGCTCACCTTACAGACTGTGCGGCAGTTCAATTTGCCAGAGGATTTGCAAGGTGCACAGCTGGATTTCTTTTGGGCCATCGGGGCGCCAAGTCCTTTTCCTTTCATGGTGGACCATACACACAGGAACGTGCCACTCATTCATGTGGTTTACGCCGGTGCTGGCCTCGGTCCGAACCAACGCCCGGTCTTTATGAAGCTCCTTCAGAAGGTCACCATTCCCGGCGGCGCTGCAATTCGTTGACACCGCAAGCAGCAGCCTACGCACAGGGGTCGCTCGTGGACAACGGCTCATGCCAGCGTGTTAATTAGGTCGAACCAACACCACAATCGATCGCGGAGCCACTCGGTATGTGGCCTCCTGTAGTGGGGAACCGAATTCCGAGAAATCATCAGGAGCCGCCAGCGCTGTGTCCACAATTCTCATCCAATCGTGGTGCGATCCCTCCTGGATTTGGAACTCCAATTCTTGCCAATACGCGTTGATCATCACATAGATATCGTCATCTGTCTGAGAGGCGCCGTGTATGCAAAACGCCAGACTCCGTGAATCGGGGGTCACATCGACTGTGGCGCCGGCGCCATACCAGGAGATGTCCTCCCGCCAAAATCGGCTGCGACACAGAGAAGGGTGCGATTTCCTGAACGCGATCATCTCTTTGAAGAAACGGAAAACGTCTTGATTCGCCTGGAATTGGGTCCAGTCAAGCCAGCCGATTTCGTTATCCTGGTTGTAAGGATTGTTGTTGCCGAATTGCGTGTTCAGGAATTCATCACCGGCCCGGAACATCGGAATGCCATTCGAAAGCAAGAGCAGACAGCAGAAGTTCTTGACCTGCTTTCGGCGAAGCGCCATGACGTCCGGCGGTGCTCCTTCATGTCCTTCATGGCCGCAGTTCCAACTGTAATTCTGGTCCATTCCATCTTGGTTGTTGTGACCGTTCTTCCAATTGTTTTTCTGATTGTAAGAAACGAGATCGTACAACGTAAAACCGTCGTGGGAGTCGATGTAGTTCACGGTTTGGTACGCGTGATAGGCCTCGGCGCGGCTGTCCGGAAACAGATCGTCGCTGCCATACATGCGACGCATCACGTGTGGGACCATGCCCGGGTCCCCCTTCACGAACCGACGAACATCGTCGCGAAACCGTGCGTTCCATTGAAGCCAGGTTAACCCCGGGAATCCCCGCCCGAGCTGATAGGCGCCGGTATCCCAGGGTTCCGCGATCAACTTTAATAGACCCAGCTCAGGATCTCCTGCGATTTCGTTAAAGATCGGAGCTTCTCCCCAATTGAGTGAACCGTCGGCGTTGCGGCTGAACACCGATGCCAGATCGAAGCGGAATCCATCGATGTGCATCTCGTTCTTCCAGTAGCGCAGACTGTCCATAACCATTTTCCGCACGTGGGGCTGACTGAAGTTCAGGGTATTACCGGTGCCCGAATAATTGGCGTACGGTTCGGCCGGGTCGGAGGACTGCATGTAATAACCAGCACTGTCGAAGCCCTTGTAACTGTAGACTGGGCCGCGATGATCGCCCTCGCAGGTGTGGTTAAAAACGACATCAAGCACCACGGCGATTCCTGCTTGGTGCAGGGCCTTGACCATTTCTTTGAATTCAAGAAGCTGCCCATCAGCATCACAGGTCGAAGCATACTGCGCATGGGGAGAAAAAAAGTTCAGAGGCATGTAGCCCCAATAATCAGCTTCTTGAGGATCTCGTTGGAATATTGGCATCAGTTCGACGACCGTTATCCCGAGTTCCTTCAAGTACGGAATCTTTTCCACGAGTCCCGAGTAGGTGCCGGCACGCGAAGGATGTACGCCTGAATTCGGATTCCTGGTGAAACCCTTTACGTGAAGTTCGTAGATGATTGCATCCGACTCGGGACGAGATGGGGCATCACCAGACCAGTCGAAGGCAACATCATGTCCGATGAGGACTCCCAGAGGCGCTCTTCCTGCGTTTCGGCCGCCTGTCATCGCCAACTTTCGGTCGAATTCTGGAGGAAAGAAAATACATCGAGCATAAGGATCGAGCAGGACCTTCCCAGGATCAAAAACATGGAGGGCAGAAATGTTCTGCCCCGAAACCGAGTAGGCATAATAACGAGCGTCACGCATTTCACTGAGCCGAAGCCTGCAATGCCAGATTCGTCCCGACTTGTTGTGGACACAATCGAAGTGAAACGTCAGAACCGGGTTTGCCAGATCACCGGCAGAATAGAGCAACAGAGTGACGCACTCCGCATGCTCCGCGAGCACCGCAAAATTGAACGCCTGCTCCTCCTCTATCCAGGTAGCACCCAATGGAAGTGGACTTCCTTCCGTTTGTGCCCAGGTGAGGCGTTTGAACGATACCGGCTTTGTCGTTCCTTCCTCGACTAAGCGGTCGTTCTGAGTAACTCGGCTATGCGCAAGCCTGCCCATGCAGTTCACTGGTGCCCGTCGGAACAGCGCATCGATTTGTTTGTCAAGTCACGGAGCCATTGGAAAGTGGAGGTCGCTAACATATTTTCGTTCACGCGCCAGCGCCAGTTCCCAGCCGAGGTGCCGGGTACGTTCATTCGACTCTCCGTTCCGAGGTCCAACACGTCCTGCAAGGGCGCAATCGTCACCGCCGCGACCGAGGACCACGCAAGTTCAATCAGCGCTGGTGCAGCCTCGGCGCTATCCACCAACCGCCGGTTAAGGCAGGTCCATAAAGTCTGCTTCTGCGAATCCGACGATCGTTCATACCATTCTCGAGTTGTCGGATTGTCGTGCGTGCCGGTATATGCGACGGTGTTGCTGACAAAGTTTTGAGGAAGATAGGCATTGTCGGCGTTGCCGTCAAATGCGAACTGCAAGACCCGAGTGCCGGGGACTTGAAATTGATCGCGCAAGGAAGCCACGTCGGCAGTTATGATCCCGAGATCCTCGGCGACAAATGGCAATCTACCCAGTTCTCTTTGGATTACATGGAAGAAGTCTGCGCCTGGGCCCGATATCCACGCCCCGGACCGGGCAGTCCGAGCCCCGGCTGGCACCTGCCAGGCAGCTGCGAAACCCCTGAAGTGATCCAGCCGAATCACGTCTACATGAGCGAGGAGAGTACGAATTCTGTCAATCCACCACCGATAGCCCGTCAAACGAAGCGCATCCCAGTTGTACACCGGATTGCCCCATAGCTGCCCATCCATACTGAAGTAATCCGGGGGAACTCCAGCGACGAAACGCGGCCGGCGCCGCTTGTCCAGCACAAAAAACTCGGGATTCGCCCATACATCGCTGGAATCAGGCGAAACAAAAAACGGCAGGTCGCCAATCAGCCGCACACCTTTGGAGTGAGCGTATTCCTTGATTGTGTCGGCTTGTCGCAGCAGCAGAAATTCTCCGAGTCGAACACGATCAATTTCACTAGCCAACTCTCGGCGAGCCTTGGCTAGAGCGTGGGGTTTTCGCTGGACCAGATCTTCGGGCCAGTCGAGATAATAAGAGCCGCCAAACTGTTCTTTTAGCGCACGAAAGAGAGCATAGTCTTCGAGCCAGCTTCCCTGCGCCGCACAGAATTCCTGATACGCCGGCCGCAAATCACGACGTTCGCCAGCATCAAACCTTGCCCACGCTTTCTCCAGCAACTTTTCTTTGGAAGGAATGACGGAATCGTAGTCGACCAGATCGCATGGGAACTGGGGCCTCGTGCAGTCCTTTGAGGCGAGCAAGCCGTCCGAACGCAAGCACGCGGGACTGATAAGCAAAGCATTGCCGGCAAAGGAAGAAAGCGATTGGTACGGCGAATTTCCGTAACCAGTTGGGCCCAGCGGTAATGCTTGCCACCACACTTGTCCAGCGTCATGTAGACAGTCAATCCAGGAAAACGCCGAAGGGCCGAGGTCACCGATCCCATAGGGCGAGGGCAAAGACGTGACGTGCAGCAGAACACCGGAACTGCGGTGATCCCGCGGAAATGGTGGAAACACGTCTTCGTTGTACTTGACGATCATTTCCCGCTTGAAATCCACGGACGCGTCCTTTCGCCACGGAGAGAAAATGCTCGCTGCACTTCTACGGTATAGGGCACGGTTGTGCCTTCCAGATGTCGCGAGCGTATTCAGCGATGGTGCGGTCACTCGAGAATTTTCCGGAACTCGCGATGTTCAAAATTGCCTTCCGGGCCCACTCGGCCGGACGTGCATACAGCGCGCCAACGGCTTCTTGCGCCCTGCAATACGAGCCGAGGTCCGCCAAATGCATGTAATAGTCGCCGTGAGCCAAAAGCGTCTCGCGTATTGGCGCGAAAACGCCCCGTTCGTTCGGACTGAAATGATCAGAAAAAATGAGATCGAGCGCCGCGCGCGTCTCCGGTTCATTTTCATAGTGCCAATGCGGGTTATACCATCCCCGGCCGTTCAGAACTTGCTCCGCGGTCAGGCCGAACAGGAAACAGTTGTCTTCGCCGGCTTCCTCTGCCATCTCGATCGTTGCTCCGTCCCGAGTTCCGACCGTGAGAGCTCCATTCATCATGAACTTCATATTGCTCGTACCGCTTGCTTCGTAACCAGCGGTAGAGATCTGGTTCGAAACGTCACTCGCAGGTATCAGGCGTTCGGCAAGCGACACGTTGTATTCCGGGAGAAAAACGACCTTCATTCGCCCGCGGATAGTGGGATCGCCATCGATCGTTGCTGCGAGATTGTTAATAAACTTAATGATTAGCTTTGCCAAGCGATAGGCAGGCGCGGCCTTTCCAGCAAAGAAGAACGTTCGAGGCTGCACCTCGAGGTTGGGATTCGCACGCAACCTGTTGTAAAAAACAATAACTCGCAACGCGTTCAGCAGTTGGCGTTTGTATTCGTGAATGCGCTTGATCTGACAATCAAAAATCGAATCGGGGTCCACCTTTTGGCCGGAGGTCGATCTCAGCCAAGCCGCAACACCCATTTTGGCTTTCCGCTTAGACGTGAGGAATGAAGCACAAAAGCCGCCGTCCTCCGCAAGCGGTTTCAACCTCTTCAGTTCGCCGAGATCGGTGATCCATCCGTCGCCAATGGCATCTGAGATGACACTGGCCAGTTTCGGATTGGCTTGCAACAGCCACCGGCGCGGCGTCACGCCATTGGTCTTGTTGCTGAAGCGCTCCGGGTACATCTCGGCAAGGTCTTTGACGGTGGTAGTCCGCAAGAGCTCGGAGTGAATTGCCGCAACTCCATTTGTACTGTGCGAGCCGACAATAGCCAGGTTGGCCATGCGGATCTTGCGTTCGCTACCCTCTTCCACAAGGCTGGCCCGAGTGATGCGTCCACCATCGCCGGGAAAACGCCGTTGAACTTCGTCGAGAAGACGTCGGTTGATCTCGTACACAATCTCCAAGTGCCGGGGGATAAACATCTCAAATAATTCGACGGGCCACTTCTCGAGCGCTTCGGGGAGCAGCGTGTGGTTCGTGTAGGCGAGCGTTTTCTTGGTCAGATCCCACGCCCGGTCCCATCCCAGGTGCACCTCGTCCAGTAGGATTCTCATCAGCTCAACGACCGCTAAGGATGGATGCGTGTCATTAAGCTGAACCGCCACCTTCTCAGGCAGCTGTTCCCAATCGCTATTCGACCTTCGGAACCGCCGAACGATGTCTGCCAGCGAGCAAGCCACCAGGAAATATTCCTGAACGAATCGTAGTCCCTGCCCCGGAGTCGTGGAGTCATTAGGATAGAGCACCCGGGTAAGCGACTCCGCCCCGAGAGTTTCCGCTAATGCGCCCACGAAATCACCGCTGCCAAATTCCTGAATATCGAAGTAGTCCGGTGCCGCCGCGGCCCACAGGCGCAATGTGTTGACCGCTTTTCCGCCGTATCCCACGATCGGCCGGTCGAATGGTATGCCGAACCACGTTGAAGGTCGACCCGGGATTAATTGGAAGCTGCCTCCCGCCAGCTTGTACGAGCATCCCAATTTCACTTCCACGATCTCAACAGGCCGCGCGACTTCCCAGGGATCGCCCCAGCGGACCCAATTGTCCGGGTTTTCCTTTTGCCAGCCATCCGCCAGGGTTTGTTTGAACATCCCATACTCATAGCGCAGACCGTATCCCATGGCTGGCAGTTGCATCGTGGCCATGGAGTCCAGGAAGCAGGCCGCCAGGCGCCCGAGACCTCCGTTGCCTAGGCCAGCGTCTGGCTCTTGTTCCAGCAGCTCGAGCCAATCGATTCCTTTTTCCTTCACTGCATACTGAACCACTGGACTGAGCAAGAGGTTGGTTATGTTGTTCGTCAGCGAACGCCCGATTAAGAACTCCATCGAGAGGTAATAAACTCGTTTTATATTTTCTCTTTCATATGTACTCCTGGTTAGCTCCCATCGCTGTGCCAGTACGTCCCGTATGGAATGGGAAAACGCCTCGAACCGCTCTCGCGCCGTAGCGACCTGGGGGTTGATCACCCGATCGAAAACGAGGTGACGATCGTAAAAGGCGCCCTCCGAACCGACAAAGGAGATCGGACCGCATCCATACTGCTTCAAGAGTTCTGAGACGCGCCATTCCTCCGGCGTTCGGGGAACGGAATTAACGTGTGGCGCTGTCACACCTTTTGTGCTCATTGGTATCCTTCAATTGAAATGACCTAATTCTCAAAATCATCGCGAGGTTCGCGTTACGACGGATAAAGCCGCGTTACAGCGACCATTTCCACCCGGTGATCTCCGGACTATCGATGCCATGCTCGTAAGCGTAGGCGCGGCAAGCGATTTGCGCGTTGCGGAACTTTTCTTTGGCGTGGCCGCCTATGCGCTGCAGCCTCGGAACTCGGTCTATGGCATCAATCGCAAGGCTGAAACGGTCAACCTCATTGTTGATCGCCAGCTCCATGGGCGTGTTGATGTTGCCCTTTTCCTTGTACCCGCGTACGTGGAGGTTGTGGTGATTGTGCCGGCGATACGCCAGGCGATGGATCAGCCATGGATATCCATGGAAATTGAAAATGATCGGCTTGTCGGAGGTAAACAGAGAATTGAAGTCTGCGTCCGTCAAACCGTGAGGATGTTCGGTGCTCGGTTGTAGCTTAAAAAGATCGACAACGTTAACAAAGCGAATCTTGAGGTCAGGAAATTGTTCCCGGAGCAAGGCCGATGACGCCAAAGCCTCCTGCGTCGGGATATCCCCTGCGGACGCCATGATCAGGTCGGGCTCCGTTCCCTGGTCGTTGCTGGCCCAATCCCAGATACCGATGCCTTTCGTGCAGTGCGTAATCGCTGCATCCATATTCAGGTATTGCAGATGCAGTTGCTTATCGGAAACGATCACATTTATGTAGTTCTCGCTCCGCAGGCAGTGATCGGCTACTGACAGCAAGCAATTCGAGTCCGGCGGAAGATAAATACGTGTTACCGCCGCGCTCTTGTTGAGGACTAGATCCAGAAAGCCAGGATCCTGGTGCGTAAAGCCGTTGTGATCCTGCCGCCAGACCGTCGCGGTGATCAACAGATTCAGCGACGCAATCTTACGGCGCCAAGACAGATGATTGCAGATGGACAGCCACTTGGCATGCTGGTTGAACATGGAATCGATGACATGGACAAAGGCTTCATAGGAGGACAAGAACCCGTTTCTGCCGGTAAGCAGGTAACCCTCCAGCATTCCTTCCAAGGTGTGCTCACTGAGCATCTCGATCACGCGCCCGTCTGTCCCCAACTCGCTGCCGTCCGAGTCTTCCGGGAAATATTCGGCGATCCAGAATTTTTTTGAGGCCTCGTACAGCGCCTGTAATTTATTAGAAGTGGTTTCGTCCGGCCCAAAGACGCGGAAGTTGTCGGCGTTCAACTTCATAACGTCGCGAAGGTAGCGTCCCAACGGCGGTACATTCTCTATCTCAATTGCTCCGGGTCCCTCCATCTCTATTGCGTAGTCGCGAAAATCGGGTAAACGGAGGGCCCTCTTCAAGATTCCGCCGTTGGCGTGGGGGTTCGCGCTCATTCGGCGGTTTCCTCTGGGCGCAAGCTCTTTCAGTTCTGCGATCGGTCGGCCGTTTTCGTTAAATAACTCCTCGGGTTTTTGCTCGCGCATCCATTTTTCGAGGATACGCAACTGTTCAGGATTTTTCTTCACCTCGGTCAATGGAACCTGGTGCGCTCGCCAAAAACCTTCGAGCCGGTGACCACCGATCTCTTGCGGCGCACCCCAGCCTTTCGGAGAACGAAGTATGATCATCGGCCAGCGCGGCCGTTTGGCGACGCCGCTCGCGCGGCATTCCTGCTGATGTCTACGAATTTGCGCAATGCAGTGGTCGACGGTAGCTGCCATCGCCTGATGCATGCTGTCCGTGTCCGACCCTTCCACGAAATGAGGCGTCCAGCCGTACCCGCGAAGCAGGTTCTCCAACTCTTCATGGCTGATGCGCGCCAATAGCGTAGGATTATTAATCTTGTAACCATTTAAGTGCAGTATGGGCAGGACGGCTCCGTCGCGGACAGGATTCAGGAACTTGCTAATGTGCCAGGAAGTCGCAAGTGGGCCAGTTTCCGATTCGCCGTCGCCTACTACTGCGGCGACGATCAACTCCGGATTGTCGAACGCTGCGCCACAGGCGTGCGAAAGCACATACCCCAGCTCGCCTCCTTCGTGGATCGAGCCTGGAGTTTCCGGCGTGCAGTGGCTGCCGATCCCGCCCGGAAACGAGAACTGCCGAAAGAACTCTTGCAGCCCCACCTGGTCTTCGCTCTTTTCTGGATATATTTCGGAATACGTGCCCTCAAGATAGGTGGGCGCTAAAACACCAGGGGCACCGTGACCTGGGCCTGCCATGAAAATCATGTCCAGATCGAATTTCTTAATCAGTCGATTCAGGTGAGTGTAAATGAACGCCAACCCTGGGCTGGAGCCCCAATGTCCCAGCAGACGGTTCTTGATGTGTTCAGGTCTCAAGGGCTCTTTCAACAACGGATTCGCTTGGAGGTAAATCATTCCGAGCGCCAAATAATTGCACGCACGCCAATACGCGTGGATCTTCCGGCACTCCTCTGCACTCATCGGCGTTCCTTGCACGGTGGAGCGCGCCTCACCATAGGCACTCAGCGAGCGCAATGCGCTTTCGTCAACAAGTTCTCTCGACAGCATTACTGGGGGCTCCTCACATCGGCGTCATGCAGGCCGCTGGCTTGTTATGAATACGCAAGAGAAGTACCACTCGCGAGCAATGAGAAAACAACAGCTTCCGGATAGTGAGAGTTCTTCCTGCCCGAATGCGGTCAGCGTGCGCCCAGAACCTGGCGGCTCTCCCAACGAGGAAGAACGTCGAATCTAGGCTATGTTCTTCCCCGAAACACATTTGAGCACTGGTCCGATGCCCAGTACTGAATGGCCGCTCGAATGCACAAGCGACGGAATCTTCGAAAAGATCGAAGCATGTCGTGAAAGGAGAATTGCGATGTGGCAGAAATCTCGAGAATGGACAGCAGGGCTTGGGCCCGCATTAGTCCTGGCGCTCCTCGCCTGTTCCGCGGCGTACTCGCAGGATGTGCGAACGAACTCAATGCCTGGAACTGACTTTTCGAAGTACCACAGGTATGCATGGGTCGACGAGGTAAAGGGCGTACCCCGAGTCGGTGGGCAGACGGATCAGATCCTCGACGCGCAGATCAAGCAGGCGGTCGATTCACAAATGGCGGCCAAGGGCCTCACCAAAGTGGTAGACAGTGAGAAAGCCGATATAGTCCTCGGCTACCAACTCGCTATAGATCGAGAGAAGCAGATAAACGGCTTCGCGGATGGTTGGGGAGGATGGGGCCCGTGGGGCGGTGGCCTCAATTCACTCTCCGCGACTACTTCAACGATCAACGTCGGCACGTTTGTCCTCGGTATGTATGACCCTGTTGCAAAGAAGCTCGTTTGGATAGGTGCCGCCCAACATGCCCTTGAACCCAGCAAGAAACCGGAGAAAAACCAGGAAAGGCTCAATAAGGGGGCGCAAAAACTGCTGAAAGACTTTCCGCCAGGACGGAAGTGAAATACGAGCCAGCCTTCTTCTATAAAGATCTGAGCGAGAATTCGAAAGCTGACCGACGGAGTGGGCCGGCTCGTTGCGTGGAATCTCTACACCACGAACTCCGATCGCAGACCATACCCGGACTAAGCTTTGAGCGCTCGTAGGATGAACGGGGCTCTGTTCCAATTCAGCGGAAGCGATTTGCATTCTGGATGTCGAGTTCGTCCTGACCATCCAGTGACCGATCAGCCCCCGCACACTTTCGTCGCCAGGAACCATCATGTTTTTGGACTCAGCATTGAGCATCGATTTTCACCTTTGACCGCGATCAGGCCGGGGTTGTTACAACCTGGCTACACTGGACGAGCGAGCAAAGTTAATTCGAGTAGCAGACCGCGATACTGACCGAATCAACGATCGCAAGCAGCAGACCCACCCCGACCAGCACAGCGATTGCAAGAATCTGATCCTCCATGCTGTCGGCGCGCAGGTTCATGCCGATCGGGTATGCCATGGCAATCATATTGAGCGACCCCAATACCGACCAGAATTGTTCCTTGGTTTTGTTTTTCCGCATTGAGCATCTCGAGTGTTGCGTTCACTGTCTGTGAAGTGCAGATCCTCTGCCAACATGGATCTTCGGCTAAGTGCTGACCGCAGTTCCTGTTATGCGATGATGAGGAACACAGCAATGCCCGCCCGAGGGCATTGCTGCGGTGTTCGGCAGAGTCTGGGAGTGGTCGCGTCCGCACAAAGCATTACCTGCAAGGCAATAAGCTGCTTTAAGTCGACGTTCCTGCTGACGAAGAAGGGTATTCCCGGGATTTAGCGCACAAGTACGAAGGCGTATCAACGTGTCGCCAGGATGGCTCGTGACTTTCCTCGAGCCCGGCGTGCTCTCAGCGAGGCTGCGGATGTTGTACGCGGCGGTCGGGAAACCCTCCAGTATGAATAAAGAGCGATGATCCAAACCAGATTTGCACCGACCGCGCTGGCGATAAAGGCGAAGCGGATGACGTTGAAAACGGCGAACGCTAACAGAGCGTAAGGCAGGAAGCACCGGCGGATGATGAATTCGGTATTTCGTGCCACATACATCAACGGATTGCTCGTTTGCTGTTCGGCTTTGCGTTGCCAGACGTTCAGGAATCGCTCTGGATGTCTCGACGAAAAGTAATGCCGCGCAAAGCCGACTACCAGGAAACTCGCCATAGCTCCAAAAAGGAGAAAGCCTCCCCATACCAGGTATGCATCGGTTCCCCGGCTTCTGGCCAGCCCCAGGCTCATTCCAGCAAAAATGAAAATGTAATACAGATAGTCGCAGACAGTTTCCAGCCAGCACCCAAATTTGCTTACCTGGAGTTTCAGCCGTGCAACTTCCCCGTCGCACCCATCCAAGATGCTCGCCCAAACGGAAAGAAGTGCACCAATCAGCGTATTTCCATAGCCGCCGAATGCAAAAAATAGACCCGAGAGGAAACTGACAGCCAGCGTGAACAGCGTCACCATGTTTGGTGTAATAGGAAATCTGGCGATGGCCCGGCTCATGGGAATCGAGATCCGGCGATTCATTCGGGCGAATACCCCATCGGTCGGTTTCACCAACCAGGCGTCAAGTTTGTGCTCCGCGATCACCCGATCTGCCGGAGTGTCCACCAGATGCCACAGATCATGATCAACTGCTTTGAATGCGATGGAATGCGTGGGTCTGAACCAGGCATATAGGTCGATAAAACTGCTGATACTTTCTTTGCAACTTCCCGCAATGTCGAATGCTGCCTGCCGCGATAAGGCGGAGATACCAACAAACTGAGCACCAGTCGCGAGCGTAACTGCGTCTCCTCGTCCGTCCCATTCACGAACAAGTTCATAGAGACTGGGATGAGCAGCGATGTTGCCCGCCAACAGCAGAATACGTCCTGACTGCGCGGCTAGTTGCCCCAATAGCCGCGGTAACGCCGGACCTTCGTCCTCGAAGTCGAACCATTGGACGTCTTCTGGCAAGCGCCTCGTTCGCAACAACTCCCGCCGGATGACTCGGTGTGCCGATCGGCTTGCAACTACAACAACCGGATTCGCGCCAATGCTTTTGGCCATGAGAATTGCGCGGAGTATAAGCGGAAGAGCTCCAACTCGCGCCAATTCTGGCGTGAATGCTCGTGCAGCGCGGAATTCATCGATCAGGATGACTGCCGCAGTCGGCTCAGGCGACGGCTCCATTTGTTCTCGGCTTGGTGATTTGCGAATGTCATCTTTCGGAAGAGGCTCCGACCCACCCGTCGCCTTTTGTCGGCTAGCTGAACGCGATAGAACGAGCCACAAAACGCCGACTAGCGCCCAGAACATCCCTCGGGCTCGCCGGCACAGACTCAAAGTCAAACCGGTTATAGCGCCGAGACCGAATCGCTTTGCCAACAACATCGTGCCACCTTCATAGATCCCGACATTCCCAGGAGTGAGAGAACCCAAAAGGTTGATCACCTTCGTCAGCGATTCGAGAACCAGTGCACCGGTCAAACTCACACGCTGTCCAAGGAACAAAAGGATGAAGTAAACCTCCAGAACCGCAAGCGCATGACAAACGAAGTTCAGACCAACATTTCCCCAGAATGCGGCGGGCCGGCGCCGATGAAAATCCAGCAGCTTTTCTTCAAGCGAGCAGACCTGCGCCTCCTTGTTTTGAAACCATTTGCCGAGCTTCGGTACACGGCCGAATGCGTGTGCCGGACCTGACAGCAGCGGCCATCGCTTCTTCATTCCCAAAGCTGCGAGGGCTACCACGAGCACCAGGATGATCGCAAACAGGGTGGCGTACATCCGGAGCACAGCTGGAAGGGGCAAGATAAAGAGCCCCAAGGTAATTCCACAGACAGTGACTATGGCGCCGCAAGCGATGAACAGTCCACGGTCAACCGCCACCGACACAATTCGGCTTTCCAGAGGCACTTCCGAGCCGAGCAAGGTAGCGCGCGTCGCTTCGCCGGCCAGCATCCCAGCAAAGCCCAGCTGGCCAATCGCTTCTGATATCAGCCGTAACCCGAACAACTTCGCAAATGAAGTCTTTAGCGCCTCTCCAGGCAATGCCAATCGCCAGGCGGACGTCTTGACAATGTGTGATACCCCGCCGAGGGCAATCACAAACCCGAGACCCCACCCCATTAATTTTGCTTGTTGCAACAGCATCTTCGGACCAGTATGGACAACCAGATAAATAAGAAGGGCAAACCCCAATAACGCGAACAGGTAGCCGACGGTCCTTCGAGAGTTTTCGTGGCGCTCAGGCATTGGCTATCTCCTGCAGAACTCCAGGCAGTGAACTCTCTACCAACTCCTGGCTTAGAGCGAAATCGTAGGCTTCGGGAGTATCGATGTCCTGCCACAGTGCGTCTCCAATGTCGAAGGCCCGCAATTTTCGCTGAGAAGCCATGCGCTGCATGCCGTCCGATAAGGAGCAATTTCCCTGCGTCATCGCTGCTTCGAGCGAATCAAAGATCGCTGGACTACAGAGGAACATCCCCGTGTCGATCGCGTCGTAGCGAGTGATGTTTTTCCCGATCTGGTGAATGTAATCTCCCATGGACAGCACTTTCGTCGCGTCGTCCAGATCAAAGATACAATCCAGCTTTCGATCCACCGCCAGGATGACCTCCTTGTCACCTAAGGGCTGGCGAATCAGAGCACCGGCAGCGACGGGGTCAAAGATGTGGTCGGTCATGAGCAACAAAAAAGGCTGCGTGAGGACGTCCTTCGCCGCCAAGAGCGAGACACCATTGCTCTTTCGGTATTCGGAGTTTTCCACGAACGTAACTGGGGTGCCGCGAAACGAACTGGTTTCAAACCATCGACGCACCATACCCCCCTTATGTCCCACCACGACGACAAAACGTTCGATCCCTGCTTGGCGAGCACCCAGAATTACGTGTTCGATCAGCGGAGCGCCGCAGAACGGCATCAGCGGTTTTGGAAGTTCACCCGACAGGCGATTGAGCCTTCGGCCCAAGCCCGCCGCGAGGATCACAGCAGTATTAGTGTTCAGCATGATTTCCCTCAGAAAGATATGTGAGGCCGACAACCGGAGTTTGTGCCGCGGAATGCTCGCTCAACTCCGTGTGTGGCGAGTATCCGAAATAGCTAATGGTC